>Ga0335080_10002250_pt1 | contig 19191 bp, 20 predicted proteins | sample Lox_Sample_34_FD_206720 | JGI IMG/M metagenome (GOLD analysis project Ga0335080, IMG submission 206720) | Soil microbial communities from Loxahatchee National Wildlife Refuge, Florida, United States - Lox_Sample_3.4 | ecosystem: Environmental > Terrestrial > Soil > Wetlands | place: USA...
GGGATCTGAACAAGTCAATACGAATAACGCCCAAGCTGAGCCGGAACTGCGTCTGCTGATCGCAGACAAGCAGTTCGAAGAGCCCCTGTACAAATCGCTGTTTCGCGAGTTGGACGATTTCTTCTTTCCGAAGAAGCTTCCACCGCTGAAGCTCGAATCGAAGCCGATCCCGGTAAAAGATCTCTGGGGTTTCTATTCGCACTGGCAGGCCGGAGCGCTGGGAGCCGTCGGGTACTACGGGCTGATTGCCCTGGCGGTATTTCTGATGGTGCTGATTGGACGCCGTGTGGTGGCAGCGCCTCCGACCGAAAGGGTTACGGTGACGCTGGTATCGCCCGACGACCTGCCGGCGTTGAAGCCGGCGAAGACGCAAGTCGGCGGTGGCGGCGGCGGTGGCGATCGCGATGTGCTGGAAGCGAGCAAGGGCAGGTTGCCCAAGTTCTCGATGCAGCAGATTACCCCTCCAGCCGCAGTCATTCGCGTGCAGAATCCGAAACTCGCGGTCGAGCCCACCATCGTGGTTCCTCCCCAGGTGCAGCTGGCGTCGAACAACATGCCCAACCTGGGTGATCCCATGTCGCATGCCATCCTGCCTTCGAACGGAACAGGATCGGGCAGCGGAATCGGCAGCGGTAGCGGCGGCGGCGTGGGGAAAGGCATTGGTCCGGGCTTTGGTCCCGGCGAAGGCGGAGGTACAGGCGGCGGCATTTTCCGCGTGGGAGCGGGGGTTTCTCCGCCACGCGTGATTTATCAGCCGGAGCCGGAATTCTCCGAAGAGGCTCGCAAGGCAAAGTTCCAGGGTGTCTGCACGCTGGCGCTGGTGGTTGGCCCGGATGGGCGTCCCAGCAACATTCGGGTGCAGTCGAGCCTGGGCATGGGACTGGACGAGAAAGCAATCGAGGCCGTAAAGAACTGGAAGTTCGAGCCGGCGATGAAGGATGGGCACCCGGTCGCGGTGGCGATCGCGGTGGAAGTCGACTTCCATTTGTACTGAGACAAGGATTCCGATTTCGTCCCGAGGGGCCTCGCGGCCCCTTTTCTTTTGCCTAGCCTGCCTTTCGCAAAATCGCGTAGTGGCCTCTCCATCGGACGTTGAACCCCATGTGCTCGTAGAGGGCGATGGCTCGCGCATTGTCGGCACGATCGTGCAGAAACGGTGTCTCGCCGCGATGGCGAATGCCTTGCATCACTTCGCCCATTAACGCGCGTGCGTATCCTTTGCCAAGATGCTCTGGATGTGTGCAGACGGCGCTGACTTCGGTGTAGCCCGGAAGTTTGAGACGCTCGCCGGCCATGGCAACGAGTTTCCCGTGCTGGCGAATCCCCACGTAGTAGCCGAGTTCGCGCGTGCGCCGGCTGAATGGACCGGGTTTGGTGAGGTCGGTGAGTGCGAGCATATCCGGGACGTCGTTGGCACCGAGTTCGACAATCGGCAGGGTCGCGGAGTCCGGTGCCGGAGCGCCGTTCTCGCGGATCATGCGCACGAGTTCAGCGCCGCCGAGGTAGTCCCATCCGGGCCGCGGATCGTAAGGCGTATCGAGAAAGATCCCGACAGGCGCGTTGCCGACGGCCAAGCGAGCGAGCGAATCGTATCCTTCGTCTCCCGGGGGTGCGAATGCAGAAAGCAGAGAGACTTCCGGGTCGAACCGGCGCGCGTTTCCGCAGGACTCCCCGAGGTGCGCTTGTCGAGTGGTGAGTGCCTGCCAGATTGGGTTGTCGGTTGGATGCATGAAATTCCTGGTCAGTGCTCGTTCCGCCCTTCAAGGATTGGATTATTGCCTGTGCTCGTAGACACAATAATCTGATCGCGAGAAGCGAATCTATCCGATTCTTGCGCGGAAACTACTCTTTCAGGTCGACGTGCTGCACGCTTGCGATCTCGTGTCCGAGGAAGCGCTGGCCCAAACGCTGGAATTTTTGCGTGGAGTCTGTGGCGAAGAACTTCAGCGTGGGACCGGCACGGCGCGCCTTGTCGGGAGAGCCGGGCAGGAGTTCCTTGAAGTGGCCGTGGACGGCGCTGGCGGTGGATTCCGCCGAGTCGACGATGCTGACGTGTCCGGGAGCTACGCGGCGGAGTAGAGGCTTCAGCAGGGGATAGTGAGTGCAGCCGAGAACCATGGTGTCGGCGTCGCGGAATCCGTTGGTGAAGGCTTCTTCGAGATAAATGCGGGCAACCTGATCGGTGACCGCATGCTCGACCCATCCTTCTTCGACCAAGGGAACCAGCAGGGGACAGGCTTTCTCGCGGGCCTCAAGCCCGCGCTTCTCGAGGGCCTTGCGATAGGCGTGGCTGCTGACGGTGGCCTCGGTGCCAATGACCACGACTTTGCGATTCCTGGTCGCGGCGGCAGCGGCTTCGGCGCCGGGTTCGACTACGCCCACGACCGGGACGTGAGCAGCGGCGGTGATGCGATCGAGCGCGAGAGCCGTCGCCGTGTTGCAGGCGATGACCAGCAGTTGCGCTCCCTGCGATTCGAGATAGTGCGCGGCTTCGACGGCGTAACGAGCGACAGTCTCAACCGATTTGGAGCCGTAGGGAAGGCGGGCGGTGTCGCCGAAGTAGGCGTAATCCGCGGAAGGGACGAGTTCAAGTAACGCTTTAAGTACGGTGAGACCGCCGAATCCGGAATCGAATACACCGATGGTAGGGCGACGCTGCATCATTAGCTTTCATCATAGAGCATTCATTCGGGCGGATGCCGGGTTGCGTCGGAGGAGACTCCATCTGGTACACCCTCGCGGTCGAACTGGATCATGTCGACCTCAGGGAGAGTCACGTGGACTCCCAGATCCACCTCATTTCCTGCTACATTCAGGACATGCCACTGAAACGCTTTAGTAGATTGTTCCTCGCGTTTTGCGCCCTGACCGTTGCCTTAGCCGCACAGGACGCCACTGAGAAGGTCGTGATTGACGCGCGTGCCGCGGGGCGTCCCTTTCCTCATTTCTGGGAACAGACGTTCGGCTCGGGGCGCGCCATTCTCACGCTGCGCGAGAGCTATCGCAACGATCTCCGCGAGGTGAAGAAGGCGACGGAATTCAGCTATGTCCGCTTCCACGCCATCCTGCATGATGAAGTCGGGGTGTACGACGAGGACGAACAGGGCAAAGCGATTTACAACTTCTCCTACGTCGACCAGATCTATGACGGACTGCTGGCGAACGGGGTGCGTCCGTTCGTCGAGATCAGCTTCATGCCGAAGAAGCTGGCCTTGCGTCCGGATGTGCATCCGTTCTGGTACCAGCCGAATCCGGCGCCACCCAAGGATTACGGGAAGTGGGACGCGCTGATGCGGGCCTTTGCCCAGCACCTCGTTGATCGTTACGGCATTGACGAAGTGGCGCAGTGGTACTTCGAGGTGTGGAATGAGCCGAACATCGATTTCTGGACGGGCGATCCGAAGCAGGCGACATACATCGAACTCTATGACCACACGGCGCGGGCGTTGAAAGCGGTGAATTCGCGGCTGCGCGTGGGCGGTCCGTCTACGTCGTCGGCGCATTGGGTGGACGATTTCATCCGGCATGTCGCCGCGGAGAATGTTCCGGTCGATTTCATCTCGAGTCACGGGTATGCCGACGATACGGTCGAGGATCTGTTCGGCACGAAGGAAGAGATTCCGATGGATCAGCGCGTGTGCCGGGCGATCCAGAAGGTGCACGACCAGATCGCGGCGTCGGCGCGTCCGAAGGTGCCGTTTATGTGGACGGAGTGGAACGTCCCGTCGTTCGGGGAGTTGGGGGCGCGTGACACCGAGTACGTGGGCGCGGGGCTGGCGGACGACATCCGGCAGTGCGATGGACTGGTCGACATGATGTCGTTCTGGACGTTCAGCGATGTGTTCGAGGAGAACGGTCCGAAGACGGAGCCTTTCGATGGCGGTTTCGGATTGATGGCCATGGGAGGCATCAAGAAGCCGAGCTACACGGGGTTCGCCGTGCTGCACAAGCTGGGACATGAGAGGATCGCGCAGGATGCTCTGAATGTGCTGGTCACGCGTGAAGGCGGGAAGCTGATCGTAGCCGCATGGAACCTGGTGGATCCGGATCAGAAGGGAAGTGCGCGCAGTTTTGAGTTTCAGATCGCGGGCGTTGCGAAGGAGGCCGCAGTGCGGGTGAGCCGCGCAGATGGTTCGCACGGAAATACTCTGGCGGCGTACAAGCGGATGGGAAGCCCGAAGTATCCGACGCGCACGCAGGTGAGCGAGTTGAATCGCGTGGCGGAGAGTAATCCGACTGAGAATCTTCATTTGACCAATGGCGCGATCAAGCTGGATGTGCCGGTGAACGGGGTCGTAGTGTTGGAAGTGCGCTGAGCCCAGCTCGATGGACGACGGCGCGCAGGATACAATCGGTGCCCTATGCAGAAGTGGGTTCTGCGGCTGGGGGTCACGCGGGAGTCGGTGATGGTATCTGCGCGGACCGCGGTGGGCACAATGGCGTCTCTGCTGCTGGCGCGTGGCTTGAAGATGCCGGAGTTCTACTGGGCGCCGATTTCGACGATCGTGATTCTGCTGTCGACGGTGAATCCGATGACCCTGGCGTGGCAGCGCTTTGCCGGAACGGCGGTTGGCGCAGCGCTCGGGGCGGTGATCGCGACCGAGGTGCGGCCGAACTGGATGGTGTACGGCGTCGGGATCTTCGTATGCGGGATTCTCAGTTTCATGCTGCGAGTCGGCGCGGCGTATCGCTTTGCGGCGATCGCGCTGAGCATCGTTTTGCTGATTGCGCATGAGCGGACGCCCTGGGTCGTGGCTGCGCATCGTTTCATTGAGGTGTCTTTGGGGATTGCGGTGGCGCTGCTGGTGACTGTGCTGTGGAAGGTTCCGGCGCGGAGCGGGGGGTAGGGCTAGATCCGGGCGTCGCGGAAACTGGGTACGGCGCTAGGTTGCCTGTGCTCCACGCGAGATCCTTCACTCCGCCTGAAGGACGGCTCCGTTCAGGATGACACCCACATATAGGTATGGTGCGGGCTGGAAACTGCCTGTGTATCGATAGTTTCTATCCGTTAGAATCAGAATGAGCCGCGGTTCTTCACTCAAACGCTCGACCATCGCCATGATCATTGGAGTTTTGGCTCTACAAGGGGACTTTGACGCACATCGACGCCGGCTGGAAGCGCTGGGCGCTACAGTTGTGCTTGTGAAAAAACCTGAGCAGTTAGAGGAGATCGACGGATTGGTAATTCCCGGCGGGGAGTCGGGGACTTTCCTGAAGCTGCTGGGCGAAGCGGGATTCGAAAAGCTGAAACAGTTCGTGCACGCCAAGCCGACGTTTGGGACGTGCGCGGGGGCGATTCTGCTGGCGACGGAGGTGGAGAATCCTCCGCAGGCGGGATTGGGAGCGCTCAACGTCCGCATACGGCGCAATGCCTACGGACGGCAGATTGACAGCTCGATCCGTGAAGGGAAATTGCTGACGGGCGTGAATGGCAACGGTTCCCCCGTCGAGATGGTCTTCATTCGCGCGCCCAAGATCGTCGGCGTTGGCGATGGTGTCGAGGTGATCGCGACCGAAGGCGCCGATCCCGTGGCGGTGCGGCAGGGAAGGGCTATGGCCGCGACGTTCCATCCTGAGTTGAGTGAAGATACGCGCGTACACCAGGCATTCCTGGATCTGGTGCGAAACGACAAAGCTACATAGTTCGGCCGCATGGTGAGCGATTGCACGGCGCTTCGCGCCGGGGCGGACGAGGGCGTCCGCCCCTACACAATCACTTTTAAAGAAAAAAAGGCTTGACAGGGCAAACATGTAACGGTATGGTTACGCATTATGCGTGACCGATCGGTTACATATCGCAGCGGCAGGAATCCGGAACTGGCCTTCCAGGCGGTGGCGGATCCGACGCGCCGGGCAGTGCTGGACCTGTTGCGGCGGGGCAGCCAGCCGGCGGGGCAGATTGCGAGCGCGTTTCCGGTATCCCGGCCGGCGATTTCGAAGCACCTGCGCCTACTTCGCCGGGCTCATCTGGTGCGCGAGCATCGCGAGGGACGCCACCGGGTGTATCAACTGAACCCCGAACCGCTGCGCGCTGTTGATTTGTGGATCGAACAGTACCGGGTGTTTTGGACGAACAGCCTGAACAATTTGAAGGCGTTCGTCGAGTCCGAATACGAAAGGGAATTGCAGTCGGAGGAGAAAGCGAAAAAAACGAAGGTCAAGTAGCCGACGCCGCTCGGGCGTCGCACTCACAGAGAGGAAAATCCTATGACGAAATTCGTGATGCGCCTCGTTTCGATGCTTGTGCTTGCCCTCGCTGTTGCGACATCCGCAGCGTATACCCAGACCGACGCCCAAAAGGCCTACGCCACGCTCAAGACGTTGTCGGGGTCGTGGGAGGGGCCGGGGATGGAAGGGAACAACTCCAACATGCCCGTGCATGTCGATTTTCGAGTCACTGGGAATGGATCGGCGATCATGAGCGAGATCACGGGGCATGCCGACATGATCTCGATGTTCCATATGGACGGCCCGAACCGGCTGTTGCTCACGCATTACTGCGCAGTCGGCAATCAGCCGCGCATGCAGGCGTCGGTATCGCCGGACGGGAAGACGCTAACGTTCAACTTTGTGGATGCGACGAATCTCGCGTCGCCTGAGGACGGCCACATGCAGAAGATGATTCTGACCGTGATCGACGAGAATCACCACACGGAAGAATGGGTGTTCGCCGATCATGGGAAAGAGCACAAGGCGGTGTTTGACCTGCGGAGAAAGTCTTAGAGACAGTGATCAGTGGCCAGTGGTCAGTGGCCAGTAAAACCACTGCCACTGGTCAGCAACTACTCTTGGGAGAGACATTCAATGGCTACGACTGTGGTTACACCAGATCAGGATGCTGTGATTGCTGAGATTCAGGTGGCGGCGCCGCCGGAGCGGGTGTTTAAGGCGCTCAGCGATGCGGATGAGTTGATGCGCTGGTTCAAGAGTCCGGAGTGTCCGATGAAGTACTGGCAAATGGACGCGCGGGTAGGCGGCAAGTACGGGTATGCCACGGCGAAGGGATCGCTCGTAGTGAACGATGTCAGCGAATTCGAGTGCCACGGGGAGATTCTGGAGTGCGACCCGCCGCGGTTGCTGGTCTATACCTGGATTGGCAACTGGCATGACTCGCCCGCCAGCAGGACCGTGGTTCGCTGGGAACTGACGCCTCAACCCGGCGGCACGCTGGTAAAAGTCACGCACAGCGGGTTGAGCAACTTGCCGGTTGCGCGCAAGGATTACAGAGGTGGCTGGCCGGGCGTTGTGGAGAGCTTGAAGCAGTACGTTGAAAAGCAGTGATCAGTGGTTCGTGGCCAGTGGTCAGGCAGGGGCTGAAACCCTGGGGTTTGGCGGGAGCTTAGTGGCACGGCTGAACGCCGTGCCCTTCTCGACCCTATCACCAGGAATGACTCTTCAACAGTTATCACTGCACTCAGGAGAACTCGTATGGCAACCGCTACTCTTACTCCCGATCAAAACGCCGTCATCGCCGAGATCTTTATTGCTGCGCCTCCGGCGCGGGTGTTTCAGGCGATCAGCGATCCCAATCAACTGCCGCGCTGGTGGGGACAGGATGGGCTGTATCACGTGACCAAGTCGACGATTGATCTGCGGCCGGGCGGCAAGTGGCGGAGCGACGGAGTGGGGGTCGACGGGAAGGAATTCTACGTGGAGGGCGAATATCTCGAAGTCGAGCCGCCGCGGGTGCTGGTGCACACATGGTTTGGCAGCTTTCATCAGCAGAAGACGGTGGTGCGCTGGGAGCTGGAACCGGAGACGGTGAATGCGCTGCATCCGAGCGGCCCCCGGAAGTCGGGGACGGGGACGCGGGTGCGGGTGACGCATGAGGGATTCGCGGGCAACGTGAAGTCGGCCGAGGATCATGGCAATGGGTGGAAGCGCGTGCTTGGTTGGCTGGATGCGTTTGTGACTAGCTAGTACCTAGTAGTTCACCACAGGGGCTGAAGCCCCACATATTTCGCGGCTCGGGGCGGCACGGCTGAAGCCGTGCCCTACCCAAACCCGCCTACCCCGACCCCAGCCTTGCCCCATCACACACACGCTTCGCCGTCGCGGGTGTGCTCGCCTTTCGCTGGGGCCTCAGTCCAAGTACAATGTCCACCGCATTCCACTCCATGGAGAAAAACTGATGAGGAAGCTGCCGTTTCTCGCTGCCGTTTTGGTGGCCCTGGCTTTCGCTGTGCCGGCGAGCGCCCAGGATGCCGCGAAGAAAGATGCTGCGGTCAAACCGGCCGATCCGGAATTGAAGGTCGTTCTGGATAGCTGGAACGACATTGGGCGCAAACTGATCGCGATGGCCGAGGATTTCCCCGAGGACAAGTACAATTTCAAGCCGACTCCGGCGCAGCGCAGTTTTTCCGAGCAGTTGCTGCATGCGGCGGGCGCCAACTATTACTTCATCAATCCGGTGATGGGCAAGAAGCCGCCTGCCGAAGAGGACATGAAGGCGGATAAATTCAAGAACAAGGCCGAGATTGTGGCGTTCGTGAAGAAGGCGTTCGCCGATGGGGCGGACGCGATCAAGTCCAAGGGCGAGGCTGGGCTGAACGATACGATTGACGATCCGTTTGCGCACCAGAAAGTGCGGATTATCGATTACGCGTACGGCTTCATGGAGCACTGCGGCGAGCACTACGGGCAGTTGGTGGTGTACTACCGGATCGCGGGGCTCGTGCCGCCGGAATCGCGTCCGAAGAAGTAGGCGCGATCTCCTGGGGTGACGTTTAGGAGACCTGACTGACGGCGGGCTAGGTTTGCGCGACCGGCTCGCCATTTCTCATGCGGCGGTAGAGGGGCGCAAGGATACTGTTTTCAAGTATTTCGGATTCAGCCTGAAACCAGTCCTGCAACTCTTGACCTTCGGCCTGGCCGCGCTTTTCGTAGATCTGCTGGGCGCGGGAGCGCACCTTGCGCTCGACCATCTGCACCATCAGAGCCTGTTGTTTTTTCCTGCGGGTTTCGATATCCACTGCTTGCTTCTCCAGTATCGGGATCAACTTTATGATAATCGATGGCTGTTAACGGAGTATGACATCCTGTGGATCGACAGGATTACCAAAGTGCATACACCAAACTCTCATCGAAAGCACATCTTTACAAGTACTTGGCTGATATTTAGATGCTCCGGGAAGACTTGGGATTCTGCATGCCAGGCAGGCGGTCAGGGCGGCGCCTCGGGATTGGGAGGAATGGTGACGAGCATGTGGGGAGGCGAACCGATCTAAAACAGCGGACGTCAGACCTCAGACCTCAACTCGGAGAGCCGGCGGGTGATGAGCTTACGCAATGCCATCTCTAGACGCGATCGAGGCTCCCCTCGAATTCGACGAGCGACCCGTTCGGGACGTTCACGTGCCCAGAGGGCGCCGCTAGTCGAAGATCATCACGGCTGATGCAATCACGGTGGTCCAGAGTGCACGCTTGTCGCCGACCGCCGATTGGGTGACGTTGGCGGTGCGGACGATCTTGTTCGAGAGCCGGTAGATCTGTTTCTTTTCGTCCCAGGAACGATCGGGGTCGAATTCGACGTTCAGCGTGGTGGCCAGCATTTCGGCCGCGAGTTCTTCGGCGTATTCGCCAGCTGCGTCTTCGGTCTCGCCGAAGGAATGGTGTTCGCTGAGGTAGCCGTAGGTGTTGCGGTCGGCAGGGATCGCGACACCGATCGACGAGGCCAGCAGGCGGTGAGGCTCGCGAGTAGAGTTCTCGGCGACGACGGCGAAAACGACCTCGCCGGGATGGAGGTACTTCACGCCTTCTTTGCGGGCGAGCAGTTTGCAATTGGGCGGGAAGATGGAGGAGACACGCACCAGATTCTGGGCAGCGATGCCGGCATCACGCAATGCCAACTCAAACGACGTGAGACGCTCGCGGTGTTTCCCCACGCCCTTGGTGAAGAAAATCCGCTTGGGAACCATGTCTTTGCCCAATTCGAGTAATCCTCCGGAGAGATGTTTTGGCCTTTAGGAATGCACAATCTAACATAATGCGCCGCAAAGCAATATGAATTTTGGGCCGGGAACAAAAAAAAGCGCTCATGCCTGCCGTGGTGAAGCCTGAGGCTCTTTTGCCGCGGCGGGCGAGCGCTGAACGCACAGAAAGACAAGAAAGCGGAGCTAGTCGGCTTTGACCGAAGTGACCGTGATCGTGTTGTCTTTCTCGGTTCCGGTAACAGTGGCCTTCGCGCCAGCCTGCTTGTCGAGGGTAGCGAGCGCAGCCTTGTCGGCTGTGTCGAGGGTGTAGACCTTGTCACCGACGACCAATGCGTATTTCGATCCCTTGGAGACGCATCCGCGGGTGCATTCGGCGGCGGATCCCATATGCTTGGCACCGCACATGGCGTCGCTCACGGTGCCGGTGTAGGTTTTGCCGGCGGCGAAGGCGGAGGTAACGGCGAAGCCGGCGATCAGGAGCAGGCTCAGCAGCAGCAGTCCAATGTTCCGAGTACGGATATTCATCACAGCGTTTCTCCTTGAGGTTGGTATGGCATGCAAGGCTGGCGCAGGGTGCGACCCACAGGTCACCCCAGCCTTTGATGTTAAAGATGCCCCATAGCAGGAGAAGTTACAAGTGGGCGAGTGGAAAAAGCGGAGGCGCGCTAGTACACGCCTCCGCGCGGATGCCCGGCTCAAGAAACATGGGGGGAGGGCCCGGGCAAACCTGATGGGGGAAACATTCCGTAAAAAGGCGATGGCGCGCAACAACGACCAGACACGCGAGGTTGCAGCAGCAAGCGATATGGCCCCCCAGTAAGCCTCTTCGTTGGCCGGTCGCGGGCCGTTCTACCTCACCCTGCAAAGCCTGCGACCGGCCCTTCCGTGAGAAGACACGACAGATTACACGCTGGCGGAGCGGAAGGAGAATCCTGCCGCGATTTGTTCCGAAAAACGAACAAACTGGCTTGGGACGCCTACTTTGGCGCCTTCACCGAGTAGATGAGGTCGACATCCACTGTCTTTTCCTGAACATTGGCGGTGACGTGCGGCGAAACGTCCCAATCGAGGCTGGGGGGCAGCTGCTTCTGGGCGGCAGGCAGATATTCGCTGAGGTACGTTCCGTCGTAAACGTCCCCGGGGCGGAGCTTCCAGAGCTTGCGGAGCTTGGCGGTGAGGCTGTTGTCGAGACCACGAAATTCCAGCTCGCCCATGTGAAACACGGGCCCCTCTTTGACGTCCAGGCGGATCGAGGCTGTGGCGGCGGCATCGTCAAACTCCGCGTTAGAAGTGATGGTGGCGGCGACGTACCCGCGCGAGCCGTAGAGCTTCTGGATGTCTTTCAGGTTGTCGCCGATGCGCACGGTGTTGGCGACGTCGCCAGGCTGCGCCTGCACCATCTTCTGGAGCGTGTCGGTGGGGAATTCCTTGTTGCCGGACCACTGCAAAGATTTGATCTTGTACGACAGGCCGGGAGTCACGGGAATCGTAACGTCGACGACGGTGAGGTTTCTGGGGCCGTCCTGATTGTCGGCCGCCGGCTTCTTGACGACGGCAGGCCGTGGTTCGCCGAACGACGCCTTGAGGTATCCGCGGGCGTAGTACACCGGCAGTAGCTGGTGCTGGACGAGCGCACTCAGAACGCTGCGCGCGTACTCGCGGTCGAAGACGCGGCGCGCGGCCGCCTTCAACGCAGGCAGTTCTGCCTCACCCGCGCCGGTGAACTCCACTTCGCGAATCTGGATGGCAACGTCGGCGACCCGGTAGACGATGGAGTCGATGGGGGCGTTTATCTTCCCAGCGCGTTCGAACTCCACGTTGCCGGGTATGGCATTCTCGACCAGGAGGGCCTGAAGCACGTCGGAGACACGGTCGGCCAGATTTCCGGTGAGCGGCAGTTCGCCGTTGAACATGGGGGCGCGTTCTTTGATGCGGCGCATCAGTTCCTCGTCGGAGAACCAGACGAAGTCCTCGAAGCGGACGGGGACGAACTTGTCGATGTCGGTCACCTGGAGGGTGAGTTTGGTACCGGCGAAAGAGTAGGCGAAGTTGTAGCCGATATCGCTGAAGACGCCGACGTCGCCCAGGCGGCGCGCGGCTTTCTTGAAGTCGTCTTCAGTGACCGTCGTGCCCAGTTGGAGCCCGCTCGCGGCAAAGATGTCGGTTTCGGCGTAGCGGGTGCTGCCGGTGATCTTGACGGAAATCAGCTGGCGATTCGAAACCGGGAGCTGGTCGAAGGACTTTCCGGAAGACTGGGCATGGATCGGGAGCGGACTTGCGGCCGCGACAAGCAGGAGAGCCAGGAGTTGGAGAGACGCACGCATCATCGGCTGGGAGAGGTTACTAATTCTTGCGCGGATTTGTGCTTCACCGCAATGTCAATGAAGGCGAGCGATGCGCGGCTGAGGGCTTTGTCCTTGCGGAAAACCAGGGCAAGATCGCGGCGGACCTGGGCGTCGGCAAGGGGAATCGCAGCCAGGACCCGGGCGCGAACGTCCTCTTCGACGTTCGAACGGGAGATGAAGCCGATCCCGACCTCGGCGGCGACGAATCGTTTGAGGAGTTCGCTGGAGTCGAGTTCCATGCTGAAGTTGGGCTTGAGGCGGCGCTCGTGAAAAAGCTGCTCGATCGCGTCGCGCGTGTGTCCGGCCTTGGGAACGATCAGGGGGTACTTGCTGATTTCGGCGACGTTGGCGGACTTCGCCTTTCCCAGAGCGTGGTGCGGCGGGACGATCAGGATCAACTCATCTCGATGGATGAGGACGACGGTCAGGCGGTTATCGTTGACCGGCAGGGAAATGACGCCGAAGTCGACGGAGTTGTCGATGATGGACTCGAGGATCTTGGCGTAGTCGGCGCGCTTGATGTTGACGGAGACATCGGGGTACTGCTTCTTGAATTCGGCGAAGACGTACGGCAGGATGTGCAGGCAGGTGCCCTCGTTGGCGCCGACGATGATTTCGCCGCGAGGTACGCGCTCCATTTCGGCGATGGCGACCATCATGGCCTTGCGGGCGTCGAGAGTTTCTTCCACGTACTTGAGGAACGCCTTGCCGGCAGCCGTGAGCGAGACCTTTCCGCCGGAGCGGTCGAACAGCTTGGCGCCGACTTCTTCCTCGATGCCGCGAATCTGCGAGGAGATGGCCGGCTGGGTGCGGAAACGCTTCTCGGCGGCACGCGAGAAGGAGGCGTGCCGGGCGACTTCCAGGAAGGTTTCGAGCTGGTCGAAGTCCATAGGAGGCTGTCAGCCGTCAGTTTTCAGCCTTGAGCTGCGGCCCCATCGCTGGGGGAAGGCTGATGGTGACCCTGACAGCTCAGTATAAAGTGCGCTTTATCCCGGCTATAAGAACAATCGAATTGCGACAGGTAACGATGGGAATTACACTCGTCGGTTTGCGCGACGCGACCGATTGTAGCAGGGTAGGCAGGAAAAGCGAGGAGCCTTTATGGCAAGCGTGAAGACCGTGCTGGAATTCGCGAAGCAGCACGAAGCCAAGATACTCGACCTGCGGTTTACCGATATTCCGGGTCTGTGGCACCACGTCTCCTATCCCATTTCGCAGTTGACGGAGGCCTCCTTTGAGGAGGGATTCGGCATCGATGGCTCGTCGATCCGGGCGTGGGCGGGGATTCACGAGAGCGACATGCTGCTGAAGCCCGACGACAATTCCTACTTGATGGATCCGTTCACCGAAGTGGAGACGCTGGTGCTGGTGTGCGACGTCGTGGATCCGGTGACCAAGCAGGCTTACGACCGCGACCCGCGGTATATCGCACGCAAGGCGGAGACGTATCTGGCGTCGACTGGCATCGCAGACGCGGCCTACTTCGGCGCTGAGGCGGAGTTTTTCATCTTCGACAACGTGCGTTTCGATCAGCGCGCGCAGTACGGGTTCTACTACATTGATGCCGAGGAGGGCCGGTGGAACTCGGGGCGCGAGGAGAACAACCTGGGGTATCGTCCGCGATTTCGCGAAGGATATTTTCCGGTTGCGCCGACGGACCACTACCAGGATCTGCGCTCGGAGATGATGCTCACGATGCAGAACTGCGGCATCGACGTGGAGTGTCACCATCACGAGGTAGCGACGGGCGGCCAGACGGAGATTGATCTGAAGTTCGACTCACTGCTTCGGTCGGCCGACAAGATGCTGCTCTACAAGTACATCGTGAAGAACGTGGCGAACCGTAGCGGCAAGACGGTCACCTTCATGCCGAAGCCGATCTTCGGCGATAACGGCAGCGGCATGCACACGCATCAGTCGCTGTGGAAGGGCGGGGAACCGCTATTCGCCGGCGATGGCTATGCCGGACTGTCGCAAACGGCGTTGTGGTACATCGGTGGGCTGATCAAGCACGGGCCGGCGCTGGCCGCGATCATCGCGCCGACGACGAACTCCTATAAGCGGCTCGTGCCTGGATTTGAGGCACCCATCAGTCTGGCTTATTCGCGGCGAAACCGCTCGGCGGCTTGCAGGATTCCGGTGTACTCGGCGTCCCCCAAGGCGAAGCGGGTGGAATTCCGGCCTCCGGACCCGAGTTGCAATCCGTATATGGCGTTTGCAGCGATGCTGATGGCGGGGCTTGACGGAATCGCGAAGAAGATGGATCCGGGACCTCCGCTCGACCGGGATATTTACGAGACTGATCCAGAGGAGATGTCGAAAATTCCTTCGATGCCCGGATCGCTGGAAGAGGCGCTGGACGCGCTGGAGCGGGATCATGCCTTCCTGCTCGAGGGCGATGTGTTTACCGAGGAACTGCTGCGGACCTATGTGGAGTACAAGCGCACGAAGGAAGTGGACGCAGTGCGGTTGCGGCCGCATCCGTACGAGTTCGCGCTGTACTACGACATCTGAGGTTGCCACCCGCCCACCCGCCAAACCTACGAACTGATGAGAACTAACACCAAACGATGAGTGGGGGCATGGGCCGACTATGGCAAAAAAGAAAATTAAGTGGCAAGCCGGAGATAACTTTTTGGTTCCGCTCGAAGACGGCTCATACAGTCAAGGACAGGTCCTCACTTATGAGGTGCAGGCATTGAATAGCGCAGTCTGCGCATTTTCGGGTGTGCGATTTGAGAGCGCTCCGGATCATCTTGACGCAATTCCCGAAAAGGACCTCATTGCGGTCCTATTTGTGACGCGGGATCTGCTCGACTCCGGACGGTGGCATATCGTGAGTAACGGGCCAACGGCTCCTTGGCAAAAGTTCCTCGATATCGGCGAGTTGAAGAGCAAGGGATTTATAGGAGTAACGATCCATGGATCTGGGATCGTAGCAAACTTCCTGAGCGCATTTCACAAGCTACTTCCTTGGAATTGTTACCGCGATCCCGCCTATTTCGACAAGCTCCTCATCTCGCCAGATCGGAGGCCAGCAGACGTCGTTCTAAAGCCGGGCGCCCCGGCACTTGATTTCTGTTGATGAGACCAGAAAGTGGGTGCCCCGTCCTTCGCGTACTTTGCGAAGGGCGGGCGCCACAGCTGCCGACAGTACGGGGTTCCAAGCTCGACGCTTCACGCTACGCGGTCTCGAAACGAAATCTCTCCCCAACCTCCGTTCACCCGTACGAGCCCGGGTTCGTCGAGCAGATAGAATCGATAGCTGCTCCAACGCCACTGCTCCGATGACTCGACCAACCCCCGTTTCACCGGATTGCGATGCATGTATCGCAGTTTCTCGACGCGCTTCTTCGTCGTCCATACGTTGAAGTCGTAGAAGCGCGCTTGCCAGAACGCTCGCCGGGGTTCCTCGCCGAAGAGTTCACGCTGGCGCGGATCTCGTCGTCTTCTTTTCGGCAACAGGGCTCGCGCCGTGCGCTGCTTCAACACCTGCATCACTGTCGAAGGATTCCCCACTTCCGGCTCCGTGATTAGCAGATGCACATGCTCCGGCATGACCACGTAGCCGACCACCACAAACCGGTATCGCTGACGCGTTTGTTCGAGGATCGAGAGGAATCGGTCGCGGGCTTTTGCAGAACTCAATAACGGCAATCGCCGATAGCAGGACCAGGTGATAAAGTGCAGGTGATGCGCGCCGTAGGTACGATGCAGTCCCGCGGGCATAACAACCCATGGTATCGGCAGCATCGTACCCGCCCCTGCAAAAAACGCAGGGACGGGGCACCCACGGTTTCGAAACGGGAACGGAGTCAAACCCTGAAAGGCCGGGCCACCCGTCTCCATAACCGTCCACAACGCAACGGGTCAGCCGATCAATCCATCTACCGGCAAACCAGACACCCGCGCGAAAACTCACACGTCGATTAAGCCAAAGCCCGACCCCAACAATTAACCTTCAAGGGAGCGAAGGAGTATCGTAGTGGGCACGATGGTTAGGGAGACGCGAGGCGATGTCATTCGTTGATCGAGAAAGAGCACAGACCCTCCTGAGTGAGTTCGTTGGAAAGACGCTTGTAGGGATCGAGAGCGACGAGCATCAGCTAAGACTCATCTTCGAAGAGAGTATCCAATTCGTCACGCATTCTCCCTGGCGGTTAATCCGTTGTGATGCGCTGCTTATGGGCGGCGGGGACGTGGGTGGAGAAGGTACGATTTCTGAAAAGACACTTAGGCCTCTCTGTCGACTTAAGTTGTCTTCCTGCTGCGTATCCGGTATCGGGGACACTCGTTTGCTGCTAGAAAGTGACTACGTAATAGAAGTGATCTCCGATTCGGTTCAGTTTGAAACGTGGGAAGCGCATACCGCAGCAGGATGGGTTGTCTTTGCGGGCGGATCAATCACGGTATTTCCACCCAGAGGCTGATTCGATAACCGTGTCGGCTCCAAGCCTCTGAGTAGACTTGGAGCGCTCAAGGCGGGTGGCCCAGGCTTCGAGTTGCCGGGTGCCCCAGGCTTCTGATCTTTTGCCGACACGGCCATAGGAGTGGATGCCCCACTCTTCGCGTACTTTGCGAAGGGTGGGTGACCGGAGGGCCTGACAGTGAAGGCTTTTTCGCCGCCAGGAAAATGGGCGGGTGGCCCAGGCTTTGAATTGGCAAAGCCACCCCGACAGTGGGTGCCCCGCTCCTGCGCTTGTTGCAGGGGCGGGTACGATGCTGTATGTACGATGAGATTTTCGAGGAAGTCAAAACCGGCGCCGTAACCTGCATCGTGCCCGCCCTTCGCAACGTGCGCGAAGAGTGGGGCACCCACGGTTTATTGTTCCGTGTCCGCGATGGGAAGGCTGGGCCACCCGCCACGCTAACAATGACAGTAAGCCACCGTTCAGCTCGTCTGAAGGATGCATCGTCTCTCCGTTGTCCACCCGCTTAACGGTCGCGGGGAGCGCCGTCACAGACTTGGAGGTTGTTCCGTGAAACATCAACTTAGGCTTCTGATTCTAGTCACTTCCTTTGTTTCAGGCATCGTGGGCGCTCCCCGGCCTTGGGCACAGCAAGTGGCAAACGTTAGCGAGCGACAGAGCAATGTGATTCTTGGCGTATTGGAAGACATCCCAGGGGAACATGCTAGTGAGTCCGATTTTCGGGCAGTCCGAGCAGTTTTTAAGAAGAATGGCGATGCTTGGCAGGCTTTCCCAACCAAGACCAGCGGCTATCTCGACCTGCAGAACCTCCCGAGGTCTTATCCAAAAGAGATGACGTGGACCATTGCATTTGATGGGAGGAATTTGGGAACGATAACCTCCCGCACTCCCTCGGATTTCAAGTTCTATTCGGAGATTGGTATCGAAGACATTACGAGCAACAACCAAATCCCGACCATCGGTAAGAAATCGGTAGAGTACTCGGGCGGTTTTCACATACCGCTTTATCGTCCCCTGGTGGCTGTATCGCAGCCAAATGTCGCTGACCCGGAGCACTGGCGGCGTGCTCACCTTTCGGAAGGGTTGATCGCCGCCGCGCGCCAGCGATTCCGAAGCAAATTCGCTAAGGTTACGAATTGCAGAAACCCGCGAGAGAACATCGCTAGGCCCTGGAAGTATCGGGATGAGGACATTCAAGTGACCAAAGCATACTCGTCGAAGGACAACTGGTCACTCATTGAACTGAAACTGACGGGGAACGCCTGCGATGGAGAACAAGACTTCCAGGAAGGGTTTCACGGTCAATGGTACGTCATTGAACCAACCGAAACAGTTAGGTTGCTGGGATCTGACTTGTGGCTCGTTGATGCCGGGGATTATGACAACGACGGAAAATCTGAGATCCTGTTCGCGATAACAGAGCACAACAAGGGTGGGTATCGCTTGTTTTACCGAAGCTTCACAAAGACCGCAGAGTTCGTATTTCACTATCACTAGTGAAAAAGGCCGGGTGGACCGGGCTGCTGATCTTTGGGCGGGTGGCCCAGGCTTTGAGTTGCCAACGCCACCACTGTCGTGGGTGCCCCGCTCCTGCGCTGGTTGCAGGGGCGGTACGATGCTGTATGTACGATGAGATTTTCGAGGAAGTCAAAACCGGCGCCGCAAGCTGCATCGTGCCCGCCCTTCGCAAAGTGCGCGAAGAGTGGGGCACCCACTTTAATTGTTCAGGTCCGCGATTGGAGGGCTGGGCCCTGCGGCACGGCTAAAGCCGTGCCTTACCCAATCCCGATGGCTATACGCTGCAGTTTTTCGAACTGCTGCGCTAGTGGAATCAGAGGGACGTATCGAGTCAGGCGGCAGGCAGGGGTTAGATCGCCGTCCGGACGGAATTCTCTTTCAGCGTGCGCTCCATCAGACGCATGCGCTTGGTCGGGATCATCGGTTCGCTCATGCGGGGCGGTACGGGTTCGCAGCCGCTTACGGTTAGCAACTCAGTGCCCATCGCATCGAGCGCAGAATTGGAGCGACCCAAAACCATCAACAGATATTTTTGAGCAATCGGGCGATCCGCGGGGTGGATCAGGGACCACCAGCGGCGAACTGACTCCTGAACTTCAGCTTCGCTTTTCTCGCCGACGACGAGCGCGTCAATCAGGCGGTAGACCTTGCTCTTGATCGCTTGGTACGAGACCGAAATCTCTTGTGGCATAGGTTCCTTGGGTCTATCTCTATGCCTTCAATAATGCAATCCGCGAACCAAACCCCTAGATCATTGATTTGTATTAGTTTAGGAGGATTCGCACAGGGTTAAAGGTACGGTGAATGGAAGAAATCTGAGGCCGAGATATGAATTCTGGAAGGTGAGCCCAAAAACTGCTGCGAAAGTCACCAAACGGAAGTCACTTGTGGTTCGAGGCGAGGATAAAGGGCCTTACAGACGGTTTACAATGTGGCGCTCTATTCAACTCGGGAGGCGAAATGAAA
>Ga0335080_10002251_pt1 | contig 19186 bp, 26 predicted proteins | sample Lox_Sample_34_FD_206720 | JGI IMG/M metagenome (GOLD analysis project Ga0335080, IMG submission 206720) | Soil microbial communities from Loxahatchee National Wildlife Refuge, Florida, United States - Lox_Sample_3.4 | ecosystem: Environmental > Terrestrial > Soil > Wetlands | place: USA...
CGACATCACGATCCGCAAGAACCAGAACGAGGTCGAGGTCAACATCCACACCGCACGGCCGGGCATCGTGATCGGCAAGTCCGGCTCGGAGGTGGACCAGCTCCGCCGCGACCTGCACCGGATCACCGGCAAGCAGGTCAAGGTCAACATCCTCGAGATCAAGCGCCCCGAGCTCGATGCGCGCCTGGTGGCGCAGTCGATCGCCGAGCAGCTGCAAAACCGTGTCGCCTTCCGGCGCGCGATGAAGCGCGCGCTCACGAGCGCGATGCGGTCCGGCGCCAAGGGGGTGAAGGTGCAGGTCTCCGGGCGCCTCGGCGGCGCCGAGATGGCGCGCACCGAGGGCTACTCCGACGGACGCGTCCCGCTGCATACGCTGCGTGCCGACATCGACTACGGCTTCCACGAGGCTCGCACGACGTTCGGGCGGATCGGCGTGAAATGCTGGATCAATAAGGGCGAGATCATGCCCGAGGGCTACACCGGCGCCGACCTGACGATCATGGACGAGCCGGCGCCGCAGGCGCCCGAGCGCGATGGCCGCGGAGGCCGTGGCGGGCGCGACGGCCGCGGTGGCGGCGGTGGTGGCCGCGGTGGCGGCCGGGGCGGCGGTCCGGGTGGTCGTGGCGGCGGTCCCGGCGGTCCGGGCGGACCCGGTGGCGGACGCGGTCCTGGCGGTCGCGGCGGCACGCGTGGCGGCGGTGGCCGCGGGGGCCCCGGTAGCGGTGGCGGACGCGGTCCCGGTGGTCCCGGTGGCGGACGTGGCCCCGGTGGTCCCGGTGGCGGACGTGGCCCCGGTGGTCCCGGTGGCGGACGTGGCCCCGGTGGTCCCGGTGGCGGACGTGGCCCCGGTGGTCCGGGCGGCGGACGTGGCCCGGGCGGCCCGGGTGGCGGCGGCGCACGTGGCGGCAGTCGTGGCGGCGGCGGTCCGGGCGGCCAGGGTGGCGGCGGCGGACGCGGCGGCAACCGCGGCGGCGGCGGCGGCGGTGGTGGCGGCGGCGGCGGCGGACGGCCGAGCTCAGGAGGCGGTGGCAGCTGATGCTCGCCCCGAAGCGTGTCAAGCATCGCAAGGTGCATCGCGGGCGCCGGCGCGGGATGTCCCGCGGGCAGACCAAGGTGCAGTTCGGCGAGTATGGCCTCAAGGCGCTCGATGCCGGCTGGCTCACCAACCGGCAGATCGAGGCCGCCCGAATCGCGATGACCCGCAAGATCAAGCGCGGCGGCAAGGTGTGGATCAACGTCTACCCCGACAAGTCGTTCACCAAGAAGCCGGCCGAGACCCGGATGGGGTCCGGCAAAGGCTCGCCCGAGGGTTGGGTCGCGGTGGTCAAGCCCGGGCGCGTGATGTTCGAGCTCGCGGGCGTCCCGGAGCCGCTGGCGCGCGAGGCGATGCGGCTTGCCGGTCACAAGCTTTCGGTCAGGACCAAGTTCGTGATGCGGGAGGACGCCTGAGATGAGGCCGTCCGACGTCCGCGACCTCACCGACGCCGAGCTGCGCGAGCACATCCAGACCGCTCGCCGCGAGCTGTTCGGGCTGCGCTTCCAGCACGCCACGTCCGAGCTCGAGAACACCGCGGGCCTGAAGCGGGCCAAGCGCGAGATCGCGCGGGCACTGACGATCGCCCGTGAACGCGAACTCCAGAGAAATGACAATGGCTGAGACCGAGAACAACGAAATCGAAGCGACGCCGGACGTAGCGGCGGCCGCACCCGCGGAGGCGTCGGCGCCCGAGGTGGCTGCTCCACGCGAGCCCCAGGAGGTCGTCGCGCCCAAGGAGCGGCGTCGCCGCGCCCGCGCCGGCAAGGCGGCCAAGGTTCCGGCGCGCAGGCCGCGCACGCCCGAGGAGCGTCACGCCGACCGCGTCGCCGAGCGCCGCAAGAAGGCGGAGCTGCGGCGTGTCGAGCGTGCCCGCGCACGCCAGAAGGCCCGCGAGGGCGGCGCCGTCGCGCAGACGACCGCGCCGCGCGAGCACGGCCCCGGCAGGCAGAAGACGCGCCAGGGCGTCGTCGTCTCCGACAAGGCGAACAAGACGATCACGGTCCGCATCGACGTCGCCCGCCGCCACCGGCGCTACGAGAAGATCGTGCGCACGTCGAGCACGCTGCACGCGCACGACGAGACCAACGACGCGCACGTCGGCGACACCGTGATCGTGCGCGAGAGCCGTCCGCTGTCTCGGCTCAAGCGGTGGCGCCTGGTGGAAGTCGTCGAGCGAGCCGAGTGAGCGACCGGACCGCACGATGATCCAGAACGAGACACGGCTGCGCGTCGCCGACAACACCGGCGCGCGGGAGATCCTGGTGATCCGCGTGCGCGGCGGCCACCGCCGGCGGTACGCCGGCGTCGGGGACATCGTCACCGCGACCGTCAAGCAGGCCAGCCCGCAGGGCTCGGTCAAGAAGGGCGACGTCGTGACTGCCGTGGTCGTGCGCACCCGGAAGTCCTACGGCCGCGAGGACGGGACCTACATCGCGTTCGACGAGAACGCCGCCGTGCTGATCGACAACCAGAACAACCCGCGCGGGACGCGCATCTTCGGCCCCGTCGCGCGCGAGCTGCGGGAGCGCAACTTCATGAAGATCGTCTCGCTGGCCCCGGAGGTTCTCTGACCATGCCGGCCCGACTCAAGTCCGGCGACGAGGTGATCGTGATCGGCGGCAAGGACCGCGGCAAGCGCGGCAAGATCCTGCGCGTCGACCCCAAGCACCAGCGCGTGTACATCGAGGGCCTCAACATGATCAAGCGCCACCAGCGCCCGCGGCAGGTGGCCGGTGCCCAGCGCGCCGAGCAGGTCGGCGGCGTGATCGAGCGCGAGGGCCCGATTCACGTCTCCAACGTGATGCTCGCCGACCCCAAGGAAGGCAAGCCCACGCGCGTCGGCGTCGAGGTTCACGACGGCAAGCGTCTGCGGGTCGCGCGGCGCAGCGGAACGAGGGTCGACTGATGCCCACGGCGCGCCTCAAGACCCGTTACAACGAGGAGATCCTGCCGGCGCTGACCGAGCGGTTCGGCTACTCGACGCCGATGCGAGTGCCTCGCCTCACCAAGGTCACGGTCAACATGGGCGTCGGCGACGCCAAGCAGGACTCGAAGATGCTCGACGCCGCTTCCGAGCAGCTCGCGACGATCACCGGCCAGCGGCCGAACGTCCGCAGGGCCCGCAAGTCGATCGCGCAGTTCAAGGTCCGCGAGGGGATGCCGGTCGGCGTCGCCGTGACCTTGCGCGGCGAGCGCTCGTATGAGTTCCTCGACCGGCTGATGTCGGTGGCGATCCCGCGGATCCGCGACTTCCGAGGGCTCAACCCCCGCTCGTTCGACGGGCGCGGGAACTACTCGATGGGCGTGCGCGAGCAGATCATCTTCCCCGAGGTGGACTACGACGAGGTCGACCAGGTCCGCGGCCTGGACATCACGATCACCACCACCGCTCAGAACGACGACGAGGCGTTCGCGCTGCTCGAAGCGTTCGGGATGCCATTTAGCAGAGAAGGCCGCCCGCAGGCGGCCGGGAACCAGACGTAAAGGATCACATGGCCAAGACTTCTCAGGTTGTCCGTCAGCGGCGCACGCCGAAGTACAAGACGCGCGGCTACACCCGCTGCCGCCGCTGCGGCCGGGCGCGCGCGGTCTACCGCAAGTTCGGCCTGTGCCGGATCTGCCTGCGCGAGCTGGCGCACAACGGGTTCATCCCCGGGATGACGAAGTCGAGCTGGTGAGGGGACGGGAATCATGAGCATGACCGATCCGATCGCCGACTTCCTGACCCGGCTGCGTAACGCCGCCAACGCCCAGCACCACGACGTGACGATGCCGTCGTCGAAGCTGAACCGCGAGCTGGCCCGCATCTTGAGCGAGCAGGGCTACATCGAGGCCTACGAGGTCCACGACCCCGCTCCCGGGCGGCCGGGCCTTGAGCTGACGATCACGCTCAAGTACACGCAGGCGCGCAAGCCGGTGATCTCCGGCCTTCAGCGCGTCTCACGCCCCGGGCAGCGCACGTACGTCGATCACGCCCACATCCCTCGCGTCCAGGGTGGGATGGGGACCGCGATCATCTCGACCTCGAAGGGCGTGATGACCGGTCATGAGGCACGCATCGCCGGCGTCGGCGGCGAAGTCGTGGCGAAGGTCTGGTAGACCGGGATCGAGCATGTCCCGCATCGGCAAGCAACCCATCCCCGTCCCGGCCGGCGTCACGGTCGCGATCGAGCCCGAGCTCGTCCGGGTCAACGGCCCCAAGGGCGAGCTGTTCGAGCGCGTGAACCGTGACATCAAGGTCGAGCAGGTCGACGATCAGATCGTGGTCACGCGTCCGACCGACCGCGGCGAGCACCGCGCGCTCCACGGCCTCACCCGCACGCTGGTCGCGAACATGGTGCAGGGCGTCACGGCCGGGTTCGAGAAGCGGCTCGAGATCCAGGGCGTCGGCTACCGCGCGCAACTGCGCGGACGCGACCTCGAGCTCGCGCTCGGCTACTCGCATCCGGTGTCGATCAAGGCCCCCGACGGGATCGAGTTCGAGGTCCCGCAGCCGACCCGGATCGTCGTCAAGGGCGCCTCCAAGCAGCAGGTCGGCGAGATCGCCGCGCTGATCCGCAAGCAGCGCAAGCCCGAGCCCTACAAGGGCAAGGGGATCCGCTACGAGGGCGAACACGTCGCCCGGAAGGTTGGTAAGCGCGCATGACCGTGATGACCAAGCCCGCCCAGCGTCTCAAGCGCCGGCGCCGTGTCCGCGCCAAGGTCCGCGGCAGCGCCGAGCGCCCGCGGATCTCGGTGTTCCGCTCCAATCGCGGGATCTTCGCTCAGCTGATCGACGACGATACGGGACGCACGGTGGCATCGGTCAACTGGACCGAGGCCGACCTGCGCGGCCTCAAGCGAATGGAGCAGGCCACCCGCGCGGGCGCGCTCCTGGCCGACCGCGCCAAGGCGGCCGGCGTCGACACCGCCGTGTTCGACCGCGGCGGCTACAAGTACCACGGGCGTGTGAGGGCGCTCGCCGACGGCGCCCGTGAGGGCGGGCTGACCTTCTGAGGCGCCGCGGTCAGGCGCCGCCGCAATTACCCTGATGAGACCGCTACTCTGGATCTGCTGATGGCACGAGATCGCACAGTTTCCTCCGCGGGCCTCGACCTCCAGGAGCGCGTCGTCGAGATCAACCGCGTCGCCAAGGTGGTCAAGGGTGGCCGCCGGTTCTCGTTCACGGCGCTGGTCGTCGTCGGCGACGAGCGCGACATCGTCGGGATCGGCTACGGCAAGGCGAACGAGGTGCCGGTGGCGATCCAGAAGGGCGTCGAGCAGGCCAAGAAGAACCTGTACCGCGTGCCCAAGCACGGCTCGACCATCACCCACCAGACGACCGGCATCTTCGGGTCAGGGCGCGTGTTCCTGAAGCCGGCGGCGCCCGGAACCGGCGTGATCGCCGGCGGTGGCGTCCGCGCCGTACTCGAGCTTGCCGGGATCAACGACATCCTGTCGAAGTCGCTGGGCTCGCAGAACCCGATCAACCTCGTCAAGGCGACGATGGCGGGTCTGCAGTCCTTGCGCACGCCGGACGAGGTCGCGGAGATTCGCGGCCTGTCGGTCAACCAGGTGCTCGGGATCACGACCGAGGAGTCCGAGCCGCTGGCCGCCGAGACGCTCTCGAGCGCGAACGGCAACGGCGGGGTCACGGAAGAGGTCCCGGCCGTCGAAGGGGCCGGCGAGTGAGCAAGTTGATCGTCACCCAGCGCCGGTCGCGCAACGGTTGTGATCAGCGGCAGCGGGACACGCTGCGCTCACTCGGGCTGAAGCGCATCGGCCAGAGCGTTGAGCACTCCGACACTCCGCAGGTCCGCGGGATGATCGCCAAGGTGGCGCACCTGGTCGAAGTCTCAGAGGAGTCCTGATGGGCGACGATGAGACGCGTGAGAGCGAGGAGCGGATCGGGCTGCACAACCTGAGGCCCGCGCCGGGGTCGCGTCGGCCGCGCAAGCGCGTCGGACGCGGCGAGGGATCGGGCACGGGCAAGACCTCCGGCCGCGGCCAGAAGGGATGGGGCAGCCGGTCGGGCGCCAAGCAGCGCGCAAGGTTCGAGGGAGGGCAGAACCCGATTCACATGCGGATGCGCAAGCTGCGCGGCCCGCACATGAAGAAGTCGATGCCGTTCGAGCCGTTCCGGACGCACACGCAGCCCGTCAACCTGGTCGACCTCGAGGCGCGGTTCGACTCGGGGGCTTCTGTAACTTTGGAAGCGATGCGAGCCAAGGGCCTCGCGACGCGCAAGGCGATCCCGGTCAAGATCCTCGCCAAGGGCGAGCTGACCAAGCCGTTGACGGTGCACGCCCACCAGTTCTCCAAGGCCGCGCGTGAGCGCATCGAGGCCGCCGGCGGGACCTGTCGGGTCGTAGAGGAGACCAACGGGACATGATCTCGACGATCCTGGGTGCGTTCAGGATCGGCGAGATCCGCAACAAGGTTCTGTTCACGGGCGCGATGCTCGCGCTCTACCGGCTCGGCACCCACATTCCTGCGCCCGGGATCAACGCCAATGCGGTCAAGGCGATCCAGAACAACTTCGGCGGGTCGAGCATCCTCGGCTTCCTGAACCTGTTCTCCGGCGGCGGGCTCGGGCGGATCGCGATCTTCGCGCTCGGGATCATGCCCTACATCACCGCGTCGATCATCCTGCAGCTGCTGCAGGTGGTGGTGCCCTCACTCGAGAAGCTGTCCAAGGAAGGCGAGGTCGGCCAGGCCCGGATCACCCAGTACACGCGGTATCTGACCGTCGGGCTCGCCTTCGCCCAGTCAATCGGCTACGTGTTCCTGTTCCGGAGCTTCGAGCAGGAAGCCGGCGTCTCGGTGATCCCGAACTTCAACCTGGCGAAGGTGTTCCTGATCGTGATCTCGCTGACCGCCGGGACCGTGCTCCTGATGTGGATGGGCGAGCTCATCACCCAGCGCGGCATCGGCAACGGGATCTCGCTGATGATCTTCGCGAGCATCGTCGCGCGGATCCCGAACGGGATCCATTCGTGGTGGACCAACCCCGACCAGGTGTTCCGGGTGATCATGCCGTTCATCGTGGTCGGCGTGGTGGCGGCGATCGTGTTCGTGCAGGAGGGGCAGCGGCGGATCCCGATCCAGTACGCCAAACGGGTGATCGGGCGACGGATGACGCAGGGCACCCAGACGTACCTGCCGTTGCGCGTGAACATGGCGGGCGTGATCCCGGTGATCTTCGCGGCCAGCATGATGGCGATCCCGCCCACGCTCGGGCAGCTGCTCGGCCAGAACCGGACGAACTTCTGGACCGACGTCCAGAACTTCTTCAGTCCCCAGGGCTGGCACTACGTGCTCGGCGAGAGCCTGCTGATCATCGTGTTCACGTACTTCTACACGGCGGTCACGTTCAACCCGGTCGACCAGGCCGAGAACCTGCGCAAGTACGGCGGGTTCATCCCCGGGGTGCGACCAGGTAGGCCCACGGCCGAGTTCCTCGACCGCATCCTCGCGCGCCTGACGTTCCCGGGCGCCCTGTTCCTGGCCGCGATCGCCGCGCTGCCGACGGTCTTGATCAGCCAGACGTCGGCGAACTTCTTCTTCGGCGGGACGTCGATCCTGATCGTGATCGGCGTCGCGCTCGACACGATGAAGCAGCTCGAGGCACAGCTGATGATGCGCAACTACGAAGGCTTCTTAAAGTAGCCCGGGCGGCTCGCCCGGGCGGGGCACGAGACCCAACCCGGTGGTATTCGACCGTCTTCGGCGTTACGAGCAGCGCCTGGGCGATCTCGCGGTTGATCTGAGCGGTGGCGGCCAGTGCGTCGATCCGGCGCTCCGACGGCGTCAGCCAGCCGGCGCGCGGGGGCGCGCACGGTGGCGACCCCATCGTGGGGGCGGTTGTAGGGAGATAAGGCGAGTTCGACCGTTGGTAGCGCGGGGCGCCGGCACGGATGCTGGCGGGCGACTGCTTGGGGGCAATGCCGAGGCGGTCCGCGGGCGTCGCGGGCCGCCGGGCGAACGGTCGCGATACGCACCGAGTGGATGCATCGGACCCGAGTCACGCACACTCGACTCGGGTCCGGCGTGTCTTGGGTGCGTCAGCCCGATACAGTGGGGGCCCTCGTGTCAGAGCTCAACCTGATCCTGTTCGGGCCACCGGGCGCGGGCAAGGGAACGCAGGCCGACCGCCTGCGTTCCGACTTCCAGCTCCCGTACATCGCCACCGGCGACATGCTGCGCGGCAACGTCAAGGACGGCACCGAGCTCGGCAAGAAAGCCAAGGAGTACATGGACGCCGGCGAGTTGGTCCCCGACGATCTGATCGTCGCGATGGCCGCCGAGCGGCTCCAGCACGAGGACGCGCGAGACGGTTTCATCCTCGACGGGTTCCCGCGCACCGTTCCCCAAGCGGAGGCGCTCGACCGCCAGCTCTCGCAGATGAGCCGGTCGATCACCACGGTCCTGCTGATCGACGTCCCCGACGATGAGCTGGTGCGGCGGCTGTCCGGGCGCCGCGTGTGCGTCAAGGCGGGGCACAACTACCACGTCGAGTTCGATCCCCCCAAGCGCGACGACGTGTGCGACCAGGACGGGTCCCGGCTGATGCAGCGCGACGACGACAAGCCCGAGGTCGTGAAGAAGCGCCTGCACGTCTACCACGACCAGACCGAGCCGGTCATCGACTACTACGATCAGAAGGGGATCCTGCGCCGGGTCGACGGAACGCGGCCACCGGCCGAGGTCAACGACCACATCCGCGCCGTGATCGCGACGCTGCGACTCGAGGAAGACGTTTGATCATCAAGAAGACCCCCGAGCAGATCGAGAAGATGGCCGCCTCCGGCGTCATCCTCGTCAAGACGATGAACCTGCTGGCCGCCAAGATCCGGCCCGGGGTCACCACCGCCGACCTCGACGAGGCGGCCGAGAAGTTCATCCGCTCGCAGGGGGCCACGCCTGCGTTCAAGGGCTATCGCGGTTTTCCTGGGTCGATCTGCTCCTCCCCGAACGAGATGATCGTGCACGGCATCCCGGGCCCGTACGCGCTCGCCAAAGGGGACATCCTGTCGGTCGACATCGGGGTCGTGTACGACGGCTGGGTGGCCGACGCCGCCCGGACGTTCCCGGTGGGCCCGATCAGCCCGGTCGCCACCAAGCTGCTGCGGGTCACCGAGGAGTCGTTGTTCATCGCGGTCGACCGGTGCGTGGCCGGCAACCGGCTCGGGGACGTCTCGCACGCGATCCAGGAGCATGTCGAGGCCGCCGGCCTGTCGATCGTCCGCTCGCTCGTCGGTCACGGGATCGGGCGCGAGATGCACGAGGAGCCGCAGATCCCCAATTACGGCAATCCCGGCACCGGGATCGTGCTCGAGGAGGGGATGGTGCTGGCGGTCGAGCCGATGGTCACCGCCGGGCGTCACGCCGTGCGGGTCGGGGACGACCATTGGGCGATCTACTCCCAGGACGGGTCGCTCGCGGCGCACTTCGAGTTCACGATCGCGATCACGGCTGCGGGCCCGCGGATTCTGACCCCCTGGCACGAGGCCAAAGGCGGGCGCGCCGCGGCATAGGCGGGGCGGCCGCTCGGCATCGATGCGGGGAATTCGGGTTAGGAAGGTGTGCGGGACGTTGGGCGCGGGGCCGAATTCCCTTGGCGGAACAGGGCCCATAGATGCCGGGCCCGGGCGCCTTCATCCCGCGAACCCGCGACGCCGGCCCGGCCCCACACCGAGCGGCGGCTCGCCACGGCGCCCCTGCTAACATCCCGGGTTGCCCTCGAAGCACGGTTGCTCGTGCTGGCGTGGCGCTCTGCAGCACGGTAGCGGCGACCGAACCGGTCGCCAGAGCCGGGCTGTGGGAACTACTGGAAACAGTCGACGAGAGCGAAACGAGCGTGAAAGTACGACCCTCGGTCAAACCGATGTGCGAGAAGTGCAAGATCATCCGCCGGAACGGCCGGGTCCTCGTGATCTGCTCGAATCCGCGCCACAAGCAAAGGCAAGGTTGAGATGGCACGTATCTCGGGTGTCAACATCCCCCTCAACAAGCGCGTTGAGATCGGCTTGACGTACATCTACGGCATCGGTCGCTCGACGTCCAACCACCTGCTCGCCGAGCTCGGCATCGAGCCCGACCGCAAGGTCCGCGACCTCACCGAGGAGGAGGTCATCAAGCTCCGCGAGCTGATCGACCGCGACTACACGGTAGAGGGCGACCTGCGCCGCGAGCGCTCGCAGAACGTCAAGCGCCTCCAGGAGATCGGCTGCTACCGCGGGCTTCGGCACCGCCGCGGGCTTCCGGTGCACGGGCAGAACACCAAGACCAACGCCCGCACGCGTAAGGGCCCGAAGCGGATGCAGGTCGCCGGCAAGAAGAAGGCGACCAAGAAGTAATGCCGGCACCCCGAAGGCCACAGCGCGGACGGCGCCGAGTCCGGAAGAACATCCCGATCGGGCAGGCGCACATCAAGACCTCTTTCAACAACACGATCGTCTCGTTGACCGATCGCGAAGGCAACGTGATCGCGTGGGAGTCGGCGGGCGGCGCGGGCTTCAAGGGCTCGCGCAAGTCGACTCCGTTCGCGGCCCAGGTGACCGCCGACGCCGCCGCCCGCAAGGGCATCGAGCACGGCCTCCAGCGGGTCGAGGTGTTCGTCAAGGGCCCGGGCTCGGGCCGTGAGACGGCGATCCGGTCCCTGCAGGCGGCGGGGCTCGAGGTCACCGGCGTCAAGGACGTGACCCCGCAGGCCCACAACGGGGTCAGGCCCCGGAAGCGGAGGCGTGTCTGATGGCTCGTGATACCGGCGCCCAGTGCAAGCAGTGCCGGCGCGAGGGCCAGAAGCTGTTCCTGAAGGGCGAGCGCTGCCTCACCGACAAGTGCGGCGTCGAGCGCCGCTCGTACCCGCCGGGCGAGCACGGTCGCGGCCGGATGCGCCAGAGCGAGTACCGCGTGCAGCTGCGCGAGAAACAGAAGGCCAAGCGCTATTACGGCGTGCTCGAGAAGCAGTTCCGGCTCTATTACGAGAAGGCGACCCGCCAGCCCGGCATCACCGGCGAGAACCTTCTGCGGATGCTCGAGTGCCGGTTCGACAACGTGCTCGTCCGGCTCGGCTTCGCGGCCTCGCGGCGCCAGGCGCGCCAGCTGATCCTGCACAGGCACTGGACGGTCAACGGCCGTCGCGTCAACGTCCCGAGCTACCAGCTCCGCGACGACGACGTGATCGCGATCCACCCCCGCTCCACGGCGACGCAGGTGATTCGCGACGCCACCGAGCTCACCGGACAGGTGCCGGCATGGCTACAGGCAGATCACGACTCGCTCACGGCCAAGGTGCTGCGCAAGCCCGAGCGCCGGGAGATCGCGGCTCCTGTGCAGGAACAGCTCATCGTCGAGCTGTACTCCAAGTAGGAGCTTTCAGTCGCGCGGCCGGTTACTGGCCGAGTGCGGCACCGACACCGCCCAGACGGCGGCATGAACCCACGACGTTAGGACCCTGATGCTCGACTTCCAAGTCCCCCGAATCTCCTCTGAGAGTGTTGACGACAACCGCGGGTCGTTCACGATCGAGCCGCTCGATCGGGGCTTCGGCTACACGTTCGGCAACTCGCTGCGGCGCGTGTTGCTCTCTTCCCTGGCCGGCGCGGCCGTGACCTCCGTGCGCATCGAAGGCGTCGCGCACGAGTTCTCGACCATCCGCGGCGTCAAGGAGGACGTGACCGACATCGTGCTGAACCTGAAGGGCGTCGTGTGCCGGATGCACTCGGATGCGACCGAGATCGAGGCGCCTCTGGTCGTGACCGGTCCTGGTGACATCACCGCCAAGGACATCGACCTCCCTTCGGGTGTGGAGATCCTGAATCCGGATGCCCACATCGCTACTTTGGAGAAGAAGACGAAGCTCGAGGTGTACCTGACGATCGGCCGCGGGCGCGGCTATCGCCCGGCCGAGGAGAACAAGTCGCCCGACCAGCCGATCGGGGTGATCCCGATCGACTCGATCTTCTCGCCCGTGCGGCGCGTCGCCTACAACGTCGAGCAGGCCCGCGTCGGGCAGCGGACCGACTACGACAAGCTGACGCTCGACATCGAGACCGACGGGTCGATCGACCCGCACGCCGCGTTGCGCGAGGCGGCCGAGATTCTGATCTCGCAGCTGGCGATCTTCACGGATGCCGAGCGGGTGGTGGAGCTGCGCGAGGCCGGCGCGCCTGGTGTTCTCGAGCCGGGTGTGGCGGGCGCGGTCGGGGCGCCGTCGCGTCCGCCGAACGCGATGGACGACATCCTGATCGAGGAGCTCGAGCTGGGCGTGCGGTCGTACAACTGCCTGAAGCGGGCCGGGATCCAGACGGTCGGCGATTTGGTCTCGAAGTCCGAGAGCGAGCTCGCGGCGATCCCGAACTTCGGCAAGAAGTCGATCGACGAGGTGATCGAGACGCTGCATACGCGGGGTCTTGGTCTGCGGAACGAGTAGGCTCTGGGGCGTTGCGCCACCAACGGAACCGATATCAGCTGTCGCGTGACGCGGGCCACCGCAAGGCGCTGCTCATGAACCTGACCAAGGAAGTGATCGCGCACGAGCGGATCCGGACGACCGAGACCAAGGCCAAGGCGGTCAAGCCCGAGCTCGAGAAGCTGATCACCTTGGCCAAGCGCGGCGATCTGCACGCGCGCCGCCAGGCGCTGTCAGCTTTGGGGCAGGACAAGTTCATGGTCTACAAGCTGTTCGAGGAGATCGCGCCGCGGTACACGGAGCGGCCCGGCGGGTATTCACGGATCCTGAAGCTGGGGCCGCGGCGATCGGATTCGACCGAGATGGTGCTGCTGGAGCTGGTCTAGCCGCGGTTGGTCTCGCGGCTCGTTCTCGAGTACGACGGGTCGTGGTTCGCGGGCTGGGCTGCGCAGCCTGGGCTGCGCACGGTTCAGGCGGAGGTCGAACGCCCGCTCCGTGTGATCTTGCGGCTGGAGAGTGTGCCTCTCACGGTCGCGGGGCGGACAGATGCCGGGGTGCACGCCTGGGGCCAGGTCGCGTCGTATTCGGGGCCACTCGTGAGGGTTCGGTCGTTGAACGCGCTGCTGCCTTCGGATGTCGCGGTGCTGTCTTGCTCTGAGGCTGCTCCTGGGTTCGATGCGCGGCGGGATGCGACCAGCCGCGCGTACTGCTACCGCGTGCTTGTCAGGCGCGCGCGGAGCGCGTTCGAGCGAGGGCGGGCGCTGTGGTGGCCGCGTTCGTTGGACCTTTCGGCGTTGTCGGCGTGCGCGTCGGCTCTGGTCGGAGTCCACGACTTCACCGCGTTCACGCCGACCCGGACCGACCACGTGCGGTTCTCTCGGGAGGTGTTCGCGGCGTACTGGCGTTTCGGGGAGGCCGGGGAGGACCTGCTCGAGTTCTGGATCGAGGCCGACGCGTTCATGCGCCAGATGATCCGGGCGCTGATCGGGACGATGCTCGAGGTGGGCGGCGGCCGGCGGTCGGTGGCGTCGTTCTGTGAGTTGCTGGCGGGGCGGCCGCGTTCGGCGGCGGGGCGGACCGCGCCGGCGCACGGGCTGTATCTCGCCGGCGTGGGGTACGGGGGCGAGCGCGTGCTGTGTGTGTGACGGCGTGTCGCGGAGCGCCGGCGGGTGTGCCACAGCTCAGCAACTTGTGGCGGGGTTTTGCGCCGGCGGCGGCTTTGAGGCGCATCCTGGGTGGCGATGGCCCCCGCGGACCCTGTAAAGCGCAGCAAACCCCACCCGGCGCCACCGCCCCGCCCAGATAAGCATGCACCCAATGCTTATGTGGCCCGGATCCTGACGTTGGAGGAGATTTGGCGCGTTGTCCAGGGTGGCGTTGGCCCTGACGCGGCGGTCACCTGGGTGGCCGAACGACAGTTGGCGCTGATCACCACGTCGCAGCTGCACGTCGCTGGGGTCCGTCGCGGGTCGATCGAGTGGCGCCTCGCAAGCGGAACGCTGCATCCTCGCCACCGCGGGGTGTACCTGGTTGGCCACGGGATCCCCGTTCCGGGCGCGATCGAGCTGGCCGCCGTGCTCGCGTGTGGAGAGCCGACGTTCGTCAGCCATCGATCTGCCGCGGCGCTGTGGGGTATGGTCGCCGCCCCAGGTGTGGGTGTGGACGCCACCGTCGTCCAGCGCCGCTGCCGCTCGCGCCGCGGGCTGCGCGTCCACAGGGTCGAAACGCTCGCTGACGCCGACCGCGGCCACAGGCGAGGGATCCCAGTCACGGCGCCGGCTCGCACCCTCATCGACTACGCGTCGACGACGGGAGCGGCTGAGGCGGAACGTGCCATCGCCGAGGCTTTCGCGCTCAAGCTGGTCACCGAGCCCCAGCTCCTCGCGGCGATCGGCCGCGGGCCGCAGCGGGCCGGCGTGGCTCGGGTCCGGGCGATCCTGGGGCGGCCCGGTGGGCCGCGGCGCACCCGCTCCGGCGGGGAGCGAGCGATGCTCAGGCTGATCCGGGCGGCGAAATTGCCGGTCCCGCTGACCAACCAGCCCGTGGAGGGCTTCAATGCCGACTTCTTCTGGCCCGAGGTTGGGCTGATCGTCGAGGTCGACGGAGGGGACTTTCACCGCGCGCGACCGGCGTTCGAACGCGACCACCGGCGGGACATCGTCCACAGAGATGCCGGCCACGAGGTCCTCCGGGTGAGCGCACAACAGCTCGATCAGGAGCCGCTCTACATCGCCGTGGTGATCGCCCGCGCGTACGATCGCCTCAGCCGGACCCGCGGATAGCATCAGAAGAACCCTGATGCGCGTCCTGCTCACCAACGACGACGGAATCGAGGCCGCCGGCCTGCAGATGCTCCGGTCCGCTCTCCTGCGAGTCGACGGGATCGAGCTCGCGGTGATCGCCCCCGACGGCAACCGGTCGGCGATGGCCAGGTCGATCACGACGAGACGCCCGCTGTGGGTGCAGGAGGTCGATTTCGGGGACGGCACGGTCGGATACGCCACCGACGGCACACCGGTCGATTGTGTCCGACTGGCCAACCTCGGTCTGATCGAGGGGTTCGAGGCCGAGCTGGTCGTGTCCGGGATCAACCACGGCTCGAACCTCGGGGACGACATCACGTACTCGGGCACGGTGGCGGCGGCGCTCGAGGCGATCGTTCTCGGCCTGCCGGGGATCGCGGTGTCGCAGCAGTCGAGCGCCCGCGAGCTCGATTTCAGGGTCGGGAGCGGATTTGACTTCGGCGTGGCGGCGTCGTTCACCGCCCGGCTGGTCGCGGAACTCGAGCGCACGCCGTTGCCGGCGGGCACGCTCTTGAACGTGAATGTGCCCGGCGCGCCACCGGCGGGCGTCGAGGTGGCGCGGCTCGGCAAGCGCGTCTACCAGGACGAGCTGTCGCTCGTCGACGAGAGCGGCGAGAAACGGCGGCTGTACAAGATCTACGGCGACGCCAGCTATGAGCATGACGAGACCGGGACCGACCTGGCTGCCGTCGCGAAGGGCAAGATCGCGGTCACGCCGGTCCACTTCGACCTGACCGACAAGGCGGGCATGTCCGTGCTCGAGCGCTACGAGCTCGAGCGGCTGGTGCACCCGGCCGCGGAGAATCTGGCGGAGCTTCCGTGAGCCGTGCCCGTCAAACGGCCGCTGCCGACCTGCAGGAGCGGGCCGGGGAGCTGCGGCGCGCGATCGAGTACCACGCCTATCGCTACTACGTGCTCGACGACCCCGAGATCGGCGACGACGGGTACGACGCGCTCTTCAACGAGCTGAAGGCGCTGGAAGACGAGCATCCCGACTTGGTCACCCCCGACTCGCCCACTCAGCGCGTCGCCCCGGAGCCGGTATCCGAGCTCGAGAAGGTCCGCCACCCCCAGGCGATGCTGTCGCTCGCGAATGCCCACTCGGCCGATGACCTCAACGCGTGGATTCAGCGGATGCGGAACTTCCTGGCGCGCGAGGGGATCACCGACCCGCAGTTCGAGTTCGTGGCGGAGCCGAAGATCGACGGCCTGGCGATCTCGCTGATCTATCGCGACGGCGTGTTCGAGCGCGGCGCGACGCGCGGGAACGGGGAGGTCGGCGAGGACGTCACCCACAACCTGCGCACGATGCCGTCGATCCCGCTTCGCCTCGAGGATCCCGACCCGCCGGCGATGGTCGAGGTGCGCGGCGAGGTGTACATGTCGCTGCCGGACTTCGCCGCGCTCAACGAGCGCCGGGCGCAGGCGGGCCTCTCCACGTTCATGAATCCCCGCAACTCCGCGGCCGGCACGATCCGCCAGCTCGACCCCAAGCTCGCCGCCGACCGTCCGCTGTCGCTGTGGACCTACGGCGTGGGTGCGACCGAGGGCGTCACCTTCGATGCGCACTGGGCCGCGCTGGAATGGCTGCGCGAGCACCGCTTCCCGGTTCACCCCGACGTCAAGAAGCTGACCGCCGAGGACGAGGTGATCGCACAGTGCCGATTCTGGGAGGAGCGCCGCGGCTCGCTCGAGTTCGAGATCGACGGCGTCGTGGTCAAGGTCAACCAGGTCGAGCTCCAGCGGCGGCTCGGCTCGGTCGGCCGGGAGCCGCGCTGGGCGATCGCGTGGAAGTTCCCGCCCACGACGGCGGTGACTCGCCTGAACCAGATCGTGTGGGCTCCCGGCAAGTTCGGCGACCTGCACCCGGCCGCGATGCTCGAGCCGGTCCGCGTCGGGGGCGTAACCGTGAAGATGGCCACGCTCCACAACGAGGAGGACCTCGGGCGCAAGGACATCAGGCCGGGCGAGGAGGTGATCGTCCTGCGCGCCGGCGACGTGATCCCGCAGGTGCTCTCGCCGGCGCCGCACGTCGCCGAGCGGGACGACCGGCCCGCCCCCCCGCGTCCGCCGGCCGAGTGCCCGATCTGCCATACGCCGACGGTCAAGCCCGAGGACTCGGTGTTCACCCGGTGCCCGAACCGGGACTGTCCGGGCCGGCGCTGGCAGCTGCTCAAGCACTTCGCGGGCGCGATGGACATCGACGGCCTCGGCGAGAAGCAGGTCGACCTGTTCATGAAGCTCGGCTGGGTCCGGACCGCCGCCGACTTCTACGACCTCATGGCGGAGCAGATCGCCTCGCAGCCTGGGTTCGGGCAGGTCTCGGCGGACAAGCTGGTCAAGGCGATCGAGGACTCCAAGCGCCAGCCGTTCGGCCGGGTGCTGTTCGGGCTGGGGATCGAGGAGGTCGGGTACGTCATCGGCCGCAACCTCGCCCAGCACTTCCGCACGATCGACGCGCTGCTCGCGGCCGGTCCCGAGCAGATCGAGCAGGCTCAGGGGGTGGGTCCGAAGATGGCCGCCCGGATCCACGAGCAGCTCGCGGACGAGCAGATGCGGACGCTGATCGAGGCGCTGCGCCGGCGCGGAGTGCGGATGGAGGAGGAGGGGCCGCCGCCCGGCGAGGGTCCGCTCGCCGGCAAGGCGTTCGTGCTCACCGGAACGCTCCCCGAGCTGACCCGCGAGCAGGCCACCGAGATGATCACCGCCGCCGGCGGCCGGGTCACCGGCTCGGTGTCGCGCAAGACTGATTACGTCGTCGCCGGCGACAGTCCCGGTTCCAAGCTCGCCCAGGCGGAGCGTCTCGGCGTGCCGGTGCTCGACGAGCAGGGGCTGCGCGGGTTGGTCGGCTGAGGTCGCGTCCGGCGTCAGCCGTTGTAGTTAGCGACCGCTGCGGCCATCGATGCCTCGACCTCGTGCACGTAGTCGGGGTTCCCGAGCCCGTTGGCCATGAACGCGAACGCGAGCGTGTGGCCGTCGAGCGCCTGGCAATACCCCGCGAGGTTGGCGACGTCGTGGAGCGTCCCGGTCTTGCCGCGACATTCGTTCTGGGCGATCGTGCCCAGCCCCTCATCCTTGAGCGTGCCGGTCTGTCCCATCAGCGCGAGCGAGTTGACGAACGCCGAGTTGTTGGCCATCGCCCCGAGCACGGTGACGATCTGCGTCGGACTGGTCGAGTCGTAGCGCGACAGGCCGGAGCCGTCGTTGAGCCTCGGGGTGATGCCGAACTTGCTGAGCAACTCGGCCCTGACGACCGCGGCGCCGGCGGCGGTGGTGCCGGCGCCCCCGAGCCGGGCGCCGATGTCCTTCAGGAGCGTTTCGGCGAAGAAGTTGTCGGACGGCGTGTTCGTGAGCTGGACCAGCGTCGCCAGCTGGGGGGACTGCACCGAGGCGAGCGTCGCGGCGCCGGCGGGCGTTCGCCCGGCGGAGACCGCGACCCCGGCCAGCTTCACGCCGAAGGCCCGCAGTCCGCCGGCGAACTGCCGGGCCGCATACAGGGTGGGGCGGGGCACGAGGGCCGTGCCCTGGCTGTTCTCGAACCCACGGTTGTAGGCGAGCGCGCTCAGCTCGCCCTCGATCTCCGTCGAGCGCGCAAAACCGGTGGCGGGCGTGCCGCGCCGGGAGTCGAAATAGGACTCGTCGCCGACGATGCGGCCCTGGACGGCGGTGATGCCGGTCGCGCTCAGCAGAGCGACGATCAGGCTGTGCATCGTCGTGCCGGTCCCGTACCAGTTGTGGTCGAACCCGACCGAGCCGAAGGTGGGATCGCCACCACCGCGGAGGTAGAGGTTCCCGCTCCACACGCCGGCAGGGTCTCGCGAGCCGGTGCCGAGGATCGAGGTCGTGAAGGTCGCGGACGGTCCGAGCCCCAGCAGCGCCGTCGAGGTCGTGTAGACCTTCTCGAGCGAGGCGGGGAGGCGGCCGGTGTTGGCGGACTGGGCGAACAGCACCTGGCCGGTTGCCAGATCGACCACGTAGGCCCCGCTCTGGTTTCCGGCGTGTCGAAGGCCTTGCTGGAGCGCCGTGGTGAGAGCGCGCCCCGCGGAGGAAGGGGGCTGCGCCACGGCGACAGCCGCCGTCCCGGCGAGCAGAGCGCAAACCGCCCCCAAAGTCGCCAAGAACACCCGCATCGGCGGATATAACCGGCGGAGCGGCTCAAAGTAGCGGCGCCGGCGGCGGTTTCGTGAGCGTCGCCGGCGCCCGGTTTGCGGATTCCGCGCGCGGGTGTCGTGACCGCGCCGGCGCTCGGCTGGCGCGCGGGTGTCGTGACCGCGCCGGTGCTGGGTTGGAGCATTCCACCGCGACAAGCCCTCCCTACAATTCCGCCTGGATGGGGAACGTCGTCAACCTCGACACCGCCGCCGCGGAGCGACCGAGCACCGCCTCCCGCGGCGCCGGGGCGCGGCGCCGGCGGCCCCGATCCAAGTCGGCGCTCGTGCTCGGTGGTGGCGG
>Ga0335080_10002252_pt1 | contig 19184 bp, 19 predicted proteins | sample Lox_Sample_34_FD_206720 | JGI IMG/M metagenome (GOLD analysis project Ga0335080, IMG submission 206720) | Soil microbial communities from Loxahatchee National Wildlife Refuge, Florida, United States - Lox_Sample_3.4 | ecosystem: Environmental > Terrestrial > Soil > Wetlands | place: USA...
TCAACGGCGCGAGCGGCACGGCTAGGTCGATCGCGACCGGCGCGAGACACAGCTGCGCGATCCAGGCGGCGAGCGGTGCCGTCGTCTGTTGGGGGGACGACTCGAACGGCCAATCGACGCCGCCGGCCGCGGTCAACGGCACGAGCGGCACGGCCGCGGCGATCGCAGCCGGCGGCGCGCACAGTTGCGCGATCCAGAGCGGCACCTCCGCGGTCGTGTGTTGGGGGAAGGACGAGACTGGAGAGTCAACGCCGCCGGCCTCGGTGGACGGCACCAGCGGCACCGCTGCGAAGATCACGGCCGGCGGCGACAACAGCTGCGCGATCCAGGCGTCGAGCGGTGCGGTCATCTGCTGGGGGGACGACTCGAACGGCCGGTCGACGCCGCCGACCACGTTGAACGGGACGGGCGGCACCGCAACGGCCATCGCGGGAGGGGGATCGCACGTCCTCGCGATCCGAGCCGTCCCCGAGCCCGCGGCAGACCTGCTCGGGCTCGCGAGCCTCGCCTCGCTGCTCGCGGTCGCGCGCCGCCACAGGTAGAGCGCCACGGCGGGCGACTCCGGCGCGCTCGATGCATCCGACTTGACTCCAGTGCGAATGCCGTGCTCTCATGCTCCAAAGATGCGTAGGTTCTCTCTCGCGTTTGCGGTCGCCCTCTTCGGTCTCGGATCCGCAGCGTCGCCCGCGTCCGCGGCACCGGCGATGTCGTTCAGCAAGGACGTCATCCGGCTCGCCGACCTGGCGAGCCTCCCGCAGGACTACGCCGTTGCGGATCTCGATCACAAGAGCGGTCCCGACATCGTCGTGCTCGGACACCACGGTGAGCTCGCCGTCCTCCTGAACCAGGGCGACGGCCGCTTCGGAGCGCCGGCATACCTGGATTCGCCGTGTGGTGCCGTCTCGGCCAACTCGGTCGTCGTCGGGGAGTTCAGCGGCGACGCGAATCCCGACATCCTCGTGGCCTGCGACGACAACATCAGCGACGGCTTCCAGCGGCTCCGCGGCAACGGCGACGGCACGTTCGCCGAGCCGGACACGCTCGCGCCGATCGCGCCGGGCTTCGGGGGCGGGTCGACGATCGAGTGGCTCCACCTGGCCTCGTTCGGCGGCGAGGGCCAGGCCATCGTCTACACGCAGTTCTTCGGTCCCTCGTCTGAGCTGCTCTGCTTCTTCCGCGTTCCGGACTTGATCGCCGACTACGACGGCAACGGCCCGCACCTTCCCCTGTGCAGCGCGCAGCTCGACCCCGACGGCAACGTGATCGACCTCATCCCGATCGTGGCCGGAGACTATGCGCTCGGTACGCCGCCGTTTGCCTGGCCCGATCAGGCCGCGTTCACCTTCCTGCCGGACGGCAATCTCGGCGCGCTCGTGTACTCCGAGGAGGCACAGCTCCCATTCGTTGCCGGCCCCAACGTGGAGGAGTACTTCCCAGCGCACCCGCTGGCATTTCCCTCGGTCGCCGACACGGGCGATCTCGACGGGGACGGCGTCCCCGAAGTCATCGCGCTCACCGGCGAGCACGGCTTCGCCGTGTACACGGTCGAGCCGTCGGAGGCGGACCTGCCCGGCTTCCGGCGGATCGCCGATCCCGCAGTCGTCGCGACGGATCCGGCGCTCGGCTATCCGACGGACGCCGTGGTCGAGGATTTCGACGGCGATGGCAAGCGCGACGTCGCGGTCCTGACCGACCTGGGCGACGGGGAGACCGCGACGGTCGCGATCTTCCCTGGCAAGGGCGACGGGACGTTCCGCTCCGCCCAGAACGTTCCGACCGATTCGGGAGACGGGCGGCTCACCGTCGCCGACCTCGATGGCACGGGTCTTCCCGACCTCGTGAACCTCAACCGCGCTGCGAACGTCGTGACGGTTCTGCGGAACACGACACCGGCACCCGAGCCCGGTACGCTCGGCGGCGTTGCCGCCGCGGGGGCCCTACTCGTCGCGCGCGCCGATCAGACGCGGCGGCGGCGCGCCAGGACGCCCAGCGCGCAGAGCCCGAGCTCGTTCGAGGTGTCGGCTTGAACGCACGCTTGCCCCGCCGCCGAGCCTGCATGCAGAGCGGGTTGCTCGCGCTCGCCGCTCTCGCGGCATCGGCTCTCGACGTCCCGGCGCAGACGGGCATCCCCGTCCCCGAGCTCGCGGGCTGCGACGCGGCGATCGGTGCCTTCATGACGCAGTACGGAGTCCCGGGGCTCGCGCTGGGCTGGGGGCGCACCGGCCTCGCGCGTAGCCGTCCCGCGCCCGCTCATTTCTCCCGGAGGACGATCTCCCCCGTCTCGAGCAGGGACTTCAGGTTGGAGAGGATGCGCGGCCAGCCGCCGGACACGGCCGTGATGAGCTTGGACTCCGGCCGGTCGATCTCGTGGGTGACGGTGAGCTTCACCGCGCCGCCCACGGGCTCGAGCTCGATGGTGCAGCGGCCGGGGCCCTCCGCCTTGATCTCGGGCCTCAGCTCGTGCTGCCACCGGATGACCATGCGCCGCGGCGGGTCGATCTCGAGGATCTCCCCCGTGTCGGTGACGCGTCCGTCCGGGTAGACCATCCTCCAGGGCGCACCCTTCTTCCAGTCGCACTCGATCGTCACGCCGAACCAGTACTGGCGGATGAACCGCGGGTCGGTCAGTGCCTCCCACAGCTTCTCTTGTGTCGTGCGGATGAAGGTGACGTAGACGAAGCGACTGCGGTCTGTGGCGCTCATGGGGTTCTCCTCCGTTCTCGTGGTTGGGGTTCAGCCCTTGCCGCCGTCTTCCAGGCGGCGTTTCAGGTCGCGCAGGGCTTTGAGGCGCGGCCTCTCGAACTTGCAGATCCAGCGGTCGTAGATCTCCTGCAGCGGTACCGGGTTCAGGAAGTGCAGCTTCTCGCGCCCGCGCCACTGCACCGCCACCAGGTTCGCCGCCTCGAGGACCGCGAGGTGCTGGGTCACCCCCTGGCGCGTCATGTCCAGATGCCGGCAGAGCTCGCTCAGCGTCTGGCCGTCGTGGGCGTGCAGGCGGTCCATGAGCTTTCGCCGCCCCGGATCGGCGAGGGCCTTGAACAGGCGGTCCGCGTCGCTCATGGATTCCATTATATGCAAGTAATTACTTGCATGTCAAGCGTTCGAGACCTCGCGCCGCGGCAGCAAGCCCGCGTTCCTGATACCTTCCCGCGCATCCCACCCCCGCGGATCGGACGCTCGTGAAGATCGCCGGCTGGCTCGCCTGTTCGGTGTTTGGACTCGGGCTCCCGGTGGCCGCGCTGCCCGCGTCGGCGCAGACCTTCGACGGCGGCCTCGCGGGATACTGTCAGTACATCGCGCCGCCGGGCAGCGACCAGCCGTTCACGCTCACGGTGTCGATTCCGGCCGGGCGAACGGTCCACGTCGCCGTCGTGACGTCGACGAACGTCACGCTGGGGAGCGTCTCCGACGCGGCCAACGACCCGTATACGGTCGTCGGTGGTGGAGTGAGCGGCGCCTTCACCGGGAGCCTCCTGGTGGGCGAGGTGGCGAGCCCGCTCCCGAGCGGCAACTCGATCACGGTGCACCTCACCTCGACCGGCGGCGGCGGGACGAGCTGCGCGAGCGCCTTCCTCGCGAGCGGCCTCCTCGCCACCGCGGACCAGAACGGCTTCACCACCGGCAGTGGAGCCACCGCTTCGGTCACGACCCCGCCGCTCGGCTCTGCGCACGAGCTGGTGCAGGCAGTCCTGTTCGGCAGTCCCACCGGTTCGGATCCGACCGCGGCGCGCGTGCCGCCGCTCGTGGACGCCGGCTCCAACGTCTGCGTGGGGACGAGCAGCGGGCGCCTCTGCTCGTACGGCTCCTACGCGGTGCTCGAGTCGGCCGATCCGTTCACGGCCACGATCAACCTCGGCAACGGCATGAGCTGGGGCTTCGCGTTCGCCACCTTCGCGGCCCCCGAGCCGAGCGCGTCGCTCCTCGGCGTCGCGAGCCTCGGCGCGCTGGTCGCGTGGAAGCGACGCCGAGCGCGTGCACCGGCTCAGGCCCTGGGTCGAGAACGTCGCCTCCCCGTCCCTGCATCGCGCTCCAGCACCACGTAGCCGGGAAGCTGCATCGCGCGGAAGAGGGGACGCGCCGCGCTGGGCAGCCGAGCCTCGGCGGCGCCGAAGCCCACGATGCGGGGATTCCGCAGCGCGACGCGCTGGCCGGCCTGCTCGATCTCGCCGCCCTCGGCCGCGACCAGGTTCCGAGCCCAGTCGACGTCGCGGCCGTAGGTGAGCGGGATCACGAAGCCCTTCGCCGACGGGAAGGCAACCACCGGCGTCCGGTACGACCGGCCGCTCCGGCGCCCGACGTGGTGCACGACGGCGAGCGGAGGCACGACCCACGCGAACGTCCGCATCAGCGGGTTCGTGAAGACGCGGTTCACCTGGCGCATGAAGCGGGGGATATGCACGGCTCGATGCCCTCCGCGCTGGGATGGGACGCCTACCACGGGACCGGTCCGTCGTCGCTGAAGTAGCCACCCGTCGGACCCTCGGGCTGCAGCATCGCGAGGCGGACGGGCGTGCTGGCACCCTGCTGGACCGAGCGGACGCCCTGGTGCCGGTTCATGTCGGTCGCCACGTAGCCCGGATCGGCGGCGTTGACCTTGATCGGCGTGTCGCGCAGCTCGTTCGCGAGCTGGACCGTGATCGCGTTCACCGCGCTCTTCGAGGAGTTGTAGGCGAGGTAGTTCACCGACGCGAACGGCGAGCTCGGATCGCTGTTGCGCGCGATCGAGCCCAGGCTCGAGGAGAGGTTGACGATCCGCCCCGCGTCCGATCGCCGCAGCAGCGGTAGAAACGCCTGGGTCACGCGTACGAGTCCGAAGACGTTGGTCTCGTAGGTGCGCCGCAGCACGTCGCCCGAGACGCGGCTCGGCGGGCCGTCATCGATCGCGATGCCCGCGTTGTTCACGAGGATGTCGAGTCGCCCCGGGTCCCTCTCGAGAGACGCGGCCGCCGCCGCAACGCCCCGGTCGTCGGTGACGTCGAGGTGGAGCGTCCGCGCGTCGAGTCCCTCCGCGCGGAGCTTCTCGGCGGCGCTCCGGCCGCGACCCTCGTCGCGTGCCCCGAGGAACACGACAGCTCCCTCGCGCGCGAGCTGCCGGGCGATCTCGAGACCGATCCCCTTGTTGGCCCCGGTCACCAGGGCCACGCGCTGCTTCGGCATGCGAATCTCCTCGGCTCCCCGCGACGCGCTCCGCAAGACTTGCATCCGCGCGGGGTCGGTGCCACAGGTGATCCCCGCTCGGATTCACCGCCCCGGATGGATGCGCGTGATCTTCGTGCCCTGCAGCCCGATGCCGGCCATCAGCCCCTTCTGGTCGAAGATGAAGGCGTAGACCCCCTTCTGCAGTGTCGTCGTCGAGAGGTTCTTGCCGATGCCCTCGTCGGCGATCACGATGCTGGGCCCCGTGCCGAGCTCCCAGCCGCGGCTCTTCTTCAGGTACGCGAGCGACGCGTCGTCGAGGAAGAAGAGCGCGTAGCCGAAGGTCTGGACGCCGGCCTGCAGGCCGTACGAGGCGGCGAGCGATCGAAAGTACGCGACCGGCTTTCCCCCCTTCAGGAGCACCCCGTCGCCGTACTGGCCGGCGACGATGAATCCGCCCTTCACGATCTCAGGAAAGACGAGGATCGCCTTCGCCTTGTCGGCGAGCGCGCTTGCGCCCGGCGACGTCGAGTAGAGATTCGCGAGCGCCGCCTTGGCCCCGCGGTTGATCTCCGTCGCGCTCGCGGCGTGCGCCGCGCCGGCGTGCAGCATCCAACCCGTCGCCAGGACGGCCGCCGCGAGTCGAAGCACAGATCGTCTCTCTCGCATGGTGTCCCCTCCAAGATCGAGCACCGACCAGTGTGTACTCGCGACCGCGTACGGCCGCCAGCGTGCGGGCGGCTCGCTCGCAAAGTCCTGACGACAGCCGGCCGCTCGTTCGCTACCCCTCGAACACTCGCGAGCTGCGGAAGCAAGGAGGGACGAAGGTGGGGATCGGAGTCGCCCGGAGGTGCCTCGGCGTCGGCGCCGTGGTTGCGGTGTTGGTAGCGGGAGGGAGGGCGTTCGCCCAGGCCGACCCGCTGCCCTCGTGGAACGACGGGCCCGCCAAGCAGGCGATCGTCGCATTCGTCACCGCGACGACCACGGAGGGCGGCCCGAGCTTCGTGCCGCCGGTCGAGCGCATCGCAACGTTCGATCAGGACGGGACGCTCTGGGTGGAGCACCCGATGTACACGCAGGTGACCTACTGCTTCGACCGGCTGGCTGCGGTCGCGAAGGCGAAGCCCGAGCTCGCAAACGTCGAGCCGTTCAAGACCGTCTTGTCGGGGAACCGCGAGGCGATCGCGAAGCTCTCGATGGATGACCTCTTCAAGGTTCTCGCTGTCACGCTGACCGGCATGTCGGTCGACGAGTTCAGGGCCGAGGCGAAGAAGTGGCTCGAGACGGCGCGAGACGCGCGCTGGAAGCGCCCCTACACGGAGCTCACCTACCTCCCGATGAAGGAGGTGCTCGAGTACCTGCGTGCCAACGGCTACAAGACCTATATCGTCACCGGCGGCGGCCAGGATTTCGTGCGCGTGTACGCCGAAGAGGTGTACGGCATTCCGCCCGAGCAGGTGGTAGGAACCGTCGGCGGCACGAAGTACGGCTACGACAAGAGCGGCAAGCCATTCCTCACGAAGGAACCCAGGCTGCTCTTGAACGATAACGATGCGGGAAAGCCCGAGGGCATCCATCTGATGATCGGTCGGCGGCCCTACGCCGCGTTCGGCAACTCGACCGGCGACCGGCAGATGCTCGAGTACACCAAGGCGGGCGGCGGTGCGCGCCTCGCGATGCTGCTTCTCCACGACGACGCCAAGCGGGAGTACGCCTACGGTCCGGCACAAGGGCTTCCAAACACCAAGGTGGGCACCTTCACGCCGGCGCTCTACGACGAGGCGAAGAGGCAGGGCTGGATCGTGATCAGCATGAAGGACGACTGGAGGCGCGTCTTCGCCTTCGAGCCGTGAGCGATCGGATTGCGCGGGCGCTAGGCGTCGTTGGCGTCGATCCGCCAGATGAGGTGCGGGGGTACGCTGCAGAGCTCGACCCCGTGCGCGCGAAGCCGGCGAAGCGCCGTGAGGCCTGCGGTATCGGCCGAACGCAGGTTCTCCAGCTCCAGGGAGGTCGCCACCGTCTCGTCGCCGATCGCCCTCTCGAGCTCGCCGACCTCGGCCTGTGTGAGGTGCCCCTCGACGCGGACGCGCCGCCTGCCGCGATCGCAGAGGACCGTGATCCGTACGGTCACCGCCAGCATCGATGCGAGCCTCGTGCCAAGCGCGGGGCACTCCGGAATTCGACGAGTGCGCGGAGCCTTGCGCGCCCCCCGACGACCGGCCGGCGCGATCGGGCGCGAGCGCGCACGGCATTTCGCGATCGCTCGCGTGTCGATAGCATCGCGCCGATGGACAATGCGCCTCACCCCGGGCGGTTCCTGGCCGACCTCTCGGCCCGCTTCTCCGGGATCTCCGTCCAGCAGATGGACGCCGAGATCGAGCGCGCGCTCGAGCAGCTGGTCGGCTTCCTGCAGACGGATCGCAGCAGCCTCATCGAGCCTCTGCCCGATGGCGCGATCGCCATCACCCATTCGTGGGCGCGGCCCGGCATCGCTCCTTCGGCACCCGGCACGCAGGTGGCCACCGCGTTCCCGTGGTACCACGAGCGCCTGACGCGCGGCGAGAGCCTCCGCTTCGAGCGCCTCCCGGACGAGCTCCCGTTCGAGGCGGCGTACGAGCGCGAATACGTGGTCCGGGTCCCCTTGCTCTCGCACATCGGAATCCCCCTGCGCGTGCAGGGAACCTTCGTCTGTGCGCTCGTCACGGGGACGACGAGGAGCTATCGCTCGTGGACCGACGCAGACGTCGAGCACGTCGAGATCGTGGGTCACATCCTCGCGAATGCGATCCACCGCCGGAAGCTCGAGGGCGAGCTGCAGGAGAGCCTTCGGGAGGTGCGGCGCCTGCAGCGACGCCTCGAGGACGAGAACACCTATCTCCGGGAGGCGATCGGAACGAAGGTCGGCTTCGGGGCGATCGCGGGCCGGAGTCGCGTGCTGCGCGAGGTGCTCGAGCAGGCGGCGCAGGTTGCGCCGACCTCCGCAACCGTCCTCCTGCTCGGTGAGACAGGCACGGGCAAGGAGCTCCTCGCGCGCGCCATCCACGCCAGCAGCCGGCGTGCCGATCGCCCCCTCATCAAGGTGAACTGCGCGGCGTTCCCACCCTCGCTGGTGGAGAGCGAGCTCTTCGGCCACGAGAAGGGTGCCTTCACGGGCGCGGCGTCGACGAAGCCCGGCCGCTTCGAGCTGGCCGACGGCGGCACGCTCTTCCTCGACGAGGTCGGCGAGCTGCTGCCCGAGATCCAGGCCAAGCTGCTGCGCGTCGTCCAGGACGGCGAGTTCGAGCGGCTCGGCGGGACGCGCACCCACAAGGTCGACGTGCGGCTCGTGGCCGCGACGAACCGCGATCTCGAGCGCGAGATCGCCGAGGGCCGCTTCCGCGAGGACCTCTACTATCGGCTCGCGGCCTTCCCGATCCGGCTGCCGCCGCTGCGCGACCGCCGCGAGGACATCCCGCTCCTGGTCTGGGAGCTCATCCAGCAGCGACAGGACGAGGTGGGGCGCCGGATCGAGCGGGTGCCGGACACCACGATGGAGGCGCTCGCGCGCTATGCGTGGCCGGGCAACGTCCGCGAGCTCGGCAACGTGATCGAGCGGGCGCTCATCCTCTCCCAAGGACCGGTGCTGCGGATCGATGGTGCCTTCGCCGCTCCTGCGGGCCGCGCGCCGCCCTCGGACCGCTTCGACGAGGTCGAGCGCGCGCACTTCCTGCGCGTCCTCGAGCGCTGTCACTGGCGCATCAGCGGCGCCGGCAACGCGGCGGACGTGCTCGGCCTTCGCCCGAGCACGCTGCGCTCGCGTCTCAAGAAGCTCGGTGTGACGCGACCCGGTGCCACCTTCGTAGGCGGCTCGCTGCTCGCGAAATAACGCGAGATCTCACCGTCCTTCGCGTGTCGCCCGAATTCGCGGAGGCCCTTCACTCCGCGATTTCGCCAACCGCGGCGCAGCTGTGCGTACCGCCCCATACCTGGCACGGGATTCGCAGCGATCGGTGGATCCGAGTCTGCCCGCCGTCGGGCGAGGCGCTCGAAGACCCGGAAGGAGACGGGGCGTGGATCGATCCGGCAAGCCGTCCCCGTCCCCGCGCTCGACGTGAACAACCCGCCTCAGATCAAGGGCGGCGGTGACTGATGGACCGGGCGCGAGCTCATCCGTGTGATCGGCGGGGAGAAGGTCGTCCGGATCTTCTTCGGACCGTTGCCGCTGCCGTCCTTCTAGGCTTCACAAGGAGAATCCGATGAGCCATAATGGTTCCCCGCTGATCGAAGGCTCCGCTCGCCGCCCCTTGCTCGTCTCGATCATGGCGCTCTGCCTGGTCCCCTTGCTCGCCGGTTCCGCCCGAGCGCAGAGCAAGCCGAACATCCTCTTCATCATGGGCGACGACATCGGCTGGATGCAGGTGGGCGTCTACCACCGGGGAATTGGCCTCGGCGAGACGCCGAACATCGACCGCATCGCCAAGGAAGGCGCGATGTTCACCACCTACTACGCCATGCAGAGCTGCACCTCGGGGCGCAACGTCTTCTTCACGGGCATGTACCCGCTGCGCACGGGCATGATCCCGCCGCAGCTCCCCGGCAGCCCTTCCTTCCTGCAGCCCGGCACCCCCGCGCTCGCGAAGTTCCTCTACGACAAGGGCTACACGACCGGCGAGTTCGGCAAAAACCACCTCGGCGATCACACCGAGGCGCTGCCGACCGCCCACGGCTTCCAGGAGTTCTGGGGCTACCTGTACCACCTCGACGCCATGGAGCAGGTGAGCTTCCCCGACATCAACAAGTCGCCGACCGAGCAGACCGTGGCGCCGCCGTGCAAGAACACGCCGGTTCCCGGCTTGTCCGAGGTCCCCGGCGCGGTCGATCCCAGGACCACGACCTGCCTCACGCCGCCGCGCCCGGTGCTCTCGTGCAAGTCCTCGGACGGGACGTCCAAGAACCAGACGTGCAAGGACGAGGGCCCGCTGACGCTCGAGCGCTCGAAGACCGTCGACGAGGAGATCTCGGCCAAGGTCATCGACTTCCTCGACCGCAACGATCCCAAGAAGACCGACAAGCCCTTCTTCGTCTGGTACAACCCGGCGCGCATGCACGTCACGACCGTACTGGCCCCCAAGTACCTCGACATGGTGGGGGAGAAGGGGGGCAAGGACTGGGGCGTCAACGAGGCCGGCATGAAGCAGATGGACGACAACATTGGCTACGTCCTCAAGAAGCTCGAGGACATGGGCCAGCTCGACAACACGATCGTCGTCTTCACCACCGACAACGGCGCCGAGGCGATCACCTTCCCCGACGGTGGCGTCACGCCGTTCAAGGGACAGAAGGGCGAGGCATACGAAGGCGGCTACCGCGCCCCGTGCGTCATCCGTTGGCCGGGGACCATCAAGCCCGGCACGATCTTCACCGAGATGTTCTCCGCGCTCGACTGGCTGCCCACGTTCGTCGAGATCGCTGGAGGTGCCAAGGGGAACGATCTCAAGAAGCAGATCGAGGCGGGGAGCTATCCGGGGATCGTGAAGACCACGCTCGACGGCGTGAACCAGCTCGACTACCTGACGGGCAAGTCCCCGAAGTCGGCGCGCGAGGTCTTCTATTACTTCTCGGGCGCGACGCCCTCGGCCGTCCGCTACAAGAACTGGAAGATGTACTACACGATGTCCCAGCCCGGCGCGGAGGGCTGGATCCTGCCGCTCATTCCGTTCCACTTCACACTCGTCCAGAACATCAGGCGCGACCCGTTCGAGCAGGCGGTCGGCATCGACCAGAAGACCGCCCTGGGCCTCGGAGGTGCACTGGCTTCTCCGTCGACCGCCTTCCTCTACGATTGGAACATGCTGCCCATCGGCCAGCAGCTCTGGCTGCAGTGGTTCGAGACGCTGAAGGCGTTCCCGCCCCTGCAGGCGCCAGCGAGCTACAACCTCACGCAGGTGATGGATCAGATCAAGGCGGGAGCGGGGCACCCCAGCGACTGACGCCGACGCGGCATGCACGGTTACGGCGGGCGCGGCTTCGAGCGGGGCTCGTCCGCCAAGGGAGCGAGCCAATGGAGGTCGCATGAGGATTTCGCTCGCGAGAATCGTCGCGTTTGCCTGCGCCGCCGTACTCTGTGCGCCGGCGATCGTCGAGGCGGCGGAGAAGAAGCCGAACATCCTGGTGATCTGGGGCGACGACATCGGCTGGTACAACCTGAGCGCCTACAACCACGGCGTGATGGGCTACCGCACGCCGAACATCGACCGCATCGCCCGCGAGGGCGCGATGTTCACCGACTGGTACGGGCAGCAGAGCTGCACCGCTGGACGCGCGGCGTTCATCACCGGCCAGTCGCCGATCCGCACCGGTTTGACCAAGGTGGGGCTCCCCGGGGCCGACGTCGGGCTGCGACCGGAAGACCCGACGATCGCGGAGCTTCTGAAGCCGCTCGGCTATGCGACCGGGCAGTTCGGCAAGAACCACCTCGGCGACCGTGACGAGTTCCTCCCGACCGCCCACGGCTTCGACGAGTTCTTCGGCAATCTCTACCACCTGAACGCCGAGGAGGAGCCGGAGAGCGTCGACTATCCGAAGAGCCCCGAGTTCAAGGAGAAGTTCGGCCCGCGCGGCGTGATCCACTCGTTCGCCGGCGGGAAGATCGAGGACACCGGCCCCCTCACGAAGAAGCGCATGGAGACGGTCGACGAGGAGATCACCGCCGGCGCGCTGGCCTTCATGGAGCAGCAGCACAAGGCGGGCAAGCCGTTCTTCCTTTGGTGGAACTCCACGCGCATGCACATCTGGACGCATCTCAAGAAGGATTCGCAGGACAAGACGGGCCTCGGCGTCTACGCGGACGGCATGGTCGAGCACGATGCCCAGGTGGGCCAGCTTCTCAAGAAGCTCGACGACCTCGGCATCGCCGACGACACCATCGTGATGTACTCGACCGACAACGGCGCCGAGACCTTCACCTGGCCGGACGGCGGAACGACGCCGTTCCGCGGCGAGAAGGCGACGAACTGGGAGGGCGGCTACCGCGTGCCGGCGCTGATCCGTTGGCCGGGCACGATCCAGCCGGGCACGGTCTACAACGACGTCTGCGCCCACGAGGACATGCTGCCCACGATCCTCGCCGCGGCGGGCGCTACCGACGTCAAGCAGAAGCTGCTCGCAGGCTACACGGCGAATGGCAAGACGTACAAGGTGCACCTCGACGGCTACGACCTCGGGCCGTACTTCCGCGGGGAGGTGAAGCAGGCGCCGCGCCACGAGTTCCTCTACTGGAACGACGACGGCAAGCTCGTGGCGCTCCGCTACGACCGCTGGAAGCTCGTCTTCTCCGAGCAGCGCGGCCACGGCTTCGGCGTCTGGGAGGAGCCCTTCGTGGACCTGCGCCTGCCGGCGCTCTACGACCTCCGCGGCGATCCGTTCGAGCGGGCCAACCACGAGGCGATCGGCTATCCGGCCTGGCGGATCGAGCGCGTCTACCTGCTCGTCCCCGCGCAGGCCTACGTCGCGAGCTGGCTCGCGACCTTCAAGGACTTCCCGCCGCGGCAGAAGCCCGCGAGCTTCAGCCTCGACCAGGTGATGCAGAAGCTCACCGAGGCCGCCGGCAGCAACCAGTAGGCGAAGGATCCGATTCTTCTTCGGGCCGTTGCCGCACCTAATCCGGAGGAATCCTCATGTTCAATCGCATCGGATCGCCGCTCGAACGCTCGGCTCGCGCGCTCGCGCTCGCCGCAGCTCTCGCCCTGTGCCTCGTCCCTTCGCTCTCGTGTCCGGCTCGCGCGGACGACAAGCCGAACATCCTGGTCATCATGGGAGACGACGTCGGCTGGTTCAACATCGGCGCCTACCACCGGGGCATCATGTCGGGGAAGACGCCCAACCTCGACAAGCTCGCGTCGCAGGGCGTGCTGTTCACCGACTACTACGCCGAGGCCAGCTGCACGGCGGGTCGGGCCAACTTCATCACGGGCGAGATCCCGCTGCGCACGGGGTTGACGACGGTGGGGCAGGCGGGCGCCGACGTCGGGATCCCCGCCCAGGCCGTCACGCTCGCGACGGCCCTGAAGGCGCAAGGCTATGCGACCGGGCAGTTCGGCAAGAACCACCTCGGCGACCTGAACAAGTTCCTCCCGACCGTACACGGCTTCGACGAGTTCTTCGGATACCTCTATCACCTCGACGCCATGTCCGATCCGTACTGGTACTCGTTCCCCGTCGACGAGAAGTACTACAACACCTATGGCCCGCGCAGCCTGATCCACAGCTGGGCGACCGACACGGACGATGCGACCGAGATGCCGCGCTGGGGCAAGGTCGGCAAGCAGAAGGTCATCGACGAAGGCCCGCTGCCGCCGTTCCCCGACATGTCCAACGTGGAGAACATGCACGACCTCCCGTTCCTGAAGCCGAAGTACGACATGACGACCTTCGACGAGGTGCTGGTCAAGGCGTCCAGCGACTTCATGGACAAGGCCAAGAAGGACGGCAAGCCGTTCTTCGTGTGGCACAACACCACGCGCATGCACGTCTGGACGTTCCTCTCCAAGAAGTACGGCGCCATGCAGAACAGCCAGACGAACTACGGCCTCGAGGAGGCCGGAATGGCGCAGATGGACGACAGCATCGGCGCGCTGCTCAAACACCTCGACGACATCGGCGTCGCCGACAACACCATCGTCATCTTCACCACGGACAACGGCGCGGAGGTGTTCACGTGGCCGGACGGCGGCATGACGCCCTTCAAGAGCACCAAGGGCACCGTCGGCGAGGGCGGCTTCCGCGTGCCGTGCATCGCGCGCTGGCCGGGGCACATCAAGCCCGGCACCGTCGAGAACGGAATCTTCTCCGGCCTCGACTGGTTCCCGACGCTGGTGGCAGCGGCCGGCAACCCGAACATCACGGACCAGCTGCTGAAGGGCGTCAAGCTCGGTGACCAGACCTACAAGAACCACCTCGACGGGTACGACCAGATGGATCTCCTCACCGGGAAGGGACCGAGCAAGCGGCACGAGGTGTTCTACTTCGGCGGTCCGCAGCTGGGTGCGGTTCGCATCGACGACTTCAAGTTCATCTTCTTCCAGCAGCCCTGGGGATGGCCGGGCGAGAAGGTCACGACCGACATGCCCGTGATGGTCAACATCCGCCAAGATCCGTTCGAGAGGACGCCGATGATTCGGGGTGAGTCAACGAACACCGGCGCCTTCGGCTACGGCAACGACTTCTTCGCTCGCGAGTTCTGGCGCTTCGTCCTCGTCCAGCAGTACGTGGCGAAGCTCGCGATGACGGCGATCGACTATCCGCCGATGCAGGCCCCGGCCTCCTTCAACCTCGACGAGGTGAAGAAGAAGATCGACGAGATGATGAAGCAGCACGAGGGCCAGTAGGGCCCGCCGGCGGCCGCAGCTCCGGGGACGCCCCGGTTGCCTCGTGAATCCGGGTTCACTATGCTGTGAACCCGGATTCACGGAGGGCTCGGCCTTTGGCGGTGCACTACGCGGTCGAAGGTCCGGTCGCCGTCGTCACGCTCGACCGCCCCGAGGTGGCGAACGCGATCGACCGGCCCACCGCGGAGGCGCTGGCCGCGGCCTTCCGCCGCTTCGAGGGCGACGCCGCGCTCGCGGTCGCGGTGCTGTCGGGCGCGAACGGGACCTTCTGTGCCGGCGCGGACCTGAAGGCGATGCGCGAGGACCCGAGCCGCGTGACGCGCGTGGCGCCGGACGGCGACGGTCCCGTCGGTCCCACGCGCATGCTGCTCGCGAAGCCGGTGATCGCGGCCGTCGAGGGCCACGCGGTCGCAGGCGGGCTCGAGCTCGCGGCCTGGTGCGACCTGCGCGTCGCCGCCGACAACGCCGTCTTCGGCGTCTACTGCCGCCGCTGGGGGATCCCGCTGATGGACGGCGGGACGATCCGGCTCGCGCGCCTGATCGGCCACAGCCACGCGCTCGACCTGATCCTGACCGGGCGCGGCGTCTCCGGGGAGGAGGCGCTGCGCATGGGCCTGGCCAACCGGCTGGTACCGGCCGGACAGGCCCTCGCGGCCGCGATGGCGCTGGCGCGCGAGGTGGCGTCGCGTCCGCAGGCAGCCCTGCGCGGCGATCGGCTGAGCTCGTACGAGCAGTGGAGCCTGGCCCTCGGCGACGCGCTCGCCGGCGAGTTCCGACACGGAATGGCGTCGCTGCGGACCGGGGAGCTGCGCGACGGGCTCGAGCGCTATGCGGCCGGCGGCTGGCGGGCAGGGCGGTCGCCGGATGCGTCCGATGGCTGAGCCGCAGCGGGCGGGAGGTGACGGCGTGGCGACATTGTCCGACGACGCCTCGGTCGTGGCGCGCATCCTCGACCACATCGAGCATCACACCACGGACGTGACCGAGTCCGTCTGGCGCGAGCCGCTCGAGAACTATCGCTCGGAGGCGCGCCTCGAGGCCGAGCTCGCTTGTGTGCTGCGCCGCTTCTCCGTTCCCTTCTGCCCGAGCGCTGCGCTCCCGGAGGCGGGCTCCTTCGTGGCGCGCGATGCGGCGGGCACCCCGATCCTCGCGGTGCGGGGGAAGGACGGGCGCGCGCGCGCCTTCCGCAACGCATGTCGCCACCGGGGCGCGCAGATCGGCAGCGGCGAGGGCTGTGCAAAGGCGTTCGTCTGTCGCTATCACGGCTGGACCTACGACCTCGACGGCGCGCTGGTCCACGTGCCCGATGCCTACGGCTTCCCGGGTCTCGATCGCGCGACGCGAGGGCTCGTGCCCCTCGAGACGGCGGAGCGTCACGGCATGGTCTGGGTCGCGCAGGACGCGCGCTCCTCGCCTGGCGACGCGAGCCTCGACGAGCTCCCGCCGCTCCTCCCCGACGGCCTGCGGCTGCTGCGGGCCACCGCGCAGGACGTGGACGCCAACTGGAAGATCCTCGCCGAGGGCTTCCTCGAGGGCTACCACATCCGCTCGACCCATCGCGACACGTTCTATCCGGTGCAGTTCGACAACCTGAACGTCGTCGAGGGCTTCGGCCGGAACAGCCGCATCGCGTTCCCGTATCGGAACGTCCAGAAGCTGCGGACGGTCCCGGCCGACGGGCGCTCGGCGCGCGGGGTGCTGACCTACGTCTACCATCTCTTTCCGAACGTCATGGTCGCGACGTTCCCGGCGACGATGGTGATGGTCGCGCTCGAGCCGCTCCGGACGGACCAGACGCGCCTCGTCACCTACGTGCTGGCGGATCGCGGCGGCGAGCCGTCCGGGCTCGAGGGCGCGCAGCAGTTCGTCCAGGCCGGGGCCGCCGAGGACTCCGCGGTGGCGTGCTCCATCCAGCGCAGTCTCGCGAGCGGTGCGAACGAGTGGTTCGAGTTCGGCCACTTCGAGGGCGCGATCCAGCACTTCCACCGCAACCTGGAGCAGGCGCTCGGCGACGAGTCGAGCGCGGGCCGCACATGAGCGCCGCGCGAGCGAAGCGCACACGGCGTCGGACGCGACCGGCTGCGCGCCGGAAGGCGCCGGCGACGACCCGCGAGCGCCTGGTCGAGGCCGCCCGCGCGGTTCTCGAGGAGGGCGGCTCCGCCGCGGCGTCGGTGCAGGCGATCGCCGAGCGGGCCGGGCTCGCGGCCGGCGCGCTCTACCGGCACTTTCCCTCCAAGGCGGATCTGCTCGTCGAGGTCTTTCGCGATGCCGCGCGGCGCGACCTCGTCGCGATGCAGCGCGCGGCGGCTACAGGGCGGAGCGTCGAGCGACTCGAGGCCGCCGTGGCGACCTTCGCGCGGCGCGCGCTGCGCAGTCGGAGGCTGGCCTGGGCCCTCGTGTACGAGCCCGTGGATCCCCGCGTCGACACCGAGCGCCTGGCCTACCGGCGCGAGTACTGTCGCCAGATGGCGTTGCTGCTGCGCGCAGGCATCGCGGCCGGGGAGATCCCGGAGCAGAACGCGGAGCTCACGGCGGCCGCCCTGGTCGGCGCGATCGCCGAGTCGCTGGTGGGGCCGCTGTCGCCGATTGGAGGGCAGGCCGGCTCGGACGAGGAGCTGATCGCCGTCCTCGTGCGCTTCTGCCGGCGGAGCCTCGGCGTCCGTGACGGGGCCACGCTGCACAGCGTGGCCCGGGGGGCCGGGCGAGCCGGGGGCAGCTAGTCTCTACGCGACCGATGGCGGGGACCGGGAGGTGGACTCTGGGGAAACCATGTCGTTCATCGCGTGGATCCTTCTGGGCCTCGTTGCCGGCTTCGTCGCGAGCAAGATCGTCAACAAGCAGGGGGAGGGCTTCCTCCTCGACGTCGTGCTCGGGATCGTGGGCGCCGTCGTCGGCGGCTTCCTGTTCAATCACCTCGGGGCGGCGGGCGTCTCCGGCTTCAACCTCTACAGCCTGTTCGTCGCGGTGATCGGCTCGGTGATCGTGCTGGTTGCCTACCACGCGGTCCGGCGCGCCGCCTGAGTCCACGCTGCGCGCGGGTGCGCGACGCGCGGGCCGTCAGCGCGACGCATCCGCGCCCGCGCGGACGGGCGCGACCGCGGCCGCCCAGGCCTCGGGTGCCTCCATCTGCGGGTAGTGACCGATGCCTTCGAGCGTCGTCAGCGGTCCGTGCGCCATCTCCGCGAGGCGTCTGCCGATCTCGTAGACCGCGATGGGGTCGCGGTCTCCCCAGACCACCTCGATCGGGACCTTCGTGCGGCCGAGGATCGAGCGCCAGCGCTCGGCGTACTTCCGGCGCTCGAGGTTGTAGCGCGCGATGCGGCCGATCACGTCGAGGCCGCCGCCGAGCGCCATCCAGTAGGCGATCGCGCGCAGGTCGACCTCCGGGGTGCGCGTCGCGTCGGCCCACACGAAGCGGAGCGCGTGCGCGAACCGCTCGGCGTCGAAGCTCCGCGCGAACGCCGTGGCGCCCTCGTCGGTCATGAGCGCCTCCTGGACGGGCGTGAGCTTCGCCAGCTCCACCAGATGGCTGCCGTTGCACAGCACCAGGCTCTCGATCTGGAAGCCGAGCGATTCTTCCTCCTGCCGACAGAGCATCTCGACCGCGATGGTGAGACCCATGTCGTGGCCCACGACGCGGGCGCGCTCGACGCCGAGGGCGCGCGCGATCTCTCCGGCCCGGCGGCCCTGGTCGAGCAGCGAGTACGACACGTCGCCAGCGGGCTTGTCGGAGAAGCCGAAGCCCAGGTGATCCCAGGTGGTCACCCGGAAGCGGTTGGTCAGGAAGGGGAGGGCGGCGGCGAAGTCGTGGCTGGTCGACGGGAAGCCATGCACCAGCACGAGGTCCGGGCCGCGTCCGAGCTGGACCGCGAACACCCGGTGCCCCTCGGCGAGCTCGAGCATGCGGCCGCGGCTTCGCCACTCGTCCTGGACCCGCTGGACGTCTCCCGGAATCTCCATCGCTCAGGTCGGGGTCTCGATGTTGATGGTGAGCGTTCGCCGCATCCGGCCCGCCGGCCCCGTCATCGGACGCACCGAGTGCAGCGAGTTGAAGGTCTTCACGAACACGACCGCCTGATTCGGCTCGAACGGGAAGGTGTCGAGCACGTCGACTCGATCGAAGGGGATCTGCTCGTTGCGGCGATTGAACGAGAGGCGCACGTCCCGGGTCGCGTTGACGTCGGTGCCACCGCCCCAGGCCGGGTCCCACTCGCCCTCGTCGACCATCGACACCACGAGCGTCACGATCTTCTGCACGCCGTCGGTGTGCGGGATCACGTGGCCGCCCTTGGCGGGCAGCATCGAGAGCTCGAAGCGGGAGCGCAGTCGAAGCGAGGTGGTGCGCGAGCCGCCGCGCAGGGCGTCGCTCAAGCGCCGCAGGAGCAGGCGCGAAGGGGTCGCGTCGAGGTCGAAGCCGAGGTCGATGTGGTGGTCGGCCAGCGCGCCGAACACCTCGCGCACGAAGGCGTCGCTCTTGATCCAGGCGTGGAGCTCGCGCCAGACCGGGTCGGTGCTCACCAGGTCTCGGTAGGCCCGGGCGCCGAACTTCTCGGACAGCGTGTACTTCTCGCCGACCTTCGAGAGGGACTCGAAGCGGTCCGAGGACGGCCAGGCGCCGAGCAGGGTGCGGTAGGTCGAGTCGTCAATCAGCGGGCGTGCCAGCCCGATCGGGAAGGGCTGGTA
>Ga0335080_10002253_pt1 | contig 19184 bp, 19 predicted proteins | sample Lox_Sample_34_FD_206720 | JGI IMG/M metagenome (GOLD analysis project Ga0335080, IMG submission 206720) | Soil microbial communities from Loxahatchee National Wildlife Refuge, Florida, United States - Lox_Sample_3.4 | ecosystem: Environmental > Terrestrial > Soil > Wetlands | place: USA...
ACCTGCTCCTTGGCGTAGGTGTAGTTGGTGCTCTTGAGGCCCCAGTACCCCTTCGCCTGCTCGAGCACCTTCCGCCGCTTCTTGCGCGCGTGGAGCGAGCGCTTGACCCGGGCCATCAGCGGCCCCCTTCGTGACGTTGGTGGATGCCCGGGGGGCGAGAATCAAGCGAGGCAAGGAGGCAGGGAGCGTCAATAGCTGAAGCTTTTGGCGCGACCGAGGACGCAGCATCGCGCAGCGTGATGGCGCACCGGGCGCCGCATGACGTCGCGGCGGGGGCCACTTAATGGCCTGCCTTTCCGAGCAGCGTGCGGACGGTCTTCTCGTCGGCCTCGGCCACCGGCCGGGCCTTACGGAACCCCCGCTTCAGCTTCGGCGACTTGTGCTCCAGATTGTGGCTCTGTCCCGCCTTCCGGCGCAGGAGCTTCCCCGTTGCGCTCACCCGGAACTTCTTCTTCGCCCCCGAGTTCCTCTTCTGTTTCGGCATCTCTTTTCACCACTCCTGCGTTCTTCGTCGGCGCCAGCACCATCGTCATGTTGCGGCCCTCGAGCAGAGGCTGGGTCTCGATCATCCCCAGCTCCTTGACGTCGTCGGCGAGCCGCATCAGCAGGTCACGCCCACGATCGGGGTGCTCGCGCTCGCGGCCCCGGAACATGATCGTGACCTTGACCTTCGCCCGCTGGTTGAGGAAGCGGACGACATGGCCCTTCTTGGTCTCGTAGTCGTGTATCCCGATCTTGGGTCTGAGCTTGATCTCCTTGACGTGGATCTGCGTCTGGTTCTTGCGGGCCTGCTTGGCCTTCTGCTCCTGCTCGTACCGGTACTTGCCGTAGTCCATGACCTTGGCGACCGGCGGATCGGCCTGGGCCGCGACCTCGACCAGGTCGAGCCCCTTGCCGTAGGCGTAGGTGCGCGCGTCGTCGATCTGCTTGATCCCGAGTTGCTGCCCCTCCTCACCGATCAGCCTGACCCGCGGCGCGCGAATCGACTCGTTGACGCGCGCCTGCGGCTCCGGCCGGCGCGGCAGCTCGAATGAACCACGCCTCGGCCTCAAATGTGCACTACCAAGCTCGTTTGATCCTCCTGGGTTCGCTCCGGAAACGCAAAAAACCGCTGCAAGCAGCGGCATCCACCGTTTTCAACCGATTCGGTTGAACCTCCAAGGACGTGACCCGGAAGGTGAGAGACGGTTTCGCCCCTACTTGTCAGGCAGACAGCGTACCGAATTGCTCGAGCAATTCGGCGAGTGACTTCGTCGACTGGCCACCCCCGTGCTCGCGCACCGCCAGGGCGTCGTCCGACTCCTTGTCCCCGTAGACGACGACGAACGGGATCTTCTCGAGCTCGGCGTTGCGGATCCGCTTGCCGACGGTCTCGTCGGAGGCGTCGACCTCGACGCGGTAGCCGCCGAGGCGCCCGGCCAGCGCGGCCGCCGCCGCGTGGTGGTCGAGCCCGACCGGGATCACGCGCGCCTGAACCGGTGCGAGCCAGAAGGGGAACGCCCCCGCGTAGTGCTCGATGAGGATGCCGATGAAGCGCTCGAGCGAGCCGAGCAGCGCGCGGTGGATCACGTACGGGGTGTGCTCGGCGTTGTCGGCACCCATGAAGGTGAGACCGAAGCGCTGCGGCATCTGGGCGTCGAGCTGGATCGTCCCCATCTGCCAGCCCCGGCCGAGCACGTCGGTCATGTGCAGATCTATCTTGGGCCCGTAGAACGCGCCGTCGCCCTCGTTCACCGTGTAGTCGATCCCGCGCCTCTCGAGCGCGGCTCGGAGCGCGCCTTCGGTGAAGTCCCATTCCTCGTCGGTGCCCACCTTCTTCTCGGGACGCGTCGAGAGCTCGAAGCGAGCCTCGAGGCCGAACAGGTCGTACAGGTACGCGGCATAGTCGAGGCAGCCGAAGATCTCGGCTTCGATCTGCTCGGGGGCGCAGAAGATGTGCGCGTCGTCCTGGGTGATGTGGCGCACCCGCAGCAGCCCGTGCAGCGCCCCGGCGAGCTCGTCCCGGTGGAGGGTCGACGACTCGGCGTACCTGAAGGGCAGGTCGCGGTACGACCGCAGCTGGGACCCGAACAGGAGCATGTGCCCTGGGCAATTCATCGGCTTGAGCGCGAACTGCTTCTCGCGCTCCTCCTTCGAGGACACGAAGAAGATGTGCTCTGCGTAGTTCTCGAAGTGACCGGAGGTCTTGTACGTGTCGACGTCGTAGAGGAGCGGCGTCTTCACCTCGACGTAGCCGCGGCGGCGGTTCTCGCGGCGGCGGAGGTCCTCCAGGATGTTCCAGATCACCATCCCCTTGGGGTGCCAGAAGGGCGAACCGGGCGAGCGCTCGGAGAGATGGAACAGGTCGAGCTGCGCGCCGAGCCGCCTGTGGTCGCGTTTGTGCGCCTCCTCGAGACGGGCGAGATAGGCGTCGAGATCACCTGCACGGAAGAACGCCGTCCCATAGATCCGGGTGAGCTGCGTGTTCCGCTCGTCGCCGCGCCAGTAGGCGCCGGCGAGACCGGTCAGCTTGAACGCCTTGATCGGACTCGAGTCCTGGAGGTGAGGGCCGCGGCAGAGGTCGGTGAAATCACCCACACCGTCGTGCGACTGCGTGTACAGCGAGATGTCGCCCTCAGCCGTGTCGACGAGCTCCACCTTGTACGGCTCGCCCTGGGCCACGAAGCGCTGACGCGCCTCCTCGCCGGTCACAACTTCGCGACTCCAGGAGCGTCCCTCTGCGAGCTCGCGCCTGACCTCTTCTTCGATCCGCTCGAGGTCGGCCTCGGCGATCGGCTCGGGGAACTCGAAGTCGTAATAGAACCCGTTGTCGATGGGAGGGCCGATCGCGATCTTCACACCCGGGTAGAGCCGGCGTACCGCCTCGGCGAGAAGGTGAGCGCTCGAGTGGCGCAAGACGTAGAGGGCATCCGGATCGTCGACGTCGCGCGTGGTAAGGAACTGCACCGGTTGGCCGTCTCGAAGCGGAAGGCGGAGATCCTGCACCGAGCCGTTCGAGCGGACGAGCACGGCCTGCTCCGCGAGCCTGGACCCGATCGCGCGTGCCGCGTCGAGGCCGGTGGCGCCGTCCTCGAGCTCGAGCTCCTTGCCATCCGGCAGGATCACCTTCATCGAAACCGCAGGATACGGCTTGCTGCCAACCTCTGGCTGCCGATCGGGACAGGCTGAAGTCTGTCCCACCACACCATTGCCGTTTCAGTATGACCCACGTTCCCTCAACCACCTGACCCAACGATTCAATCACGTTCTTGACAGATTCCGATATATCGAGTATATATCTAGATATGCACAGACAGAACAGAATGTTCATGTGGGGCCCCGGCCCCTTCACGCCGGGTGAGTTCGGCCCCGGCGGCCCCGTTTTCAAGATGCGCGGCTTCGGGCCCGGCGGCCCGGGCGGCCACCGAGGGCGGCGCATGCGCCGCGGCAACGTCCGCGCCGCGATCCTGCTCCTGCTCGAGGAGGAGCCGCGGAACGGCTACCAGGTGATGCAGGAGATCGAGCAGCGTTCGGAGGGCGCCTGGCGCCCGAGCCCGGGCTCGGTCTACCCCGCCTTCCAGCTGCTGGCCGACGAGGGACTGATCCGTGGCGAGGCCCGTGACGGCGGCAACGTGTTCGAGCTGACCGACGCCGGCAAGGCCTACGTCGACGAGAACCGCGAGCGGCTCGGTAACCCGTGGCAGCAGGCGGGCGAGGGCATGCCCGAGGGCGTGCGCGAGCTGATCCACCTCGCGATGCAGGTCGGCGTCGCCACCCGTCAGGTCACCCACCACGGCAGCGAGGCGCAGCGCGCCGAGGCGGCCAAGGTGCTCGCCGACACCCGACGGGCCCTCTACCGCATCCTCGCGGAGGACGACGCCGCCTGACCGAGACGTCAGCCAGCTCAGCCTCGGTGCCGGACCTCGCTCTGGCACCGAGGCAGCCGAGCTGCTTTTCTCTTACGGATGCGTCTGCGCAGGCACCTGCCGGCGGCTCTCCAGGGCAGGAACTACTTGCTGCTCTGGTGCGGGATGGTCTCCGAGGGCTTCGGCGTCCAGATGGTCGCGGTGGCGATCGGCTGGCAGGTCTACGCGATCAACCGCTCCGCCCTCGACCTGGGCCTCGTGGGCCTCTTCGAGTTCATTCCGCTCCTCGTGCTCGCGCTTCCGGCCGGTCAACTCGCCGATCGGGTGTCACGGCGACTCGTGTTCGCGGGCTCGCTCGCCCTCAACACGGCGGTCACGGTGGGCCTGCTCGTCGTCACGCTCGGTGGGGCGAGCGAGCTCTGGCCGTTTCTCGCCCTCGCCGCCGGCAACGGGGCCGCCCAGGCAGGGGCCATGGCTTCGGCGCGCGCCCTCGGAGCGACCCTCGTCTCGTGGGAGCTGCTCCCGAGTGCGCTCGCTCTGCGCTCGGTCGCCTTCCAGGGCGGCGCAATCGTCGGCCCGGCGCTCGGCGGGCTGCTCTTCGCGATCAAGCCGGAGCTCGTCTACATGGTGGCCGCCGTGCTGCTCGGAGCCGGCCTGACTGCGGTGCTCGCGATCCACGAGCCGCCTGTCGAGAGAGCTGCTGACGCCCGATCACCCGGGCTCACGCAGTTCCTCGCCGGCATCCGCTTCATCAGGCGAACGCCCGTGATGCTCGGCGCGATCACCCTCGACCTGTTCGCCGTCCTCTTCGGTGGCGCCGTGGCCCTGCTCCCGCTCTTCGCGAGGGAGATCCTCCACACGGGCCCCGTCGGCCTCGGCGTGCTGCGGGGGGCCCCGGCGGTCGGGGCGCTGCTGGCCGGGCTGATGCTGACCCGGCGACCGGTGGTGTCCAACACGGGTACCACCCTTCTCGTCGTCGTCGGCGCCTTCGGGGTGGCGACGGTGGTCTTCGGGCTCTCGAAGTCATTCCCGCTCTCGGTGGCCGCGCTCGCCGTCGGCGGCTTCGTCGACATGGTCAGCGTCAACATCCGCAGCACGATCGCGACGGTCGCCGCACCGGACGAGCTGCGCGGCCGGGTCAGCGCCGTCGAGTCGGTCTTCATCAGCGCCTCTAACGAGCTCGGCGCGTTCGAGTCCGGGGCGGCTGCGGCCCTGCTCGGCGCTGTGCCCGCCGTGGTCGCCGGCGGGGTGATCACGATCGTGCTCGCCGGCGTCTGGCGCTGGCTCTTCCCCGAGCTCGCGACCATCGACCGGATCGACGAGCTCCGCCCGGAACCGACCGGGGCTCCCGAGGCCGCCCTGTAGGGTTGAGAGGCGATGGCGACAGTCCGCATTCCACCGATCCTCCGGCCCGACGCCGGGGGCAACCGGCAGGTCGAGACCGACGGCGCCACCGTCCGCGATCTGCTCGAGAGCCTGTGCGCGACGTACCCTGCGCTCCGCGACCGCCTGTTCGACGGCGGCGAGCTGCCCCAGTTCCTGAACGTCTTCATCGACGGCACCGACGTCCGGCTGCTCGGCGGGCTCGACACCGCGGTCGACGACGGCGCCACTGTCATCCTGCTCCCGGCGGTGGCGGGCGGCAGTTGCAACTTGCCGCGCTGAGCGGCGCCCGCTAGAGTCATCCCCAGTTCGGTCGCTGCCGGCCGGACGCGGGCAACGAGGCCACAAGACCTATCTGTTCGGGTCTTGGGGCCTTTTTCGCGTTGGACCGAAGTTGCCGCCCCGGTGCCCGGCTCACCGAACGTCGGAGAAAGGAGATCGGCTTGCTCGCTTCAACCGTGCTTCCATACCCCTCCTGGCTGAACGCGGGGGACAATGCCTGGCAGCTCACGGCCGCGACACTCGTCGGCCTGATGAGCGTTCCCGGCCTCGTCGTCCTCTATGGCGGCGTGATGCAGAAGCGCTGGTCAGTCAACAGCATGATGCTCGCGTTCGCGGCCTTCGCGGGAGTCCTGATCGTCTGGGTGCTCTACGCCTTCAACATGGGCTTCGGCAACCCCTGGCACGGGCTCTCCAGCAACACGAGCAGCTTCTGGGGCAGCTTCATCGGTCAGCCGGGGCCGGTGCTCAACCACACCTCGCTGCAGGGCCAGGCAACGATCCCGCTGGTCGGCGGACCGCCCTGGCACTTCCCCCAGTCCTCGCTCGTCTATTTCCAGTTCGTCTTCGCGGCGATCACGCCGATCCTGATGCTCGGCTCGATCCTGGGGCGGGTCAACTTCAAGGCCTGGCTCGTGTTCGTGCCGATCTGGATCTCGGGCGTCTACGTCGTCAACGCGTTCCTGATCTGGGGCGGCGGCTACTTCGCCCACAACGGCGCCGTCGACTTCTCGGGTGGCTACGTCATCCACCTCACGGCCGGCGTCGCCGGATTCGTCGCGGCGGCGGTGATCGGGCCACGACTCGCCCGTGACCGCGAGATCGACGCACCGAACAACCTGCTCATGGTCGCCACGGGCGCCGGTCTGCTCTGGCTCGGCTGGAACGGCTTCAACGGCGGCGACCCCTACTACGCCGGCGCCGACGCCGCGGCTGCGGTGCTGAACACGAACCTCTGCACTGCCGTCGCGTTCCTCGTCTGGGTGATCTGGGACTACATGACCGGCCGCAAGCCGTCGCTGATCGGGAGCGTCAACGGGATGATCGTCGGCCTCGTCGCGATCACGCCCGCCGCCGGGTTCGTCAACGGCTACGGCGCGATGTTGATCGGGGTCATCGCCTCGTCGATCGTGTACATCGCCTACAACTACGTCAGCCGCCTGAGGCCGTTCCGGAACGTCGACGACACGCTCGGCGTCATCTACACGCACGGGTTTGCCGGACTCGCCGGCGGGCTGCTCGTCGGCGTGTTCGCCGACTCGCACATGGCCGTCTACCTCAATCCGGACGGCACGCCCTGGTTCTCGGCGACCGGCGGGATGCACCTGCTCAAGTGGCAGGCGCTCGCGGCCGCGTGGGTGATCGTCTTCACCGCCGTCGCGACGTTCGTGATCCTCAAGCTCGTCGGCCTCGTGATCCCGCTTCGCATGAGCGAGAAGGACATGGAGGAGGGCGACATCGCCGTCCACGGACACGAGGTGTATCCGTCCGACATCCCCTCGCTCGGCTACCCCGGCGGCGTCGGGGGGATCATCGCCGGCGGCGCCGCGACCGCGCACGAGCCGACAGTCGGCTGACGGAGATGGCAACGAAGATCATCGTCTCGTACGACGGCACCGATTCGGACCACGACGCGCTCGCGCTCGGCCGGCTGCTCGCGGTTGCGGGCGCGTCGCTCGCACTCGCCTATGTCCGGCACAGCAAGGAGGTGGGCGGGCGCGAGGCGCTTGCCGAGCACGAGGCCGAGGCGCTCCTCGAAGGAGGCGCAGCCTGGCTCGGCGACCCCGAGGTCCCCCGGTTCGTGGTGCTGAGCGCCTCGACCCCGGAGGGGCTGAAGGAGCTGGCCGTGAAGCAGGAAGCCGACGCGATCGTGTTCGGCTCGGCCTACCGCACCACTCCGGGGCACGTCTACCCGCAGGCCTCCGCGGAGCGTCTGCTCGAAGGCGGCCCGCTGGCGGTCGCGCTCGCTCCGGCCGGGTTCGCCGATCTGGCGGCCGGGCCGATCGCCGCGGTCGCAGCGGTGGACGAGGAGGGCGACACGAGCGCGGCGCAGACCGCCGCCGCGCTCGCCGCCCGGCTCGGGACGACGGTCGAGAGCCGGCCGAGCCCGAACGCCGGGCTCCTGGTCGTCGGCTCGAAGGCGCCGGCCGTGCAGGGCTCGGTGCTGATCAGCGCCGCGTCGGCGTACCTGATCGAGCTGACGCGCTGCCCCGCGATCGTCCTGCCGCGGGGGGTGGCGCTGACCTTCTAATCGTCGCCCGCCCCGACGAAGAAGACATCGTCCGCGCCGCGCCCGAGGCGCTCCAGCACCTCGGGCGCGGCCGGCGAGTCGATCGAGAGCACCATCAGCGCCTTCCCCGCATCGCGGTTGCGGGAGACGGCCATGTTCGCGATGTTGACGCCCGCCTCGCCGAGGAGCGTGCCCACCCGTCCGATCACGCCCGGCACGTCGTCGTAACGGAGCACGATCATGCGCGGGGCGAGCTCGATCTCGATGTCGAAGCCGAGCGCAGAGACGAGCCAGTTGCGGTGCTCCCGGCCGATCGTTGTTCCCGCCACCCGCATGTCCCCGGCCGAGACCGCGATCAGGTTGGTGAAGTCGCGTGAGGCGCGTCGGCGCTGCTCGACCACGTCGATCCCGCGCTCGGCCGCGACGAGCGGAGCGTTGACGTAGTTCACCGGCTGGTCGACGCGGCCGCGGAAGGCCCCGTTCAGGGCGGCGACGGTCAGGAGGCGCGTGTCGTGCTCCGCCAGCTCGCCGTAGTACTCGAGCGTGATCCGGCTCGGCTCCCCCCGCGCGAGCTCGAGCGCGAAGCGGCCGAGGGCCGCCGCCAGCGGCAGGAAGGGGCCGAGAACCTCGAGATCCTCCGCACCGACCGAGGGGATGTTGACCGCATTCGTGACCAGTCCGCCCTCGAGCGCGGCCGCGACCTGCTCGGCCACGATCACGCCGGCGCGATCCTGCGCCTCGTCGGTCGAGGCAGCAAGGTGCGGCGTGAGGACGAGGTTCGGAGCTTCGAGCAGCGGTCCCGAGTACGGCTCCTGCGCGAAGACGTCGATCGCAGCGCCCCCGAGGCGGCCCGACTCCAGCGCGACCACCAACGCCTCTTCGTCGACGAGCTCGCCGCGCGCGGCGTTGATCAGACGCGCTCCTTCCTTCATCAGCCGGAGCGAGCCGGCGTCGATCACGCCTCGCGTCTCGTCGTTCAGCGGCAGGTGCAGGGTGATGAAGTCGGCACGGGAGAGCACTCCCTCGAGCGTGTCGGTCTCGACCCCGGCCTCGCGGAAGCGGTCGGCCGAGACGAACGGGTCGTAGGCGACGACGTTCATCTGCAGGCCGAGCGCCCTCCGCGCGACCTGCTGGCCGATGCGGCCGAAGCCGAGCACGCCGAGCGTCTTCTCGGCGAGCTCGATCCCGCCCCACTTCGAGCGCTCCCACCGTCCGTCGACGAGCGCGGCGTGCGCCTGCGGGATGTTCCGTGCAAGCGCGAAGAGGAGGCCGAGCGTGTGTTCCGCAGCCGAGACGATGTTGGACTCCGGAGCGTTCGCGACCACGATCCCCCGGCGCGTTGCCGCGTCGACATCGACGTTGTCGACGCCGACGCCGGCACGGCCGATCACCTTGAGTTTGGTCGCGGCCTCGATCAGGTCGGCGGTCAGCTTGGTCGCCGAGCGGATGATGATGCCGTCGTAGCGGCCGATGATCGCCGACAGATCGCCGTCGGTGTCGACGTCGACCTCGAAACGGGCCCGCAGGAGCTCGACGCCCGGCTCCGCGATCTCTTCGCGCACGAGGACCTTCAGCCGCTCGCTCATGGGGCAAACCTAGCTGCGAGCCCGGCCGGGGACGTCGGGGACCGGTTCCTTGCTGCAAGAGGTGAAGGATCAAGACTGTACCGATTGAAGTTTCAAAACTGCAACAACTGAAGTGGCATCAACCCGCATCGTCTCTAAAAACTTTACTTTTTGTATCAACGCGGCTAGAGTGGCCGAGATGGTGGGCACAAGCCTCCTTCGCGGGACCAGCACCACGAGCGCGGCGGCCGGGGCGGCCGTGCCCCGCCGCCGCGTGAGGTGCCTCGCATGAGCGCGATAGGGCGGCAGAAGCCGCCGGTCGACTGGGAGCTCGTCCTCAAGCGCAATCCGGTCGAGAGGCTCAAGCGCGAGCGCTCGCCGCTCGGGATCCGCGACGAACTGCCTGCGCTGATCGCAGCCGGCTACGAGAACGTCGCCGAGGAGGACGTGGTCCGCCTGCAGTGGTGGGGCCTCTATCACGACAAGCCGAAGATCGGCACCTTCATGCTCCGGATCAAGGTTCCGGCCGGCCAGCTGTCTCCGACCGCCCTGCGCGCGATCGGCGAGGTCTCGAGCCTGTACGGCAAGGGCGACGGCGAGCTCTCGACCCGACAGAACATCCAGCTCCACTGGCTCGAGCTCGCGAAGCTGCCGAACGTGTTCGCCCACCTGGAACGCTTCGGGGTGACGACCGCCGGCGGCTGCGGTGACACGGTGCGCAACATCACCGGCTGTCCGGTTCAGGGAATCGCCGCCGACGAGCTGTTCGACGCCTCACCGGTCGTGACGGCCGCGGCCGACCTCTTCTACGGCAACCCCGACTGGGCGAACCTGCCGCGCAAGCACAAGTACTCGATCTCGGCCTGCGCCGACCGCTGCAACGCACCGGAGATCAACTGCATCTCGCTGATCGGAACCCTCCACGAGGACCGCGAGGGCTTCGGTGTGCTCGTCGGCGGCGGGCTCTCGTCCGTTCCGAGGATCGCGCGCGACCTGGGCGTGTTCATCCCGAAGGAGGAGGCGAACGAGATCCTGGGCGCGATCACGAGCGTCTGGTCGGAGGATCTCCGCTATCGCGTCTCCCGGGTGAAGGCCCGGCTCAAGTTCATGGTCGACGACATCGGCGCGGCGGGGATCAGGGAGAGGGTCGAGGCGCGACTCGGTCGCGAGCTCGAGGACTACGCGCTGCCGCCGATCGAGGTCGAGCCGTCACACCACCTCGGGGTACGCGCCCAGAAGCAGGACGGACTCTCCTATCTCGGCGTCCCGGTTCACCTCGGGCTCGTCTCGGGTGCCCAGATGATCGCAATCGCCGACCTCGCCGACCGATTCGGGGGTGACATCCGCCTGACCCGACAGCAGAACTTCATCGTCACCGGGATCCCGAACGACCGGATCGACGAGGCGCAGTCCGCGATCGAGACGATGGGCTTCCCGCTCGACGTCAATCCGGTGCGGGGCAACTCGATCGCCTGCACCGGCGAGCCGCATTGCAACTTCTCGGTCGCCGAGACGAAGACCCGTCTCGGCTCGCTGATCGAGCGGCTCGAGGAGCGCTTCGGGACGGAGATCGCGGAGCTGCGGCTCCATCTCGACGGCTGCCCGCATGCGTGCGCGCAGCACTGGGTCGGCGACCTGGGCTTCCAGGGGACGACCGCGCGCGACGAGGGCGGAGAGCGTCGCCAGGCCTATGACATCTTCGTCCGCGGTGCTCTCGGCCCCGAGCCGGCGATCGGGCGCTCGCTCTTCCGGCGCGTCCCGACCGACGAGCTCGACGCGGCCGTGCAGGGGCTGATCGCGGGCTGGATCGACCGGCGGGAGCCGGGCGAGAGCTTCCCGGCGTTCACACGTCGCGCGACCGATGAGGAGCTTGGAGACCTCGCCGGCCGCGAGCCGGCGAAGGCACGTCAACGGGAGGAGGCAGAGGACGAGTGAGCACCTTTGAGCTACTCGATGAGCTCGAAGCAGGCGAGCTCTCGATCGAGTTCGAGGGCGAGGAGCCGCAGGCGCTGCTCGAGTGGGCGATCGAGCGTTTCGCCCCAGGGCTCGGGATCTCGACCTCGTTCCAGATCGACAGCGTCGTGCTGATCGACATGGCCTACGAGATCGACCCGGACATTCCGGTGTTCAGTGTCGACACCGGCCGGCTGCCGGCCGAGACGCTCGAGCTGGCCGACCGCCTTCGAGGCCGCTACCCGGGTGTCAGGCTCGAGCTGCTGCAGCCCGAACCCGCCGAGATCGCAGCGATGACCGGCAAGCACGGCGTCGACCTCTTCAAGACCTCGGTCGACCTCCGCCTCCTCTGCTGCAACCTTCGCAAGGTCCGCCCGCTCACCAGGCAACTGCACACGCTCGAGGCCTGGGTCACCGGCCTCCGGCGCGACCAGTGGGCGAGCCGCACCAACATCCGCAAGGTCGAGCTCGACCACGACCACGGGGCGATCGTAAAGCTCAACCCGCTCGCCGAGTGGACCGAGGAGGAGGTCTGGGACTACGTCCGGGAGCACCAGGTTCCCTACCACTCCCTCTACGACCGCGGCTACAAGTCGATCGGTTGCGCGCCGTGCACCCGGGCGATCGATCCGGACGAACCGAGCCGTGCGGGGCGCTGGTGGTGGGAGTCGAACGCCCCCAAGGAGTGCGGGATCCACTGCTCCGTCGAGAGCGGCGGCCTCGAGCACGAGCTGCACGCGCTGCTGAAGGAAGGGCATTGAGCCGAGGAGTGCGCGTCGGCGGCGAAGCCGCCGAGGTCGCGCGCGCTGAGGCGCAGGCCGTGCTCGCGATGGTGCGGGACGAACGGCGGCGGGATCGCCTGGCCGATGTCGTTGCAGCCGTCGACGACGGAGAGGTCGCAGGGGCCGAAGCAGACGCGCTCGCAGAGCTGCTCGAGCTCGGTCTCGCCAGCGGCCGCGTCCGCGCCGTCTACGGCCCCGAGGGCGAGCAGGCCGCGCTCGCGCTCTTCAGGCGGCTCCCGCTCGGCCGCGAGCTCTCCGAGTCGGCGCTCGAGCTGAACCAGGCACTGGGCGCCCTCGAGGGCCGCATGATCGAAACGATCTCGGTGAGCGCCGTCGGACCCGCAGAATATGCAGTGACGATCTCGACGGACGAGTTCGAGGTCGTGCTCCGGCTCGGCAGGGCCGGGGCCCGGCTAGCGACGATAGGAGCCTGAAGAAGCATGACGTACATCATCGGCGAAGCCTGCATCGACGTGAAGGATCTCTCGTGCCAGAGCGTCTGTCCGGTCGATTGCATCCACGAGGCAGACCGCATGCTCGTGATCGACGCGGAGGAGTGCATCGACTGCGGCGCGTGCGAGCCCGAGTGCCCGGTCGAGGCGATCCTTCCCGAGGACGCGATTCCGGACGACTGGGAGCCGTTCGTGAAGATCAATTACGCGTTCAGCCTGGGGAAGCCCGATTCCGGGAAGCCGGAGATCAACGAGCTCGTCCAGGCCTACTGCGACGACAAGGGGATCGTCGCCGGCGCCGAGATGGAGTGAGCAAGGCCTACTACATGGCCTGCCTCGACCTGACCGGACGTCGGTGCGTCGTCGTCGGGGGAGGCGCGGTCGGCTTCGAGAAGGCCTCGGGCCTCGCTGTTTGCGGCGCCGCGGTCACGGTGGTCTCGCCCGAGCTCGACGAGTCGTTCTCGGAGCTCGACGTGGAATGGGTCGCGCGGCGCTATCGCCGGTCCGACCTGCGCGGCGCGTTCCTCGTGATCGCCGCGACGTCGGACCGCTCGGTGAACGACCGCGTTCACCGGAACGCGGAGAAGCGCGGGCTGCTCTGCAACGTCGCCGACGTGCCCGAGCTCTGCAACTTCATCCTCCCGGCGGTGCACCGGGAAGGGCCGATCGCAGTCGCGGTCTCGACCGGCGGCGCCTCGCCCGCCCTCGCGAAGCTGCTGCGGACGCAGGTCGCCGAGCTCGTCGAGCCGCGGCACGCGCAGCTCGCGCTCGAGCTCGAGGCGATGCGCCCCGAAGTCAAGGCAGCCTTCGCGACCTACGAAGAACGCCGCGACCACTTCGACGAGCTCGTGCGGGAGCGGCTCTCGTGACCGTCTGGCTCGTCGGCGCCGGGCCCGGCGATCCCGGCCTCGTCACCGTGCGCGGGCTGGAGCTGATCCGCAGCTGCGACGCCCTCGTCTACGACGTGCTGGTCGCGCCCGAGCTCGTCGGCGAGGCACCCGAAGATGCGCTCGTCGTCGCTCGGGAGGACATCCGGCAGACGGAGCTGAACGCGCTGCTCGTCGAGCTCGGCCGGCAGCACCTCGAGGTCGTACGCCTCAAGGGCGGCGACCCCTTCGTCTTCGGCCGCGGCGGCGAGGAGGCAGAGGCGCTCGCGGCTGCCGAGGTGCCGTTCGAGGTCGTCCCCGGCGTCTCTGCGCTCGCGGCCGTTCCGGCGTCGGCCGGGATCCCGGTCACGCACCGGGGCGTCTCGGCGCAGGTCACGCTCGTCTCGGGACACTCGGCCTCCGGCGACGACCTCGACTTCGAGGCGCTCGCGCGAGCTCCGGGCACGCTCGTCGTCTTCATGGGACTCGCCCACCTGCCCGAGATCTCGGTGCGCCTGATCGAAGCCGGGATGAGCCCGCAGACGCCGGCCGCCGTCGTCTCACGCGGCACGTACGCCGACGGCTGCTCGGTCTCAGGGGAGCTGCGCGACATCGCCCGCAGGGCCGCCGAGCTCGTCTCGCCGGCGCTGCTCGTCGTCGGCGACGTCGTGACCGTCGGCAACCGGCTTGCCCGGCGGCGCCCGCGCGAGGGCGTCGCCGCGTCCTAGGCGTCACACACGGCGATGACCCTGGCTGACCTCTGCTTCCTCGGCGCCGGAACGCTCGAGAAAAGCTCTGACTAGGAGAGAAGCGACGTGTCGAACCGGGCCGGATGCGCCTGCTCGTAGGCGGCGATGCTCGCCTCGCGCTGGAGCGTCAGCCCGATCTCGTCGAGGCCGTTGACGAGCATGTGGCGGGCGAACTCGTCGAACTCGAACGGGACCCGCAGGCCGTCAGGGTGCGTGAGCTCCAGCGCCTCGAGGTCGACCGTGAGCTCGTTGCGTCTCGCAAGCGCGGCCTTGATCTCGGCCAGCTCGGCTTCGGGAAGCTCGATCGGCGCCAGCCCGGTCTTGGTCGCGTTCGTATGGAAGATGTCGCCGAAGCTCGGCGCGAGCACGACCCGGTAGCCGGCATCCTCGAGGGCCCACGCCGCATGCTCGCGCGAGGAGCCGCAGCCGAAGTTCCGGCCGGCGACGAGGATCTGCGCGCCCTCGTACTCCGGTCGCCGCAGCTCGAAGTCCGGGTCCTTCATCCAGTCGAAGAAGAGGAACTCGCCGTACCCCGAACGCTCGATCCGCTTCAGGAACTGCTTCGGGATGATCTGGTCGGTGTCGACATCGGGCCGGTCGAGCACCGCCGCCTTCCCTGTGACCTGCTGCAGCGCTCTCACCGGCGCCTCCCCGAGGTCAAGGAACGCTTGTGGTGCAAGGTGCAAGTTCTGTCCGGTGTTTGTGACTTGCAATACAGGCTGGATTCGGGGCCTCGCGTCATCTCAGCTCCCGGACGTCGGTGAGGTGGCCGGAGATGGCGGCCGCGGCGGCCATGGTGGGGCTCAGCAGGTGCGTGCGCCCGCCGGCTCCCTGGCGGCCCTCGAAGTTGCGGTTGGATGTCGAGGCGCAGCGCTCGCCGGCCGCGAGGATGTCGGGGTTCATTCCGAGGCACATCGAGCAGCCCGCCTCGCGCCACTCGAAGCCCGCGCCGGTGAAGACACGATCGAGACCCTCGTCCTCGGCCTGGCGCTTGACCTTTGCCGAACCGGGCACCACCATCGCGCGCACACTCGGCGCGACGCGGTGGCCGTCGACGACCTCCGCGGCAGCCCGCAGATCCTCGATCCGGGAGTTGGTGCACGAGCCGATGAACACCCGGTCGACCGGAATCCCGTCGAGCGGCGTCCCGGGCTCGAGCCCCATGTAGCGCAGCGCGCGCTCGACGGCCTCACGCTCGACCGGGTCGTCATAGTTGGCCGGATCGGGGACGCTGGAGTCGATCGGCCCAACCATGCCGGGGTTCGTCCCCCAGGTGACCTGCGGGACGAGCGAGGCCACGTCGATCTCGACCTCGGCGTCGAAGACGGCGTCCGCGTCGGTCCTGAGGGCCCGCCACTCGTCGAGCGCACGCTCCCACGCGGCTCCGGAGGGGGCGGCGGGACGGCCCTCGATGTAGGTGAACGTCGTCTCGTCCGGGGCGACCATCCCAGCGCGGGCGCCTGCCTCGATGGTCATGTTGCAAACGGTCATCCGCCCCTCCATCGAGAGCGACTCGACCGCCGGGCCCCCATACTCGATCACGTGGCCCACCCCTCCTGCGACGCCGATTCGCCCGATCGCACCGAGCACCATGTCCTTGGCCCCGACGCCGAACGGAAGCTCGCCGGCGAAGCGCACCCGCATCGTCCGCGGTCGCGCCTGGAGAAGGGTCTGGGTCGCGAGCACATGCTCGACCTCGGAGGTTCCGATGCCGAACGCGAGCGCACCGAAGGCGCCGTGAGTCGAGGTGTGGGAGTCCCCGCAGACGATCGTCATCCCCGGCTGGGTGAGCCCGAGCTCGGGGCCCATCACGTGCACGATGCCCTCGCGGCCGCTCCCGGTGGCATTGAGGGGAACGCCGAAGTTGGCGCAGTTGCGCGCGAGCGCGTCGAGCTGGGCCTTCGCGATCGTGTCGCGCACCGGGCCCGGCTCGGTCGGGACGTTGTGGTCCATCGTCGCGATCGTTAGGTCGGTGCGGCGCACCGGACGGCCCGCCAGGCGCAGCGACTCGAACGCCTGCGGGCTCGTCACCTCGTGCACCAGATGGAGGTCGACGAAGAGCAGCACCGGCTCGCCGGGGCGCTCGTCGACGACGTGCGAGTCCCAGATCCGCTCGAACAGCGTCTTGCTCATCTACGAGTGGTCTCCGGTCGCCGGATAGCTGCCGAAGATCCGGATCTCGCGCGTCCACTCGCGCATCTCGTCGAGCGCCAGCTGCAGCTCCGGATCCTGCGGGTGGCCGTCCATCACCATGTCGAAGCGGTAGCGGAAGGTCGAGCGCGGGATCGGCCGCGAGACGAGCTGAACCAGGTTGAGCCCATGCCGGTGGAACGGGCCGAGCGCGTGGTAGAGCGAGCCGGGCTGGTGGTCGGTGACCATCGAGAGCGCCGTCCGCCACCGGGGCGAGCGCTCGAGGCGGGTGTAGGACGCGATGCCGACGAACCGCGTGAATGCCGTGTGGTCGCCGATGTCCGGAGCGATCACGTGAAGACCGAAATGCGCCGCCGCCTCGGCGCTCGAGATCGCTGCCTCCGACGGATCATCGGATTCGGCGACCTCGCGGGCTGCGTCCGCGGTCGTCGCGGTCGCGATGCACCTCGCAGCGCTCGTATGGACGAACTCACGGCACTGATCGAAGGCGACTGGGTTCGACCGCAGCGTCCTCACTTCGGAGAGCTGGACCGGCGAGCGGGCGACGAGACAGTGCACGATCGGAAGCGTCACCTCGGAGACGATCGAGAGCGGCGCCTCGTACAGGAGATCGTGCGTCTCGGCGACGGGGCCGTGAAGCGAGTTCTCGATCGGGAGCACGCCCAGCGAAACGTCAGCGGCCACGGCGGCCTCGACGACGGCGATGAAGCTCGGCAGCGGCTCCTGGGTCGATTCCGGCGCCAGCAGGAGCGACGCCGCCGCGCTGTGCGAGCCCTCCGGGCCCGGATAGCCCACGACCGTCATGCCGCCACTCCCTGGGCGAGCGCGTCGAGAACGGCCGAACCGAGCTCCGAGGTCGTCGCGGTTCCGCCCAGGTCGGGCGTCGGCGCCGCCTCGAGCGCCGCGGCGACCGCCGCCTCGAGCGACCGCGCCAGCGCGGGCTCTCCCAGACCGTGATCGAGGAGCAGCGCCACCGAGCGGAGCATTGCGGTCGGATTCGCCGCGCCGGTGCCGGCGATGTCCGGAGCCGACCCGTGCACCGGCTCGAAGATCCCCGGGTTCGCGTCACCGAGGCTGGCCGACGACGCGAGGCCGAGCCCGCCCGTCACCGCCGCGGCGATGTCGGAGAGGATGTCGCCGAAGGTGTTCTCCGTCACGAGCACGTCGAACGAGCCCGGGTCGGTGACGAGTTGCATCGCCACGCTGTCGACGAGCCCGTGGCGCAACTCGACGTCCGGATAGTCCGTGGCGAGGCCGGTCGTGACACGCCGCCACAGGCGCGAGGTCTCGAGCACGTTGGCCTTGTCGACCGAGAGCAGACGGCCGGAGCGCCGGCGTGCGAGCTCGAACGCCCGGCGTGCGACCCGCTCGACCTGATCCGGGGTGTACTCGCAGGTGTCGAAGACCGTGCCGTCTTCCCGGGTCCCGCGGGCTCCGTAGTAGAGCCCGCCGACCAGCTCGCGCACGATCAGCAGGTCGATCCCGTCGCCGACGGCCGGCCGCAGGTTCGCATAGACGTCGAGCGCCTTGCGCAGATCGATCAGGCCCGCTTCCGGACGGGGACCGCCACCGTCCCACTTCGCGCCGCCCACCGCGCCGAGCAACACCGCATCGGCCTCGCGGCAGGCGGCGAGCGTGTCCGGTGGCAGGGGATCCCCGACGGCGTCGATCGCGGCGCCGCCGAGCAGATGCTGTTCCAGCTCGACCTCGATCGGAAGTGCAGAGAGCACGCGCACCGCCTCGGCCGCGACCTCGGGCCCGATTCCGTCCCCCGGTAGGCAGACGACCCGCCTAGTCACCGTGGAGCTCCCGCCGCGTGAGGGCAAGGACGAAGCCGACGAGATCCGCGACTCCCTCGTCCGACAACGGTCCGCCGTTCGCCTGCTGCAGGCTCGCGACGATCGTCTCCTCGCGCCCGGCGTCGCGGAGAGGAATCCCGATCGCGACCTTGTGCGCGTGCAGCTCGCGCACGAGCTCGAGGCGGCGGTTGACGCCGGCCAGGAGCTCGCGGTCGACCGAGTCGATCGCCGCACGCGCAACGGCGACGACGTCGGTCATGCTGTAACCCCGAGCTCGTCGAGCAGCGCATCGACGTCGGGATCGATCTCGACGATCGTCCCACTCGCCTCGGAGAGCTGCGGCGTCTTGAGGCCGGTGCCGGTGACAAGGACGACGACGCGGTCCGACTCGCCGATCTCACCCCGCTGGACGGCCTCTCGGAGCGCGCCGACCGCGACCCCGGTCGCGCCTTCGCCGAAGACGCCGCCGGTCTCGGCGAGCAGCGAGATGTTCGGGCCGATCTCGTCCTCGGGCACCGCGTGAATCGCTCCGCCCGAGGCGCGCGCGATCGCGATCGCCAGATCTCCGTCGGCCGGGTTGCCGATCGCGATCGACGAGGCGATCGATGCCGGCACCACGGGAGAGACGCGACGGTCGTCGGCGAAGGCGGAGGCGACGGGCGAGCAGCCCTCGGCCTGTCCGCCGTAGAGCCGCGGCTTCGCGCCGTGAACGAGGCCGAGGCGCTCGAACTGCTCGAAGCCGAGCCAGACCTTCGTGTACATCGCGCCCGAGCCGATCGGCATCACGACGGCGTCGGGCATCGCCCAGCCGAGCTGCTCGCAGATCTCGAAGGCGAGCGTCTTCGACCCCTCCGCGTAGTAGGAGCGCAGGTTGACGTTGACGATCCCCCACTCCACCTCACCCGCCAGCTCGCTGACGAGACGCGAGCAGTCGTCGTAGCTGCCGCGGACGCCGTAGATAGTCGCCCCGTAGACGACCGTCGCCGCGAACTTCTCCGGCTCGAGCCCGGCCGGGCAGAAGATCACGGCCCGGACGCCCGTTGCGGCGGCACGGGCGGCGACCGCGTTCGCGAGGTTGCCGGTCGAGGTGGCCGAGAGCGTGTCGAGGCCGAACTCGGCCGCCTTGGCCG
>Ga0335080_10002254_pt1 | contig 19182 bp, 10 predicted proteins | sample Lox_Sample_34_FD_206720 | JGI IMG/M metagenome (GOLD analysis project Ga0335080, IMG submission 206720) | Soil microbial communities from Loxahatchee National Wildlife Refuge, Florida, United States - Lox_Sample_3.4 | ecosystem: Environmental > Terrestrial > Soil > Wetlands | place: USA...
AACACCTTGGTGTGGTCGTATCCCAGCGGACCATAGTTCGAATCGAGGTCAAACGGATTGATCACCGTTCCGTTTCCGTTGCCATTGCTTGTGGAACCGTCGCGGGTACCGAGAACCTTTCCGAAGGTAAAATTGGTGAACATGTACAGGTTCCCCGACTGCTTTTGTGCGGAAACCTGCAGTGAGTTGTAGTTGGCGTGTCCACCGTGGGTGTGAAGGTAGACGGGCCCGTAGTTGTTCAATGGGCGCCAATCGGTGTTGTTCGCACCGGTGCACCCCGGGCAATTCGGAGCGATGTTGTTATAGTCGCCCGTCTTGGGATCCGGCGTGAAGAACGCGCCGAGCGGGGTTTCATTCTGATCAAAGATGCGGCCATTGTTTCCGTTGATCAGCTGGTTGTGGCTGGTGCTGCCCACATACGAAACTTCCGCCACCGTGTGGCCAGGCAATGCCTGCGCCACACCGAAGCTGAAGGTGTTCGCGTAGGGAGTCTTGTTATCACCTTGTTTATCCGCGTTGATGGTGGTGTGGTTCTGGTTCAGCGCTGGCGGCACAGCGAGTTGATGGAAGCCTGTCACCGGGTCGCAGTTTGCACTGATACCACCTGCGGCCGGATACGTACAGACTTTTCCTCCCTGGATGTTGAAGCCGTAGAGGCCGCTCACACCCTCGCTTCCTGTACCGTAGCCGAACTGTCCGATAGGGCCGTTCATTGCGGCGCTGCCATCATTCCCCGAAACCTGATAGCGATAGGTACCGAAGCCGGCTCTGAGCACTGTTTTGCCTGTGCCATGGATGTCGTACGCTACGCCCAGTCTCGGGTTGTAGTAGAACAGCACGCTCGACCAGCCTGACTCAGGAATCTTCGAATCGATTTCGTGCCAGAGCAGGCCGGTATTGGCCGGTGGAGTGGAACTGTTGTCATAGCTGGCCGCATCCCACACCTGGACTCCGCCCAGCTTGTCGTACCATTGGCCCATGTGATCCGCACGCAGACCGTAGTTAAGAGTCAGCTTGCGGCTCGCCTTCCACGAGTCCTGTGCCCACAGCGACCACTGATGCCAGAGGATGTCCGGAACGAGGTCCAGGTTCTCCTCGGTGTAGCTGTAGGGACGTCCCATCAGTTCATCGAGCAAAACGTTCTGCGTGGTTGTGTAACCCCAGGTTTCGAAATCATAGCCACCCTGTGCAGTGTTCCCGCCAAGGTCGCCACCGTTTGCCTGCAGGTTCTCCTGGGTATCCCAGTAGAAGCCGGCCTTCACCGAGTGGGTACCAATGATCTTTGTGAACGTGTCGGCAATCGAAGGAGCCTTTGATGTCTTGCCGAAGGTGCCCTTTCCGTAAATGCCGCTGTTGAAGTCAAATTCGCGGATTTCGCTCAGACCGGAGTTCCAGCCGCCCGTCACGTTCGGGATCTGATCGTTCGTGGTGCCGAAGATGCTCTGAACCGGGAAGTTGAGTTTTGCACGGCTAACGCCAGCAGGGTTCGAGAGGCTGTTGTTGTTGATGAATTCGGAGTACGCGAAGACCACTTCGTTGGTCGTCGTGGGGCTGAAAACGTGTGTGAAGTTTGCCAGGTAGACGTGCGCCTTTTCCTTGCCAACTGGATCTGCCGGGTACGGAATCGTCCACTCAGGCGCCCACCAGATCGACAACGGATGATTGTCGGTCTCACTTTGATAAGTGTACGAACCCCACAGCTTGTTGTTGTCGTTGAACGAGTAGGTGACTTTTCCGGTCACTTCCCAGCGGTTCTGTGGAGTGTTCGGGGAGTACGTGAAGTTGTTCCAGCCGTTCCCCACCGCCGGCGTCTGGTTCGCTGCCGGGCTCAGGTTGCTCAGCAGTATGCCGTTCGGATCGAAGTACGCGCTCAAGTTTTTGAAGTCCTGCCCCGGCGTGTTCCAAGGCGAAACTACCGGATCACTGCAACCCTGATCCCAGGCTCCAGAATTGTTGCAAGGCAGGTTATAGGCAGCGGGATACGTGTTCTTGATGCCCTGAGCGATACCGGGGCTGCTGAAGTCGCCTTTACGCTGATCGGCTGTCGGGACGTTGAATGTTACCGGCGCGTTGTATGGGTGCTGGTCCATGTACTCATAACCAGCCCAGAAGAAGAGCTTGTCGCGGTTGTGATTGAAGTGCGGGAAGAACACCGGACCGCCGATGTTGCCTCCGACATAGTAGAAGTGTTGATCAGTCAAAGAGTTTGGTTTGCCCGACCCGATCTGCTGCGACTTGTTATACCAGTCATTCGCGTATCCGATCGCAGTGTTTCGGGCATAAAAATAGCCTTCACCATGGAACTTCTGGCCGCCGCTCTTTGAGAAGGCCTGCAGGACAGCAGGGCCCTTTGCAAATTCGGCGCCATACGATGCCGACAGATACTTCACGCTGTCGGTCATGTCCTGGTTGATATTGGCAACCTGCGTACCGGCATTGCCCGGGTCAATCAGGTTCGCGCCGTCGAGGTAAACGTCGGTCGATCCGTAGGGCTGTGTGCCGTTGGCTGAGAAGCTGCCTGCAGGGCCGTTGTTGGTTCCCGTGACCTGGCTGTTGTAACTGGAAGTATTGCCGCTGAAGGTGACGCCAGGCATCATCTTGATCAGTTCTGCGGCGTTGCGACCGGTCAGTGTCGCCGAGTCGACCAGTTCGTTGTTCAGTGTGGCGCTGACTTCGGCCGTATCCACCGGAACTTCAGCATCGGCTCCGGAAATGACCGTAACCGCGGTCGCTTCTGAACCAATCTTCAGGTGAATGCTTGGAACCGTGCGGCTGTCGCCCTGGTTCAGGACGATTCCATTCATTTCCCAGCTGGCGAAGTTGCTTGCGGAGATGGTGACTTTGTAGCTGCCAGGGGGAAGAGCCGTGACCGAGAAGAAGCCCTGAACATCTGTCTTGGTTTCGCGATTGTCACCCGACGCCTCGTTCGTGATAACGACCTTTGCCCCGGGTATACGGGCGTCCATTTGGTCGTTAACAATGCCACTTAACGTCGCGGTGAGATTCTGTGCGTGTGCAATGGTAAAGGTCAAAAATATGACCGGTAGAACCAGCCATCGTATTTGCCTCAACCATTTCGACATCGAACTGCAGTTCGATGACCGTGGTTGGTTTGTGAACATTACCAAGCCTCCTAAAGTGTTGTTGTTCTTGTTTTTGTATTTTTGGCACACAACTGACCCCGACGCGCCGGGATTAGCCGTGACCAAAACCCATATAAATGAATCCGAATATCGATAACACATTCGACACTCGGTGAGCAAGCCCATTTTGGTCACTGAACCCGCAAGTAAAACGGTTTCCTTCAATAACCTAGATTTGTCTTGTACTTACCCGAATGGCCCCGGGTCACGACCGTACCCAACTGTACCGGAATCAACTTTGATAGCCGATCGGCCCAATAATCCCCAACCGGACCCAAATTGTCCGAAAACCAGAGGGATTGCCCATTCGATTCAGCCCGCTCCCCAAAACGAATCCCTGGAGTGATTGAATCGCCGCCGGGTCGGCTCACTGTTCCTGGCGAGGATCATCGATTTGTTCAGGTCATCGATAGGTCGAAGCGGCCGAATATGCACTGCTGCAGTGCGATGGTCGACGGGTTGGAGCGACATGACACGCGAGGGATGAAGTTGTTGCTTGAACCAACGACTCAGGGACGCGCATTTCTGCAGAGAAGTTCAGATGGTTTGCGGATCGCTTGGGAACTCAACTTGTCCGCAAGGGCCTTCCTGGCACGATCCCATGTCCCTCCAGAATGGTGATTAGGCAATCCGCCGGCTGCCCAGGGTGCTTCTCGACTGCCCCTGTCGGCCAGATCACCTCGATGTCTGCTTTGGTTTCGCTGCCCAAGCCAAAGTGAAGCCGCGGATCATTCGCGGACATATAGCCGGTCTGGCTCATTACTGCCTGTGCCTGCACCTTGCCTCCGTAGTAAACCCTCACCCGGGCGCCGATAGCGCTGCGGTTGCTTTTTGTTCCTTCGAGCCGGACTTTGATCCAATGGTTTTCTTTTGGAGCGTCGTTGCGAAGGAGTGACGGCGGCTCGTGCTGGTTCATGATGACGATGTCGAGATCCCCATCGTTATCGAAATCGCCAAAGGCACAGCCGCGGCTGACATGAAGAGAATTGATCGCCGGCCCCGCATCCAGAACGCGGGCAAAGGTCCCATTACCGCGATTGCGATAGAGAATGCGAGGTCCCTTGTAGGGAAACCTGGGATTAACGCGTTCGATCTCGGCGTATACGTTGCCGGTGACCCAGAAAATGTCGGGATAACCGTCGTTGTCGAGGTCCACGATTCCATCGCCCCAACTCACGTACGTGCGCTCGCCGGCCAATCCCGCTTGATGCGCCTGGTCTTCAAAGTCGCCTTTGCCGTCGTTTCGGTAAAGGCCCTCTGGCTGCAACTGAAAATGCGTCTTGAGGATGTCAAGGTTCCCGTCTAGATCGTAGTCGCCGACACCGACTCCCATTCCCGCTAGCTCTTCGCCATCGGGACTGATAGCAACTCCACGCAACAGTCCCTCTTCGCGAAACGTGCCGTCGTGGTTGTTCATCAACAGAAGGCTTTGCGTGGTATCGCACGCAACAAAAATGTCGGGCCAGCCATCCTCGTCGACATCAAAGGAAACCGCCGTCAGGCCGTAGGAGCCTTTGATTGCAGCAATACCGGATTCCTTCGAGACATCAGTGAAGGTGCCATCGCCGTTGTTCTTATAGAGGTAGTGCTGCGGTGCCTTCAATCCCCGCGGACCGCAAGCTACTGCGACCCCCTCGTAGGTGCAATTGGACATGTCCAGGTTTGGCTTTGGCAGGTGAGCGAGATCGACGTCGACATAGTTCGAAACGAACAGGTCGAGCAGGCCGTCGCGGTTGTAATCCACGAAGGTGCAGCCGGCCCCGAACCGGGTGCCATCAAAAGATAGATGGGCCTTTTCAGTGATGTCGCTGAAGGTCCCGTTGCCGTTGTTGTGGTAAAGCTTGTTTTGGCCGTAATAGGTGATAAACAAGTCTTCGAAGCCGTCGTTGTCGTAGTCTCCCACGCATACTCCGACTCCCCACCCTGCATCCCATAGGCCAGTCTCTCGCGTAACGTCCTTGAATGTGCCGTCGCGATTGTTCTTGTAGAGCCTGTTCGACGCGTCGGGCGGAATGCCTTCGAGCGTCCGGCCACCGACGATGAAAATATCCATCCAGCCGTCGTTGTCGAAGTCGAAGAATGCACAGCCGCCGCCCATCTCTTCGATAATGTAGGTGACGCCTTCGGGCGTGCCGTAGAACATCTTCTTAGTGAGCCCGGCATTCAGAGCGATATCGGTAAATGTCGAGAATGGCTTGGCCGTGGTCGCGGTTTTTTCAGATGTCGCCGCAGGAAATCCCCTGGGCAGCACAAACGAAGCGCCCACAGCAGGAACGGATTTGAGCAGTCTTCGCCGGCTCCAGCGGCCAGTGGGGAACAACATCTTCATCCTATGAAGCCAACTCATTTTGACATCCCAGCCGAAGGACAGGCAATCGACCGCAGCCGACTTGCAGTGCTTTGCCTCCTCAAGGACGAGGCTGTTGAGCCGCAGGATCCTGCGCCAGTCGATCGCTGAGTTTAAGAGCCTGCGCATTTCCCGGATCAAGTCGCAATGCGTTCGCAACGGCGTTCCGGGCATCTGCGTACTGCCTGCCCATGGCGAGTTGCGCGGCAAGGTTGATCCACGCGTCCGTCCACTCCGGCGCTGCTTGCACAGCCAGGCGAAAGTGTTCGATTGCCCCTGCTGAATCTCCTGAGCGCGACAGCAGATAGCCAAGTTCGAATTGCGCCGTAGCGAGTTTGGGATCAAGGCTTACGGCCAGCTGCAGTTGCGTGCGCTCCCCGTCTGCATCACCAGAGTCACGTAAGGCGATAGCCAGTTTGTATTTGTAACCGGCGTTATTCGGCGCGCCCGCCACCGCCTCGCGATAGTTCGTCAGTGCATCCTGGATCTTCCCATCCGCTAGAGCCTTGTCTCCCGCGATCGCAGCATTCGAGGCTTCCAATCCGACTTCTTCTTCCTTCTTCAGCCTCTGGTATTCCTGTATCTCCTTTTGTGCGCGATCGTTCTCGCCTAGTCCACGAAGAGCCTTGGCCAGTTCGAAGTGCACCTGCGGCTCTGGTGCTCCGAGTTCAATGGCCTTCTCGAGATGTACCTTGGCCTCAGACCACTCCTTCAGGATCACCAGCACCATGCCAAGGTTGTAACGTGAGTTGAAGAAGTCCGGTTGAATGGCGACTGCTTGCTCCAGAAGATCCTTCGCCTTGGGATAGTCGCCAACGGACCGGTTCACGATCCCATTGAGATACAGAACCTCCGGATCCTTCGGACGCAGTTCCAACAGCTTGGGACCCATCGGGCGGGCAGCATTGATGTGGTTCGTTAAAACGAGGGCCCGGAAGAGCAGGACGCGCGCATCGAGGTTTCCGGGATTGGTATCTACTGCGTGCTGCAAAAGATTGATGGCATCTTCATAGCGCTGCTGTTTCACCAGAACTACCGTCATTGCGCTGGCGAGCGGCACAGAGTCGGGCGAAGAATTCAACGCCTCATGCAGTACCTCTCCCGCTTCGTCAATCATGTTTCGCCTGCCAAGTGCTTGCGCCAGGTTGATGCTCAGCTTTTCCGTGCGAGGAGCATCCTTCAGCAGCAGGATCACTCCGGAAAAATCCTCCCGCGCAAGCAGATCCGCGCTCAATCCCTCTAGAGCGATTGTCGATTTGGGATCGATTGCGAGGGCCTGTCGCCACTGCTCCTCGGCTTCTTGGTGCTTGCTCGTCTGCTCGTAAATATAGGCGAGCATCAGGTGCGGCTTGATGGCGTCCGGATCGAGATTTGTAGCTCGCTGGACCTCCGGCAGTGCATCGGTATTGCGATTGCTGTCAGCATACGCAAGGCCAATGAGGTAATGAAGCTGCGCCGACTTCGGGTCGGCCTTCAGCGCAGTTCGAAACGTCGCTACAGCGCAATCGAACTGCTTGTGTCCGGCATACCAGCTTCCCAGCACCACAGCGTTATTGGTCGTGGGGTGAGCTTTGAGCTTGGCCACGAGATCTGCGGGACCGTTGCACTCCGCGCGTGCAGAAGCGGCCAACCCTGAACAGCCAGCCAGCACAAATGCTGCAAATCTCGCGCCGCGCCGGATCACCAATGAGAAGATCTCCTGCCAGCCAGAATACCAATTTCAGTGCTGCCCGTCTCTCTCACCACCGGCCCAGCGCGGTATGAAAAACTGCATTTGAGGGTCTGAGGACAGAAACATGGAATGGCAGGACCAGGGAATCAGTTCGGACATTGAGGACCGTCGGGGAAGTAGTGGCGGAGGCTTCGGCTTCGGCGGAGGCATGGGGATCGGCGGAATCATTCTTCTCCTGATCCTGAGCGTGGTCACAGGAAGAAACTTTTTCGCTGGAAGCAGCGGATCGGCAAATCTCGAGCCGGCACCCTCGACCGGTCCGGTGGACCAGTCGCCCTCTGAGGAACGCGACGTCCACCTCATCAGCTTTGTGCTCGACGACGTCCAGAGAACATGGACGCAGATCTTTGCCGAACATGGCCGCCAGTACCGTCACGCAAAACTAGTCTTGTATCGGGATATCACCTACTCAGGCTGCGGCACTGCCCAGGCCACCACCGGGCCCTTCTATTGCCCCGAGGACGAGAAGGTGTATGTCGACCTCTCCTTCTGGCGCGATCTGAAACGCTTCGGAGGTGATACCGGCGATTTCGCCCAGGCCTACGTGGTCGCGCATGAACTCGGACACCATGTCCAGAAATTGCTGGGCATCGAGCAGCGCATGCGCAGCCTCTCCGAGCACAACGAAGGCGAACAGAATCCGCTGTCGGTTGACCTTGAGTTGCAGGCCGACTGCTTCGCTGGCGTCTGGGGACACAGCACCGAGCAGCGCAACATCGTGCATTCCGACGACATCGCCGGCGCCCTGAGAGCGGCTGCCTCCGTCGGAGACGACCATCTCCAGCGTATGAGCGGCCGCGCCGTAAGTCCGGAGACGTGGACGCACGGCTCAAGCGCGCAGCGCCAGCAGTGGTTCAGTCGCGGTCTCGACGGTGGCGACGTGGGCAGCTGCCCCACCTTCGACGGCAAGCTTGCACCATAAGCGACGATCCTGTACCCCGTCTCGAGGGCATCTTCGGGCAGAAATTGCCCCTCGTTCTCCATCTGAACTTGCCCGTAACCCCAATTTTTCGATATAAATCATGTCTAAGGGAGACCCCACAGCAGCGCCGCCTCGACCTTCAACAGAGATAGGCGCCTTCCCCAGCCTTTCAGTGCCCCTGATGTACGCGCCTTGGCTTCTGCTTCATGCGCAAGCTCGACTCTATGAAGTTCAACTTGGGCAGAACGCCGCTCCAACGCCCACGTTAAGTCAGGAGATATGAAATGGTCAAAAAACTCCTTGTTGGAATTTCCCTCGGTCTTGTTTCGATTTCGTGCGCTGCGCAGGTCGTCCCTGCCGCCAACTCTACTCATGCTCCACTCGCCCTCTCCCTTGGCGGAGGAATGAACTATTGGTCCGGCGACTGGGGGACTGGAGACATCAACAGGTGGGGGCCCACAGCCTGGGCCACCGTGACCGTCTGGCATGACCTCAGCGTCATTGCCGAGGGTCATAGCATGATGTGGGGCGGAAACGACTTCGCATCCAACTACAAGTACTACACCGGTGGAGGCGGTCTCATCTACACCTCCGATTATTGGGGCCGATTCCAGCCCTTTGGAAAAGCCGAAATCGGCTACGCCAGCCTTTCTCACCCAGACAACTTCACAGGGCATTTTCACGATTCAAGCTATATCTGGACCCTCGGCGGAGGCGTCGAATACCACACCGTTGGGAACCTCTGGGCGCACGTGGGGTATTCCTATGACTATTTCCCGGATTTTCACAGTAGCGTCACCGGTGACAATCACACCTTGAATCCGCGAGGTTTTACCTTCGGAATGTCCTATCGCTTTGGCCCGACAGGCTCCAAATTCTGATTACCGCTACGGGTATATCAGCCTGAGAGTCGCCTGTGGCGCAGTGCGTCCGACGCTGCGCCACGCCGTACCCAAAACGGCTGATCTCGCATCCTGGAAATCAGCCGGCACCTTTAAGTCCCCAGGCGCTGGGCATTTCCGGATCTCTGGTTTCTTCGGAAACCCCTCCTGCTCATAGCGAGTCAATCCCATCTGCCCCGCTCCGCTCCTAAACGATTCATTCAGAACACTAGATTTCCAAATCCATTTTGCAGATCATTTCTCTCCAGTCGCGCACAGTAAAGAGCGACAACGGCGCATTGAGAGACGCGGCGAAGATCAACATATCGGATCTCTAGAGCGGCCCGTAAGTCATCTATTAAGAAATCTTTAGATCATAAGTCGTTTTGTATCAAATATTTAGCGCCACTCGTGACTGTAAACCCATGAAAAGGCAGGAGCTTGGCATCAAATACCCCGGGGAGAGGGCACAACGCCAGTACGAAATAGCTGAAGGCGGCGGATTAGTGGGCCGAAGGCCGCGAACCGAAGCCAAAAACTGCCCAGGATTTGGGTAAGTTATTTACGGGTAGGAATTTGGAGACCGAATCTGCGACCCGAAAAGAAATGACTAAAGCCGACGACTGATCGCCGATGGCTTGCCTGAGAGCCAGATGCTGGAAGCTGGAGGATAGAGACTCTCTCAGTGAATCATCTTCGACTTCCGGTTCATGTAGTCCATCAGCAGATATTCGCCCAGGGTCTCGGGAGTAGTGAAGTAGGCCTTGCCGCGGCACATCTCTGAGACCTTGTGGACGAACTGCACTAGCCCGTGGTCCGAAGCCAGCATGAAGGTGTTGATCATGATCTTGGACCGCTTGCAGCGGGCAACCTCTTCCAGCGTTTCGCTGACTACCAGTGGATCGAGGCCGTAGGCATTCTTGTAAATGCGCCCATCGGGCAGCGTGAGCGCCGACGGTTTGCCGTCAGTAATCATCACGATTTGCTTCATGTCCTTGCGCTGGCGCGCCAGTAGCCGTTGCGCGAGCCGCAGGCCTTCGCAGGTATTTGTGTAATACGGCCCGACCTTCACGCGCGCCAGTTGCGAGACTGGCAGCTCTTCCGCCGAGTCATGAAAGAGAACCAGCGAGAGCGAGTCGCCCGGGTACTGGGTGCGGATCAGGTGCGACAGCGCCATCGCCACCTTCTTCGCCGGAGTGAAGCGGTCTTCGCCATACAGGATCATCGAGTGCGAGCAGTCGAGCATCACCACGGTGGCACAGGAGCTCTGGTACTCGCACTGGTGTACGTGCAGGTCCGCGTACTCCAGATTCAGCGGCAGACCGATTCCCTCGCGGGCAATCGCAGATTTGAGCGTCGTCGTGCTGTCGAGGTTGAGCGTGTCCCCGAACTCGTAGCGCTGCGAAGCTCCGTGCGCTTCTACGCCTGTCGCCCAATGGCGGGTGTCGTGCCGGCCAAAATTTGATTTTCCGAGCGAGCCGAGCAAGTCTCGCAGAGTCTTATAGCCCAGAAAATCGAGGCTCTTGTCCGTGACTTCGAATTTGACCTCTCCCTCGACGTTCCCGGCGTTTCCCATCGCCTCTGAAATTCTTGATGGGTCCATGTTCTGCGACCACGAAATGTAGTTCTCCCGCTCCATCCGCTGGATGAGCTTATCGATAAGCTCGTCCATCTTGTTTTGTTGCATCGCCTGGTCAAGTTGCTCGCGGATGCGATCATCGAACATCTCGCCTGATTCCAGGAGCTGCCTCAACGCTTCGCGCAGATCGTCAAGCGTGTGTTCCATATCCTGGAAACGTAGATACGGATCGCGGAAGCCCGAGTCCAGCAGATAATCCGACAGAGCCTTAAGCAGGTCCTCGATATCCAGCTCGGAGGCGAGATCGCCGTTGAATTTGGTATATCGAACGCGCTTCATCGATCCTCCTTTGCGGTCCAGCCCAATCGCACGGACGAGGGGATTAGTTCAATCCGCCACCGCGTCCTGACCGGCGCGAACGCTGCCAGTCATCGAACTCAATCTCGAGGTCGCGCTCCTGCTTGCGCTGCGCCTTCTCTGGCGCTGCAAACCCGCGCTCTTCGCTGCGACTAAGCTTACGATGCGCGACCAACCCCTCGAGCAGGAATTCGGCACCAGCAACAGCCTTGGGCGGATCATCCGAAACTTCCACCTCAAGCGGCGATAGCTTCTCAAAGAGTCCCTGGATCTTCCTCAGATCCGCGAGCGCTCCGGAACTTGGCTGGTTGTCGTCCAGCTTCACTGTTCCGCCCAGGTTGAACCATTGCTCGATCTGCTGAGTGTTTGTTTCGATGAAGTAACGGTCGTAGATCTTCCCGACTGCATTGCGAATGAGTTCGCGAACCACGGCATCTGCGCCACGCATCTCGCCCTCATACTCCAGTTCGAGCTTGCCCGTAATTCCCGGAAGAGCGGCGTAAATGTCGCTGATGCGCGGGACCGCGATCTTCTCGCCGTTGATTAAAGCGCGACGCTCGGCATTTGAGACGACCAGCTCCATCGTGGAGATGGGCAGACGCTGGCTCACACCGCTCCGCTTGTCCACCTTCTTGTCTTCGCGGGCAGAGAAGGCAACCTGCTCGACAACCGCGCGAACATAAGCCGGAATCTTGACCGGCATCGCATTCCGTTCTGACCACGCCTCCTGCGCGGTGATGGCGATGCCTTCTTCAAGCGTCTCCGGATAATGAGTGCGAATCTCCGAGCCCATGCGGTCCTTCAACGGCGTAACGATTTTCCCCCGTGCAGTGTAATCCTCTGGATTAGCGCTGAAAACGAGAGCTACATCAAGCGCCAGGCGAACAGGGTAGCCCTTAATCTGCACATCGCCTTCCTGCATGATGTTGAAGAGAGCCACTTGAATCTTGCCCGCAAGATCAGGCAGTTCGTTAATGGCAAATATGCCGCGATTGGCCCGGGGCAGAAGGCCGTAGTGCATGGTGAGTTCGCTCGAGAGATCCTGACCGCCGCGAGCCGCCTTAATCGGGTCGAGGTCGCCGATGAGATCAGCGACCGTCACGTCAGGCGTGGCCAGCTTCTCAACGTAGCGCTCATCGCGCGTCATCCACGCGATCGGCGTGCCATCGCCGCGCTCGGCAATCAGGTCACGGCAGCGTCTGCAAAGTGGTTTGTACGGGCTATCACGGATCTCGCATCCAGCGACATAAGGCAGATGTTCGTCCAGCAGCACGGTCAGCGCTCGCAGAATACGGCTCTTCGCCTGTCCACGAAGACCGAGGAGAATGAAGTTCTGTTTCGAGAGGATTGCATTAACGATCTGCGGAACGACCGTGTCCTCGAACCCCACGATTCCTGGAAAAAGAGTCTCATGCGTCCGGAGCCTGCGTATGAGGTTCGAGCGCAGTTCATCCTTCACACTGCGAGTGTTCAGACATGCTTCAGCGTACAGGCTGCTTCTGCGCAGTTCCCCCAGCGTTTGGGGAAGAGGGTAAGCTGCTGGCATCGAATGGCTCCTGCCCGGCCCGACCAAACCGGGTGTGTCTATAGTAGACGCACTCCGAGGCCATTCCGGCGCTCGGAACGTCACCTTCTTTTCACGAACCGAAGTGTCTGCACACTCGGACCAAATTTGCCCACCCTGGAATCCGAACAACTGTGTCCCGCATCGAAGGAAATGCGGTTAGACAACGCCAACTTATTGCAGTGTCCGATTGCCCTCGGATTCAAACGGGAGAAAATCGTTGCGTAGGTATCTTCCACTCTGAAGATCTTCTCCTGCTCTGCCAACTCCGTCGTCATCCCCGCGGCCCCAGAAGGGACCGTCGATAAAGTTCCTGTCTGATACGGGGTCTCGGCAAGTGCCGTCTTGGTATGAGACGCGGATCGCCCCTGTCATCTCGAAGGCCGCTGAAGAGCTAGAATTCTTGGCGAATAGATTTTGCTCTTTTCGGCGCTGTGAGATCTTTCTTACGCGCCTGAACGTCTCTAAAAGAGACTGCCCTGGAGAGAACTCAAAATGCGCCCTCATGTTCTTCTATGTCTTGGTTTTCTGGTGTCTGTTGCGCTGCCTCCACTCACGTCTCGCGCCCAGTTTCAGCCCGTTACAAAAGAGGAATTGAGCATGACCGCAGATCCCGCGGCTCCCGGCGCGGATGCCGTGTATCTGTATCGCGAAGAAACGGAAGACGATCCTCACGCCTTTCGAACTGTCTACGCACGCATCAAGGTGCTGACCGATGCAGGGAAGAGCGCCGGGGTGATTCACATCGATTTACCCCACACGTTTGTCTTTAACGCTCTTGGCAACAACTCGAGCAGAATGATCGGCGGCGTCGGCTCTACTTCAACACAGTCGACCATCGGCGGTCCGAATACCGCTCACTGGGATCTGCCGAGCATCAGTCATGCCGGCGAAGATCAGCCTTGGGATACAGACACTTACGTCGGCAAGGTAGAGATTGGCGCGCTCGAAGGTCGCGTTACCCATGCCGACGGCACGGTGGTGCCTCTAACAGGTAAGCCGTCAGAGTTGTTGAAAGTCTCCAAAGGGCCGCGCGGAAGCGAAACCACTTTCACCATGCCCGGCGTCGAGGTCGGCAGCATAATCGAATACCGCTATCAGGTTCGTTATGACCGCTACCTGACCGCTCCCGACTGGCAGTTGCAGAAACCGTATTTTATTCACAAGGAGCACTTTCTCTTTCATCCGACTAGCCAGTTTCTTCCTCAACATGGGACCAGCGCCGGTGTGAATGACTCCATGCTGAAGGACTCGCACGACAACGTTCTCACCGACATTCGATTCAAGCATGTTCTGCCCTCCGGTAAGACTCCCGTGCAGAATGCGATGGGCGATTGGGTACTCGATCTCACAGATGTGCCCCCGATCGCTCAGGAACCGTTCGCGCCGCCCCTGAATACAGCGGCCTGGGGAGTGGACTTCTTCTACACCTACACGCCCGACGTGAAGGAATACTGGCAGAAACAGATGGGTTACTGGACCGGCAAATTGAACCAGTACATATCGTCTACGTCTGCCTTACAGAACACCGTAATCGAAACCGTATCGGCCGCTGACCCGCCGATAAGCAAGGCCAAGAAGCTTTATGATCTCGTGCAGAAGCTTCAAAACACCGACTCAAGTCCCGATGGCGCGCCGCTCACCGGCAGCGAATGGATTCCGCGCGGCAATGTCGACTCCGTTCTTCTCAACAAGAGAGGATCGAGCAACCAGATCGCGTTCCTTTACTTGGCCCTTGTGCGCACCGCAGGAATCAAGGCGCGCCCGGTCCGAATCGCCAGTCGCAGCCTTCGGATCTTTTCGGCCCAATATATGGACAATATTCAGCTTGATACGGTTCTAGTCGGACTGAAAATCGATGACAAGGAGATCCTGGTGGATCCCGGCACCAGGATGGCTCCCTTCGAAACACTCCATTGGGCTCACGCTGACGCAGGCGGTGTGGCCATGAACGAGACCAACAAGGCGGAGATCATTGTTACTCCGCAGCAGAAAAACACTGATAACAGCACGCTTCGTGTGGGTACACTCAACGTCACATCGCAGGGCGATATATCAGGTACGGTGAAATTGGCCTTCATCGGCCAGCGCGCGATCGAGTTGCGGCAACTCGGCATCGGCTCCGGCGCTGATGCCGTGAAGAGCGAGATTAACCAGATGCTAGCCCAGCAGCTGCCGAAGAGCATCCGGGCTTCCGTCGATCACCTCGTCTATCTCGATGATTCAAGCCACCAGTTGCTCGCTGTGATTCCCGTCTCAGGCTCGGTGGCGAAGGATGCGCAGGGCAATATCGAATTGCCGCGCATGTTCTTCGAGTCACAGGAAATAAACCCGTTTCCAGCCGAGAGTCCGCGCGAACTTCCTGTTGATATGAATTATCCAGCGCAGGAGCAGGAGCAGATCACCTATGTGCTGCCGCCCGGTTTAACCCTTGCGAAGACACCACAGGACGAGAATCTGCGTTGGGAAGAGAATGCCGCCTACCAGCTACGCACAAAGATTGAGGGCGGTTCCGTGACCGTAGCGCGAATTCTGGCCCGCGGATTCACGCTGCTCGATCCCAAGGACTACGTTGACCTACGCAACTTCTATCAGAAAGTGATTGTTGCCGATCAGCTTCCGCTCATCCTGAGTACCTCTCAGGCGCAGAAAAACTAGCGCAGACAGAATCAAGTTTCGGAAAGACTATATAGGCGATAACATGAAAACCAATCCGCGGATTCTCGATCCTTGAATCAGTTTTTTGACATTTCGGCGTGTGCGGAGTACTGATTGATCGCAGTGAGTTCTTCAGGCAAAGTGTGGGATTACAAGAAGTACTTAAATCGCATCAAGATACAGTCGATCGACAAGATAAAGCATGCCGAGGCGCAAATAGATCGCGTTCTGTTTCTCAATGGCACGCCGACGATCGAACCGATTCCGCTCTCCATCGGCAAGAGACTCAAGGCAATGACTGAATCAGACTTAGGCTTGGAGCACGAAACAGTCGGAAGAGCAATGCAGACACGAGCCCGGTCATGTTTGTCCATGGTTTCAGGAACACTCGTAGGCACGCCTGGAGTTTGCGTTGTGGTGCTACTAATCTGGCCGTTCTGCTTGATGCTAGCGGGATGCACTGGGGCGAGTCTCTCAGCGCCGGTGTTCGCGGCAGAGAGCGGTCACCGCGTTTTGACTCCGATCTCCATTGACTATCCGGAAGACGATTCCATCTTCCCGCCGGGCATCACGCCGCCAACATTTCTATGGCGCGATGCGGCCGGAACTTCCTGGAGCATCGACGTTACCTTCGGCGACGATTCGGCGCCAGTGCACGTGATCTCGACAGGTCAACACATGCAGCTTGGTCCCATCGATCCGGATTGCGTCTCCGACTCGAATGCGCCTCCGAAACTGACTGCGCGGCAAGTCGCGACGTGGACGTGGACTCCGGACGAAGCCACTTGGGTGAGAATTCAGGCGCATTCCACGAAGGCCGCGATACTCAAAATCACCGGGTTTCGCGATGGCAACCCCTGGTCGCAATCGCATATCACCTTCACCACCTCCAAAGACGAGGTCGGCGCACCCATTTTTTATCGGGATGTACCGCTGATGCCCAGTATTGGAAACCGAGGGGTCGTTGCGCCGCTTTCGCAGACCGATATCCACCTTATTCACTGGCGCATTCGCGATATTCGCAAGCCAGAGAGCCATACCGTGCTCAGGGACATGCCAACCTGCGCTAATTGCCATTCGTTCTCGGCTGACGGCAAGACATTTGGAATGGATATCGATGGACCGGCCAACGACAAGGGCCTCTATGCAGTCGTTCCTGTGCAGAAGCATATCCTGATCCAGGGCAAGGACATGGTTCACTGGAACACCGACGGCAAAGTGGGTACTGTGCGTGTCGGATTCATGTCGCAGGTCTCTCCCGATGGGCAATATGTGCTCACCACTTTTGCCGGCCCGACGTTGAACCGGCTGACCGACGGCTACTACGTCACCAATTTCATGGACTATCGCTTTCTGCAGGTCTTTTACCCGACTCGCGGAATCCTCGAATACTACAACCGCGCCACCGGTCTACGCGAAACGTTGCCCGGAGCCGACGATCCAGCATACGTGCAGACCGATGGCGTGTGGAGTCCGGATGGAAAGTACATCGTCTTCGCCCGCGCAATAGCTCGTGATCCCCGTCCGAAGGATCAGTTTCCTGCAACCCATGCCAACGATCCCAACGAGACGCAGATCCAGTACGATCTTTACCGCATTCCATTCAACGGCGGAAAGGGCGGCACGCCGGAGGCGATCAAAGGCGCGTCGAACAACGGGATGAGCAACAACTTTCCCAAGATCTCGCCAGATGGCAAGTGGATCGTCTTTGTGCAGTGCAAGAACGGCCAGTTGATGCGGCCTGACAGCCAGCTTTATATTGTCCCCGCCAATGGAGGCACCGCACGGCGCCTGCGCGCGAATACGCGCCTGATGAACTCCTGGCACAGCTGGTCGCCGAACAGCAGGTGGCTTGTTTTCTCCTCCAAGGCGCGCTCGCCGTATACGCAGATGTATCTCACGCACATCGATGCGAATGGCGATGCCAGCCCTGCAATTCTGATCGACAACACCACGGCGGCAAATCGCGCAGTGAATATCCCTGAATTCGTAAAGATCGACCCCGACGCCATCGACCAGATCGAGGTACATGTCGCAGATGGAACCCAGGTCGAAAGCCCCCGAAACGAGAAGTAGGAGGACAACGTGCAACAGCCGCTAAAGAAGCGCTATGCATTTCATAAACCAAGATATGTAGCGGCAGTGGCGCTTTTCGCAATCGCAGGCGTGACGTTGGCGCAGTCCCGGTGTGCACCACCTGACTCGATGAAGGATCACTTTGCCGGCAAGCCCAACGCCGCCTCACTGAACGAACTCGGATACTGGTTTGGCGAACAGAAGAACTACAACTGCGCCGTCCAGGCATTTGCTAGTTCTTTGCAACTGGAACCGAAGCAGAAGCAGTTCAGTGTTATCGCTTTCATGTTAGGTGTCAGTCTCTACCTCACTGGCGATACGAAAGAAGCGATCCCTGTCTTGCAGGAGGCCGAAGAGTCAGGCTACAACGACATCAGGATCCACCTATTGCTCGCGCAGGCACTTGATGAAACTCAGGCCAGAGCCGATGCCGAAATAGAGTGGCGAGCTGCCCTGGAGATTGATCCCGAGCACAGCTTCGCGCTCGACCACCTCTCGAACGATTTGATCTCTGATACGAACGATAAGGCGGTGATCGAGCTTCTCGATACTCCGCGCATTGCGCCGCTTAGAACCATCCAGCAGGACACTAACCTCAGCCTTGCCTTCTCCCGAAGTGGGAAACAGAATGATGCTCTGAGGGTTCTGCGTGACTCCGTCAACACCTACCCCGACTCAGTGCAACTCACGCAGCAACTGGCCGATGTTCTCACGCAAAGTGGTAGTAGGGAAGAAGCGCAAACGGTGCTGCAGGTGCTACAGGCCCGGCAAGGTGCCAATTCCGAGTCTCACTGAATCCAGATTCGCAGAAACAAGACGGCGCGACCATCTTTGATCGCGCCGTTTGTCTTTCAGTCCAAGTCAGGTGTCGCGCTTTAGAACAGATTCCAGAGCGACTGGTTGTAGACCTCATGATGGAACTGCACCTCCGGCGCCTTAACGAAGGTGCCGAGGTCGCGAGCGCAACGGTCCGCTGAAGCCTGCTTCAGGTCGACGAAGCGGCCCTGCACGTCGGAGCCGAGAATATCGGCAATCCACTTTGATCCTTTGAAGTCGTCGATGGCCGCCTGGATGTGGTCCGGCAGGTACCGCTCGGCCTGACGCAGGTTGTCGATCTTGGCGGTTGTACCGTCGATGCCCGTCTTGAAGATCGAATACATCGTCAGGTAGGGATTGGCATCCGGAGCCACCGAGCGCACTTCGACGCGCATAGAGCGATGGTTGCCGATCGGCACGCGTATCATTGAACCGCGATCGGTTGCCGAGGCCTTGATCTGATTCGGCGCTTCAAAGTGCGGATCGAGGCGGCGATAGGCATTCACGCTCGAATTTAGAATGAGGCAAATATCGAGCGCGTGCGTCAGAATTCGGTCGATGAACTCCCACCCGAACTTCGAAAGCTGCTCCTGGCCCTTTTCATCCCAGAACAGGTTTGTTTTTTCTTTGGAGATCGAAACGTTTGTGTGCATGCCGCTGCCGTTTACTCCCACAACCGGTTTGGGCAGGAAGCTCGCGGTGTAACCCAAGTTGTTGGCAATCTGCCGGCACAGCAGTTTGTACAGCTGAATCTGATCGGCAGCCGCTACAACCTCGCCGTAGCCGTAGTTGATCTCAAACTGGCTGGGCGCTACCTCGGGGTGATCCTTCTCGTTCTGGAAACCCATGGCGCGCTGCACTTCGGCGGCCGTGTCGATGAACTGCCGTAGCGGATCAAGCGGAAGTACATGATAGTAACCGCCCGTGTTGATGAACTCGAATTTGCCTGTCTCGTGGAAGTGACGTTCAGCGTCTCTGCCGGCAAAAAGGAAGCCTTCAATCTCATTTGCCGCATTCAGTGTATAGCCCTTTGACTTGTGCAGACCGTCGGCATAGTTCTTGAGCACGCCACGCATGTCGCCGGAGTAGAGCGTGCCGTCCTTGTCG
>Ga0335080_10002261_pt1 | contig 19158 bp, 9 predicted proteins | sample Lox_Sample_34_FD_206720 | JGI IMG/M metagenome (GOLD analysis project Ga0335080, IMG submission 206720) | Soil microbial communities from Loxahatchee National Wildlife Refuge, Florida, United States - Lox_Sample_3.4 | ecosystem: Environmental > Terrestrial > Soil > Wetlands | place: USA: Florida...
CCGGCTTCTTCGCTTCTTCGCTTCCCGACTTCTTCGCTTCCTACTGAATCGGGATCTTGCTGCCGGCGCTGAACCGGGTGGTGCTGTCGCCCACGACGTTGACCGCCAGTGACAGCACGACATCATTGCCGGTCGGCGCATTCGGATCGACCTGGAAAGCGACTTCGTACACGCCGATCAGGCTCGGAGCCAGACGGCCGGAGATCACGCGCGCACCGGCGTTGGCCACGCCGACGATGATCTGGCCGGTGACTACGGAATCGGCGCCGCCGGGAATCGCTACCGAGTTCGTGGCCACGGACGGATTCGTGGGACCGAGACCGGTACCGTAGAGGCGAATGATCTCGCCGCGCCGCGCCGGATTCTCGAGGCTGACGAAGCTGCCGTCCGGCCGCACCATAACAGCGCGGGTCACGCCATCGGACATCACGGTGCCGAAGATGCCGGGAGATGCCGGAAGCACGGTGATGTTCGTGGTCGCCGATCCGCCGGAGACGTTGACGGTCAGCGGGACGCTGCTGCCGGGCGTGACGTCACAGGGGAGTTGGAAGGTAATCTGTTCTCGCGTGCCCATGTGCGACAGGTTGAAGATCGGGGCTTGGCTGCCGCCGACCGAGACTGTGTCGCCGCCGAGAGTGTAAGGCTGAGGTCCGTAGAGCCAACTGGGAATCACGACGCCCTGTATTCCTGGCGCGAGACCGGTAGCTTGCAACGTGACGATACTGCACGGCGAGATCGAGCCCGCCTGGAAATCGGCTCCGTTCAATAGAGTGCCGGCAGCCAGGTTCGGTCCGGGCGGAACCACGGTCAGCGTGAAGCTCTGGCTGAATCCGCCGGTGGAAGCCGTGACGGTGACCGTCCCGGCGGTAGCGCCGGCAGTGACGCTGACTTGGGCGCGGCCATTGCTGTCGGTAGTCGCGGAGCCGGTATTCAGAGTTCCAGGTCCGGTGATACCGAAGCTGACGGGTATGCCCTGGGCAGGCTGGCCGTTGCTGGCGTTGGCCTGCACGACAAGGGGCGCGGGGAACGCCTGGCCCGCGGGAACGCTCTGGGTATCGCCCGAAATCTTTTGCAGGCCGGTGATCTGGACGTTGACCGTGAGCGTGAATGCGGTCGATATGTTACTGAGCGATCCAGTCAGCGCCGCCTTGACAGTGATCGTGCCGACAGCGCTCGCCGATAGCGTGGCGACTGTCGAAGCCAGCCCTTGTGAATTGGTGGTAGTCGAGCTTGGGCTCAGCGTGGCGGCTCCCGCCGGCGATACCGTGAAGACCACGGCTTGCCCGGAGATCGGATTGACGCCGGCGGCATCCGTGACTTTCACGACTAGGGGCTGCGACGCCTGGCCCGCGTTGATGGTCTGATTGTTGCCGCTGGAGATCAGCACCTGGCCGGCGGTCGCCGGAGTCACGGTGATGGGGAAATTCTGGGACTGGAAGTAAGCGTAGGATTGACCCTGGATCGGCGTGAAGAAGCCCGCCGCGGGATCCTCGGCGCCAACCAGAACCGTGAAGTTGCCGGAACCTGCGATGGGCCCGAAAATCGGAGTGCAGGTCGCGTTGCCGGTGGAATCGGTAAGCACCGAACCGGGATCGGCGCCCGCACCGGTGGCACACGAGACGGTAGCGCCCTGTGTCGGATCATTCGAGTTCAGCAGCCGGACAGCAACGTTGGGAACCGGTGTACCGAAGGCGTCCACGTGAACGGTGATCGGGGTCGACGAGGGCGCGCCCGCCGTGCCTGTGAAATTGGTGCCAATCCCCGGCGAAGTCACGGCCGCGAAGACCAACTGGGTTTGGGAGCCCGTCGAGCTGGGCAGGCTTAACCCTTGAGTCTCGGTGAAGCTCACCGAAACGCCGTCCGCGGAGGCCGCGAGGACGCTCTGCATAAACGGAAACCCGATGGTGCCGGGTTGAGTCGCCTGCTGAAGCGTGTTGGTCGTGACACCGTTTCCGTCGGTGAAGCTCTGCGTGTTGTAGAACGGAAGCGGGCCCTGCGAGGATATCAGGCTCCAGTTCACTTGCTTGTTGGGAATAGGATTGCCCAGCGAGTCGAGAACTTTGACCGCGAGAGGATTAAAAAACTGGAATGGGATCTGAGCCGACTGAGTGAAGCAGCCCTGGCAGGTCATCTGCCCGTTGCCCGCGACGATCACGATACTGGCAGCCGTCTGCGCGGACGCATTCTGCCCGCCGACCCCGATCCATACAAGCGCGGCCAGGGTAAGAATTCGAAATCTGTCCAAGAATGACCTCCTTGTTCACGAATGAACACGATTGGGTTGGAATGGACGCGGGGGAAGCATCCCTAGTGTAGCATCACTCCGGGAGATCCGCGCCAGTCCCAGGATCAAAAAAAAACGGGGGAGCCGAAGCCCCCCCGTTCGAGTGGTTAAGTTGCGTTTAGTGGCTGTTGGCTTCGCCGGTGGCGCAGGATACGCCGCCGCTCGAGCCAGCGGTCGCACCGCAACCGGACGCGCTCGCGTTACGCGAACCGCCGTTGCTGGCCGGATCGGGTAGGACCAACGCCAGGTAGCCCATCGCCAGGTTGCGCGCACCAACATCGCTGATGAACGCAAAGCCGTGAGCAAACTGGAAGTTGCAAACCGCGATCATGTAGCCCTGGAAGCCAGGCACTGCAGTCGAAGCCAGCGTCGTGTAAACCGTACCACTGGCAATCGTACCCGAATTCATCGTTGCCGGGTTGTTGGTGCCCTGGTACCAGTTCAACGCGCAGGAGCCGGCCTGCGGACTCGTGCCGAACGGATCGGTACTTGTATTCGCGATGGCCAACCCGGTATCGAATCCAGCCTGGTTGGTCACGTACGGATACAAAAGTATCGTCCGGCATATATTGATGTTTAGTATGTTCCTGGCCGCACTCGGATCCGCAATGAACCGCGGTATCGTAAGCGTGCTGGAAGCTGCCGCGCCGGCTGAGGCACTGAAGGTCGGCGGTGCCGGAGCGAAGCTCAGGTTGACCGTCGCGGTGCCCGGAGGCGGCGAGTTCTGTCCGGGGTTCGCAATATAGGTTGAGTACACCGCGAACTTGACGGCCTCATTGGCGTTCGGGTTGGTGTTGACGACTTCCCAAACCGCCGTGGCGCTGCCGTTGACGACCTGGATTTCGGCGATCGGCACGTTGCCGCCGCTCGGACCGTTATCCGTCGCGGTCACAGCCGGGAAGAACCCGGAAGTGCCGGCGTTGCCGTCGGCGATAGTCTCGCTGCTGACCAACTGAGCGTAGACCTGCGTCTGGACGTTGCCGCCGACAATTGCCGGAGCAGTGATCGGGCTGGCGTTGTTGTTCACGTTGACGGTCGAGACGAACAGACGCACGCCCGCCGGAACGTTGTTGAACTGCGCTCTCAGGCGAGTGCCGAAGTCGGCCAGACCGGCCGTCTGCGTGCTGCTGACGCCGTAGACGAAGTTCGACTCAGAGTTGTAGATCGAACCTGGGATATTCTGAGTCAACAGTCCACTGGAACCCGGGATACCTTGCCCCGCGTATGCCACGTTGCTCTGTGCGAAGACGCGGGTCTTAAAGGCCGTTGGGAAGTTCTCCGTGAACGTCAGGGTATTGATCGACGCCCTGGTCTGAGTTGCGCACTGGTTCTGGTTGCTGGCGCTGCTCGCCGTAGCGGTCAGACCGCCCTGGACAAAGCCGACCGTCGGAGTCGCGTTCGAAATCGAGAGCGAAGTTGCGCCGCTGATCGAAATCGAAGCGATGACCGGAGTCGCGCCCGCAGCCGAGCCGCCGCTCAACTGGGTAGCATTGACACGCGCGTTGGTGATGCGGAGCACGCGCGAGCCGGACGTGGTCGGGGCCAGGAACGGAACGCCAAAAAACGTGATCGCGTTCCCGCTCACCACGCCCTGGAACACGTTCGGGATGGTGTTGATTGCGCCGAAACCCGTGCAGGTCGCGCCAGTGAACGTGGTGCACTGGCCATAAATCGGGCCGGTGGCACCGGTGAACGGCTGCACGCCGGTCGTCGCGTATTCCTGGCAACCGGTGGTGGGCGTGGTGCAAAGCACTTGGTTCGGGTTGACAAACGAAATACCCGAACCCGGCTCGTCAACGAGGAGCAGTGCTTCCGAAATCGCGCTGCTCGCAGAGGTCGGCAGCAGCCTGCTGGTCACTGCCGTGTTATAGAACAACGTTACGTTCACCTGCGGAATAAGCGACCCTGCTGTGAGAGCCGTACCGCCGGTGCACGAGATGGTGATATCGCCAGTCTGCTCGGTGTAACCCTCGGCACGCAGGGTAGGCGTCACCGCAACGTTCGTTTGGCACGTCAATGGCAACCCCTGGGCGCCCGCCAGAGCGGCGAACACGGCCAGGAGAGCCACAGCCGTGGCCAACCTACGAAAACTTACCATTTCCTTCTCCTTGTGAATTGCGAAATTGAATCGGTCGAAGTTCTCTTCCAACCTGAGCCTCAAAGTTTGGAACTACTCAATACCGTTCAGCCAACCTAGGGAACTTCTCCGTGTCGGGCGGAGATGCAATACTTTCCGGATGCCGTCAAGTCGGCTACCGGGCCTCACTGAAACCTCACCCGCGGCACATTCTATTTGTTGTGTAATTCTGTGCTCGTCGGGTACAAACACAAAATGGCAGACAAAACCTTCGGACGCGGTAAAGATCAACGTAACTGATCGACAAGCCCCGTGTCAAGAGAAATCCTTCCCTTTCAACACGAAGTGGGGCAAAGTCCTACGAATACCCCAAATCTTGCCCGATTACAGCACGCAGCGTCCCCGTTCGTCAACAGTTTCACACCATCCGGTCCCATTTTTTCGCTATTGGACGGCAACCGGCACCGAATTTCCCGTTTGTCCCCCTACTTTGAGCGCGAGGGCTAGCCCAAACCCGGGGGCCGTAGATGTGGGAATCGCAACGTTAACCTGATATAAGCCGGGAAAACCTGGGGCAAGTCCGGCAAATTGCGTAGGCAGCTCCGCCCCGTTCAAAATCACCGTCACCGGAGCATTGGTCGTGGAAAGCGACCCTTTTTGAGTAACGGCTCCCAAACCCGTGGCAAAGATCAGGAGCGTTTGGCCGCGCGGCAAAGGATTGGTGGGCCCGATGAGCGCATAACTGGTATTGGTCACCGCACCGGCCGGCGGATTGCCGACCTGAAAGATGCCGGGCGCCACCGACACCACCGTCACCGATTGCTGCGCCGCTCCGAATGCCGAGTTCACCGTCAGGTTGTGAGCGCCCGTCGTTACCGTGGCCGGCACCACGGCGTTGATCTGGAACGGCGAAGCCAGCAGGATGTTCAGCGGCGTTCCATCGAGATCGGCTGTGGTCTGCGCGGACGGGTCCGACAAACCGGAGCCGAAAATCGAAATGATTCCCCCCTGCGCGATGCCGGGAGCGAACGTCGCCCCATTTACCACGCCGGCGGCAGTGAAGCTCGCCGTGATCGGAGCCAGCACCAGGTTCAACTGCGGGCGTGTCGCCTGATAGTTGGCCACGCTCTTGCCGGAGACGTCGATCAGCGACCCGCCCGGCGCAAGATCGGAGACCAGGCCGCGAAAAGCCTGCGTGGTTCCCGCGCGAATCTGGTAGATCGAATCGTCGCCGTCGCACGCGCCGATGCGCGAGATCAGCGGGCCCTGGCTCGTGGTCTGACCGGTAGTGTCGACCGCATCCAGCAGGTCGATCGTCTGGCCGCAGACTCCCGCCGCCGACGTGGCCGACAGCGACAGCGTCTGCATGAGAGCCGGAGATTGAGAGAGGGCTGCGAGGAGAAAACGGCTCTCGGCCGGGCTGCCGAGAGCAAAGCGCGCGGCGCCGCGCACATCGGCCTTCCAGGTGCCGCCGGCGGCCGTGAAGCCCGAAAGATAGTCGCTCAGATTGGCGCGGCCGAACGCGGGATTCGGGTCCTGAATGGCAATCGATCCGTCCGATGCCACACCGGTCGCCACCACGTAGTGACCGCCGGCCAGAGCGCCGTTCAACGAGAGGCCCAGCGAAACCAGGACAGGCGAGCCTTGCGCCAGGAAATCCGCGATGGCGGACGTGGAAGGCAGGATCTCCACGTCGGCCCCGCCCGTGAACTGTGCGGCACGCCACAGGTTCAGCACCTGCTCGCCGGAATCCGGGTTCGACAGGTAACCGTCGCACACGATGTTGCCCTTGGCGTCCGCCGGGCAATATCCCGTCAGGTACTGGTTGAGCGCGACCGGATCGGCATACCCGTTTGGAAACGCGAGCTCGCCGCGATTCTGGTGATACCGGAGAATCATCGCGACCGCGGTGAGAAGCGCGCCTTTCTGGGCAATGGTCGCGGTGCCGTTGCCGATGGGAGTGTTGCCGGCCTGTTGCAGCTTGGGAAAATTGGTAAGACTGTTGGCCGCCGCGCGAACTCCGAAGGTCACCGGCGCCGACGCCACCGCTGGAGCGCTGGCATTGATCAGCGCCACACCCTCGGCGCCCGGCAGGCGGACGAATGTTTCGGCCATTCCGTTGGCATCGGTGACGGCGCTGGGCGTCAGCACCTGCGCCCCGCTGGATGGCTGGAAGGTCACCGCCGCTCCAGTGACCGGGTTCCCGTTGGAATCCACCAGGGCAACACGCAGCGAAAGCGGCAGCAGCGCGCCGGGCAAGCCGGTCTGGTTGTCGCCCTGCACTTTGGCCAGAGGAAGCCGGTTGGTATTGAAGCCGCGAACGGTGAGAGAGCCGTCCGCGGACACAGAGCTCTTCGTATCGGCCACGTGAATGCTCAGTGTGGCGCTGGCCGCGGTCAGCGGGAAGAACATGTCCCAACTGAACGCGCCGTTGGCCGTTGTGACGGTGAAATTGGGCTGGCCCGTGATGGAGACGGCCAAGGTGCTGTTGTTGTTGAAGCCGACGATGGCCACGCGGGCCTTGCTGCCCGCCGAAACCGACGGGGGCGACACGATGATGCCGGGCACCTTGGCCGCGGGGTGTTCCGTGGCGGCGCTGTCGCCCGCGGAATAAGTAATGTTGCCCCCCTCGAAATTCTGCTGGCGCACGCTGCCCGTGACGAACTCGTCGCTGGTGGGCATTCCGAAATCGCCGTTGGCCCCGCCGAGGGCGAGATAGCGTGCCAGGATCAGGCCGGTCACCAGCCACGCCTGGCCGCTTCTCGGTCCCGCCGACGCCGCATATATGACGCCGTTGGCGAATGCCTGCGACGTCCCGGAGTTGGCGCCGAAGGTGGAGAACGTCGCCGCGTCCGCGGTGGGAGGCCCGGCGGCGCCCGTTTCCGAACCGAGCGCGGTCCACTTGGCGAGGACGCCTCCGCTGACCAGCCGTACCGGATTTCCGGCCAGGGCCGTGCTGTTTTGAAATCGTTGCGTGCCGCCCGCAGTGGCATCGCTCGTGGGATAGCCCAGCGTGCCCGCGGGCCCTCCCATCGACTGGTAGGCGGCGAGCAGCGCCCCGCCGACCACGTAAGCCGTGCCCACCGCATCGCTTTCGGCAAGCATGTAGGTGGCGCCGGAAGTATCCTGCACCATCTGGACGTAGCCGTTGCCCACGCGCTGCGCCGGACTCGCCACCGGGATGGCCGCCGAGATCTTATTGCGGTTGAGCGCGTCCTGGAAGGATTGCTGCACGGCTGGCGTCGAGCCGTCGCCCACCTGGCAGCAGGGAGCGATGACGATGAAATTCAGCTTCGGGCTGGTAACGCCTTCGCTGGCTGCAAGAAGACTGGCGGCGCCGGCGCCGGCGGCCTTCACCACGGCCTGTGCGCCGTTGGCGGAAATAGAGATCACGCGGCTGTTGGTGGTGACCCACGAAACCGCGCGGTCGGTGAGCGCCTGTCCCGCGGAGGAGGTCGGAGTCGCGGTGAGGTTTAGCGATTGGCCGAGATTCAGAGTGATGGTGCTCGTGCCCGCCGGTGCGCCGCCCAGAATCACGCTGGTCACCGGCGGGCGCAGCGTCGGAGGCCCCCCGGGCGTGTACTGGAGAATGCCGCCTTCGAACTGCTGCCGGTGATCGCCGGTGGAGAGGACGATCTCCTCCGCGATGGGCAGCCCAAGCGTACTCGATGGGCCGCCGCTGCTGATGTACAGATCGAAGATCGGCTCCAGAACACTCACGGTGGTGCCGCGGTACGTGCCCGACGTGAGCGTATAGATCGCGCCGTTGATGAAGTCCTGGAATCCGGCCGTCGTGGTGGTCGAGGCAGTGATAGTCGTGACGACATCGACCGGCCGGCTGAGGCCTGCAATGCCGCCCTGCTTGGTCCACTCCGTGTAATAGACGCCGTTGATCGTGAAGTTCTGCCCGGTGGCCAGCGGAGCGTGATAGGCAAACAGAACGTAACTCTTGTCGAAGTAGTCGTAGGTGCAGGAATTGGTCTGGTCGATGACCGGACAGCTCTGCGTGTCGTACAGCGGCAGCCCGGCGGTGCCGGCCCCGACGGTCGAGTAATAGGCGTAGAGATCGGCGAAGAGTTGCACGATGCCCAGTGTCGTGCCGTCGCCCGACGGAGGGGCGCTCGGGCTGGCGGTGGCCAGCGCCAGCTTGGTGCCGGAGACGACACCGTTGAACGTTTGCACATATCCCGTAGTGCCCAGGCGGGTCACATTGGCAATCGGCGGAAGCGTGACCTGGTTGTAGAAGCCGTTCTTGTAGAAGGCGGTAATGAACGCCTGCTGCATGCTTGGCGTGGGTGCCCCGGCGCCGACATCGATCGTCGTGTTGAGGGTCACGGTAGCGGAAGCCGATTTGGTTCCGTCGGCGACCGAAGTGGCCGTGACCGTGACCTTCGAGCTGGCGGTGATAATGGCGGGCGCGGTGTAAAGCCCGGTTTGATCGATGGTCCCGACCTGCGGGCTGATGCTCCAGATGACCGCATTGGAGGTGGCATTGTTGACCGTTGCGATGAACTGCTGGACACTCCCGGCAAGAAGCGTAGCGGAGGAGGGACTGATGGAAACCGAGACCGACGGGCCGGCCGTGAGCGTGATCTTTGCGGTGCCGGATTGACCGGCGGCCTGATCTGTCGCGGTGACGGTGACGGTCTGAGTAGAGGTGATGGCGGCAGGCGCGGTGTAGTTGCCGTTCTGGTCGATCGATCCGGCCTGCGGGCTGATGCTCCAGGTGTAAGGTCCGCCGCCGCCGCCGCTGGCGGCAAACGTCTGCGACGCTCCGGCGCTGAGGCTGACGGTGGAAGGGCTCACGGTCACCGAAGTGGGAATGAGTTGAATCGTCACAGAGGCCGACTGGGTCGGGTCGAGCACGGAAGTGGCCGTGATAGTCACCGACTGGTTTTTCGAAATCAGGGCCGGCGCGGCGTAGTTATTCACCGACGTCCCGTTGCCGGCCGCTGTGTTCCCGGCGCCGAGAGTGCCCACGCCCTGAGGGCTGATCGACCACGTCACGTTGCACAAGGTCGTGCTGCTGCACGTCTGCGTCCCGCTAGTGGCTCCGGTCACGAGAGCGGTCAGGGTTGCCGATCCGCCGCTGGACAAGCTGACGTTGCTGGTACTCAGCGTGACGAGCACGGCGGCTCTGCCCGCACTGCTCACCGCCAGGCACAGCGGGAGCATCCTCAGAAAGAGAGTACTGCGAGACCGATATGGGCGCACGAATACCTGTATCTTAATACGTACAAACCCGGCGATTGAAGTTGAGTTGCTCAGGAACGCTGTTGCGAACCTCGGCGGTACTCGAAAACCAACAGCAGCAGCGTGATCCCCCAGCCCGCGCCGAGGAGCATCCACTTGAGATTGCCGGGTTGGTATCGGCAAACGATGTGATGCCGTCCTGCGACCACCTGCGCGCCCACTAATCCGGGCGAGAGCATCGCGGTTGCCACGGAACGGCCGTCCACCAGCACCTTCCACGCGGGATGAAATGTCATCCGGAAGAGTACCCACGCGGATCGTGCAACATCGAGATCGGCTTCATAGATCTGCCCGCTTTGCCGTTCGCCTAAAACCGTACCCGGCGGCGTTGGCGCCGGCGGTATTGCGGGAAGATATCCGGGAGTGAGGCGCGGCAGGTTCCTCGGGGCGTCGCCGTGGAAATCGAGCCAGATGTACTGGTGCCTGTCCGGCCAATCGCTGTGCAGCCACGGATCGGCGATATCGAAGAAATTGTCGCGATTTGTGTCGGCGGAGGCCACCACGTCCACCAGGCCGAAGTAGCCTTCGCCCGGCGCCTCGAACACGCGAAAGTGCCCGATGTCTCCGATGAACTTCAAAAACGCGGGTGCGCCAGGTTCGGGGATTGTGAGCACCGTGCGTATGTTGAAGACCCGATATTCGCTAGCCCTGGTCTGGTTGAAGTGGCCGATCAGATCGCTGGTGAGCGCGGTCTGGTTATAGGCATCGGTGATGGTGGGCGTCAGGCCGGTCGTAAGGAACGCATAGACCGGCGTGCGGCCCAGGGCAAAGCGCGGTCCCCAGGTGCCGCGAAGGCCCGCAAACACGCGCCCGCCGCGCTGTTTCGCCAGCGCGATCGCCTGGTCGAGCGAGCTGCCGTAGCGCTGAATGGAGGCGAAGGTCCCCTGCTCGAGTTCCATATGCGAGTTGACCCAGTTCAAACGCTCCATCGCCAGCGGGGCCAGCAGGACGGCGGTCAAGCCCGCCGCCGCCGCGAAGTGCCAGCGGCGCGCCGCCTGCCGCCAGAGCGTGTCGAGCGCGATCGCCGCCAGGAAGAGCAGAAACACTTGAACCGCGCCGATTACGCGGTGCAGGTGCAGGTCCGGAGTCACGCCGATCAACGTCAGCAGCACGCCCCAGGTAGGCCGGCCGAAAAAGACCATCAGCCAGAACAAAGCGCCGAGCAGAAGGAAGGTATGTTCCGGCGCGAGTTTGCGGGTTTTGCGCCAGCGCCAGAGGAACAGGCCCGCGCCGAAGAACACAAGCAGGCTCAGGACAGGGATGCGCTCGTGGTCCATGATCTGGCCGGTAAACAGCCATTCGAGAACCTTGGGTGCGCCGAAGGAATCGTACTTCTCTGCCGGTTCGGACCGCGACCGGTTGATCAGGTAACCGTCGGTGATGACCGGGATCAACTGGAAAGCCGCAACCAGGGCTGCCACTGCGCCAATGGCAAATGTGCGCCGGATGCGGGGAATTCGCGGTACTTCACGATCCGGCATCACGGCAAGCAGGCACGTGCTGAGTGCGGCCATCCATCCGTAGATCAGGTGGGCGATGAGAGTCAGGCCGATCAGGGCTCCGGCAGCGACCATGTGTCTGCCCTTTCGAACGGCCCTGAATGCGAACCCAAGCGAGAGCAGCAGGAAGCCGGCGCCCACGGCCTGCGGAAACAGACCGAATCCGATCCAACTGCGCAGGTCCATTCCAAGCTGGCCGGGGCCGGGACCGGCGATGAGAGGCATAAGCAGGGCCGCGGCGGCGGCGGTGAGGGGCGGCAGGTCCAGCCAGATCGCGGCAAAGAAGAAGGGCACCGGCAGCAGGACCATCGAAAGATACTTGGCCCAGGTGAAAACGGTCCACAGAGAGACGGTCTTTCCGAGGAGGAAATAGGTTCCGGCCACCAGCAGATGGGACAAGGGTTGGTACAGGCGGGCAAGAGGCACGCCGAGAGACGTTTCCGCGCTCCAGAAATCGAGGGGGTTGTCGCCGTGCTCCACTGCATCGACCATGCCGTGGATCAGGGCATAGTGGGAGACATTATCGGAGTTCCGGTAGGACGCGGTGGTCAGCTCCGGGGCAAGAATAATCGCCTGCGCCAGCACCACGGCGAACAGGATCGCCAGGCTGACACGGGTTTCCAGGGACGGTTTCATTGTTTCGGGACTGGATCCGCGGCGCGCCGGCCTCGTCCTCTGGTGATTATAAAACGCGCGCGCCTGCGGAGAGGGCCAGGCCGGAACAGCATGCGCCGTCCATCCGTGGCTTTATCTTTGAGTTTTCAGCAGCCCGCCAAAGCTTCCGCTGCGCTGGGCTGGTATATGCAGCGCGGGTCGCTCGCCAGAAAGCTCCCGGTGAGGGCATAGGCTCGGGAGCGCGATCCGCCGCAGATCTTTTGGTATTCGCAGACTCCGCATTTGCCTTCGCGGGCGCCGGTGTCCCGAAGGGACTTGAACAGCTCACTGTTTCGGTACACTTCGGTAAGGTCCTGCTCGAGAACGTTACCGCCGCTGATGGGCAGGAAGCCACTGGGATAAATCTCGCCCTTGTGAGAGACAAAGACGAAGCCTTTGCCATCGCTGACTCCGGCGGTACGCCAGGCAACGTCGCGGGCGGATTCATTCCTCGTGATGCCGTGCTCGGCCTTGATGCGCTGCGCCACGTAGCGGCGATAGTGCATCGCTTCCGTGGTCTTGATGCCGAACGGGGCGGTCTTGGAAAGCTCGTACATGAACTGGAAGACTTCCTCGTATTCGGGCGCCATCAGGTCGTCGTCGGCAAGGGCGCGGCCAGTCACGATCAGGAAGAACAGGCTCCACATCTTCGAGCGCATCTCCTTGACGATCTCCGCGATCTCCGGCAGGTGAGCCATATTGCGCCGGGTGACGGTGGTCTGGAACTGAGTATCGAGCCCGATGTCGCGCGCATGGCGAAGCGCCGCCATCGCACGATCGAACGTGCCCGGGATGCCGCGGAAATCGTCGTGGCTCGCGGCATCGTGGCCATCGACGCTGATGGCCATGCGCGAAACGCCGGCGGCTTTGAAACGGTCGATAGCCTCTTCGGTCAAGAGCGGCGTGGCGGAAGGGGTGACGTTGGTCCGCAGCCCGATCTTGACGGAGTAGCGGATAAGCTCGTAGAGGTCGGGGCGCTTCAGAGGGTCGCCGCCGGTGAAGACCATCAGGGGATCGCCAAAGGACTTGATTCGGTCGAGAAGCCGGTAACCCTGTTCCGTGGTCAGCTCTCGGTCGTTCCGCTCCGGTTGCGCGGAAGCTCGGCAGTGCACGCATGCCAGGTCACAGGCCTGGGTCACTTCCCAGATCACCAGCATCGGGGCTTGGTCGAAGTTCATCGCAGGATCTCCAATCCAGAAGCAACTCACTTGCACTTGGGGGGCCAGATCGGCAGTGTTGAAAATGTTGGGATATTCAACAGTTTCGAGTCTGAATCTCCTGGGATGGGTTATATGCCCCACCCAACTGGGCAGGCCGGCAGCTTGCCCCACGCTTACAATAGAAGATTCACGTGAAACACAGTTGCGGGCTCTTCCTGACCTTCGAGGGCATGGACGGCTCCGGAAAAACCACCCAGATGCACCGCCTGGCGGAACGGTTGCGCGGCATGGGGCGCACCGTGCTGGAGACGGTGGAACCCGGCGGACCGCCAATCGCGCAGAAGATCCGCCGGATCCTGCTGGACGCCGCCAACCAGGAGCTCAGTCCCACCACCGAAGTGCTGCTCTACTTCGCGTCGCGGGCCCAGAACGTCGACGAGTGGATCCAGCCGGCGCTCGCCCGCGGGGAAATCGTGCTCAGCGACCGCTTCACCGATTCCTCGCTGGTGTACCAGGGTATCGGCCGGGGGCTGGGAGCCGATACCGTGATTGCGCTCGACCGTATCGCCTGCCGCGGCCTGAAGCCGGATTTGACCATCCTCGTGGATGTGGATGCGGGAGCCAGCCTGGCGCGGGCACGGGCGCGCAACGCCGCCCAGCCGCACTGCGAAACGCGCATGGACGATCAGTCGATCGAGTTTCATAAAAAGGTTCACGCGGCGTATCATGCGCTGGCTGGGGCCGAGCCGGAACGCGTAAAGGTCGTGAACGGGATGCAGGACATCGACGCGATCGAGCGCGACGTGTGGCATATCGTGAGCGCCTATGTTTGAGAATTTCTGGGGCAACCCGCACGTCACGCAGGCCATCGGGCAGATGATCGCGCAGGACCGCCTGGCGCAGACCCTGTTGTTCTCCGGTCCCGAGGGAGTGGGAAAGGCGACGCTGGCGCGGCGCATCGGAGCGCGGCTGCTGGGGCGCGGGGAGCTCATCGAACGCGACGACCTGTCGCTCTCCGACAACCTGGATATCGTAGCCGCGCGCGAGAAGCTCGCCGCGGAGAAGCGCAATGAAGACCCGCTGCTGTTCGCCACGCACCCGGATTTTGTGACCTTTGCGCCGGATGGCCCGCTGCGGCAGATTTCGATTCAACAGACACGGCTCCTCAAGGAGCGCGCGCAGTTTCTGCCGAATAAAGGGAAGCGGCGCGTGTTTCTGATCGATCGCGTGGACCGGGCTAACGATCAGGCGGCTAATTCGCTGTTGAAGACGCTGGAGGAGCCGCCGGATCACCTGGTGCTGATCATGACCGCGGAGAACGCCTACGACCTGCTGCCCACCATTCGCAGCCGCGCGGTGCCGTTCCACTTCGCGCCGCTGGGGCGCGACGAGATGCAGGCGTTCGCGCGCACGCATGGACTCGACGACGCCGAGCGGCGGATCCAGTTGGCGGGCGGGAGTCCGGGACTGGCCGTGTCGCTCGACCTGGAGGCTTACGACAAACGGCGCGCCGCCATGCTGACCCTGGTGAAGGCGGCGTCGGGCGCGGCGCCGTTCGGAACCTGGGTCCCGGTAGGGGAAGCCATCGGGCGGACCAAGAGCGAGAAGCTCGAGCTGCATCTGAAAGTGCTCTACGACCTGCTGCGCGACCTGCTGGTGCTGCGCGAGGGCGGAAGCGAGATTCGAAACCAGGACATCCGCGGCGAGTTGGAGGCGCTGGCCGCCACCGTCGAGTTCGCCTGGATCCGCAAGGCAGTGGCACAGGCGGACCAAATAGCGGAGCTGATTCGCCGCAATATTCAGAAGACCATCGCCCTGGACGCGTTTATCGCCGCACTTCGCTCAGCCTGACCCAGAACTCGGGGAAAGACACGGATGCGGCTTCGGCGCCGTCGATGACGCAATCGCCATCGGCGCGCAGCGCAGCGACGGCGAAGGCCATGGCGATACGGTGGTCGCCGAAGCTGTCGAACTGGGCGGCGTGGAACTTCTGTTTGCCGGGGATCACCATGCCGTTGGCACTTTCGAAGGCGCGGATGCCGGCTCGCTTCAGGTTGTCGACCACTGTGGTGATGCGGTCGGTTTCCTTGATGCGCAGCTCCCCGGCATCTTTGATTTCAATGCCGGTTTCGGTGGCGGCACCGAGGACGGCGAGCACCGGGACCTCGTCGATGAGAGCCGCGGTGAGCGCGCCCTCGACGAGGCCCCCTTTGAGATCGGAGTGCTCGATGACGATCTCGCCGATCAGTTCGCCGTTGACGCTTTCGAGCTGCGGGATCGAGATGCGCGCCCCCATGCCGCCGAGGAAATCGAGCAGCGCGGTGCGGGTCGGATTCAGGCCGACGCCGGAGATGGACAGGCGCGAGCCGGGAACCATCAAAGCCGCGACGATGAAAAATGCCGCGGAGGAAAGGTCGCTGGGAACCCGAAGCTCGCGCGCGGCGAGGCGCGGGCGGCCCCGAAGCGTGATGCGGCCGCGATCGACGGTGAGGTCGGCGCCGAATTCGCGCAGGGCAATCTCCGTGTGGTCGCGCGAGCGGACAGGCTCGATGACGGTGGTTTCGGCATCGCCGTAAAGGCCCGCGAAAAGAACGCAGGTCTTGACTTGCGCGCTAGGCACCGGAAGCGGGTACTCGATGGAACGGAGCGGCGCGCCGTGGATTTCGAGCGGGGGAAACTTGTCTTCTCGCGCTTGAATCTTGGCGCCCATCGCGGCGAGAGGCTGCATGATGCGCTGCATGGGGCGGCGCGAGAGCGACTCGTCCCCGGCGATGCGGCTGGTGAACGGCTGCGCCGCCAGGATGCCGCTCAACATGCGGATCGTGGAACCGCTGTTGCCGGCGTCGAGGTCGGCGGCGGGCGCGCGGAGGCCGTCGAGCCCGCAGCCGCGGATCGTAAATTCCGTGCCGCTGCCTTCGATCTCGACGCCGAGCGCGCGCATGCAGCCGAGAGTCGAGTGGCAGTCGGCGCCGGTCGAGTAGTTGATAATGCGCGACGATCCCTCCGCGACGGAGGCGATCATGGCATAGCGATGGGAAATGGACTTATCGCCCGGGAGCGTGATGGAGCCTGTGACGGAGGTGGCGGGGGAGATGCGCTGTTGCATGGGCTTACCGGAGTTTTTCACCGCAGAGACGCGGAGACGCTGAGAACACGAAAATCACAACCTGAGAGCATAGAGGGGGCAGAGGAAAGAGGCGCTGCTGCGAGCGGGCGTCTTGAAACGCGGACCGGTTGTTAGGCATCCGGATCCCGCTCGATTTCTTCGAACTCCGCATTTACCTTCATGCTTTCGTCCCGAACGCGGCGCGAAATCTCGCCCAATCGCTCTGCGGGCGGGAAAGCGTCGTTATTGTCTACCCTGTCTATCTTAGCGAACCCATACCGAAACCCGTTCTCCGCGATTGCCCGCAACTCGCTCTCGCTGAATCCGAACTCGCGCGCGGCAAGGCGGTATTCGCCGCCGAGAGTGCAGCGAAACATGGCGGGGTCGTCGGTGTTGAGCGTGATCGGGACGCCGGCGTCGAAGAGACGGCGAATGGGGTGCTCCTCGATCCGCTTCACCACGCCGGTGACCAGGTTGCTCGTGATGCAGATTTCGAGCGGGATCTCGCGCTCGCACAGCTCGCGCATCAGCGATTCGTCCCGCGCGGCGGCGATGCCGTGGCCGATGCGCTCGGCGCCGAGGGCGAGGGCGGCGCGGATGGACCCCGGACCCATGGATTCGCCGGCGTGGGCGACAACGTGCAGGCCGGCCGAGCGTGCGAAAGCGAAGGCTTCGGTGAACCACTCCGCAGGTCCGCGCTCTTCGCTGCCGCCGATGCCAAACGCGACCACGCCTTGTTCCCGGCGCTCGGCGGCCAGCTCGGCAACCCGCATGACATGATCGGGGCCGAACTGTCGGACGGCATCCAGGATCCAGCACACCCGGACGGGCGAGCCGGCAGCCGCTTGACGAATGGCATCGAAGATCGCCGCGAAGTCCTGCTCCTTCCAGAGGACGACGCCGGCGGCGATGGTGATTTCGGCATAGCGCACATTTTCCGCGGCCAGGCGCTCCAGCAGGCGGCGGGTGATGAGACCGTAGTCCTCCGCGCCGCGCAGCAGCTTTCCAACCACGCCGAAGGCGCGCAGGAAGTCCTCGAAATCGCGGTATTCATACAGCCCGCTAAAGTCGCGCGAAGGGTCGAGCTCGCGAAGAGTCTCGGGCTCGATGGATCCTTCCAGGTGCAGATGCAGTTCGGCTTTGGGCATTGCGGCGATGAAATCGGCCATACTTGACTGTTAGGCTCTCATGACTGTCGAAGATATTGAAGCGATCGTAGGCGGCTATCACGGAGATGCGTTTCGAATTCTCGGGCCGCACTCGATCCGCAAGAAGAAGGACGGCACGGTACGGTGGGAGGTCCGTGCGTTCCTGCCGCAGGCCGATGCGGCGTCCGTGGTGACTGCCGTGGGCCGGTGCGAGATGGCCAGGCAGCACTCGCAGGGGCTCTTCGTGGGCCTTCTGGAAGGCGAGCCCTCGGCGTACAAGCTGCGCGCGAAGCTGTGGGACGGGCGCGAGGTGGAGATCGACGATCCCTACCGCTTTGGCCCGCAGCTTGCCGATTCGGACCTGTACCTTCACACCGAGGGCACGCTATACGAGGGCTGGAAGGTGTTGGGCGCGCATTCGACCGAGTGCGGCGGCACTCAGGGCGTGCGATTTGCAGTGTGGGCGCCGAACGCCGAGACCGTCACGGTGGCGGGCGAGTTCAACGACTGGGACACGCGCCGCCATCCAATGCGCCGGCGCAACGGCGGCGTGTGGGAGATTTTCGTGCCCGGGCTCGGCGTCGGAGCGGCTTATAAGTTCTACGTGCGCTCACGCTTCATGGGCCACCAGGAATTGAAGGCCGACCCCTATGCATTCTATTGCGAGACGCCGCCGAAGTCGGCGTCGGTAGTGTGGGACCACACGCGGTACCACTGGGGCGACGCCGCATGGATGGAGGCTCGTGGAAAGACCGAAGTGCTGAAATCGCCGATATCGGTCTACGAGGTGCACCTGGAGAGCTGGATGCGGGGTCCGATGGGGCAGACGCTGACCTATCGCGAATTGGCAGTGAAGCTGGTGGAGTACGCGCGGCAAATGGGCTATACCCACATCGAGATGCTGCCGCCGATGGAGCATCCGTTCGCCGGCTCGTGGGGCTACCAGGTGATCGGCTATTTCGCGCCGACTTCGCGGTTCGGCACGCCGGACGATTTCAAGCACCTCGTGGACGCGTGCCACCAGGCGGATATAGGAGTCATCGTGGACTGGGTGCCCGCGCATTTCCCCAAAGACGCGCACGGGCTGGTGTTCTTCGACGGCACTGCGCTTTACGAGCACGCCGATCCGCGGAAGGCCGAACACCGCGATTGGGGCACGCTGATTTTCAATTTCGGCCGCAACGAAGTCCGATCGTTCCTGATTTCGAACGCGCTCTTCTGGCTGAAGGTATTTCACATCGACGGCCTGCGCGTGGACGCGGTGGCTTCCATGCTCTACCTGGATTACTCGCGGAAACCCGGCGAGTGGATTCCGAACCAGTACGGCGGCAACGAAAACCTGGAAGCCATCGAATTCGTCCGGCGATTCAACGAGCAGGCGCACCAGGTGCCGGGCGCGTTCACGGTTGCAGAGGAATCCACGGCGTTTGCGGGCGTGTCGAAGCCGGTCTACCTCAACGGGCTGGGCTTCACCATGAAGTGGAACATGGGCTGGATGCACGACATGCTGGACTACTTCCATAGCGATCCGATCTATCGCAAGTACCTGCACAACCACATCACGTTCAGCCTGCTGTACGCCTTCCACGAGAATTTCGTGCTGCCCATCTCGCATGACGAGGTGGTGCACGGCAAAGGATCGCTGCTCAACAAAATGCCGGGCGACGAGTGGCGGCAGTTCGCCAACGTGCGGGCATTTCTGGCATACATGTGGACGCATCCGGGGAAAAAGCTGCTCTTCATGGGACAGGAGATCGGGCAGCGCGAGGAGTGGAACCATAACCAGGGCGTGCGCTGGGAACTGCTCGAGTTCGATTACCACCGCAAGCTGCAAACCCTGGTTCGCGAGCTGAACCGGCTGTACCGGGCGAATCCGGCGCTGCACCAGGTGGACTTCCACTACTCGGGATTCGAGTGGGTGGATTTCCACGACGGTGAAAGCTCGATCATCTCGTTTCTGCGGCGCGCCGAGGACCC
>Ga0335080_10002262_pt1 | contig 19144 bp, 14 predicted proteins | sample Lox_Sample_34_FD_206720 | JGI IMG/M metagenome (GOLD analysis project Ga0335080, IMG submission 206720) | Soil microbial communities from Loxahatchee National Wildlife Refuge, Florida, United States - Lox_Sample_3.4 | ecosystem: Environmental > Terrestrial > Soil > Wetlands | place: USA...
CGAGGACCGGTACGACGGCGCCACGGTGGTGGACGAGTACCGGTGGCTGGAGGACGGCTCGAGCCCCGAGGTGGCGGCGTGGACCGAGGCCCAGAACCGGTACACGCGGTCGGTGCTCGACGCGCTCCCCGGCGCCTCTGCCCTGCGGCGGCGGGTCCGCGAGATCCGGACGATCGAGATCCCGCGCTTCGGCTCGCTGAAGGCGGCGGGCGGCCGCCTCTTCGCCCTGCGCTTCCGTCCGCCCCAGCAGCAGCCGGTGCTCGTCGTGCTGTCCTCCGTCGACCGGCCGGACGAGGCGCGCGTCCTCGTGGACCCGAACCAGCTCGACCCGTCGGGCGGGACGTCGATGGACTGGTACTCTCCGTCGCTCGACGGGAGGCTCGTGGCCGTCTCCCTCGCCCAGGGAGGCTCGGAGCGCGGCGAGGTGCACGTCTACGAGGTCGAGTCGGGGAAGCCTCTCGCCGACGTCGTCCCGCGCGTGAACTACGGGACGGCCGGCGGGAGCCTGGCCTGGGACGCCCGCGGCGAGGGCTTCTACTACACGCGCTACCCGCGGCCCGGCGAGCGGCCCGAGGCCGACCTCGACTTCTACGTGCAGGTCTACCACCACCGGCTCGGCACGCCGGACTCCCAGGACCGGTACGAGATCGGGAAGGACTTCCCGCGCATCGCGGAGATCGATCTCCGCGCCCGCCCCGACGGACGCTACGTGCTCGCGAACGTGCAGAACGGGGACGGGGGCGAGTTCGAGCAGCACCTCCGGCGAGAGGACGGCTCGTGGACGCGACTCTCCCGCTTCGAGGACCGCACCCTCGAGGCCGTGTTCGATCCCGCGGAGGAGAGCCTGCTGCTCCTGTCGAGAGCGGGCGCGCCTCGCGGCCGTCTGCTGAAGCTCGCGCTGCGCCCGACCGGGCCCCTCGGCCCTCCCGTTCCCTTCGTGCCGGAGGGCGACGGTGTCATCGAGTCGTCGTTCTCGTTCGATCCGTCGCCGATGATCGTGCCCACCGCGGCCCACCTCTACGTCGTCGAGCAGGCGGGCGGGCCCCAGCGGGTCCGCGTGCTCGACCGCGACGGGAAGCCGCGCGGGCTCGTTCCCCTGCCCGAGGCGAGCGCCGTCTACCAGGTCCTGCCGGAGCCGGGAGCCGACGCCCTCCTCGTCCAGAGCGCGTCCTTCGTCGAGCCCACCACGTGGTACCGCTTCCGGCCCGGAGAGGCGGCCGGCCGGCTCGAGAAGACGGCGCTCTCCGTCGAGTTCCCGATCAGCCTCCGCGACGCGACGGTGTCCCGGGAGTGGGCGGCGTCGAAGGACGGCACGCGGGTTCCGCTCACGGTCGTCGCGCCGAAGGGGGCGCGGCACGACGGCACGAGCCCGGCCCTCCTGACCGGCTACGGCGGCTACGGCATCAGCCAGACGCCCTACTTCGACCCGGGGCTCCGCATCTGGCTCGACCACGGAGGCGTCTTCGCGGTCGCGAACCTCCGAGGCGGGGGCGAGTTCGGCCAGGCGTGGCACGACGCCGGACGGCTTCTCGCCAAGCAGAACGTGTTCGACGACTTCATCGCGTGCGCCGAGCACCTGGTGAAGGCGGGATACGCGAGCCCGCGCCGCCTGGCCATCGAAGGCGGGAGCAACGGCGGCCTCCTGATGGGCGCCGTCCTCACGCAGCGGCCCGACCTCTTCGCGGCCGTCGTCTCCCACGTCGGGATCTACGACATGCTGCGGGTGGAGCTCTCGCCGAACGGCGCCTTCAACGTGCCCGAGTTCGGGAGCGTGAAGGACCCCGCGCAGTTCCGCGCCCTTCGCGCCTACTCGCCCTACGCCCACGTGAAGGACGGCGCCGCCTACCCGCCCGTCCTCTTCCCCACCGGCGCGAACGACCCTCGGGTCGACCCGATGCACTCGCGGAAGATGACGGCCCGCCTGCAGGCGGCCACCCGTGGCCGGAGCCTCGTCCTCCTCCGCGCGAGCGCGTCCTCGGGACACGGCTTCGGCACGGCCCTCGACGAGCGGATCGCCCTCGAGGCCGACGTCTGGACGTTCCTCTTCGCCCAGCTCGGGATGAACGCGCAGGACCGATGAAGGTCCACCTCGTCGACGGCACGTACGAGCTCTTCCGCGCCTTCTTCGGCGCCCCGCCTGCGAGCGACGCGGCGGGACGGCCGGTCGGCGCCGTCCGAGGTCTCCTCGCCACCCTCCTCTCTCTCCTCCGCGAGCCCGACGTGACGCACGTCGCGTGCGCCTTCGACCACGTGATCGAGTCCTTCCGCAACGAGCTCTTCGAGGGCTACAAGACGGGCGAGGGTGTCGACCCCGACCTCCTCGCCCAGTTCGAGCCGGCGGAGGAGGCCACCGCCGCCCTCGGGATCGTCGTCTGGCCCATGGTGGAGTTCGAGGCCGACGACGCCCTCGCCACTGGCGCCGCGCGCCTGCGGGACGCGCCCGGCGTCGAGCAGGTGGTGATCTGCTCGCCCGACAAGGACCTCGCCCAGTGCGTGCTCGGCCAGCGGGTGGTCAGCCGGGACCGCCGCCGCGGCCTGGACCGGGACGAGGCCGGCGTCCTCGCGCGCTTCGGCGTCCCGCCGGCGGCGATCCCGGACTGGCTCGCTCTCGTGGGCGACACCGCCGACGGGATCCCGGGGGTCCCCGGGTGGGGCGAGAAGTCGGCCTCGCTCGTGCTCGCCCGCTACGGGAAGCTCGAGGCCGTCCCGGACGAGGCGGCGACGTGGGACGTGGCGGTGCGGGGACGCGAGCGGCTCGGCGAGTCCCTCCGGGCCCACCGCGATGAGGCGGCGCTCTACAAGCGGCTCGCGACGCTGCGCTCCGACGTGCCCCTCGCCGAGGGCCTCGCCGACCTCGAGTGGCGGGGCGCTCGACGCGCCGAGCTCGAGGCTCTCTGCCGCGCGATCGGATCCGAGGACCTTCCGGGCCGCGTGCCGCGCTGGCGCGAGTGAAGCGTCGTCCCTGCCGTGACGACCTTGCACGAGTTGTATACGTTCGAGCCAGGATGCGGGCCTCACTTTTTCCCCTTGACAGAGGGGCCGTCGCGGCCCACCTTAGTCGTACCAGCACCCCGCGCCCCGCGGCGATCGCCGCAGAGGAAAGGGGCAGCGGACAGGGCGGAGTGGACGGCAAGGCGGCGAACGCCGCGGAGGATGCCGATGGAAGTCGGCAGCACGCCACCGGCCTCGTCAAGGGACCTTCGGGTCCTGCGTTGACCCGCTGAAAGACGCGCCCTGAAGGCGCGTCGGGCTTCGAGCCCGAAACACGACCCGGGTGGCTTCGGCCCCCGGGTCTTTTTGTTCCCCCCGCCGTGCAACCTCGGGCGCCCTGCCCCGGTATTGGCTTCCGGGAGCCACCCACCGAGACCATGAGCGCGACCGCCGTCCTGCCCTTCCCGCTGCTGCTGCCCTCCCTGGCCGGGAGCGCCGGCGAGCCGTTAACATCCGCGGCGGCCCCGGCGATGCAGCAGAGCGATCGCGCCCTCGTCGAGCGGACGGCCCGCGGCGACGCGGACGCGTTCACCATCCTCTACCGCCGGTACGAGCGCCCCGTCTTCGGCGTCCTCCTCCGCCTCGCCGGGGGCCGGCGGGCCCTGGCCGAGGAGTGGCTCCAGGAGGCGTTCACCCGCGTCTGGCTCGCCGCGGGGACGCACGACCCGTCGCGGGGCGAGGTCCGGCCGTGGATCTACAAGATCGCCCTCAACACCGCACGGAGCGAGCTGGCGCGGAAGAGGTACCGCACGCCGCACGTCTCGCTGGACGAGAGCGGCCTCGACCTTCCCGACGAGGGCGCGGGAGAGAAGGGAGTCGCGGCCCGCCTGGACGAGGCCCGGCGGGCGGAGGCCGTCGCCCTCGCCGTCCGGGAGCTGCCGGACTTCATGCGCGAGGTGATCGTCCTCCGCTGCCGCCGCGAGCTCACGTTCGCCGAGATCGCCGAGGTCACGGGCGCGCCGGAGGGCACGCTGAAGTCGCGCTTCCACCGCGCCGTGGCGGCGCTCCGCGAGGCCGTGGCCCGTCCGAAGGGAGAGGGCCGATGAGGCACCCCGCGCCTTCGGAGCTGCTCGAGCTGCACTTCGGCGAGCTCGGCGCCTCGCGCCGCGACGCCCTCGACGCGCACGTCCGAGGGTGCGCGGCCTGCCGGTCCGTCCTCGCCGACGTGGACTGGGCCGAGCGGGCCCTCGCCGACTGGCCGGACGACACGCCGCCCGCCGACGGCCTGGAGCGCGTGCTCGTCCGGATCGACGCCGTGCGGCCGGCCCGCGAGCGGCGGACGCACTGGCTGCGCACGGTGGCGCCGTGCACGGCGGCCGTCCTCGCCGGGGGCGTGGCCGCCCACCAGGGCGGTGTCGTGGCCGCCCTCGTCTTCTTCGCCCTGGGCTCGATCCTGACCCTCGCGATCGCGCCCGTCCTCATCCTCGAGTCGCAGAGGAGGTCCTGATGTCGACCAAGAAGACCCTGATCACCCGCATGGCCCTCGGGGCGGGCGCGGTCCTCGCCATCGCCCTCCTCGCGGGAGGCGCGGCCCTCGCCCTGCTGAACAGCGACCGGAACAGCTTCGAGCGCGGGCAGAGGGCGGTGCGGGAGGAGAGCCTCGAGCGCTCGCGCCGGTACCTGGCCGAGCTCGCCAAGAAGATCGACCGGGTTCCGGTGGACCCCACGGTCGTGAGCGAGATCGAGTCGCGCTACTTCGAGGAGCAGGCGAGCGGGCCGATGCGGGTCTGGGCCATGGGGACGAACGGCCAGTTCCTCTTCGGGGTGCCGCGGGAGTCGTTCAGCCGGCTGAACGCCGTCTACGACCGCGAGGTCACGCCGCGGCTCAAGGAGGGCGTCTTCTTCGACCGCCAGTCGTTCCTGCTCGGTCACGTCGACGAGCGAGACGAGCTGGCCCTCGCCGAGGAGCTGGGGCGGGACGCGGAGAAGCCGACCGACGTGTGGGAGCGGCTGCGGCGGCTGGCGGGCCGTTCGGACGGCAGCTTCGTCCTCTCCGCGCCGCTCAAGACGGCCGACGGCGTCGCCCTCGGCAGCCTCTACCTCAAGCGGGAGGCGTCGGAGCGCGCGTGGTACCACCCGGACGAGCGGTTCGCGGACGCGGGCAAGGTCTCGGGCGCGGTCGCGATCCTGGCCTTCACGTTCCTCTGGATCCTCCTGCCCACCTGGGTCTACGTGGACGGGAGCGAGCGCGGGGTGCGGCGGGCCTGGCTCTTCGCGCTCCTCACCGTGCTGTCCTCTCTCATCGGCCTCGTGGTCTACCTCATCGCGCGGCCGGAGGAGGGGAAGGCCCTCACGTGCCCCGGCTGCGGCAGGGAGGTGAACGGCGGGGCCTTCTGCCCGCACTGCGGGCGGGACCTCTCGGCCTCGTTCTGCTCGACCTGCCGCTACCCTCTGAAGCCGGACTGGGCCTTCTGCCCCTCCTGCCGCACCGAGATCAAGCCCCCCGCCGCGGCCGCGGCCCCGGCGCCGGCCGCGCCGGAGGCGCCGCCCGCCTGAGCGCCCGGGGATCCGTTTTCCGAACCGTGGGCCGGGACGGCGCGTTGAGACTGCCGGAGGTCCCATGCCCGCGCTGAGCCGTCCGGCGAGCTCCGGCCACGCCGACGTGAGCCGGCCGCTCGTGGCCTGCCTCTTCGTCTCGAGCGTCCTCCTCTCGGTCGTGTCCTGGTACACCACCCAGCAGGGGATGGCCCTCTACCTCTCGCCATGGTTCTCGTTCCTGGCCTCGCTCGGCGTGCAGTCGGCGCTCGTCCTCGTCGCGTGGCTCGTCGGCGTGACCGAGTCGCGCCGCGGCCTCCTGGTCGCCGTGTACGCGGTCACCGCCGTTGTCTCGATCGCCTTCTCGTACGTCAGCCTCCACACCTGGTTCGCGGCCCGCGAGCGGCCGGCGACCATCGAGCGGCGCCTCTACGACGAGCTGAGCGCGGCGGCCGGGAAGTCGCGGGAGCTCGTCGCGGGCGCGGTCGCCGAGGGTCAGAAGCACGTCCTCGCCCTCCAGGAGATGACGGCGGCCGAGAAGACGCACGGCTACATCTCGCGGGCGCAGGACCAGGACCCGTACCTGGCCCGGGTCCGTGAGGCGGTGGCGCGCGAGGCCGCGAGCTACGCGGCCTCGTATCCGGAGGGTCAGGGAGCCGGCCTGCGCTACACCGCCTTCGACCGCCACACGGCCATCGCCCGCCAGACGGTGGAGCGCCTGCAGGAGTCGCAGCGGTCCCTCGCCGAGCTGAGCGCCTCGCTGAAGCCCCTCGACCCGACCGAGCAGCAGCTCCGGGCGTTCCGCCAGGCCTTCGACGCGGTCCCCTGGAGCGACGTCCGCGACACGCTGCACGCGGACGTCCAGGTGCCTACGGTCCCCGCCTACTCCGACTTCGTCGACCGCTCCGCCACCGGGCAGGAGGACCTGATCGTCGCCTTCACGGAGCTCCTCAGCGCACCGACCACCCGGCACGTCCTCGCCCTGACCCTCGCCGCCTTCATCGACCTCGTCGTCTTCCTGCTCGCCTACGCATCCGGCCCGTTCTTCTTCGGGGCTCCGGAGGAGCGCTGGGTGAGGGCGGGGGCGGCGCTCGACGCGGCCGACGAGCAGGTCTTCGCCCGGGACCTGCTGAGGAAGGTCGGGCCGAGCCGGGAGGGGCTGGCTCGGGTGGAGGCGTCGGCCCTCAGCGCGGGCGAGCGGCAGCTCGTGCTGCTGCTGGCCGCGCGCGGCCTGGCGGCGCCGGTCGAGGAGGACGGCGGCCGCTTCTACCTCCTCGACGCGTCCGTGCACCGCACGCTCGCGGAGTCGCTGGCCGAGCGTCGCCTTCCCCTCCGCGCGTCGACGGCCCAGCCGGCGAACGGCTAGAGGGCGGCCGCCGGCCAGGAAGTCGCGGGGCAGAGGGGCATAGAGCGCCGCTTGCCGGGTGCTCGGGCGCGGGTACAATCCCCGCCATGCATGTACAGGCCTTCGACTGGGTGGTCATCGCGCTGACGCTCGCGATCTGCTTCGTCCCCGCCCTCTTCTTCGGAAAGCGATCGGGCAAGAGCACCACGGAGTTCTTCGCCTCCGGCCGCGCCGTGCCGTGGTGGCTGGCCGGCCTCTCCATGGTCGCCACCACCTTCTCCAGCGACACCCCGAACCTCGTGACCGACATCGTCCGCCGCAACGGCGTCGCCGGGAACTGGGTCTGGTGGGCGTTCGTGCTCACCGGAGTGTCCACGGTATTCTTCTACGCCCGGCTGTGGCGGCGCTCCGGGGTCATGACCGACCTCGAGTTCTACGAGATTCGCTACTCGGGCCAGGCGGCCAGCGTGGTGCGCGGGTTCCGGGCCGTCTACCTGGGGCTGCTCTTCAACTGCATGATCATGGCCACGGTGAACCTGGCCGCCTGCAAGATCGCGGGGATCCTCTTCGGCCTGCAGCGCTGGGAGACGCTGCTGTTCGTGGGGCTGTTGAACGTCGTCTTCGCCGCCCACTCCGGACTCTGGGGCGTGCTCGTCATCGACATGGTCCAGTTCTTCGTCAAGATGACCGCCGTCATCGCCGCCGCCTACTTCGCCCTGCAGGCCCCGCAGGTCGGCGGGCTCCACGCCCTCGTGGCCAAGCTCGGCGCGATGAAGGGGCCGGGCGGGGTGAACTACCTGAACGTCCTGCCGGACTTCACCAGCAACTGGGACCTGGCGGTGGCCGTCTTCATCATGCCGATCGCCGTGCAGTGGTGGGCGGTCTGGTACCCCGGGGCCGAGCCGGGCGGCGGCAGCTACATCGCCCAGCGGATGCTGGCGTCGAAGTCCGAGCGGGACTCTCTCGGGGCGGTCCTCTTCTTCAACGTCGCTCACTACGTGCTGCGGCCCTGGCCCTGGATCGTGACCGGGCTCTGCTCCATCCTCGTCTACCCGCAGCTCGCCGACATCCAGAAGGCCTTCCCGAACCTCGACCCCAGCCTGTTGGGCCACGACATCGCTTTCCCGGCCATGCTGAAGTTCCTTCCCGTGGGCTTCGTCGGCCTCATGGTGGGCGGTCTCATCGCGGCGAACTCCTCGACCATCCTCACCCACCTCAACTGGGGGGCGTCCTACCTGGTCCACGACTTCTACCAGCGCTTCATCAAGAAGAACGCGTCCGAGAAGCACTACGTCATGGTGGGGAGGCTCGCCACCGTGGCCCTCTTCCTCCTGTCCTCCGCCACCGTCTACCTGCTCGACAGCGCCAAGGACGCCTTCGACGTCATCCTCCAGATCGGCGCCGGGACCGGGCTGCTGTACCTCGTGCGCTGGTTCTGGTGGCGGGTCAACGCCTGGTGCGAGGTCGTGGCGATGGTCAGCTCCTTCCTCGTCTCGCTCGCCCTGCTCGTGCTCGCCAAGAACGGCGTGCATTTCAGCACGCACGTCGCGCTCCTCGTCACGATCGCGTTCACCACTGTCTGCTGGGTCGCCACGGCCTACCTGGGCCCGCAAACCGACCGCGGGGTGCTGATCGAGTTCTTCAAGAAGGTTCGCCCGTTCGGCCCCGGCTGGCGGCGGATCCGCGAGGCGGCGGGTCTCGGCGAGGACACGGCGCGGACGGTCGGGGACAACATCCCCCTGGCCCTCCTCGGCTGGTTCACCGGGTGCACGACCATCTGGTCGGCGCTCTTCGCAGTGGGCAACGTCCTCTACGGCCGCACGGGGTACGCCCTCGTGTGCACCGCGGTCTTCGTCGTCGCCGGCCTGGTGCTGATCCGGGTCGTCAACCGGCTCTGGCAGGCCCCGGCGGCGGCCGAGGCCTGAGGCCGAAGGTCGGCTACAATCCGGGAAACAGCGCAGGAGGAGAACTGGTGAGACTCTCGAAGCAGGCCGTGGGCTCGTTCGCCGTGCTGGGCATCGTCCTCGGGACGTCCCTCGCCGTCGTCGCCGCCGACGCTTTCCAGGACCGGCACATGGCGATGGAGGAGATCGGCGACGCGATGAAGGCCCTGGGGGCGATGGCGAAGGGGACCACCCCGTTCAAGGCGGAGGCGGTGAAAGCGGGCGCGACGACGATCGCCGACAACCTGAAGAAGGCGGCCACGCTCTTCCCGGCGGGAAGCGGCGGGGGCGAGTCGCGGGCCAGGCCCGAGATCTGGACGGACGCCGCCGGCTTCGAGAAGACGCTGAAGGACGCCCAGGCGGCGGCGGTGGCCCTCCAGTCCGTGACCGACGAGGCGGCCTTCCGCCCCGCCCTCGGCGCGCTCGGAGGCAACTGCAAGGCCTGCCACGACAAGTACCGCCTGCCCGAGAAGAACTGACGCCATCCGCGGATGACGAGACGGCGCTTCACCGCGGCGCTCGCCACGTTGCTGGTGGCGGGCGCCGCCGCCTTCTGGCTCCTCACGCGACCGTCGCCCCTGCCGGCGTCGGCCATCCCGAGCCACGAGGCCGACCTCCGCAACGGCGAGACCCTCTTCCACGCCGGCAGCTGCCTGGCCTGTCACCGGCCGCCCGACGACGCGCCCGGGGACCACGGCCTGCCGTCCGGCGGCCGGCCGTTCCGGACGCCGGTCGGCGTCTTCTACCCGCAGAACCTGACCCCGGATCCGGAGACCGGCCTCGGCCGGTGGAGCGAGAGAGACTTCGTCGACGCGGTGCGGCTGGGGACCTCGCCGACGGGAGAGCACTACTTCCCCGCCTTCCCGTACGCGTCCTACCGCAGCATGACGACGGCGGACGTCCTCGACCTCTTCGGCTACCTGCGGAGCCTGCCCGCGGTGAAGTCGCCTCCGCGCGCCGCCCGCGTCCCGCTCCTCCCCCTCGCCCGCCGAGGCGTCGGGCTCTGGAAGAGGATCGCGTTCCGTGAGCCCGCCTTCTCGCCCCCGGCGGGCCACGCCCCCTCCTGGACGCGGGGCGCCTATCTCGTGAACGCTCCCGGCCACTGCGGGGAGTGCCACACGCCGAAGGACCTGCTCATGGTGGCCGACGGGCGCCGCTTCCTGGCCGGCGGCCCGCACCCGGGCGGCGAGGGCAAGGTCCCGAGCCTGCGCGGCCTCGTGGCCCGGAAGAAGTACAAGGACGTGAGCGACCTCGTCCTCGCCCTCCAGAACGGCGAGACCCTCGGCTACGAGCACCTCTCGAGCGGCGGCATGGCCGCCATCCAGGAGAACCTGGCCCGCCTCCCCGAGAGCGACGTGCGCGCGATCGCGGAGTACCTGCTGAGCCTGGAGTAGCGGCCGCTCAGAGCTCCCGGGGGCGCCCGCCCTTCATCCAGTGCTCCTCGACCTGCTCGAGGGTGTGCCCCTTCGTCTCGGGGATGTTGTGGTAGCCCCAGACGACGCCCACCACGCCGACCGCGGCGAAGAGCCAGAACGTCCGGGCCGGGCCCATGGCCTGGACCATGGTCAGGAACGTGTAGGCGATGACCGCGTTCCACAGCCAGTGGGAGAGCGAGCCGATGCTCGCGCCCACCCCGCGGATCCGCAGCGGGAAGACCTCCGAGATGATGAGCCAGCCGAGGGGGCCGAGGCTCATGGCGAAGAAGGCACAGAAGAGGAGCATGCTCGCGACCGTGGCCCACTTCGTGGCGTCGCCGAGCTGAGCCTGGAACTCGAAGGAGAGGCCGAGCGAGACGAGGGCGAGGATGAGGCCGGAGTAGCCCACGAGGTAGAGCGGCCGGCGGCCGACCCGGTCGAGGAGGGCGATCGAGACGAAGGTGAAGAGCACGTTGACGGTGCCGACGATCACCGCGGGCAGGATGGCGGCCGCGTTCGTCGTGAACCCCGCCTTCTGGAAGATGATCGGCGAGTAGTAGATGATCGTGTTGATTCCCGAGAACTGCTGGAAGAAGAAGATCAGGACGGCGATGAGAAGGGGCGGGCGGAGCCAGGGCTGCAAGACCTCGCTCCACGCGCTCCGGTAACGCGACTCGGCCGCGCTCTCCTCCTTCACCTTCCGCACCGCCTCGTCGACGAGGTCGGGATCCTCGACGCGCTCCAGGACCGCCCGGCCCTCCGCCTCGCGGCCCTGCGCGATGAGCCACCGGGGCGTCTCGGGCAGGAAGAGCATGCCAACGAGGAGGACGAGCGCGGGGAGCGCCCCGGCCAGGAACATGTATCGCCACGACTCGAGGTTCGCGTTGTCGGCGAAGGCGTAGTCGACCGCGTACGAGACGAGGATGCCGATCGTGATCATGAGCTGGTTGAGGGAGACGAGGGCGCCGCGGTTGCGGGTGGGGGCGATCTCGGCGATGTAGAGGGGCGTCGCGAAGGAGGCGATGCCGATCGCGAAGCCCACCACGAGGCGGCCCAGGCCGAGGCCGGCCGGGGATCCGGCGAGGCCGGTCCAGACCGCCCCCGCCAGGAAGACGACCGCCGTGGCGAGCATGACCTTCTTGCGCCCGAGGACGTCGGTCACGCGGCCGCTCAGGAGCGAGCCGAGGACGGCCCCCACGAGCACGGCGGTCGTGAGCGACTCGATCTGGCCGCTCGCGAGCTTCCAGTGGTCGCGCAGGAAGGGCAGCGCGCCGGAGATGACGCCGGTGTCGAAGCCGAAGAGGAGCCCGCCGGTCGCGGCCACGGCGGAGATGAGGGTGACGGTCGTGCGGCTGCGGTGGGCGGGCTCGGCCATGGGGTCGCTCCTGTCGAGCGGGGAGCGTATCAGATCCCCACCGGGGCCTGGAGTACGATGGCCGCCATGGATCGCCAGCTGACGATGACCCTCGCGCTGACCGCCGCCGCCCTCGCCTCGACCGTCCTCCTCTCGCACGCCGCGCCGCCTTCCTTCCCCGTCATCGACGGCGCCGCCGTCCTCGAGCACACGAAGACGCTCTCTTCGGACGCCTTCGAGGGCCGAGCGCCCGGCACGAAGGGCGAGGAGCTCACCGTCGCCTACCTCGTCGGCCAGCTGCAGAAGATCGGCCTCCGGCCCGGGAACCCCGACGGCACGTGGGTGCAGAAGGTGCCGCTCGTGGGCACGACCGTCCAGGGGAGGCCCCCCCTCACGTTCCGGCGGGGCCCGACCGAAAGGACGCTCGCCTGGCGCGAGGACTACGTCGCCTGGACGAAGCGCGTCGCCGAGCGCGTCGCCCTCGACGCTTCGGACCTCGTCTTCGTCGGCTACGGAGTGCAGGCCCCCGAGTTCCAGTGGGACGACTACAAGGGCGTCGACGTCCGCGGGAAGACGATGGTCGTGCTCGTCGGCGATCCGCCCGTGCCCGACCCGGCGCGGACGGGCGAGCTCGACCCGAAGGTGTTCGGCGGGAAGGCCATGACCTACTACGGCCGCTGGACCTACAAGTACGAGATCGGGGCGAAGGCCGGGGCGGCGGGCGTGCTGATCGTCCACCAGACCGGGCCGGCGGGCTACCCGTTCACGGTCGTGCAGGGGAAGACGACCGAGCAGTTCGACCTGGAGACGGCGGACGGGAACGCCTCCCGCGCGGCGGTCGAGGGGTGGATCACCCTCGAGCAGGCGAAGAGCCTCTTCGCGATGGCCGGCCAGGACTTCGAGGCGCTCGAGAAGAAGGCCGCCACCCGCGAGTTCCGTCCCGTCCCGCTCGGCGTGACGGCGTCGGTCTCGCTCTCGAACGTCCTGCGCAAGGTCCCCTCCGCCAACGTCGTCGCCCGCCTCGAGGGAAGCGATCCGACCCACCGGGACGAGTGGGTGATCTACACGACCCACTGGGACCACTTCGGCCTCGGCCCCCCGGTGAACGGGGACCCGGTCTACCGGGGGGCGATCGACAACGCCTCGGGGACCGCGGGACAGCTCGAGCTGGCCCGCGCCTTCGCCGCGGTCCGGCCGGCGCCGCGCCGGTCGATCCTCTTCCTGTTCGTCACCGCCGAAGAGCAGGGGCTCCTCGGCTCGACGGCCTACGCCTCCCGGCCGCTCTACCCCCTTGCGCGAACGGTGGCCGTCTTCAACACCGACGGGCTGAACGTGCACGGTCGCACCCGCGACGTCACGATCGTCGGCCTCGGGCTCTCCGACCTCGACGACGTGGTCCGGAGGGCGGCGGCCGCGCAGGGCCGCGAGGTGAAGGGCGACCCGATGCCCGAAAAGGGCTCGTACTTCCGCTCGGACCACTTCCCCTTCGCGCAGAAGGGGGTCCCGTCCATCCACGCCGGAGGCGGGATGGAGTACGTCGGCAAGCCGGCCGGATACGGCACGCAGATCCGGGAGGACTACATCCGCAACGACTACCACAAGCCGTCCGACCGCGTGAGGGCCGACTGGGACCTGAGCGGCGCGGTCGAGGACCTGGACCTCTATCTCCGGGCCGGCTACGAGCTGGCCTCGGGCCCGGCCTGGCCGGAGTGGAAGCCGGGCGCGGAGTGGAAGGCGCTCCGCGACGAGATGATGAAGGCCGCCGGCCGACGCTGACCGCCGGGAAGGCCGGAGGGCGCGAGGCACCCGCGACGGCTCCGGGCGAACGGAGCCCGGCCGCGCCAGAGTGCCGGTCGCGCGCGAACGCCTTGACCTCGCGAGCACGGCCGGGGTAGCCTGCGGTCACCTTTCCAGGAGGGCAGCATGGCCGCCGTTCGCTCTTCGTTCGCTTTGGCCCGGCCGGCGCTCGTCGTCACGGGGCTCCTCGCGTGTCTCCCCGCCCCCGCATCGTCACAGACGAGCACGTGCTCGCCGGACGTCACTCAACCGAGCACGGGGGCCAAGATCCGCCTGTGCATGCCCGCGCCGGGCCTCTGGAACGGCGACCTCGTGGTCTTCGCCCACGGCTACGTGTCTCCGGAGGCACCGATCGCGATACCGGAGGACCAGCTCAAGCTCCCGGACGGGACGTCCCTGCCCGGGATCCTCAACGCGCTGGGCTTCGGCTTCGCCACCACCAGCTACCGCAAGAACGGCCTGGCCATCGTCACCGGCATCGAGGACGTGAAGGACGCGGTCTCTGCCTTCGTGGCCGAGCACGGCCAGCCCCGCGAGACGTACCTCACCGGCGCCTCCGAGGGGGGCGCCCTGACCGCCCTCGCCGTGGAGCGCCACCCCGAGGTCTTCTCGGGCGGCGTCGCGGCCTGCGGGCCGGTCGGCGACTTCCGGCGCCAGATCGACTACTGGGGCGACTTCCGGGCCCTCTTCGACCTGTACTTCCCCGGCCTCATCCCGGGCACCGCGGTCTCCGTCCCGGAGACGGTCCGCCAGAACTGGGACTCGGTCTACGTGCCCGCGATCCAGAAGGCGTTCCTCGCGCGGCCGGCGGCGCTCGACGAGCTCCTCCGGGTGAGCCGCGCCCCCTTCGATTCCGCGGACCCCACGACGAAGTCGCAGACGGCCCTCGGCCTCCTGTGGTACAGCGCCTTCGCTACGATGGACGGCATCACGACCCTCGGCGGCCAGCCCTTCGACAACACGCTCCGGTTCTATACGGGCTCGGGCAACGACCTGCTGCTCAACCTGCTCGTGAAGCGCTACCGCGCCGACGCCGGCGCCGTGCAGGAGATCGAGGCCGACTACCAGACGAGCGGCCGCCTGGCCGCGCCGGTCGTGACCCTCCACACGACGGGCGACCCCATCGTCCCGTACTGGCACGAGCCGCTCTACACCTGGAAGACGCTCCTCGGCGGCTCGGCCCTCGAGCACCTGAACCTGCCGGTCGTGCGCTACGGCCACTGCCAGTTCCAGGCCGCGGAGGCCCTCGTCGCCCTGGGGCTCCTCGTGCTCCGGGTCGAGGCGGTGGCGCTCCCGAACGCCGAGCGGGTCCTCCCCACGGCGCAGTCACGACAGCGCTACCGGACGCTCGCCCGGACGAAGGGCCTTCAGCGCTGACGCGCGGCCGGGCCCGGCCGGAAGCGCCTCACGGCCGAGCCGTCTCTTCCCGCGACCGGACGGCTTCCCGGACGGCGGCGAGATCCCTCCCGAGCGTCCGCGCGCCGCGAAGGTAGAGCGCCCCGGAGAGCGCCATCGCCGCCGTGCAGAGGAGGAGGGCCTTCTCGAGGCTCCCCGTCCAGTCCGACATCCATCCGATCAGGACGGGTGAAGGGACGTCGCCCAGCAGGTGGAAGGCGAAGATCGAGAGGGCGATCGCGGTCGCGCGGACCTCCGGAAGGACGGCGCTCACGAGCACCGCGTTCGCGGGGCCGGTGTTGAGGAACACCATGACCTCGGCCACGAACATCGCGGGAAGGTAGACCGCGGGACGGGTCGCGATGAGCCCGATCCAGGCCGCGGGCACGCCCACGAGCATTCCCACGCCCGAGACGAGCAGGTAGGCCTTCTCGGTGCGCCGCAGGAGCCGGTCCCCGAGCCAGCCCCCCGCGAACGTGCCGACGAAGCCGGCCACCAGCGTCATGCCCCCGAAGAGGGCGTTCGCGCGGGCGAGAGAGAGGCCGCGCAGGCGAGCGAAGAAGGGGGGCATCCAGTAGGCCATGCCTCCGAGGGCGAAGGTCATGGCCGCCATGCCCAGCGTGGTGTAGAGGAAGGACCGGTTCGCGAGCAGCGTGCGCGCCGCCCCCCATTCGAAGCGGTGCTCCTGCGCGGAGGTGACGCCGTCCCCGGCCCCTCGCGGGGGCTCGCGCATGCGGAAGGCGAGCAGCCCGAGCACGACCCCCGGCGCGCCGGCCAGGAAGAAGGCAGGGCGCCACCCGTGGTGCTCGCCCACGTAGCCCCCGAGCAGGAAGCCGAGGGCGGTGCCCACGGGTATCGCCACGTAGAAGAAGGCCAGCATGCGGCCCCGGGCCTCCCGCGAGAAGAGGTCGCTGATGAGGGTGGGCGAGACGACGCCGAACCCGGCTTCGCCGATCCCGATGACCGAGCGGGCGAGGAGCAGGTGGTGGTACGTCGATGCCATCCCGGAGAGGACGGTGGCGAGGCTCCAGAGGAGGACGCCGCCCCCGACCAGGAACCGCCGCGGGAAGCGGTCGCCGATCACGCCCGTGAACGGCGACGCTGCCATGTAGGCCACCATGAACATCGAGCCGACGAGGCCGAGCTGCGCGTCCCTGAGGGCGAAGTCCTTCTGGATCAGGATGCCCACCGCCGCGATCACGTAGCGGTCGATGTAGTTGAGGAAGTTGACTCCGAAGAGGAGGGCGACCGCGAACGCGGCCTGGCGCCGGGTGATGGAAGGGTCGGTCACGCGCCGTTACCTCGCGAGGCTCGCCAGCCAGAGGTCGAGGGCCGGAGAGACCGTGGACGCCACGGTCCAGACCCACAAGGCCGTGACCGCGCCCGCGTAGACGTCCATCGTGTAGTGGGCGCGCAGGACGAGCACCGTCGTCGCCTCGATCAGGGCGATCAGGCCGCCGAGCACGGCGAAGGCCGGCCCGCCCGAGTGCGCGAGCTCGAGGCTCCCGTACACCGCGATCGCCGTGTGCCCGGAGAAGAAGAGGTCCGAGGCCGTGCCGTAGGTGACGAGGAACGAGGGGAAGCCAGGGTTCCGCCAGATCATGCCGTCGGGGCACGGGAGGGCGCAAACCGCCTGGCAGGCCTGCCGCAGGGCGAAGAGGAGCAGCAGCCCGACGAGCGGGCGGAGGGTCGGTCCGAAGACCGCCCGGAAGAGGAGGAAGAAGCCGAGCAGGTCGATGATCCCGGAGGTCGCGACCAGGATGCGGTCGGCCGCTCGCGGGTGCGCGAGGAGAGACGCGTGGAGGGACGCGGTCGCGTCGTGGAGGCGGTCCCCGATCCGGCCCTCGGGGAAGGCGCGTCTCGCGATCAGGGCCTGCGTCCAGAACCAGCCGCCGAGCCCCACGACCACGATCACGGCGCGAGAGGCCCACACCGGCATCTGTCCTCCTCCTCCTCACTCCGGCCAGAGCTCGGGGAAGGCTCGGGCCAACGCCCGAAGCTCGCCCGCGAGCTCCCGCCGGCGCGTCTCCAGCCGCCGAGGCAGGTCCCGATCGCGGAGGTAGCGCACGAAGGCCCTCGCCTCGCGCCCGACGCTCTCCAGGCGCTCCCGCCAGGCGAGGGCGGCGAAGCCGAGGGGGAGGAGCGCGCACAGGAAGACGAGAAGGGCCCATCGCCCGCCAAAGTGAAGGACCACCCACGCCTCCGCGGCCCAGGCGGCCGGGTAGACGAGGAGACCGGCCGCGATCTTGTCCGTGGCCTCCTCCTCTGCGGTGCGGTCGACGAGCCTCACCAGGACCGCCGTGACCTGGTAGGGCGCAACGTGAACTCCGATCCCCAGCAGGGCGAGCGGGGCTCCGAGGAGGAGCGAGAGCCCCTCCCGGATGGCGTAGCTCGCGACGACGCTCGGTGAGTACCGGTACGAGAGCTGAGAGGCGGCGAGGCCGGCCCGCTCCATCTCCAGGGCGAAGGCCTCGATCTCCCGCCGCAGAGAAGCCGCGCGTCCCGGCTCGCCCTCGAGGACGGCGCGCCAGGTGCGCATCGCCCGCTGCAGCCAGCGGACGCGGTCGCTCTCGTCCGAGGGCCGCTCGCCGGTCTCCTCCTCCCACAGCTCCTCGACGATCCCGAGCAGGCGGAGCGTCCGTCGGTCGTCGGCCTCAACGATCTCCTGCCGGAGCGCCTCGGTCAGGCGATCGGTGAGGAGCCGCGCCGCCTCTTCCGATGCGCCCCCTGCGGCCAGCACCCGGGCGTCGTCGGTCGGGACGGACGACCCGACGAGGACGAGGGCGCGGCCCGTCCGGAACGTGCCCGGCTCGTGGAAGACGAGGCCGACCGGAAGAAGCACGACGCCTTCGGGCCCGGACCCGGCCTCGGCCGCGAGCAGGATGCGCGCGGCTCCCGTGCGCAGCGTGAGCAGCACCGGCTCCGGCTGTGTCCGTCCCTCCGGGAAGATGAGGATCGCCCCGCCCGCGCGGAGCGTGGCGGTGGTCGCGGCGAAGAGCGCGGCGTTCCGCGCCGGGTCGTCCCCCGCCTCCTGTCGCCGGTGGACGGGCAGGGCGCCCAGGAGCCGCAGGAACGGACCGACCAGGGGATGGCGGAAGAGGGGGGCCTTGGCGAGCGTCCGCAGGCGACGCGGGACGACCGCGAGCAGGAGCATCGCGTCCACCACGGAGTTGTGGTGGTTGGCGGCGAGGATGAGGGGCCCCGTGGCCGGGATGCGCTCGGCGCCCACCACGTCGACGCGGCGATAGAAGAGCGCGAGGAGCAGGCGGACGAGGGAGCGGACGAGAGCGTAGGGGAGGGAGCCGCGCACGGGACGCTCAGCGGCGGCGAGCGAGCTCCGCGAGGTGCGGGAGCATCTGCTCGGCGAAGAGGGTGTGGCCGGCCAGGTTCCAGTGGCCGTCCGGCAGGTACAGCTCCTCGCCCTTGCAGCGCCCCTGGAAGGCGGGATTCGGGTCGTAGACGGAGGCGCCGAGAGCGCGCAGCTCGCCGATGAGGGGCGCCTGCGCGGTGACGGGGCGGCCGTGGAACGAGCGGCAGTTCTCCTCGCGGGAGAGGAGGGCCACGAACGCGAGGCCGGGCTCGCGGCCGCGGTCGTGGACGACCTTCAGGACGTCGGTCCGGCCCTCGGCGGCGACCTCGTCCCCCGACACCGCCTCGTGCAGCCGGAAGAAGAAGATCCGCCCCCCGACGCGCTCGGCCCACGGCGGCTGCCCGCAGCGCTCCTCCTGGAAGGCCCGCAGCTGCTCGACGGGGTCCTTTGGCCCCGAGAGCCGGGGGAGGCCCGTCGCGAGGACGGTGGCCCGATAGAGCACCGACGTCTCGCCCAGGAAGCGACCGAGGCCCCGGGTCTCGCGCGAGAGGCACGGGAAGAAGCTGGGGCGATCGGGGTCGGCGAAGTAGTCGTGCCGCGCCTCCGGGAAGCGGGACCGGTCGCTCCCGAGCCGGCTCCACAGCGCTTCCTCGACGAGGTCGTTGGCGAGGTAGAGCACGAGGACCGCGGGTGCTCTCACTCCTTCCCCGCGCACCGCGTCGAGCAGGGCGAAGTACTGGCTCGGACAGATGGCCGAGAACCCGATCGCGGCCACCCGGACACCGCCCGCGCGGACCCGCTCGACCCACCCGCCCGGCATCCGGGCCCCCGTCTCCACGAAGGAGTCGCCGATCACCACGACGTCGGGCCGCTCGGCGGCGCAGGCCCTCGCCGCGCGCTCCACGGCGCCGACGGGCATTCCCGTGGCCGGGGAGCTCCCCCGCGGCACGAGCTCCGGCATGGCCAGCCGCGCGAACGCCTCCATGAGGACGAGCATCAGGGCCAGGGTCCCGGCCACGAGCGCACTGGTCCCCGCCACTCGGGCGAGCGCGGTCCGGCGGCCAGTCGGCGGATGGCGTGCTTCGCTGTCCAGGGCGTCGATCCTAGCCGCCTCGGCAC
>Ga0335080_10002263_pt1 | contig 19134 bp, 17 predicted proteins | sample Lox_Sample_34_FD_206720 | JGI IMG/M metagenome (GOLD analysis project Ga0335080, IMG submission 206720) | Soil microbial communities from Loxahatchee National Wildlife Refuge, Florida, United States - Lox_Sample_3.4 | ecosystem: Environmental > Terrestrial > Soil > Wetlands | place: USA...
GATGTTCGCCTGCAGCGGCGCCGACCCGCTCAACCTGGTCGGCATCCTCACCCCGGGAGCGCGCCTGCCGGCACTCAGCGGCAACCGCCTGCTCTACCGGGATGGGGTGCCCATCGCCGTCTATGCCGCCGGCGAGGTGGCCTTCCTCAGCGAGCTCGAGCCGGCCGCGCGCTGGGAGGCGCAGAACCTGCTGCTGCGACGGCACGTGCCGCCGGTGCTGGCCGAGCTGGCCTGAGCGGCGCGCGCCGCGCTTCAGCTCTTGCCGTGCGACTCCTGGTAGCGGCGCACCGCATCCATGGTGTTGTCGACGTGCTTCTCCGGGTCCATGGCGGTGTAGGAGTAGAGCACCTTGCCGCCCGGGACGATCACGTAGGAGGTGCGGTTGGCGTACTCCGGGTGCCCGGGCAGCACCGAGTCATACGCCTTCATGATGCTGCCGTCGGCATCGGAGGCGACCGCGAACTTGTTGCGGCACTCACTCACCGAGAACTTGTTGAGCTTGTCGATCGGGTCGTGCGAGACCCCGATCACGGTGGCGCCGAGCGCGGTGAACTTCTCGGTGGCCTCGGCGAACTTGTGCGCCTCGACCGTGCAGCCGGGGGTGAAGGCGGCCGGGTAGAAGTACAGCACCACCGGGCCCTTCTTCAGCGCAGCGGCGAGGGAGAACTTGAAGGTCTTGCCGGCCAGCGAGGCGTCGGTGCTGAAGTCCGGCGCGCTGGCGCCATCGGGAAGTGCCGCGCCGACCGGCAGCGCAAGCCACGCCGCCGCCGCGGCCAGGACGAACGAACCTCGCATGGGGTGTCTCCGTTGTTGTTCGAAGGACGCGCCCCGCATCATCGGCCAACACCGCTTGGCGCGCCAGTAGCGCGCCCCTCCTGGCGTTCCTTGCCGTAGCCGACCAGCTCGACGTAGCCACGGCCATTGAGCGCGCGCCCCGCGCGCTGTCCGCGCACCGCGACCGCGCCCTCCCAGTAGCGCGGCGGGCCGCTCAGTTCCTGGTCGGGCAGCAGCGGCGCGAGCGTCAGGTCCAGCTGCAGCGCAGCGGCGCGCAGGTGCCAGCCGCCCGGATAGCGATCCCCGCGCGGGCTCACCCAGCTGCGGGTGACCTCGATCGCGAGCGCATCGTGGCCGAGCGCGTGCGCGCCACCGGCGGCATCGGTGAAGGTGCCGCCGCTGTGCGCATCGCGGCCGCCGTGCGCATCGCGCAGGGCGTAGAACATGAGTGCGCTGCCATCATCCAGCTGCAGCGCGAACCAGTCCCAGCCGACCTGGCCGGCCCCGAGCGCCCCGCTGCCCCACTCGCGGTCGACCCAGACGAGCCCGCTCACCGGCTGCGGCGGCCCGGCATCGCGCGTCAGCGTGCCGCTCGCGCTGACGCGCGGCAGTGAGTAGTAGTAGCTGGCATCCCCGGGCGCGGATGACTTCACCGACAGGCCGTTCGCACCGTTCAGCACCGGCGGGGCGGCGAGCCGCAGGGTGAGCTCGAGCTCATAGCCCGCACCGCGGGCGGCGAGGTGCCAGCGCTGCTGATCCTCGGGATCGGCCGCGAGCGAGCAGTCCTCGAGCCACACGTGCAGTGGGTTGCCCTCGGCGCCGGCGAGCCCGAGCGCCCCGCGCGCGAGCTTCTGCGCGAAGCGGAAGCGCGCGCGCGCCGCATCGGTAATGGCGAAGTGCGCCATGTAGATCTCGCGTGCGCGCCAGGCGGAAGCCTGCGGTGCCGCAGCTGCGGGCGGCGCGAGCGCGAAGCGGAAGAAGGTCAGCTCGAAGCCGAAGCGCTGCTGATCCGCGCCCTCGAGGTTGCCGCTCGTGTACCACCACTCCTGGCGGTATTGCTCGTGCGGGCCGTGGTCGGCCGGGAAGCTGAAGGTGCGCGCGCCGCCGGCCTGCGCGAAACCCGCAGCGGGCGCCCCGCGCAGCAGTCCACCCGCGCTCTGCGGGGGCGGCGCGGCGGGCGTCGCGGCGGCACACGCCAGCGCCAGCAGCGCGCCGAGCCGCAGGCTCGGGCTCATTCGGCGCGCAGCCCGGCGGCCAGCGGCGCGCGCGCGCTGCGCCAGGCCGGATAAAGCGCCGCACCCGCCGCCGCGAGCAGCGCCAGCAGCACGGCGTTCATGAACTGCGGCGGCGCCAGGTACAGGTCGATGTGCCAGCCGAAGGCACGGCGGTTGATGACCTCGGTGAGCATGAGCGCGGTCAGCACGCCGGCCGGCACCGCGGCGAGCAGCGCCACCGCGCCCATGAACAGCGTCTGCAGCAGGATGACGAGCGCGCTGGCCCCCGGGGTGAGGCCGAGCGAGCGCAGCAGCGCCAGCTCGCGCGCGCGCGCCAGCTGCCAGGCGAGCAGCGCGCTCACCAGCCCCAGGGCCGCCACACCCGCCGCCAGCCAGTAGAGCACGCGCGTGATGAGGAAGGTACGCTCGAAGATGCCGAGTGAGAGCGCGCGGATGGCGGCGTTCGAGCGCACCAGCACCGCCGTGCCCGCCGCACTGGCGCGCGCGCGCACCTGCCCGATCAGCGCATCCACCGGCGTCCCGGGCGCGAGGTAGAGCCCGAGCCCGCTCAGGCTCGCATCGGGCCACAGCCCCCGGTAGGTCGAGAGCGCCATCAGCACCTCGCCGCGCTCGTTGCCGTACTCGCGGTAGACGCCGGCGATCGGCAGCGCGCGCGGGCCCGACGCGCTCACCAGGGTGAGGCGCTCCCCGGGGGCGAGCCTGAGCCGCCAGGCGAGCGGCTCGGAGATCAGCAGCGCGCCGCGTGCGAACGCCGCCCACACCGCCGGTGCCGTACCGGCCACGAGGTGATAGGCATCCCCGCCGTAGGGCCCGAGGCGCACCGCGGCGACCTCGAGCGCGCCGTGATCGGACTCGACCTGCGAGCGGCGCGCCTCGCTGTGCGCGCGCACCCCGGGCAGGCCGGCCAGCTGCTGCACCAGCGCGCTTGGCAGCCCTGCCCCGCTGCCCGGCGCCGGCGCACTCACGTACACGTCGGCCCGCAGCGTGGTGCGCAGCCAGGCGGAGAGGGAGCCGCGGAAGCTGGCCACCATCACCGCCACGCCGATCATGGCGGTGAGTGCCATCGCCAGCGCCGCCACCGCCACGGCGGTGCGGCTCAGGGAGGCGGCCACGTCCTCGAGCGCGAGGCGCGCGAGCGGGCTGCGCGCGCGACTCCAGCGAGCCGCGCCGCGCGCCAGCGCTTCCAGCAGCGCGGGCGTCAGTGCCGCCACCGCGAGCAGCAGCAGGAACAGCGCCACGAACCCCGCCAGCAGGCTGCGCGTGAAGATGAGCACGCAGGCGAGCGAGAGCGCGCCGAGGAGCGTGGCGCACACCACCAGCACACGCGCCAGGCGACGCACGCGGGACTCGAGCACCGTGCGCGCCAGGGCCAGCTGCGGGGCGCTGGCGGCCACCTCGAGCGCGGGCACGAGCGCCGCCACGAGCGCGGTGCCCACGCCCGCCAGCAGCGCCTTCGCCAGGGTCGCCGCCGGCAGCGCGAGCGTGGTGACGCTCACCACGAAGTACAGATCGTTGATGGTGCGCGCCACGAGCCCGACCAGCGTGCGCCCGATCGCCACACCCAGGAGCGTGCCGAGCGCCGCGCCGATGAGGCCGAGCACGGCCGCCTCGCCGAGCAGCACGCCGAGCACTTCCGCCCGCGTCGCCCCGAGCGCGCGCAGCACGCCGAGGATCGCGCGCCGCTGCAGCACCGCGAAGCTGAGCGCGCTGTAGATGAGGAAGGTGCCGACCAAGAGCGCGAGCAGGCTGAGCGCGCGCAGGTTGGTGGTGAAGGCATCCGTCATGGCAAAGGTCTCCTGCGAGCGCGCGCGCGTGGGGCTGAGCGTCACCCCCGCCGGCAGCTCCGCGCGCAGTGCCGCCTCGAGCCTGCGGCCCGCCGGCCCCTGCGGCAGCCGCACGTCGATGGCGGAGAGCCGGCCGCGCGCACCGAGCCACTCCTGTGCCTGCGCGAGGTCGGTGAGCAGCAGGGAATCGTAGCCGCCCGCATCCGGCAGCGTGCCGATGAGGACCGCCGCCCGCGTGGCGCCGGCCACCTCCACCAGGAAGTGCGCCCCCGGGCGCAGCTGGAGATCGGCCGCCGTGCGCGCTCCGAGCAGCACCGCGCCCGGCTCGAGGAACCACGCGCGCGCCTCCTCCAGGCCGCCGCCCAGGGCGGGCCCGAGGCCGGCGGGGGCCTCCGCGAGCGCCGCGCTCGCCAGCGGATCGATGCCCTGCAGTTCCAGCAGGCGCGTGCCGATGCGGGCGTAGCCGCTCAGGCGCGGCGCATAGCGTGCCTGCGCCACCCCGGGCACGAGCGCGCGCGTGACCAGGCGCACGTACAGCGACTCATCGAGGACGCCGGGGTTCGCGCTCAGCAGGTGCGTCGCCGGTCCGTTGACCGCCTGCACCGAGAGCTCGAAGGCGCGCCGCGAGCTCGCGGCGGCGATGTCGACCGCGACGATCGTGCCCACCCCGAGCGTCATGCCCGCCAGCGCGAGCAGCAGTTGCGCCGGGTGGCGGCGCAGGTGCCGCAGGCTCGCGCGCCACAGCAGCTTCATGCCGCGCTGCCGGCGGGGTGCAGCGTGCCACCCCGCAGCTCGAGCACCCGGTCGGCCTGCGCGGCGAGCGCGTGGTCATGGGTGACCATGAGGAGGGTCGCGCCGCCTGTGCGGGCGTGGCCAAGCAACAGCGGCACCACCTCGCGCGCGCTCACCTCATCGAGGTTGCCCGTGGGCTCATCCGCCAGCAGCAGCCGCGGCCGGTGCACCAGCGCACGGGCGATGGCGACGCGCTGCTGCTCGCCGCCGGAGAGCTGCTCGACGGCCGCGTGCGCGCGCGCACAAAGGCCGACCTGCGCGAGCGCCGCGGCGCTGCGCGTGCGCGCCGGCGCGCCGCGCACGCCGTTCAACTCGAGCACCAGGCGCACGTTCTCGAGGGCATCGAGCGTGGGGATCAGGTTGAAGAACTGGTAGACGAAGCCGACGTGCGCGCGCCGCCAGCGGGTGCGCGCGGGCTCGCCGAGCGCGGTGAGCTCGGTGCCGTCGAGGGCGATCGTGCCGGCATCGGGGGTGTCGATGCCGCTCACCAGGTTGAGCAGCGTCGACTTGCCCGAGCCGCTGCGCCCGGTGATGGCGACGATCTCGCCGCGCGCGATGCTGGCCTCGGCGCCCTCGAGCACCGCCTGCACGCGGGCACCCTCGTGAAAGCTCTTGCGCAGTTGCCGGATCGCCAGCACGCCTTCCCTCCTCGCGCTCGCCTGGGATGCATTGTAGAAAGTTCCGCGCTTTGGCACTGTGGCGGACATGGCCGCGGACGCATGGCGCGTGCTGACGACCCTGCCGGACCTGCCCTCGGCGCAGGTGCTGGTCGATGTGCTGCGCGCCTGCGGGGTCGGGGTGCGCGTCCGGTCCGATGCGGCCGTGCTCGGGCTCGCCGCGCCCACCCGCCTGTACGTCGAGGCCGCCGACGAGGCGCGCGCCCGCGCCCTGCTCGCCGCGCGCGAGTTCAGCGAGGCGGAGCTGGCCGAGCTGTCGCTCTCCGCCGACCCGGGCGTGCCCGAGCGCTGAGGCCGCCCGGCGGCTGGCACGGGACGAGCCGATCGGCGACACTGCGCAGCCCTGACGCTCCCTTAAAGGCTGCGTGCGACTTCGCGCAGCTGCCCGCTCACCAACGCTCACGAAAGGTTCCCCATGAGATTGCCAATGTCAGGCCGCACCGGCCGGACCCTGCGCTTCGCCGCCCTGGCGGCCCTGCTCGGCAGCGCCCTGGCGCAGGCCCAGGAGGGTGGCGCGCCGGCAGCGGCGGCCCCGGGCGCCAAGCCCGCCGCCAAGGCGCCGGCGGCCGCGCGCACCGCCAGCTACAGCCTCGGCGTCATGTTCGGCGCGCAGCTGAAGAACAACTCCCTGACCGCCGAGCAGATCAACACCGCCCAGGTGGCGCAGGGCATGAAGGATGCGCTCGCCGGCAAGGCCGAGCTCGGGGATGCCGACCGCGAGAACATCACCAAGCTCGCCAGCGCCGCCGGCGAGGCCAACCACCAGGTGGCCGCCAAGTTCCTGGCCGAGAACGGCAAGAAACCCGGCGTCGTCACGACCGTGAGCGGCCTGCAGTACAAGGTGCTCACACCCGGCAGCGGCAATGCGCCCAACCCGACCGACGAGGTGACCGTGAACTACCGCGGCACGCTCCTGAACGGCACCGAGTTCGACAGCAGCTACAAGCGCAACGAGCCGGCGCACTTCCCGCTCAACAAGGTGATCCCGGGATGGAGCGAGGGCGTGGGCCTGATGAAGCCGGGCGCCAAGTACCAGTTCTGGATCCCGCCGCAGCTGGCCTACGACATGCACTCCCCGCCGGGCATCCCGCAGGGGTCGCTGCTGATCTTCGAGGTGGAGCTGCTGAGCGCCAAGCCGCCCGCGCCGGCGAAGCCGGCGGCACCGGCACCGGCACCGGCACCGAGCAAGTAAGGCAACCGCTTCAGGCCCCGGCGTTCGCTCCGGGGCTGAAGCGCATGGGCTTGGTGACGCCGAGACGCGTGAGCTCGTGCAGCAGGGAGGCGGCCAGCTCCTGGTGCGCGCCGCGCTCGAACGGCGGCGCCGCGCTCCAGTCGTAGGCGAAGGGGTGCTGGGCGCGCAGCGCCGCCGGCTCATCCGCGTAGCGCGGGATGACGTGCGCGTGCAGCGCCGGCTCCTGGTTGCCGAGGATGGCGTAGTTGATGCGCAGCGCGCCGGTGACCTTCAGCAGCGCATCCCCGAGGCGCGACATGTCCGAGAGGAAGGCGATGCGCTCGCGCGCGCCGAGCGCGTTCAGCGTCGGCACCACCGGGTCGGGCAGCAGCAGCGCGTAGCCGCGCACGAACTGGCGCTCGCCGAACACCGCCCAGCCGCTGAAGAGGCGCGCGATCACCTTCGGGTCGCGCCCCTCGCGCGCCGCCTCCACCATGGCGTGGATCGCGGTCTGCGGCTGCTCTTCCGCGGGTTCGTTCTTCATGGATGTACCGGCGTGCGGAACACGAAATATACCGCACCGAGCAGGCACAGTGCCGCCCACAGGTAGTCGAGTTTGAAGCCCTTGCCCATGTAGAAGACGGCAAACGGCACGAACACCGTGAGCGTGATCACCTCCTGCAGGATCTTCAGCTGCGGCAGCGACAGCTGCGTGTAGCCGATGCGGTTGCCGGGCACCTGCAGCAGGTACTCGAAGAAGGCGATCCCCCAGCTCACCAGCGCCGCCAGGTACCACGGACGGTCGGCGAAGTTCTTCAGGTGCGCGTACCAGGCGAAGGTCATGAAGAGGTTCGAGCCGATCAGCAGCAGCGTCGCGGCCAGCGTGGCGGAGACGAACGGGGTCATGGCAGCTCCTGAGGGCACGGGCGGCGCGCTAGCACTCTACCCCGAGCGCACCCAGGGCGGCGCGCGTGCGCGGGTAGTCCTCGTGCACGATGCCATGCCAGCCGCGCGCGCGCGCGGCCGCGATGTTGTCGGCCCGGTCGTCGATGAACACCGTGCGCGCCGGCGTGAGCGCGAAGCGCCGCTCGGCCTCGGCGTAGATGTCGGCGTGCGGCTTCATCACCCCGGCGAGGTAGGACGGCAGCGCCCCGTGCCCGAGGCTGTGCAGGCGGTACTCGCGCGCCAGGTGCGCCCAGTGCAGGTCGCCGATGTTGGAGAGCAGGTAGACGCGGTAGCGCTCGCTCAGGCGGTGCGCCAGCTCGACCATCGGCGCATCGATGACGAACATGTCGAGCCAGTTGGCACGCACCTCGGCGAGCGACACCGGCTCGCGCGTGAGGGCGGCGAGCCGCTCGAGCAGCTCGTCCCCGCACATGCGCCCGCACTCGTGCTCGGCGAGCGCGATGCGCTCCATGACCGCATCGCGCTCACTCAGCGGCGCGCCGCGCGCGGCCAGCAGCTTAAGCAGCGGCTGGTAGTTCAGGTGCAGCAGCACCCAGCCGATGTCGAACACCACCGCGGCGATGCCATTGGCAGCGCTCATGCCAGCGGCCGCGGCCGGGCGCGCTGCCCTAGCTGCATACGCTGCCCAGGTCCCCGGGGCGCTGGTTGACGGCCACCACCGCGGCGCGCGCGAAGAAGTTGAAGTCCGTGGCGCTCGCCACGGTGTAGGCGCCCATGGCGCGGCCCACCACCAGGTCGCCCGCCCGCAGGCGCGGCAGCATGAGGTTCTCGGCGATCACGTCGATGCTGTCGCAGGTCGGGCCGGCCAGCACCGAGGGCAGCCGCTCGGGCGCAGCGCGCAGCGGCTCGACCGGGTAGCGGGCATGATCGAACAGCTGGCCGCTGTAGCTGCCGTACAGGCCGTCATCCAGGTAATACCACCAGTGGCCCTCGCGCTGCGCGCGTCCCATGACGGAGGCGACCGCGAGCGCCGCCGGCCCGACCAGGTAGCGCCCCGGCTCGGCCAGCACGCGCACCCGCCGCGGCAGCCGCGCCAGCGCCGCGCGCAGCGGCGCGCAGAAGCTGCCGATATCCGGCGCCGGCGTGCCGTAGTCGATGGGGAAGCCGCCGCCGATGTCGAGCACGTCGCAGGGGCCGAGGCGCTCGCGCCGGGCCGCCGCGAGCAGCCGCGCGCACTCGCGCACCGCCTCGACGTGCTTCATCGCATCCGCGGCCTGCGAGCCGACGTGGAAGGACAGGCCGCGCACGCGCAGGCCGAGCCCGGCCGTGAGGCGCGCCAGCGGCAGCGCCTCCTCCGGGTCGCAGCCGAACTTGCGCGACAGGTCGACCACCGCGCCCGGCGCGCGGAAGGAGACGCGCAGCAGCAGCTCGGCGTGCGCGCCGTGGCGCGCGAACTTGCGCACCTCATCGGGATTGTCGGCCACGAAGGTGCGCACGCCGAAGGCGAGCGCGTTCTCGATGTCCGCGGGCCGCTTGATCGGGTGGGTGTGGATGCAGCGCTCGGGACTGGCGCCGAGGCGCTGCGCCAGCTGCACCTCGCCGGTGCTGGCGAGGTCGAGCCCGCCGCCCTCCTCGAGGATGGTCTGCGCCGCGGCCGGGTGCGGCAGCGGCTTGAGCGCGTAGTGCAGCGCCACCTGCGGCAGCGCGCGCTTGAGCTTGCGGTACTGCACGCGCACCCGCTCGCAGTCGAGGATCAGCAGCGGCGAGCCGAACTGCTGCACCAGGCGGCGCACGTGCGCGGGCTGGAACGGGTCGATGAACCGCGGGCGGGGCACTTCGCGCGAGGCGGCTACGGCAGCACGGCCATCGTGCCAGTGCCGTCGTCGCTCTCGGCGATGTTGGTGGCGGCGCGCAGCAGGCGGTCACGCACCGCGGCCCACGCCTCGCCGTCGGGCACGCTCTGCACCAGGATCTGCTGACAGCCGGCCTTATCGAGGGTGCGCAGGTTGGTGTAGAGGTCGCGCGCGTACACATCCGCGCGGCGCCCGGCGTTGATCCAGGTGACGTACTTGTGCGAGCGCAGCGGCAGGCGCTGTGCCAGCACGGCGACGCGCCGGCCGCCGGCGGAAGCTGCGTCCGCCTGCGCATCGATTTCACCCGCGGGCACGATGGTGAGCGGCGTCGCCGGCGCGTAGTGCGTCGGGGCGGCGCCAGGCACGCGCGGCGAGGTCCCGGCGGGGCCGACACTGAGCTCGCCCACCACCGCGCGCAGCTGCGCGGCGGTGACGCTGCCGGGACGCAGCAGGCGCACCTGCTCGCCCTCGAAGGAGACGATGGTCGACTCGAGCCCGATCTGGCACTCGCCGCCATCAAGGATCAGGCGCAGGCTTTCGCCGAACTCCTCGCGCACGTGCTCGGCGCGCGTCGGGGAGAGGCGGCCGTAGCGGTTGGCCGAGGGCGCGGCGATGCCGCCGCCGAAGGCGGTGAGCAGCTGCTGCGCCATCGGGTGCGCGGGCACGCGGATGGCGATGGTGTCCTGGCCGCCGGTGATCACCTCGTGCACGTGCGCCGCCTTGGGCATCACCATGGTGAGCGGGCCGGGCCAGAAGCTCTCGGCGAGGCGGTTGGCGAGCTCGGGCACCGCGCTCACCCAGCGGTGCAGGTAGCGCGGGCTGTCCAGGTGCACGATCACCGGGTGCTGCGCGGGGCGGCCCTTGAGCTCGAAGATCTTGCGCACCGCCGCCGGGTTCTGGGCGTTGGCGCCGAGGCCGTACACGGTCTCGGTCGGGAAGGCGACCAGCTCGCCGTCGCGCAGCGCCTGGACCGCCGACTCGATTTCAACCTGTGTGGCTCTGACGATTCGCACCATAGTTCGGGTCGATTCTAGCAAGCCATCGGCGTCCGCTGGACGCGTGTTGTGTGCACGCATCAGCTGCGTGCGCCCTGCGCCTTAAGGCGGGAAGCACGCGCCGCCGGCGGTGCGCCTTTACTTAAGCCGGCGCGCTACTCGAGCGTATGGCGCGCCCAGCCACCCTCGCCGTGCACCAGCTCGTAGGCCGGCCAGTAGTGCTTGTCGAGCTTGAGGGTGATCACTTCCGGGGCGTTGTTCCAGGTGATGGTCTTCAGGCGCACCGAGGAGCGATCGGGCCGCCCGAGCACCACCTTAAGGAAGGCATCCAGGTCCGGCGTCGGCGCGCCGTCCACCTCGACGATGCGTCGTCCCGGATAGAGCCCGTGGCGCGTCGCCGGCGATCCGTAGGCGAAATACGCCACGTAGACCCCGCTCGGCTCGATGCCGCGCTGCGCGCTCATCGCGCGGTGCGGTGCCTGCAGCGTCGCCCCGGCCCACTGCACCAGGCGCTCCACGTCGGCCCCCGGGAGTGCGGCGGTGGCGACCTCGAGGGTCTGCTCCTCCTGGTTGCGCCACACCGTGACGCGCACGCGCTCGCGATCGGCGGCGGCTTTCTCCACCTCGCGGAAGCGCGTCACCACGTGCTCGTCGATGGCGAGCAGCAGATCCCCGGGCAGCAGCTGCCGCGCGGCATCCGAGCCGCCGACGAGGCGCGTCACGGTCAGCACCTGGCGGCGGCTCGGGGTGTGCTGCGCCAGGCGCTGCGTCCAGCTCTGCGGCAGCCCGAGCTCGTGCGCCTGCGCGAGCGGCATGCCGGCGAGCTCCGCCTCGAGCGAATGCAGCACCGCGCCGCTGCGCACGCGCTCGATCATGTCCGCGACCACGCCGATCGGCACGCCGCGCGTGTCCTGGGCGATCTCGCGCCCGTTCTCGTAGGCGAAGCTCGACCAGGTGCCGAGCACGCTGCCGCCGGAGTCGGCCAGCACCCCGTCGTACTCGCCCGGCGGATTCACCAACTGCGCGGTCTCGATGTTGCTGTCGCGGAAGCGCATGGTGCGCGAGAGCGGCAGCTCGAGCGGGTCGATGCTGGCGATCTCGGTGGCGCGCGCGCGCAGCTCGTTGTCGGGCGTCAGGCCCACCACCCACACGCGCTCGCCCGCGGCGAGCTCGTGCGTGGCGAGGCGCGCCGCGCGCACCGGGGTCGCGCCGATGAGCTTCGGGTCGTAGGCCACGACCGCGAAGTTGTGCAGCGGGTGTACGTACACCACCCGCCCGGGCACCTGCACCGTGCCGGCGAAGGTGATGGTCACGTCCCCGACCGCCACCGGCACGGTGTTGCGGTCGACGACCACCAGGCCGCGCTGCGCATCGACCACGAGCCCGGTGCCGTGGTAGTTGCGCTCGGTGATGCCGGAGACCGAATAGGGCATGTCGAAGGTCACCATGACCAGCGAGGGCGCGAGCGCGTTCATGCGCGCCTCGCCGTAGCGGGGGTACTGCGTGACGCTCACCGGGGTGGGCCTGGGCTCCGGACCCGGCGCCAGTGCCTTGCAGTCCCACAGCCCCGCACTGTCGTCGCGCTCGCAGTGATGTGCCGGGAACCACAGCCGGTCCATGCGGATGGTGTGCAGCTCGGTGCTGTTGGAGGCATCGATCGTGAGGAAGCGCACCGCGGCGCGGTCGCCATCCCCGAGCTGCGCGATGCCTGACTCCAGGTCCGTGAGCGCATCGGTGCGGCGGCCGTTGAGGGCGACGATCACGGCCCCGCGCGGCACGCCGGCCGAGGAGAACACGTAACCCGGATTGGCGACGTACACCCCGCGCGTCGGCACGTTGAAGTGGCGCGCCTGCTGGTAGGAGAGCGTGTGCACCACCGCATCGCCGAACTCCGCGTAGGCGTGCGGGGTGATGGCGTGCAGGTCCCCGACCGGCAGCTTGGCCGAGAGTGCCTTACCACCGCGCTCCAGCTCCACCTCGACCTGGGCGCCGACGGAGCCGTCGAGCACCTCTTCCAGCGGCTCGAACTGCCCGATGAAGTGCCCGTTGAGCTTCACCAGGATGTCCCCGGGCTGCAGCACGCCCTCGCTGGGACTGCCGGGCAGCACCTCGGTGACCACCAGCATGCCGGTGTTGCGCGGGAAGTCCTTGCGCACCGCGGCCTCGGTGGGGCCGTTGAGGCCGAGCCGCTCGAGCTCATCGTAGGGGGTGTAGTTGAAGACCGTGTACAGCGTGCCGCGCGGCACCGGCTTGCCGGCCTGGATCAGTTCGAGCGCGCGCTTCACCCGCCCGAGCGGCAGGTAGAAGCTCGAGGCCGCCCCGCTCGCCCCGCCGGCATTGAGCGCCACGACGCGGCCGCGGATGTCCAGCACCGGGGAGCCGGAGGAGCCGCCGGAGGTCCCCGAGGCCGCCTGCAGATAGAAGGTGTTGAAGTCGTTGTACTTGGTGATCCCGTACTCGGGGGCGTCGCGGTCGAGCCGTGCCAGCGTGCCGGCGAGGATCGAGAGCTGCTCGCCGGCGTTGTTGCCCACCACGCGGATCTCGCGCCCCACCTGGGCCCCTTCCGGGTACAGCGGCAGCGCCTTGGGCTTGATGAAGCGCAGCTTCTTCGGGTCGTAGCGGTAGATGCCGAAGTCGTGCACCGGGTCGCGGTACACCGGATACAGCTGCAGCTCCTCGCGATTGAGGAAGGTGGCCTCCGAGGTGACCGGCCCGGGCGTGACCACGTGGCGGTTGGTGAGGATCAGGCCGCGCTCGGCGTCGACGATGAAACCGGTCGCCTGCGCGGTGGTGTTCCACTCGGTGTCGAAGGCGCGCGTGAGGTCGACGTTAATGGACACCACGCTCGGGGCGATGCGCTCGAGCGTCACCGCCCAGTCGGGGTTCTCCTCGACGGCCACCGCGGCCTGCGCCGGGTTTGGTTCCTGTCCGGTCTCCCCGCCGGGGGGCGGCGGCGCCGGCGCGACGTTGGGCGGCGCCCCGGGCTTGCTGCTGGTGGGCGGGGCCGGCTGCGGCATGGTGGGCGCGGCCGGCGCGGCGGAGGTCGCCGCGCTCGAGCGCCCGGTGCGCGCCGGGGAGGCGGCGCCGGCGGGGTTGTCGGTCTGCGCCAGCGCGGCGCCGGATGACAGCAAGAGGCAGCACAGCCCGAGGGGGCATAAGCGTCGCATCAGGGATCCACTCCTAGCGGCCAAGGAGCACGAGCAGCCAAACCACCGCGAGCAGCACGAAGGACATCAGTACCGCCGCCGAGCCGATGTCCTTGGCGAGCCCGGCGAGCGCGTGCCGCTCGAAACCGATGCGGTCGAGGGTCGCCTCGATGGCGCTGTTGAGCAATTCCACGATCAGGACCAGAAACACCGGTGCGACCAGCAGTGCCCGCTCGGTGCCCGAATGCCCCAGCCACAATCCCAGCGGTATGACGAGCAGCGCCGCGGCAAGTTCCTGGCGGAAGGCGGCCTCCTCGCGGTAGGCCCCCTTGAGCCCATGCCAGCTCGAGGAACAGGCCCGCACGATGCGGGTCACCCCGCGCGGCTTGTAGCGGTCTACGGCGGCGCCTTCGGCTTCCATGTAAGGTCCAGTTGTCGAGCCGCCCGCACGTCATCCAGGCGGCGCACCGGCATGGTATGCGGTGCGCTCGTGACGCGCCCGGGTTCTTGCTCGGCTTCCTGCTGAATCTGTGACATGGCTGTCACAAATGCATCCAGAACCTCGCGGGTCTCGGTCTCGGTGGGCTCGATCAGCAGGCACTCCGGCACCAGCAGCGGGAAATAGGTGGTCGGGGCGTGGAAGCCGTAATCCAGCAGCCGCTTGGCGAAATCCATCGCGGTCACGTTGAGCTCGCGCGCCTGGCGCTTGAGGGTCACGATGAACTCGTGGCTGGCACGCCGCTGCGGGTAGGCGGCATCGAAGCCGGCATGCTGCAGCCGGCGCAGCAGGTAGTTGGCGTTGAGCGTGGCGAACTCCCCCACCCGCTGCATGCCCTCGCGCCCGAGCAGCCGCATGTAGATGTAGGCGCGCAACAGCACCCCGGTATTGCCCATGAAGGCCGACAGCCGCCCGATCGAGTGCGGCAGGTCGCTCTCGGTGAGCCAGCGGTAGCGCTCGCCCTCGCGCCCCACCAGCGGCACCGGCAGGAACGGCAGCAGGCGCGTGCCGACCCCCACCGCGCCTGCGCCCGGGCCGCCGCCGCCGTGCGGGGTGGAGAAGGTCTTGTGCAGGTTCATGTGGATGACGTCGAAGCCCATGTCCCCGGGACGCACCTTGCCGAGGATCGCGTTCAGGTTCGCGCCATCGTAATAGAGGAGCCCGCCGGCCTCGTGCACGATGCGCGCCACGCTCTCGATGCGGCGCTCGAACACCCCGAGCGTGGAGGGGTTGGTGAGCATGATGCCCGCGGTCTGCGCGCCCACCGCGGCGCGCAGCGCCTCGAGGTCGACGTCGCCCTGCGCATCCACCGGGATCTCGCGCACCACGCAGCCGCACATGGTGGCCGTGGCCGGGTTGGTGCCGTGCGCGGCCTCCGGCACGATGATCTCGTTGCGCTCGAGGTCGCCGCGCGCGCGGTGGTAGGCGCGGATCATGGCGACGCCGGCGAATTCCCCGTGGGCGCCGGCCATGGGCGAGAGCGCCACGCCCTGCATGCCGGTCACCTCCTTGAGCATCTCCTGCAGCTCGAACAGGCAGCCGAGCACGCCCTGGCCGTGCGACTCCGGGGCGAGCGGGTGGCGCGCCAGGAACTGCGGCAGCATCGCGTACTGGTTGCACGCCTTGGGGTTGTACTTCATCGTGCACGAGCCGAGCGGATAGAAGTGCGTGTCGATGGAGAAGTTCAGCTGCGACAGGCGCGTGAAGTGACGCACCGTCTCGAGCTCGGATACTTCCGGCAGCGCCGGCGGCTGCGCGCGCCGCAGCTCGCGCGGCAGGTCCTCCAGCACCGCCGGCTCCTCGGCCGCCGGCCACTGGTCCTGCGCGCCGCGGCCGCTGGCGGAGTACTCGAAGATCACCGGTTCGTGCGTCATCGGTGCGGCTCCTTATCCTAGGCGGCGCGCGCCGCCTGCATGAGCTCGCCCAGGCAGGTGCGGTAGCGCTCGAGGTCGTCCTGCGTCTTGGTCTCGGTCGCGCACACCAGCAGCGCCGGCCCGAGCTCGGGGTAGAAGGCCGCGAGGTCCAGCCCGCCGGCGATGCCGCGCGCGGCCAGCCCCTGCAGCACCGGTGCCACGGGGCGGTCGAGCAGCAGCACCGCCTCGTGGAAGTGCGGCCCGGCGAAGGCGCTGCGCACGCCCGGCAGGCGCGTCAGGGCGCTGACGAGCTCGCGCGTGCGCGCATGCGCGGCGGCGGCCACGCGCGCGAGCCCCTGCGGTCCCATGAGCGCCATGTAGATCGTGGCCGCGGTCACGAGCAGCCCCTGGTTGGTGCAGATGTTCGAGGTCGCCTTGGCGCGCCGGATGTGCTGCTCGCGCGCCTGCAGCGTGAGCGTGAAGCCGCTCTTGCCGGCCACGTCCAGCGTGCGCCCGACGATGCGCCCGGGCATCTGCCGCACGTGCTCCTGGCGCGCCGTCATGAAGCCGAAGTACGGGCCGCCGGAGGACAGCGGCACCCCGAGCGGCTGGCCCTCGCCGACGGCGATGTCCGCGCCGCGCTGGCCCCACTCCCCGGGGGGCTTCAGCAGCGCGAGCGTGGTGGGATTGACCACGGCGATGACCAGCATGTTGTGCGCGTGCGCGAAATCGGTGAGCGCGTCCACATCCTCCAGGCAGCCGAAGAAGTTCGGCTGCGCGATTACGAGCGCGGTCACGTCCGTGCCGGCATAGCGCGCCAGGCGCGCCACCGAGAGCACCCCGCCCGCAGCCTCGTAGGGCAGCTCCTCGAACTGCAGCCCCTGGTTGTGGGTGGTGTTGAGCGCCACGCGGCGGTAATGCGGGTGCAGCGTGCTCGGCACGAGGATGCGCGCCGCCCGCGACTTGCGGTTGGCGCGCACCGCCATCAGGCAGGCCTCGGCGGTGGCCGAGGCGCCGTCATAGAGCGAGGCGTTGGCCACGTGCATGCCGGTGAGGCGCGCCATCATGCTCTGGAACTCGTAGATCAGCTGCAGCGTCCCCTGGCTGGCCTCGGCCTGGTAGGGGGTGTAGGCGCTGTAGAACTCCCCGCGCGTGGTGATGGCCCACACCGCCGCGGGAATGTGGTGCTCGTAGGCGCCGGCGCCGATGAAGTTGAGCAGCGTGCCGTCGGCGCGCGCCCGCTCGCTCATCAGCCGCCCGACCTGCTGCTCGTTGAGCGCCGGCGGCACGCCGGCGAGGGAGCCGATGCGCAGCTTCTCGGGGATCTCATCGAAGAGCTCCTCGATGCTGCCGACGCCGATCGCACCGAGCATCGCCTCGACGTCCGCCGCGGTGTGGGGGATGAAGGCCATCAGCCGCCCTCCGCGAGCACGAACTCCTGGTAGGCGGCAGGGCTGAGGAGCTCGGCCCCCGCGAGCGCGCCGGCGGCGGGCTTGAGGCGCATCAGCCAGCCGGCCCCGTAGGGATCGGTGTTCACCAGCTGCGGCTCGGCGGTGAGCTGCGGGTTGCCGGCGCTCACCTGACCGGCGAGCGGCGCATACACGTCGGAGGCGGCCTTGACCGACTCGACCACCGCGCACGCCTCGCCGGCGCTCAGCGTGCGGCCGGCCTCGGGTACCTCGACGAACACCAGGTCCCCGAGAGCGTGCTGGGCGTGATCGGTGATGCCGATCTCGAGACTGCCATCGGGCAGCACGCGCAGCCACTCGTGGGACTTGGTGTACTTCAGATCAGCCGGGACGTTGCTCATGTGCTCTTGGTCCTTCGCTCAAGTGATCAGGGAGCGCCCGCAGCGCACGAATGGCGGCTTGACGATGCGGGCGCTGAGAAGCTTGCCGCGGATGTCGACCTGCACCGTGCCGCCGGCCTCACTCGGCACGCGCGCCAGCGCGATCGAGCGCTCGAGCGTCGGGGCGAAGGTGCCGCTGGTGATCTCACCCTCCGCGCCCCCAGCGACGAGCACCCGCTGGTGCGCGCGCAGCACGCCGCGGTCCTCGAGCAGCAGCCCGACCAGCTTGCGCGCCGTGGCGCCGCGCACGCGTGCGAGCGCGGCGCGGCCGATGAACTCGCGCGCCGCGGGCTCCCAGGCCACCGTCCAGCCGAGGGCGGACTCGTACGGATGCGTGCTCTCGTCCATGTCGCTGCCGTAGAGGTTCATGCCGGCCTCCAGGCGCAGCGTATCGCGCGCACCGAGACCGCAGGAGGCGACGCCGAGGGAATTGAGGCTGCGCCAGGCGGACACGGCCTCGGCCGAGGGCAGCATGATCTCGAAGCCGTCCTCGCCGGTGTAGCCGGTGCGCGCCACGAACCAGGCGCCGAGCGCGGCGCCGCTGAAGGGCTCCAGGGCCAGCGCCGCCGCGGCGGCGGCCGCCGGCAGCAGCTGCGCGGCCTTGGCGCGCGCCTCCGGCCCCTGCACCGCGAGCATGGCGAGGTCGGAGCGCTCGGTGACCGTCACCGCAAAGGGCGCCGCCTGCGCGCGGATCCAGGCGAGGTCCTTGTCGCGCGTGCCGGCGTTCACCACCAGGCGGTAGTTGCGCGCATCGAGGTGGTAGGCGATGAGATCATCGAGGATGCCGCCGGACTCGGCCAGCAGGCAGCTGTAGAGCGCCTTGCCGGGCGCGGCGAGCTTGGCCACGTCGTTGGCGAGCAGGCGGCGCAGGAACTCGCGCGTGCGCTCGCCGGCGAGGTCGATGACGCACATGTGCGAGACGTCGAACACGCCCGCGCCGCGGCGCACGGCGTGGTGCTCGCCGATCTGCGAGCTGTACTGCACCGGCATGTCCCAGCCGCCGAAGTCGACCATGCGGGCGTTGAGCTCCTGGTGCAGCCTGTAGAGCGGGGTCCTTCTTCCCACGAGCACACACTCCCAGCGGGTGAGCCACGGCCAAAAAAGCGACAGCAGGCGCGCGCATCCCGCCTCGACGAGGCGCCTGCCGCCCTTCTGTCCTGTGGACCTGAGAGATTTCCGGCGCCCCAGCGCAGCGCCGTTCCCCTTCGGTGGGTGGAGCGTGTGCGCTCCACCGCTCTCCAGAAGCCCCGCGGTGCGCATGGCACCGCCGTCTGCCGTTCGTGAGCCTGAGCGTTTCCGGGCGGAAATTGCGCCTTCGGCGGTCACGGCCGCGTGTGGGCCGGACGCTCTCCGGACAGACCGTTGCGGGCGGCGGCGATCATAGCATCCCTTTGCTGCGTGCCGCGCGCGCGGGGGCGAGGGTAGAATCCGCGCGTGGAAACCGAGTCTACCCGGGCGCTCGAGTCGCGCCGCCGCAGCGTCGCGGTGACGGTCGGTGCCGTGCAGGTCGGCGGCGACGCGCCGATCATCGTGCAGTCGATGACCAATACCGACACCGCGGACGTCACCGCCACCACGCGCCAGGTGCAGGCGCTGGCGCGCACCGGCTCGGAGCTGGTGCGCGTGACGGTCAATACCGCGGAGGCGGCCGCCGCGGTGCCGGCGATCCGCGAGCGCCTCGACTCCCTCGGCGTGCGCGTGCCGCTGATCGGCGACTTCCATTTCAACGGCCACAAGCTGCTGCGCGAGCATCCCGCCTGCGCCGCCGCGCTCGACAAGTACCGCATCAATCCCGGCAACGTCGGCCGCGGCAGCAAGCGCGACCCGCAGTTCGCCGAGATGATCGAGACCGCCTGCCGCTTCGGCAAGCCGGTGCGCATCGGCGTCAACTGGGGCAGCCTTGACCAGGAGCTGCTCACGCGCCTCATGGACGAGAACTCGCAGCGCGCCCAGCCGCTGCCGGCGCAGCAGGTAATGCGCGAGGCGGTGGTCGCCTCGGCGCTCTCGAGCGCCGCGCGCGCCGAGCAGCTCGGGCTGCCGCACCAGCGCATCATCCTCTCCGCCAAGGTCTCGGGCGTGCAGGACCTGATCGCCATCTACC
>Ga0335080_10002264_pt1 | contig 19131 bp, 30 predicted proteins | sample Lox_Sample_34_FD_206720 | JGI IMG/M metagenome (GOLD analysis project Ga0335080, IMG submission 206720) | Soil microbial communities from Loxahatchee National Wildlife Refuge, Florida, United States - Lox_Sample_3.4 | ecosystem: Environmental > Terrestrial > Soil > Wetlands | place: USA...
GCCCAGCACGCAGAAACGCTCGTTCGCATGTTCTCACCGCGCTTCAAGGACCGTGCGCTGCTCGTCGAACGCGACGTCGAGCGACACGGCGCATTCATATTCGATCTCGCCAAAGTCCACGAGGAAAAGAAGCTGATCGCTTGGGTTCCGCGAGGAATGGCGGGGGTTGAAGGCGAGCCGGAAGGCCAAGAGATTCTCCCACCGCCCGCCAAGGGACTTGTCGCCGTGCCGTTTCGTTTGGCCGATCTCCCCGATGAATTGTCACTCGCCGTCGACGCGCATTCTTCATCGCCCGCTTTCAGCGCCGAAGCGAAGGAGACCATGTTCGCTCTGCACAAGATCGGCGCCGCCAGCCCGACAGACGTCGTCGAGCACGTCGACGCGCCGGACCCCGACAAGCTCATTCAGGGGATCACGCGCCGCGAGATCGCGCAAGCCGAGGCGCTCGCCGCGGACCGCGCGGCTGGCGTGCAGAAGAAAACCGGCGGACACGGCGGGAAAAAGTGAGCGATTCCGCCTTTTAGGCGATCGTCACAGTCGGCGCGGGGAGCGCGGCGCCAGCCGCGATCGCCAACTCGCACTCAGTCACATAAACCGCATAGGCTTTTGCTACTGCGACAAAAATGGCTGTGTTTGGAAATACGACGCCATTATCCAGCCAAAGCAGCGTCGTCTGACCGTTCGTGAAATTCCCTGTTGCGAGAATGCTGATCTCCTGCGCTGCAAACATTTCGATCTGCGCCGGATTTGTCGTATAGGCTCCGTTCACAGAAGGCGTGCTCGTCGAGTTGATCTGAACGGTAAGAGGCATGGCCGCTAAAACAGCCGCCGCTTGCTGCTCTTGACTCGCCGCGCGCACCGTCCACCCGAGCGTCCAAACCCCAGATATAAGCGTCGGCGCGTCATTTGGCGCGCAGACTTGTGTGACGGGGTTGTACGCAGGTTGCGCTGCGATCGTGACCGGAGCAAGCGTGTTTCCTGTAGCTTTCGCCCAATCCGTAGTCGGATATATCGACACAAAATCTGGATTTGACCCATAGTTCGTGTTGTTGTTTTGCGCCGACATCAGCACAGCCGAATAGGGAAAATTTATGAGCGTTGCTCCGTGAACCTCAGCGTATTGCGTCACCATGGATCAACCCCCCGGTTCGTCGCGCTCAAGCGCAAACAGAAGACGCCTACCAAGTGATTTTGACCTGGCCATTGCCATTGGCGCCAGCCGCGACGCTAGTTCCGGCCCCGCCGCCGGGGACGGTTCCCGCAGAACCGTTGTTTCCGCCGTTACCGCCGTCCGGCGTGCCGCCCGCGCCACCTGTGCTACCCGAATGCGGACTACCGTTTCCGCCGGAACCTGCGCCGCCACCGCCGCCGGGGGAACCACCAGTAGCGCCGAGGCCCCCTGAATGAGTGGCGCTGGAATTATAGGCGAGACCTGTCCCCACAGTTCCTCCATTTGTGGCTCCTCCAGAAGCCGCGCAACCGATTGTCGAAGACGACGAATTTGCAGGTTGAGAGTTGACCGACTTGTTAACCCAAGTCGTTCCGCCGTTTGAAGAAAGACTAGGGCCCCCAGCCCCCACGGTGTAATAGACTGTTCCTCCCGGAGAAACAGCAATCGCGCTTGAGCCGCCAAAACCCCCGCCGCTTCCGGAACCAATACCTGTTCCCGCTGCTCCGCCGCCCCAGCATTGAAAAGTGACCGAGGTCACACCAGCGGGAACAGTCCATGTTGCCGAATGCGCTACTATATCTGTAAAAGATCCGTGCGGAGTGACGGTGGTTGAGAAGCCGAACGCCCGCGCCGTCAACGCGCCGCGCGTGATGACCGTTGAGGCGACGCCGTCAAAAACAGGCCCCGCGCTGAGCACTACCGCAAGAAGAAGAAGGGAGAAGAGTCTCTTCATGATCAGAACTGCGTTTGTGAGGCAAGCACGATGTAGGTCGCCGAACCCGTCTTCAGGATCGAATAAGTGTAGCAGTCATAACCACTCGCGTTTCCCGAGGAAGGAGCCGTTCCGCCTTGCCAAAACAAATTAGTTCCCGAAACAAGACCTACACCATCAATTTGCACTAAATTATTGTAATAGGCCGTGCTTCCCTGAAGTGCGCAAACAACCGCCGTCACCGTCTGATTAGTAGCCAGCGCAGTGTTGACTGAAGTTCCGCTTGACGTGCGAAAATTAACCGCCCAGTTACCCGTCTGATTTGACGTGCTGAAGTAAACAGATTGCGTGCTTATGTCGAAATTTAGCGGAGAAGCTATCGCGCCGCCAACCGTCGTCGGCTCGACAGCGTTCGTAAGCGTCGCGGAAAAATTCGACGTCGTTCCGCTGAACGCTTCTTGGCCTGTATGCGTGCTGGCTCCTGTAAAAGAATTAGCGACCGAAACGCCCGCCAGCCCGTTGGCGGCTCCTACGGCGTTGGCGATAGCCGTAAGGACGCTCGCGCTGGACGTCACGGCAGTCGGCGAAGCGCTGCCGGCAGTGTTGTTGGCGGCGATCGTGTAAGCTCCCATCGAAGCGATGCCGCCTACGGGAAGACCCGTTGCGTTTGTGAGCGTGCCGCTGGTCGGCGTGCCGAGCGCGCCGCCATACGCCACGAAGCCGTTCGCGGCGCCGAATCCCGCTCCGAGCGCCGTCAACATGCCGGAAGCCGTCGTCGTGGTGCTCGGCGCGACGCCGGCGCCGCCGCCAATGACGAGAGCGTTGGCGGCCAGCGCCGCAGACGCAGACAGAGTCGTCGCATTCGAAAAATACGGAATTCCGCCGGAATTCGTCGTCCCTGTAACCGTCACGGGAAACGTGAGCCCGGAAGCGGAAATCGTGTTGCAGCCAAACCCGCTCGCCGATGTCCAGATCAAAGCGTTGGAGGCCCCAGAACAAGACGGCACCGGAAGCGCCGTCGGCGCCGCCGAACCTGCCGTGGCGTTTCCGACGACCGTGTTGGCGGCTTCCGACGCAAGCGAGGAAAGCGCAATGGCGGACAGTGTGTTGCTCGACCCGGAGATCGTCTTGTTCGTCAGCGTCTGCGCTTGCGCGATGAGATCGACCGTGTCCGTCGCCGCGGGGAAAGTGACCGAGTAGTTCGTCGCGCTGGAATTCGCCGAGACGAAAGCCGTATAGCCCGTCGATGAGCCGAGCAGATCGAGTCCCGACGATTGAAACGTCTGCGTCGCCGTCCACGACTGCGCGAGGTTCGTCTCGGCGACGGTCCCCGTGTTGTTTGGCAGAGTCGCCGTGCCGCCCGCCGCAGAGGCCGCCTGTAGTTGTGTGGCTCCGGATGCAGAACCCGCAAATCCTGCGGCACCGGGAACTGCGCCAAGCACGCCCAATTCGATCGTCCCCGCCGACGGAGACGTGAACGCGCCGCTACCGCCAATCGTGGTGTTCGACGTATAAACGGGAATATTTCCGGTAGCTGAAGGGCTGATCGCGGCCAGCGTGTTGCAACCGAGCGGCGAGCCCGGCGTAAACGTCAAAGCGCTGGTCGGCCCGTCGCAGTTCGACGCCGGCGTCAGAGGAAGGCCGCCCGCCGAGTCGATCGCCGCTCCGAGCGCCGTCGGCACGCCGGACCCGAGCGCGCCTATTCCCGTACCGCCCTGCGATGCCGGGAGAAGACCAGACGGATTCAACCTCGCAAGTCCATTCGGACCACCCGCTGTGTTCGCGATCGCGAGCAGCACATTCGGCCCCGTCGTTACGGTGCTCGGCGCGACGCCGGGACCACCGCCGATCATCAAGGAGTTTGCCGCAAGCGCCGCGCTCGACGCCCACGACGACGCGCTGTTGAAGTAAGGAATCCCCCCGGAAGTTCCCGCGACGGTGAAGCCGAGCACACCGCTGGTTACGATCGGCGAGCCGGAAACCGAAACGAGACCACCTGTAAAAGTCGCACCGACCGATGAGACCGTGCCACCTCCACCCCCGCCGCCACCACAGCCCGTCCCGGTGCCCGTAACAACGCCGGCGGAATTGACCTGAAGGCATTGCGTCACGCCCGTCAGACCGGTGATAGTGATCCCCCCAACCGCGATGACATTGCCGTAATCGTTGACGGCGGAGGCGTTCATGACGTGCAGAACCGCGCGCAGATAGGCGGGACTGATGAACCCAGAAGTGTTGTCGGGGAAAAACTGATTAATGTCGGTCGCGATCTGGCTTGGCGGCTGCGGCGGCGCCATTTCCTGCGACCACGCCGACGTCGCCGCGATCAGCAGCAAACCTGCGACAAAATGACGCATATTTCACTCCTCCGGCCGATAGGCGCCGAAGAAGGACTATAGGGCTAAAATCGAAAAATCGCTACTTGAGCGGTTGCGTGCCAACTCGAACGAGCGCCGGCTGGCCTGGCGCGCGCGCTCCCGCCGGCATGATCGCCGTCGGGGCCACCGCCATATTGCGAAAAGCGCCGGCGATCGCGCGCCGCTTCAACAATTCCGCCTGCCGCTTGTTCATGCCCGCCGCGCGCCCCGCTTCGGGCGAAAAATAAGAATCGGCTTGCTTCTGCTGTTGCGGCGGCAGTTTCGGCGCGACACTCTCGCCTTGCCGAACATTGTCGCGCAGATCGGTCAGGCCGTAGTCCTGCATGACGATTTCGGCCGTCGTGTCGACCGCCTTGACGGTCGGGTTCTTGCCGATCTGCGCGGGAGCGCGGCCTTCTTCGAGCATGCGCCGCAGGTTCTCGTTCTCGCGCCGCAGCGTGGCGAGTTCAGACGCCTCGCTGCAAGTCTTGTTAGGACAAGGCGGGTCGCGGGATGGCACGGATTTGTAGACGCGCGACCACTCGTGACCGCAATCACCACAACGAAAATGCACGCGTACTTTGCGCGGCTGGAGATAACCTTCCGGTTCTAGCGTTTCTGTCTTCGGAAGCATCACGACATTGTCGCTCATTGCACAACCAATTCCATTCTCAGGTTCTTACACGCAGGAGGCCACACATAAATCCTATCTGTGACGCAGAATACCGTAGGGTATCCTACGACTTCCGAGTGAGCCGCTTTAATCCTGTCTAGTTCGCCCGGAGAAACAAGTTGCAACATCACACAGTCTTTTCCCCTTTTAAGCCTAACACTCTCTACGTAGCTCCACTTACCTCGCGGAGTTACGCAATCCGCTCCTTTCGCAAGCGTAACAACTTGGCGATTCGCCTTAGTCATGCCTCAATCTCTTCAAAAGTAAATGTTACAGTCCCCCGCTCAACAGCACCACCGAGCCCAACCGGAACCCCAAGAATGGTGTAACTGGCCCCCGTTTTTCTAAAAATACGCATATCTGATTCAAAAAACGCCAAATCTTCGGTATGCAATTTAGCATGACTGGGAGTGACGCCGCCTTCCACAGCCTGCGCCCGCGTAACAAGTTGCGCCATGGTGACTCGATCGCAAACACCACGCGGGATTCCATAGCTTACGGATCTCATGCCGCCGCTCCCTTCGGCGCCGGACCCAGAAGCGGCTCTTCTTCGAACGGCTTGAAGCCGATCGGCGTGAAAGGAATAGGCGTTTTCGTGTGCCTATGCGCCCAAAAAGCCTGATCGTCCCACCGTCCGCCGCGATAAGCGCGCGTCCTGCGCCAATAGGCGGCGACGAAGCGGACGCCGTCCTCCGTCAGCAGCACGGCGCGGCCGTCGTAAGGGTAGGCGTCGCTGAGAGGCGGAATGGCGATCACTCCACCGTCGAAATCGGCGCCGAAATCGTCGATCGTCTCCGCCGTCTGAACGGCCTCCGTCGAGCTGCGCGGCTGTTTCACCATGATCAAATTCCTCTTTCCGATCGCCAAGGCTCGGGCTGCGGCCCCGCCTCTTTCGCTGCTTCGGCTTTCTCGACCTGCGTCAGCAGAAAGCCGTGAACGATCCGGTTCAGCGTTCCCGAAAACGGCGTCTCTCCGGTTTCCTCACGCTGCGAGACGACCGCATAAGTCTCACCGGCCGACAGCATAGCAGGCTGGACCCAATCTTTCCACGCCTTGCAGGCCAGCGCTGCGGCGAAGACCCGGTCATCCTTCATATCCTCGTCGGTCGATTCCGGCGCGCCGATCTCGCCGTCGTCGTTAGTGACGACCGTCATTTCACGCAGCAGCGGGATCGAGCGCATAACCAGCGCCCCGATCGAGAACTCGCCTTTGAACCCGTACATCAGCGGCTGCTTCGTGCGCCACGACGTCTCGAAATTGTACATATAGCCGGCGCCCATCGAATCCGGACGATGGTAGAGATACCACCGCACGTTCTCGCCGGCGTTCTCCCACTCACGCGCCAAGATAGAGTCGCGGTTCATCTCGGCGGCGAGCAACTGCCGCAGATGATCGAACTCCGTCATGACGAGCTGCCCGGGACCGCCAAGCTCAACATTGGCCACGCAATCACGATAAGCGGCGCACAGATGGAAAAGCACCCAAGACGCATGCTTCGTGAGCACATCGGCCGTGGCGTATTCAGCGACCTGCACGAGCTTGTCCGCGTAGCAACGCCAGACGGAAATTCCATGGCGATCGCCATGCTCGTTTCGTCCATAAGCCGGGTCCATGCCGATCACATAGCGCCCATTGGGCCGCGGCTCTTCCCAGATCCGCAGCTCGACCTCGTCGATGTCGCTCGTCTTCGGGTCCAGCTTCTCCAAACGAAAACCAAAAAAATCTCCGTCGACGTTGTAGCGGTAGCCTTCCGGATAAGGACCTTTTTGGCTGATCTCCTCGATCTTGGCGTTCACAACGCGCAAAGGAAAGAAGCTATATCCGGACTGAACGAAGCTCTCCTCGGCCGTCCACGGCTGATTCTGCCGGAGCAGCTCCTGCTCGTCGCCGGCGTCCTTCTCCTTCCAGCGCGCCCACGCCAATTGCTCCTGCGTGACCTTCCAACCATATTGCTGCGCGACGAGAGCGATCTTCTCCTTCTCCACGCCGTAAGGCGGAGACGTTCCGTAAATCTTCCAACGCGGATCGCTCTTCTCAATCCGGTTCAGCTCGGACGCCCACCACCCGATGAAAAAGGCGCGCTCGGCCAGCCCATCTTCGAGCGCCGAATAGTAGCGCGACCGCCAATGATTGTAGCCCTTGGCCGTCGACTCCATCATCATGAGCCGCGCCGGCGACTTCTGCGCGAAGCCCTCCTCGAGCGAACGCAATCCGTCCGGATTCCCGTAGGCGCTCGTTTCGGTGCAGTGGATCAGCGTGTAGCCGACGCCTTCCGCCCAGCTGATCCCTTTGTCACGCGTTCCCGCCACAAGCAGGTCCAGCCGCGCGCCGTTCGAGAATTGCATCTGCGAACGGTTGTCGGCCTTTATCTTGAACGATTCGCCGAAATAGCCTTCCGGAAACGAGCGCACATACTGACGCAGCAGAGACCGATTCGCGTCGCGCTTCTTCTCGTCGTCGGTGACGAGACAGCCGATGATGTTCGGGTGCATCGCCAGCCAGAATAAGTCAATGGCGAGCGAGACTGTCGTGATCCCCAATTGACGGCTTTTCAGACAGATGAATTTGTGAACGCCCTGATCGAGACCGGAGCCCACTTCGTTGATGAAACGCTTCTGGCTCTCCCACAGCACGAGCGGCGCGCCCCGCTCATCAGCCGTGACGACTTCCTTCGACACGATGCGGATGTCGGCGATGAACGTGTTGAAGAGCTGCAACCAGCGCTTCGAGCTCATCCGAGTCCTAAACCTTTCTCCACCAGCATCCGCGCCGCCTCGGTCTTCGTCAGCTTGCGCTCGGCCGCGAAATCCTCGAGCGCCTTTTGCAGACGACGCGTGACCGGAATCGTCACCCGACAATTCTTGGCGTCGGCGCCTTTTGTTTTGTAGACACGCTTCACGCCACGCCGCGCTCCGACAGGATCGCCTTCAACAAGATCAAATAGGTGATCATATCGTCGATCCGTCCTTCGATCGGCTCGGCGCGCTCCCGCAGCCGCCCGTTGCGAATGTCGAGCTCCAACTGCATCAGCGCGTCCCAATGCTTCGCCGCGTAGACGCGCCAGACGAACTCCATGGACGTCTCGGCCGACAGCGCATTGCGCCGGAAGTTGGCCAACCGATCGACGTCGCCGGCGTATTCACCGCCCTTCACCCGGCCGAGCCCAACAACGCTCTTCATCGTCCGCGAAATCAGCTCAGCCCATTCATCACTCGAAAACCGCCGGTCACGCTCGGGAAGAAGCGGACGGCTGTCGTTGCGGGTCGAGCCCTCTCCCTGCGCCAGCTCACCCTCTGCGGGCTTAATTCGCGCAGCCCAGTGCTCCAGCTTCTCCCGCGCCTCCTCTCGCGCTCGCCGCACAAGCTCGGCCTCTTCTGAATCAGTCCACCCCATGATCCCTCTCCCGCTCGATCGAAAAGGACGCCCCGGCCGCTCGAAGCGCCCGATCCGTCACTTGCCCTTTTTCTTCTGGTCCTTCTTGTTCGGCTTCGGCCCTTTGGTCGGGGGAGTTCCCCGGCCCGTGCCGTCATCCGCATTCTTGCCGCCCTTCTGCTTGCTGCAGATCGCGTTACCCTTGGACTTCATGACCTGTCTCCTTTGCCGACTGCCGCCGGCGCCGTTCAGCCTCCCGCGTCTGCGGGTAGACCACGCCTTTTAGCACGGACCGCATCTCCGGTCTGCGCGCGAGAATCTCCTGCGCTTGCGCGTTGGCCAGCGTTATCGCCTGCCGACGATCGACCCGCGCCTGCTCGCGCCGCTTCTGCCGCTCCGCGCGGCTCTTATCGAGACGCGTCACCGCCGCAACCCCGCGATCAAAAGCATAAAGCACAGCGCCGCCAGGACGAGCGCGATCGTGGAAACTTCTGGCGCCGTCATATCGCCTCCGCGAATGCGAGCAGCAGCGCGCGCAGCTTGACGGCGTCGACATCGCGGCCGCGCGCATAGATCGAAATGTGCTCGTCGACGATGCGCCGCAGCCGTTCGCGCCGCTCAAGATCGGCGACGTCAGAACCGGAGAAGACCGACGCATCCTGCTTGTCGAGCAGCGACGCGGACAGCTTTTCGACGGCCTCGCCGAGACCCGCGACCTGCTTTTCGAGTGCTTCGATCCGGTCGCGCTCTTTATCCCGGGTCGTTCGAAAATCAGATTGCGGCGCGCGCGGAATAGGGCTTTTCTCGACTGACAAGTTGTCGTCCTCCCGTTTCTGTCACACTATAGGATCATATGGCGTTGGTCAAGGATGTCTTGGCCTCCCGCGCCTTCCGCAGGCTGAGCGTCAGCGGCTCGCGCCCGGTCTCCAACTGCTCGAGAATTCTCCGCCGCTCGTCCACGTCCATCGCGTAGCCGACTCCGTGCACGGACTTGATCTCCGCGTTCAACCGTTTGATTTTTCCGCGCAAGTTAAAGACGTGCTGCTTCAGAGTGGCCGTTTCCGGCCCTTCGCTCGCGTGTCCATAAATCGCGATCTGGGCGGCCTCGTGCGACACACGCTCCCGGCGCAGCAGCAAGTTGAGCAGCACCGTCTCGATCCTAGTCAACCTCCACTCGGGCGGAAACCCACCCGTGTCGGTCAGGTGCTCCTGCATCTCCTTGATCTGCGCTTTGAGCTCCTCATTCTCGGCGCGCAGGTCGGCCAGCTGTTCAACGATTGTGGACATCTTGTCGTGTCTCCGGTTCAGGAATGGTAAAGACAGCATGGACGCGGAGGCGCTGTCAAGGGTGGTTGGACAAAATGTCGTAGTGCGTTCCTGATACGGTGGTGCAGCGGAGAGGCGCTGCGGCGCGACGGCGACACGGACATCTTGTAGGTGGTTATAAGTCGTTGATTTTACGGTAACTTTTTGGTGGGGGGTAAGCTATGCGTCCCTGCGACTCGCAGCGTCGAGTCCCATTGCAAAGCTCGCGTTCGACCGTGATCTGCGCAGTATAACTCCCTGTTTTCCCTGGGTATCCTCCGCAACACCAGCCCGACACGCCTCCCACGCGCCGGCTCGAGCACGCGCGCCCGGCGCCTCAGAACAGCGTTCATGTCCGATAAGATTAAATTATCGGACATAAAATGCTGCAATGCGAAAGCGCAAGCGAGACAGCGGAGGAAAGTATAGCCGACACGATTGAGAGTATAAAATAGCGAGCTAGCGTAGTTCTGGAGCGCCTAACTGGATGAATCATAATAGAAATTTGTCCAAAGCGGCTTACCGTCGCCACTAATGGGAGCGCGCGAGCGTTTACCGATCCCGAAAACCCTGCCGTGACGGCGATTCTGGCGCTTCAGCGAGCTTAGGCGCCACCAGCATCATCCGCTTAGGCTCTTCGCCTCTTTCCCTTTTTCGCGTCAAGCTGGCGGCCATTCCACGAGAGGCGACGCCTTGCAGAATAGAGCGCCGCGCTTCCCACGACGCCCACGACTTACGCCAAACCGGCCGATAATCCGACAAAATCGCTAGAATATCGGACTTATGGGCGGCCCAGGTCGCTTTATGAGCTCGAGCGATCGCCCGGAGCTCCGATTCGGCTGTCGGCATGTCGTGGCATTCCGTCCGCCAAAAATAGACCGACAATTTATAGAGCATACCGTAAGCCGCGACAGGAAGTCGCAACACGCGCGGATCCTCCTCCAATTGCCAGACAGGGAATCCAGGGCGGAAAGGACGTTTGGGTTGAGGAGCCATGCGCCGAACATAGCCTAAAAATTATTTTTCGTGAATTGACCAACGTCAAAGACAAACGTAAGCCGATCGTATTACAAAAGCGACATGACACAGCGCCTAGCCATTCTCTTGGTGAAAAACGAGCGAACCTTGGTTTCGCTCGCTGTGTCTCTTTTGGCGCATTTGGGCGCCTGACTCTCGAAAGGAAAAGCCGTGAACAAAGAGGTCATCAAGCGGGAAATCGAAATGAACCGAATCCGCGAGCATGCGGACTACGTCCGCCGTCAAGCCACACGTCTCGGCGCCGATGATCCAAGCGTGAAAGCAAGCGCCGGCTTTACGCTGCTAATGATCGCAGACTTTAAAGAGAAATGGAGCAAATGACGCTGCGCATAGGCGCCGAGCAATCGGCGCCTAGCCGGAGCGCCAAAAGAGCGATCCAAATTCTCTGAAAGGAAAAACCAATGACCGTTCTGTCTGCGAAAGACCACAACAATCTAGTAATGGGATTGATAGGCGGCGCCAAGGGCGACTTGGCTTTCGATAATTGGGGGGACATTCGCTACCGCAATCCCGACGCCAAACTCGCTGAAAATATCTGCAACAGTGAAAAGCTAGCGCGCTTGGTTTTAGACGGCGAAGTGTGGAACTGGGAACTTACTCCCGCTGGCGCCGAGTTCATTCTTGAAAATCTCGACATGCGACGCACTAAGCGCGTCATGCACGGCCTTGAGTGTTTGGCCAGAGGTGAAGGCTATTTCAAAGGAAACTGGCCAAACCGCTCTGTCCGTCTCGCTTCTTACGTTCAAGGTGACAAAACCGTTTGACGTTGCGCATAGGCGCCGCCGAAGGCTCTCACAGCGAGCAATCGGCGGCGCCTAGCCGGAGCGCCAAAGGCTGTCACACGGCCAAGTCTCCAAACTCTGAAAAGGAAAACACTATGGGGCGAAAGGTCTCGAATGGCAGGACGACCGCGTTGCGATCGAACGCAAGGCGGGCGAGCTGTTGACCGCTTAGACCGTTTGACGTTGCGCCAGCGCCGTCTCGTAATTGAGACGGCGTCGCGGAACGCCAACGTTCCTCTGAACCTCAAAACGGAGACTCACCATGCAAAAAGAAACCTGGATCAACCTGCGCTCGCTCGCCGCAATGGCGCCCGCCATGTCGACCGAAGAGACGCGCTATTATTTGAACGGCGTGCTGCTTGAATGCGAAGCGGAGCATGTCACTTATGTCGCGACGGACGGTCATATGCTCGCGGCGACACGCGATCCGTCGGTTTGCGCCGACGGCGGGGAATTTACCGCAACACTCATTGGCGAATCGCTAATCGTTCCCGCAGAACTGGTGCGCGCGATCAAGCTGAAAAAACACGAGATGGAATGGGCGAAGCTCGTAAAGCGCGAAGATGACGACGCGCGCCGCTATCATCTTGAACGCCACGACGGAAGCGCCGTCTCGTTTCTCGCGATTGACGGAACCTTCCCTGATTGGCGCCGCGTCGTTCCGCGAAAATACGACGGAGCGCCGGCGCATTTCGACGTCTCGCTGCTAGCGCGCGCAGTGAAGATCAAAAAGGCGCTCGGGTGCTCTTTCGAGAACGAACTGGACTTCACGCACAACGGAGACGATCCGGCGCTCGTTTCGTTCGGCCTCAACGCGCCAAACGCCTTCGCCGTGATTATGCCCTACCGCGGGATCGACGCGATGTTGCCGGAATGGGCGGCGACGCCTTCCGCCCCGCCAACCAAAAGGAGTCCCGCGCGATGATTATCGCCGCGCTGATCGGCCTATGCCTCACGGTTTACACCGTCTTTTACGCCCTTTCCACTTTCACAGATGAGGAGGACTGAACTGTGTCCAAAGAGAAGCCCGTCTGCCCACGCTGCGGGAGTCCCAACATCTCCTGCGACGCGACCGCGACGTGGGACGAAGCGACGAACGATTGGACGCTAGCCGGAACCTATGACGCGATTTATTGCCCCGACTGCGACAAGGAAAGCAAATTCGCGGACTGGCAACCCGTCGACAAGCCGGAAAGGGAATCGTGACCATGCAAACGATCGCTCAGGGAAGCCCCTACACGCTGAAAAGCTACGGAGGAGGCGCCTGCTACCTCCTCATCGACGAAACCGCGTCCCGAGCCATCCTAGCGCAAGGGGAAGACGCCTTGGCGCTGGAGACCGACTGGAACGGAATCCGGGACTCGCTCCCGGATTCCCCTTGGCGAGATACTCTGGCCTTGCTCTGGGATCTCTGGAGCGACGCGGCGGCGCCCATTCGCTAATTGGACGCGTGCTCACACGCGGCGCCTATGGCCTAGAAAGTCATCAGCCCGTCGAAAACGGCCGAAGACCGTTTAAGACAGTAACGCCCGTCAGGATCGCTCCTGGCGGGCTTTTTTGTCGCTGGGGAGAGTGTCGAATGCCGTCGGGGGCCGAACCGGAAAGAGACTGTTTCAACCGACCGACCACCGACAATCCGGAAACTAACGCCGGACCGCTTCGTTTGTCAAGCGCCGATCATTGGCCTCGTTAATTTGAGGTAAGCGAGTTTGTCCTGGACGCTGCGACGGTCGAATCGGCGGATTTAGGGGGAGGGGGAGGGGGCCTATATATAGGGCCCCGATCCCCGACCCCGTTTACAGGAGCCCCCTACAACTTGTTCTCCTTTTCACAAGCTGTTGATATTAATAGGCTTACTCGACAGCTAGAGCGTAACGACAATTTGTTCTACTTTTTGTATTTCGTTTAATATCAGTCACTTGCACGATAGCTTGAGCTTAACGACAACTTGTTCTCCGGGCCGCTCGCATAGTCTTGAGATTACGCGACAAAACCCTTATGATTCATATCCTTAGGCTAGCTCCTACTATTCTGACTTATTGCTTGAGCTTAACGACAACTTGTTCTCCTTTTCGTATTCTGTTTAATATCAGATACTTATCGAATAACTCAAGCTTAACGACAACTTGTTCGCCCAATCGTTCTCCTTTTCGACAAGATGTCTATAATCCCCTTTTACGCGCAGCTAAATCGCCTATTAGGCTCCTGTTCGCGCGACGCACGCGACTTGACAAAAGACAAAAACGCGCTTATTTCTGTGGATATCGACAACCTGTCGGCGCGATTATTCGCGCACCGCGACGAAATGCCGCAGTACCTACGAGGTCGAAATGTCCAAATCGCTCAGCTTCGCCGGCCGCGCCATGTTTTTGAAGCTGTGGGGGCCCCATTTTCTCGTGCTGAACAGCGTGAAGAAGCGAGGCGCAGCTAGCGAGGCCGAAATTACGATTGATCTCTATGCGTTTGCAGCGGTGCTCCCGCCTGCGGCTTGGTTAGCGATCTCTCTGAACCGTTTTGTCGAAAAAGGCTTTCTCGTGCTGGACGCGAAATCGCCTCGCCGCTACCGCCTGACTGAAGCGGCCGACAGACAGGTCTTCTGGTCGGCGCCGGGCCGCACTATGGCGCAACGCCTTGCGAAAAAAGCCGGCCCTTGCGCCGAAGATGAAGCGCTGTTCGGTTGATTCCCTCTTGAACGGAGAACGCGACGATGACCACTCCACCGCCGAAGGCTGTAATACCCCTGACACGAGAAGAGACGCCGACTGTCTACACGATTTGCGGCGACAGATTTGTAAGCGAGCTCGCTCTCGCCGACGAGCGCGACGCGCTGCGCAAAGAGCTGGACGAGGCAGTCCGCTTGGTGGACAGCATAAACAACACCTGTTCAAATCTAACGACCGATAACCGAGTGCTGGTGCGCAGGCGGAATGAAGAGACCGCCCGCGCCGAGACCGCGCTCGCCCAAGTGGCGTCGCTGAGGGGCGCGCTTGAAACGATTGCGAGCGAGGACCGCTGGACTCAACTTTCCAAACGCGACGGGTCTCCACAGAACGTAATAGGCAAATTCGCCAAGATCGCCCGCGCCGCGCTCGCCGGCGCGCCAGAAGGGGAGAAGACAAATGCGAATTAACGTTTACTCACAAGAGCAAACTGACGAGGTTTTGCTTATCTCGAAAGAGAGCAATACGGGTGTCGTCTATCATGCTGCGCAAATGATTTTGCATAGCAGCGATAAGCTTCACCACCCGCCAGAAGATGACGACCGATCCGCCGTGACGTTTTGGCTGCCGCGTTCTCTAGCGCGACGTGAAGCGATGGCGCGTGCATTCGAGGAAATGGCGCGTCTTTTTCGGACAGCGCCGGAAGAAACCGGGCTTGATTAAGAGGTTTCCACAAATGACCCGTGCTGAAACCCCAGACCCGTGCTCCGCTCGCCTATGGGAGCAGCGCGAGGTTATCCGTCTGGAAATTCTCAAACTGCAAGCCAAAGCGGAGAAAGCCGGGCTTACGGAACGCGCCGAAGCTTACGGCGTCGCAGCGGCGATCTGCAGCCTGGTGAAGGAGCATAGGCTATGACCCGCGATGACATCCTTGAGGCGTTGCGCCTCGTCACAGACGAGCTGACCGCGCGCGACGGGCGCCCTGAGCTTCGAGACGCGCGGGACAATCTTCGTCGCGTCTACGTCGCCCTCCAGGCCGAGCCGCGAGAGCCGAGCAATGAACTCAAGGAAGATTCGGCCCCTGGCGGGGTTCGCCTCGCTTTGGCCGAGTCCCTCTCAGCGGAACTTGACATTGATATGAGTCCTAAGCTTCTCGCGGCCACGGATCGACTGCTCGTCCAACTGTGGCTCCGTGGGGTTCGGCTCGCCAGCGCGCGAGAAGGGGAGGCGAAATGAACCTCTCTCCGAAAGAAAAATTGGCTCTGATCGAAGCCGAGGCCGCGCGCCTTAAACGGATAATTGCATCAGGATCATGCGCCGCCGGGCATACGTGGGTTAGCGTCGGCGGGGCAAATGCCGGCTGCGATGATTGGTGCGCGTGTTCGATCCCCGTTTACGTTTGCGAGGTTTGCGGAGACTCGGACTATGGCGACAACGCCGAGGCTAAGGAGATCATTTGTAAGTGTCGAGAGGAAGGACCGGCCCAATGACCCGCGATGAGATCCTTGAGGCGCTGCGGTGTATTTTGCGAACGGCGGAAATGTCGTCCGGAATTATGCGCGACGCGCAAAGAACCGGAGACTGGGAAGGCTCTGAACGAGTGGCCAGTCAATTTGACCTGATCGCCGAGCGCGCCCGCCGCGTCTACGCCGCCCTCGAGGCCGAGCCGCGAGAGCCTGATAATCTAGCAGTTGAGCGAGTTTGCAGAGCGCTGGTCGGGATACGCCCTTCAGATAGCTTCGATGGCTATTTCGACGGAGGCCAGGAAGAGGCTGACAAGCTGCGCAACAAGGTCCGTAACGCCCTCCAAGCTGCGCCGCGGGAGTCGAGCGGGGCAAAAGTCATCGACATTGTCTTTGATGGGCCTCCCGGCCCAACAGCGGGGCGCTTTGTCGAAGTTGAAGACGGATGGGGCAAATCAGTTAGATTTGGCGAATGGATGGAACGCATAGACGGCTATTGGGTTTTGCGTTTTCCAGTCTCCGCCGCCCGCGCCGCTCTTGCCAGCGCGCCAGAAAGGGAGAAGCGGAAATGAGTAGACGCCAGCCGTATGACGCAGCGACTCCCTATTATGGCGATCCTCAACCGTATGAGATAGACATACGAAACCTCAAAGAGTGTCTTAGGAAGGCCAAAGCCGAACGCGACGCCGCGCTCGCCCAGGTGGCGGCGCTTGGGAAAGCCCTCCTAAAAATAGACGCGCTCAACGACAACCCGTCTCAATTCAATCAGGAGATAGACGAGGCGATCAAAAAGACATTCGGCTGGAGGCCGGGTGATTCCGTTTGCGCGGCGTTCAACCGCTTCACGCGCGCCGCCCTCGCCAGCGCGCCAGAAGGGGAGAAGGGGGAATGAGCACAAACACAGCCGTGTCCGGCTCTCGCCTCCACCATCCGCGCGCTGAAGGAGCCAACACCATGAGAACCACACTGCTGATCCTATTCGTCCTGCTGGCTACGGGAGCGAGGGCGCAGAATGTGCCTTTACTGACCCCTGGCTCAGAATACGGACCGCCCGCTACCTATACCTGCTCTTACGAGCCTGTCGTTGGCTATCCTTTATGCCGCGATTCTCCTTTAGCCAAGAAGCTCGCCTCCGACTGCAAGGCCGCTGACGAGGCGCTGGATAGGGCGTTGGCTCGAATGCAGGGAGAAGGCTCTCTTATATTCATGTTGACCTCCGGACAAATTCGTGACTTCCGCACCGCCCTCACCGCTCGCCTTAAACTCAACTGCTCACAGGAGCGCTAGCCGTGCTTACTGCCTTTCTCGCTGTATTCGATCTCGTCGGTCTGATCGCGCTCTGGTGCTTCGGGCCGTTCCTGCTGGTCTGCTTCATCTTCTTCAGCTTCGCCCTGCCGGCGGGATGGTGACGATCTAGCCGAACAGCGCTTCGTCCGCCTCGACCCCGGCGGCCACACCGACGATCTCCAATCGGCTGAGTTGCTTCGAGATCGGACCGGGCGTCACGCCCACCCGAATTCTACCCGCGGCCAACAGTCGGTTCATCGCGTTCTGGAGCTCGTTTTCGGGCCACGCTTCGGTCTCTTCGGTGAAATTTCTCTTGAAAAACAGCGGCGCAAAATAGTCTTTCGTTTGCGACTGCGGCGCAACTCGGCGCCCCGACGCGATCGTCTTTTCGAGACACGTCATAAACGCGATTTCGCATTCGCGTTCTCGCTGCTTCACGCCCTCGCTCTTTTGGTGCGGGGCCTCGAGCACGTAGCGGCCGTGCAAATAGCGGATTTTTGTTTCGCCGCCAGCTTGCGCGCGATTGGCCTTCTTCGTCGTCAATATGCGCAGATCCCGGTCGATCTCGTTTTGGCGCTTATCATCCGAAAACACGCGGTCAAGATATAGTCGCGATCGCACCGAATTGTTCCAAGCCGTGTTGCCCGCGGAGCCCGTCCTGTTCGCCATGCCGTTGACGGATGGGTGGTAGAGAAGGAGGATCGTGCAATTGAACTGCTTGATGATTTTTCGCAAAAAGCCTATGAATTGTCGCGCATGCACGCGATTGATCTCGTCTCCTCCAAAGAGGTCGGCCAATGTGTCCAATACGAGCAAATTGGGTGGGAAGTCCTCCAACGCGGCCCAAAGCCTCTTGTAGACTGACGTTGTGGACAGCAAACCGTCCTTTCTGCCGGCCGAGGCCAAAACAGCGTCCTCTCCATCCAGTGAAATCAGTCTTAGGTTTTCGGAATAAGCCGACGGCTCGCCCTCGGCGCGGTAGGTATCTATCGCTCTCAGTCGACGGGATAGTTCTTCTAATTCGTCCTCGGCTGTTAGGAAGATCACGCGTTCACTTTTTCCGCTTCCCCGACCTAACCACGTCGAGCCCGTTGCTTTGGCGACAGCCAACTGCAAAGCGAGCAGCGATTTGCCGTTCCCCCCGTCGCCGCCGAGCGACGTGACCTGCCGCGCCGGAATGAGGCCTTCGATCAGCCATTCTTGCGGCGGCGGATCGACGCCCACGAGCGAGGAGGCCGAGACATGCGCCAGCGGGGCCGTCGCTTCGCGCGCCTTCGCCAGCGCCTCGGGATCGCCGAAAACGCGATCGCCGAAGATCGATTCGTCTTCCGCCGGAGGCTCCTCGAACCAAACGGAAGCGTAGCGCCAAGCGCCGTTCGAATGGCGCTCGGCGAGCTCGGCCACCCAAGTCCAGCCGCGCCGGAACGGCGGCTTCATGCGCGCCCAGTCCCCAGCGATCACGTCCGCCTCGTTGACCCCGCCCGTCCAGCGCGAGCACCAATCGGCCCAGATCTCGAACGCCTCTGGCCAGTCTTCAGGTTTGGCCGAGGCTTTCACCGCATAGCCGTAATCGCGATAGGATTCGCGCGTCGGGAAAGTCTCGGTCGTGTTGACGGTCGCCTTGACGGCGCCGGCGAGGACGTCGAGCGACGGCGCCAGCAGCGAGTCTTGATTCGTCGCTGACTCGTTCAGGCCGCGTTCTTTTTCCACGCCTGAACAGTCGGGGAAGAGACCGCGCGCCTCCTCGAGCAGCGCTAAGAGCTCGGCGTGCGGCGCGTAGGGCAGCTGCGCGATCGGCGGGAGCGGTCGAACCCATTGGTACGGGCCTTTGGTCTTCGGGTGGCGGCCCGCGGCGACGAATTGCTTGCCCTCGGAGAGAATTTCGATCCGGTCACCGCCGTGCTCGGCCTGTGGTCCAACCGTGATCCGCGTGTAAGGAAAATCAGGGTCGGTCAGAACAGGGTAGAGCGCCTTGGGGTAGCGGCCAACGCGCGTTGCGCAACCCGGCCATCGGCGATCGACGAGCTTGGCGAAGGCGCGCGCTTGCTCCTCGTTGGTAAGATCGGCGTCGATCGCCACGAGCCATTTGTCGGTCGGCGCGTGCTCGTGCGGCCGGCCGCATTTGAAGCCGACGCCCGACCCCATGCCCGACCACCGGAGGAGATCGCGCTCGTCCGCCTCGCACTGGACCCAGTTGAAGCCCGACCAATGCCCGTCCGGCCAGCGCACGCCCGGGGCCTTGCCTCTGGGGTCGCCGCCCGCGGCGATGCGGCGGGCGAGATGCGAATCAGGGGAGACCGCGGCGTTGGGC
>Ga0335080_10002266_pt1 | contig 19124 bp, 13 predicted proteins | sample Lox_Sample_34_FD_206720 | JGI IMG/M metagenome (GOLD analysis project Ga0335080, IMG submission 206720) | Soil microbial communities from Loxahatchee National Wildlife Refuge, Florida, United States - Lox_Sample_3.4 | ecosystem: Environmental > Terrestrial > Soil > Wetlands | place: USA...
GGGTCTTCGCCGGCGACCCTGGCGGGTGGGCGTCCCGCCTCGCCGCCTTCAAGGTGCAGGCCGTCGCCATCACCGTCGTCTACTTCGTCGCGGGCACGTATTGGATGAGCGAGAACGAGAAGCGTCGCGCTCGGGGAGGCTGCTGAATGCCGAAGGTCGTGGTCGGTCTCCTGAAGGCGGAGCAGGAGTTCCAGCGCCTGCAGGCAAAGGACGCTCGGGAGACGGGAGCCCGGCTCGGCCTCGAGGTCGAGGTCGTGTTCGCCGAGGGCCACGCCGTCGTCCAGATCCAGCAGCTCTTTCGGTTCATCCACGCGCCGGAGGCCGAGCGGCCGAGAGCGATCGTCGTCGAGGCCGCGACCGCGGAAGGCCTGGAGCGGGTGGCCCGCAACGCGGCGAAGGCGGCGATCGGCTGGATCCTCGTGAACGCCCGGGTCTCCTATGTCGACGAGCTCCGGAACGACCACCCCGGCCTTCCGATCACGATGCTGGGCACCGACAATGCCGAGGCCGGACGGCTCCAGGGTCGGCAGTGCCGCGCGCTCCTTCCGAAGGGAGGGAACGTGCTGTGCGTGCAAGGCCCCGCCGACTCCACCGCGACCCAGGACCGATTCGCCGGCCTCAAGGAGACGCTCGGGTCCGGCTTCGAGGTCCGGGGGTTGAACGGAGACTGGACGGAGGCGAGCGGCGAGAAGGCCATCGCCGGCTGGCTGCGCCTCAAGACCGCCGAGACGTTCCGCCCGGACGTCGTCGTCGGCCAGAACGACTCCATGGCGGCGGGGGCGAGGAAGGCCCTCCGTGCGCTGCGCCGCGAGTGGGCTGACCTGCCCTTCCTTGGCTGCGACGGGCTGCCCGAGGGAGGGCAGAAGCTCGTCGCCGAGGGAGTCCTGGCCGCCACCGTCGTCACGCCGTCGAACACCGGTCCCGCGCTCGAGATCGTGGCGCGCTGGCTGCGGACGAGCGAGCTGCCGCCCCCGGCCGTGCGGCTCGGGCCGCGGTCGCACCCGCCCGAGGGCCAGATCCGCCGGCGGGGCGGCCGTTGATGGCGAAGCGCCGGGCCTTCCTGAAGCGGCTGGGCGCCTCCGTGGCCGCGTCGGTGGCCGTGCCGGGCGTGGCCGCGGCACAGGCGAAGCGGCCGCCGGCGAAGCGGCGGCCGGCGAAGCCGGCCGCGAAGCCGAAGTCGACGCCGGCCCCTCCGGCCGTGAAGCCGGTCGTCCGCACGCCCGAGGCGCCTTCCGTGCGCGTCGCCGAGGGAGGCTGGCCGTCGGTGGAGCCCGGCGCGCGCGTCGACCTCACGCCCGCCCGCTGGATCTGGCTGCCCTGCGAGCGCACGCTCGCCAACACGTTCGTCCTCTTCCGGCGGGAGATCGAGGTCGGCGGCGAGGTGGCCTCGGCGCGGGGGTGGATCTCCGCCGACAGCCGCTACCGGCTGTGGGTGAACGGGCGGCGCGTCCAGTGGGGCCCCGCGCCGTGCGATCCCCGCTCGTACGAGGCGGATCCGCTGGACCTCACGCGCTGGCTGGTGCCGGGCCGGAACGTGATCGCGGCGGAGGTCCTCTTCTACGGCCACGGCGAGGGCACCTGGCCCTTCGGCAAGCCGGGCTTCCTCTTCGCCCTGCGTGTGGAGGAAGCGGGCGGGCGGGTGAGCGAGGTCCTGTCGGACGGCTCCTGGAGGGCGCTCCTCGACCGGTCGCACCGGCCCGGCCAGTTCAAGCGCTGGTACCTGCGCACGCTCCAGGAGGACTTCGACGCCCGCCTCCGGCCCGCCGCCTGGAGCGAGCCCGGCGGGTCGACGGACGCCGCGTGGACGGAGCCGCGGGTGCTCGACCTGCCGGCCGACCGCCCGGCCGCGGCGGGGGGCCAGTACGACTACCTGACCGACGGCGGTATCGACGCCGCGGGGACGGTGCTGCGCGCGCGGGAGGTGCCCCTCGTCCGCGAGACCTTCGTCTCCGCGGGCCGCCTCGGCCGCTCGGGACGCGTGCGCTGGCTCCGCGACCCGCGCGACTGGTTCGAGTACCGCATCCCCACCTCCTTCGAGATCGTCGACCAGACGGCGGCCCTGCCTTCGGGCGAGGGGGCCTGGCGGCTCGAGCCGGCCCCCGGCGAGGGGGCCTTCGCGACGTTCGAGCTGCCGGAGCAGATGGTCGGCTTCCCGTTCCTCACCGTGGTCGCCCCGGCGGGCACCGTGGTCCACGTGATGGCCCAGGAGTCGCACGACCCCGCGGGGCCGGCCTGGCTCGACACCCACCGCTTCGCCTGGACCCGGTTCGTCTGCCGGGAGGGGGAGAACGCCTTCGAGTGCTTCGAGTACGAGTCGCTCCGCCACCTGCAGGTGCACGTGCACGAGGCGGCCGGCCCGGTGCTCCTGCGCGACGTGGGAGTGAGGCGTCGCAGCTACCCCTGGCCCAAGGCCCCGAGCTTCTCGTGTCCCGAGCCGGCGCTCCAGCGCGTCTTCGAGGCCTCGTTCAACACCCTCGTCAACGCGGCCCAGGAGACGATCGTGGACGGGATGGGCCGCGAGCGCCAGCAGTACAGCGGCGACGGGGCCCACCTTCTCCACGCGACCCGCCTCGTGTGCGGTGACCTCCAGCTCGCCCGCCGCTTCCTCCGGACGCTCCCGATGGGCCAGACCGTCGACGGCTTCTTCCTCGACTGCTGGCCCGCCTTCGACCGCCTGAACCGCCTCGCGCAGCGCCAGGTCGGGGCCACACCCTGGGGGCCTCTCCTCGACCACGGCGTGACCCTCGTCTACGACGCGTGGCGCCACCACCGCGAGTCGGGCGACGCTGAGTTTCTGCTCGACCTCTACCCTCGCTTCGTCCGCTTCGCCGACTACCTGCTCGCCCGGCGAGGGAAGGACGGGCTCCTGCCCGTCGAGGGCTGGGGCGTGCCCGCGGTCTGGATCGACAACTGCTTCCCGCGACCCCGCCACAAGCAGTGCGCGTTCAACCTGTTCGCGGCCGCGATCCTGAAGACGGCCCTCGCTCCGATCGCGGCCCTGGCCGGAGACGCCGCAGGCGAGAAGCGCTTCGCGGCCGCCGCGGAGGCCCTGCTGGCCTCGGCCGTCGGGCGGTTCTGGAGCCGCGAGCGAGGCCTCTTCGTGGGGAACCTGCCCTGGGAGGACGAGGAGGGCGGGGCGCGGCTCGACGACCGCTCGCTCGCGACCGCGCTCCTTTTCGACCAGTGCCCTGGCGGGCGCGTGGCGGAGTCCGTGGCCGCGCTCGCCGCGCCGCCCGCGTCGCTGGGCGTCTCCTACCCGGCCAACGCCCACTGGCGGATGCAGGCCCTGGCCCGCCACGGCCGGATCGACGCCGTCCTCCGCGAGCTGCGCGGCCGCTGGGCGGTGATGCCCTCCGTCGTCTACAACAACACCACGTCGGAGGACTGGGTCGTGCGACCCGACTCGACCGACCAGTGGAGCCACTGCGCGGTGGGGCCGCTCTTTGTCCTCTACATGGAGATCGCCGGTATCCGGCCCGCGCGGCCCGGCTTCGAGAAGGTGGAGATCCGGCCCCAGCTCGGCGACCTCGCGTCCCTCGACCTGACGGCCCACACGCCGCGGGGGCCGATCGCGTTCCGGGCCGAGGCGCAGGAGGAAGGCCACCACGCCCGGGTCACGCTGCCCGCCGACTGCCCCGGCGAGCTCGTCCTGCCCGTCACGGAGGGGAAGGGCGTCGCGGTGACCGACACCGACCGTGCCCTCGGCCTCGAGCGCTTCGCTCTGCCCGCGGGCCAGACGACCGAGTTCGACGTGCCGGCGGTCCACGTCGGAGGGACCGAGCGACCCTGAGGTCGCCGCCGCGCCCGCCACCGTCGATCGTCTCGAAGGGCGGCCCCCAGGCCGCGAGCGGCTGCCGAGAGGCGGGAAGCGGCTAATGGAAGATGTAGGTGAGGCCGAGCACCATGTCGAAGCGCGTCTGGTCGTTGATCGCGACCGAGCTCCATCCGGTCCCGTACGCCCCCATGGGGGCCGTGGCGTACATGAAGCGGCCCTCGGTGAAGAGGGCGAGGCTCTTCGAGACGCTGAAGCGGACGCCCGCGCCCGCCCCGAACTGGCCGAGGTCGCTCTGGTAGGCGAGCGGCATGTAGGCGCCGGACCCCGGCGCGACGACCGCGGTCCCGCTGTTGCCGTAGTGGGAGTACTGGGCGATGGCCGAGACGTACGGCGACACGGCCCTGGACGGCGCCGGCTCGAAGCGGAGCTGGGCAGCGACGTTGGCGAAGAAGCCGCCGTAGTCCGAGTAGCCGAGGCCGAGCCAGGGACGGATGCTCAGCCCGTCCGTCAGGTAGTAGGCGAAGCCGAGGCCGGTCGTGGGGGCGACCATCGCGTCGAGGCCGAACGAGCCCTGGTACTGGGCGAGGGCCGGGCTGGCCGCCGCCATTGCGAGCCCGAGGAGAAGCGAGATCCTGCGCATCAGCCGCCTCCTGCCGTATGACGCAAGGGTCGCCTCGCGCCCGGGCCGGAGTCAAGGCACGAGATGTAAAGACTTGCGAGGCCGACCGCGGAGGTCTCTCCTACGGCGCGTCGATCGTCGCGTGCGGCCGCAGCCAGCGGGCGACGGGGTGGAGCTCCGACGCGAGGTGACCGCCGCCTGGCCGAGGTCGCTTTCCCGGAACGCGACGAAGGCGATCACGAGGGCCACGCAGGGCTCGGCCGCGTCCATGGGTCGTCTTGCGTCAGCGGCGCCGACCGCCGCCGCCTCTCGGCGTCGCCGCCGCCCCGCTGTAGCCCCCGCCCGAGCGGTAGCCCTGGCCGTAGCCGCCGGCGCGGCTGCTGTCGTACCCGCCCGTGCGCTGCGCGCCCTCGCTTCGGGCGCGCTGCTGCTGGTCGAGCGTGCCGGCGCGCTGCCCGTCCTGGACGCCCTGCCAGCTTCCGTCGCGCTGAACCTGGTCCCAGCCGCCCTCGCCGTTGCGCTTGTAGATGCTTCCGTCCTTGCCGGCGTAGAGGTCGTCGCCCACGCGGGCGACGCCGCCCTGCTCGCCGCGCACCCAGCCTGCCGAACCCGACTGGCCGTCGCCGGTGGTGCCCGAGATGCGCCCGGCCGTGACCTGGTTGCCGGTGTAGATGTTGCCGCCGGTCACCCGTCCGCCGCTCACCGACCCGCCGGTCTTCGTGTTGACCGAGCCGCCGCGGGCGCCGTAGGCGTAGTTGCCGGTGTAGACGTTGCCCACCGCCGAGCGCTGTCCCGCAGAGAGGGTGCCCGTTCGCGAGTTGTAGGACGCGCCGGCGGAGTTGCGCCAGGCGTTGCCGGTCCAGGCGTTGTAGCCGCCGGAGCGGCGCGTCACCGCCGACGTGTTGCCCCAGCGGCTGTACACGTTGCCGGTCGTGGCCGCCCAGCCGCCGGGTCCCCAGACCGCGCCGCCGCCCCACGGGCCCCAGGCCGCGCCGCCCCAGTACGGCGGCCGGTAGTAGGGGTAGGGGTAGTAGTAGCCCCAGCCCACGGGTCCCCACCACGGGTAGGCGCCCCAGCCCCACCCGACGGTGACCGCGCCCCAGCTCCAGCCGAAGCCGAAGCCGAACGTCCAGCCGGTCCACGGCGTGTACGTCATGCCGACGCCGACGCCGTAGGTCATGGGCGGGCCGTACCAGACGGTGCCCACGTACGGCGGGTAGGTGTAGCCGGTGCCGTAGACCACGACGTCGTTCGACACGCACGCGCCGTAGTAGCCCGAGGTGTAGCCGACGGAGACCGTCGTCGGCGTCGCCTCGTAGACGCGGACGTACGTGACGTAGTGCAGGGACGCGCTCGGCGGGATCGTATAGATGGCGGAGGGGACCGAAGTCGCGACGTCCCACGGTCCCGTCGCCGAGGGACCGGCGAACCAGACCGCGTCCTGCAGCGCGTAGTACGACGTCGGGGTGACCTGGATGATCGGGGTCGCCGTGTTGGTGACGTACTGGAGTGACGTGCCCTCGATCGGGGCGAGCTTCGGCTCCCCGTCGAGCTTGGGGGGGTCGATCTTCGTCTCCGCGATCCTCACCTCGGCGACCTGCGGGATCGCGTTGGCGATCCGGGCCTCCTTCGCCTGGGGCGTCCCCGAAACCGCCGCCTTCACGTTCTCCTTCGGGCTGTCGTCCGGGATCTTCGCGAAGTCCGGGGGCAGGGCGTCGTTCGCCACGTACTCCCACGGCCCGTCGAACGAAGCCGCGCGGAACCAGCGGCCGGAGATGAGCAGGTAGACCCTCTGGTCGGTGGCCAGGCGGAAGACGTTCCCCGTGGTGTTCTGGACGTACGAGAGGCCGGTCCCGGGGATGGCGACGAAGTTCGCCCCGTTCTCGATGACGATGAGCTCGGTCGGGGCCGTGGCGACGAGGATGACGGGGGAGCGGCCCTGCTGCTTCAGCGAGGGCAGCGTCTTCGCGTCGTTCGGGTTGCCCCCGAGGAGGAGGTCCACCTGCCCGGAGGCCTTGGCGTCCTCGAGCGCGGCCTTCAGTTCCTTCGGCGGGTCCTTCTCGACCGTCCACGGCCCGTCGAGGCTCTTCGCCGTCATCCAGCCGTCGAAGACACGCACGAAGATCTCGTCCTCGTCTTTCCGCACGAGGAGGACGCGGGTGTTGATGACGCGCTCGAGCTTCGAGTCCTTCACCTTCCGCCACACCGGCGGGCCGTCGATCGTGACGAGGATCGCGGACTTGTACGAGAAGACGATCCGGGGCGGGTCGTTCTTCAGGGTGAGGGTCCGGGCCGCCTTGTCCGCCTCCGCCACCTCCAGCATCGCGGCGAGGCGGTCGAGGGCGATCGTGCGCGTCACCGGCGCCACCTCCTTGTTCACGACGTCGAGGAGAGCCTTCTCCTTTTCGGGGGCGGACGGGAGGGCGAGCCTCCGGATCGTCCGGTCGGTGAAGGTCACGAGCCGGGTGTCCTTGTCCACCACGGTGCGGCCGTCGCCCCAGACGACGCCGTAGAGCGGCTGGGCGTCCGGCGCGTCCCGGAGGGCGAAGGCGGCGTAGAAGGAGAGCTTCGCCCCGTCCCAGGCGTCGAGCTGCGGCTGGTAGACGGTGACGATGCCGGCCGAGGTCTTCACCTCCCGGGGCCAGCCGCCGTCGACAGGCGACGGTGTGGGCGTGGCGGCGGGAGCCGCGGCCGGGGTCGCCTTCGGCTTCGGGGCGGCCTTGGGCGCGGTCTGGGCCGCGGCGAGGCCGGCCACCGCGAGGGCCGGAGCGAGAAGACCGAGTGCGAAGCCGGCGCGACGCCGGGAGGGGAGACGGCGCGGGAACATGATCACTCCTTCGTGTTTCGGCGTGCGGAGAAAGGCGGCCTCAGTCGGACGGCGGCGTCGGCGCGGGCGTCGCCGCAACGGGCGCCGCGGCCGCCTCCTGCTGCCAGCCGCCGCCGAGCGCGCGGTAGAGCTCGACGAACGCGCGCAGCTCCTCGCCCCGTGTCTGGGCGAGCAGGATCTCCTGGTCGAAGAGCTGCTGGTCGGCGGTCAGGATCTCGAGGTAGGTCGCGAGCCCGGTGTCGTAGCGCGAGCGGGCGAGCGCGGCCGCGTCGCGGAGGGCCTCGACGCCGTCCTCGAGTTCGAGGCGCGCCTCCCCGAGCTTCTTGACCGAGACGAGCGCGTTCGCCACCTCGCGGTAGGAGTTGAGCGCGGCCTGCTGGTACTGGGCGAGGGCCTGATCGTTGCGGGCCTTCGCCGCCTCGTAGTTCCGGCGGATCCGGCCGCCCTGGAAGATCGGCTGGAAGAGCCCCGGGCTCAGCTGCCACACGTTCGAGTTGGCCTTGAGGAGGTTCGAGAAGTCGCCGCTCAGGGTGCCGAGGAGGCCGGTCAGGGAGATGGTCGGGAAGAAGAGGGCCTTGGCCGCGCCGACGTTCGCGTTCGCGGCCACGAGCTGCTCCTCGGCCGCGAGCACGTCGGGCCGCCGTTCGAGGAGGGCCGCCGGCAGCCCCACCGGGACCTCGGGCGGCTTGCTCTTGTCGGAGAGCGCTTCGCCCCGCGGGATCGGCCCCGGGGGCCGTCCCAGGAGCAGGCAGAGCGCGTTCTCGGCAACCGCGATCTGCTGCTCGAGCTGGGGGACGACGGTGGCCGTGCGGGCCCGGTTGGCATGCGCGGTGTCGAGCTCGAGGCGGTTGGAGACCCCGCCCTTGAGCCGCTTGTCGTAGAAGCTCACCGTCTCGTCGTTCGTCTGGACCGTCCGGCGCGCGACCTCGAGCTCCAGGTCCAGCTCCCGCAGGAAGAGGTAGGTCGACGCGACGTCGGCCACGAGAGCGATGAGCGCCGCCCGGCGGCCCTCCTCGGTGGCGAGGTAGGCGGCGAACGCGGCCTCCTTCTCCCGGCGGATCCGGCCGAAGAGGTCGATCTCCCACGAAAGCGCGAAGCCGGCGTTCCAGTTCTGGTACGTCTTCTGGATCGCCGTGCCCTGCGGGGGCTCCGAGAGCCGCGAGGCCTGCTGGGCGTCGTAGCCGGCGGCGAGGCCCACCTGGGGGAAGAGGAACGACTTCGCGATCCCGTACTGGGCGCGGGCCTCGGTGACGCGGGCGGTGGCCGTGCGCAGGTCGAGGTTGTTCGCGATCGCCTCGCGGACGAGCTGCTGGAGGACGGGGTCCTTGACGACCTCCCACCACGGGAGATCGGCGATCGACTGCGCCTGCGCCTCGCCCTCGAAGAAGCGATAGGCGGGCGGCGTCGGCATCTTCGGCCGCTCGTAGTTGGTGCCCACGGCGCAGGAGGAGAAGAGGACGGCGGTCAGGGCGCCCGCTAAGGGGAGGGAGCGACGGGAAAGGCCGTGTCGAGCCATGTCAGTGTCCCCCTGCTCCGTGTGTGGAGGGCGCCATCCCGCCCGGCGGCCCTTCGTGCTTGCCCCGGCCGATGATCTTCTCCACCGTCACGAACAGCACCGGGATCAGGCAGACGCCGAGGATGGTCGCGATGAGCATGCCGGTGAAGACCGCCATCCCCATCACCTTGCGGCCCTCGGCGCCGGCGCCGGACGCCGTCAGCAGCGGAACGACGCCCAGGATGAACGCGAAGGCGGTCATCAGGATCGGCCGGAAGCGCAGCTTCGCCGCCTCGAGCGCCGACTCGACGAGCGGCTTCCCCTGCTCGTGGAGCATCTTGGCGAACTCGACGATCAGGATCGCGTTCTTCGCCGCGAGGCCGATGAGCATGATGAGCGCGATCTGCGCGAACACGTTGTTCACGTAGCTCTCCGAGAACTGGCGGGCGAGCCAGAGGCCGAAGTAGGCACCGAACACCGCGAACGGCGTGCCGAGGAGCACGCTGAACGGCAGGCCCCAGCTCTCGTACTGCGCGGCCAGGATCAAGAAGACGAGCAGGATGGCGATCGAGAACACTGCGGCGACACCGGGGGCCCGCTTCTCCTGGTAGGACATGTCCGCCCACTCGTAGCCCATCTCCGGCGGCAAGATCTCCTTCGCGGTCGCCTCGAGGGCGTCGAGGGCCTGTGCCGAGGAGTAGCCGGGGGCGGGCACACCGCCGATCTCCGCGGAGCGGAAGAGGTTGAAGCGGTTCGTGTACTCTGGGCCGGACGTGGGCCGGGTGGAGATGAGCGTGTCGAGCGGGATCATCTGGCCTTGCGCGCTGCGCACGAAGAAGAGGCCGAGCTGCTTCGGGTCCTTCCGGTACTCGGGCTCGGCCTGGACGTAGACCTTGTAGACGCGGCCGAACCGGTTGAAGTCGTTCACGTAGGAGCTGCCCAGGAGCGCGCCCAGCGTGGTGTTCGTGTCGGAGATGGTGGCACCGACCTTCAGCACCTTGCTGCGGTCGACGTCCGCGTACACCTGGGGGACGCTCGCGCGGTAGAGCGTGGAAACGCGTCCGATCTCGGGCCGCTTGCGCGCCGCCTCGATGAAGCGCGCGGCCTGCTGGGCCAGGAACTCGGGCGAACCGCCGCTTCGGTCCTGGAGCTGCATCGTGAAGCCCGCCCCCGTCCCCAGCCCGGGGATGGCCGGAGGCCCGAACGTCACGATCGCGGCCTCGGGGATCTGCTGGGCGAAGGCGCGGTTGAGCGCGGCGATGACGCCGTTGGCGTGCGTCTCCTTGGTCTTGCGCTCGGCCCACTCCTTCAGCTGGATGAAGAAGAAGCCCTGGTTCGAGGAGTAGGCGCCGGTGACCAGGCTGAAGCCGGTGACCGTGTTGTAGCCCTCGACCGCCTCGTTGGCCTTGATGATGGCCTCCGCCTTCTTCATCACCAGGTCGGTGCGCTCGAGCGAGGAGGCGTCGGGCAGGTTGACCTGGGCGAGGAGGTAGCCCTGGTCCTCCTCGGGGATGAAGCCGGCCGGGATGTGCCGCACCAGCACGCCGATCGCGCCCACGAGGATGGCGATGAAGATCATGCTCCGCGCCGTCTTGCGGATCAGGATGCCCGAGAAGCTCACGTAGGCGTCGGTGCCGCGCCCGAAGACCTTGTTGAACCAGCCGTAGAAGGGCGTCAGGAGCGTCTTCTTGCCCGTGGGCGCCCGGAGCAGCAGCCCCGACAGCGCCGGGCTCAGCGTGAGGGCGTTGATGACCGAGAGGAGCACGGAGAGCGCGATCGTGATCGCGAACTGCTGGTAGAAGCGCCCCGTGATGCCGCCCATGAAGCCCACGGGCACGAACACTGCGCTCAGGATGAGGCCGATCGCCACCACCGGCCCCGACACCTCCTCCATCGCCTTGAGCGTCGCCTCCTTCGGCGCCATCCCGTGCTCGATGTGGTGCATGACCGCCTCGACCACGACGATCGCGTCGTCGACGACGATGCCGATGGCGAGCACCAGGCCGAGGAGCGAGAGGACGTTGATCGAGAAGCCGAGCAGCGGGAAGAACATGAACGCGCCCACCAGCGACACCGGCACCGTCATCAGCGGGATGAGCGTGGCGCGCCAGTTCTGGAGGAAGACGAACACCACGAGGATGACGAGCAGGACCGCCTCGAAGAGCGTGTGGACGATCTCGTTGATGCCTTCCTTGACCGGCAGCGTCGTGTCGAGCGAGATCAGGTACTCCATGTCCCGGGGGAAGCGCGTGCTCAGCTCGTCCATCGTCTTCTTGATCTGGTCGGCCACCTGCAGGGCGTTCGTGCCCGGGATTTGGAAGACGGCAATGACGGCGGCGGGCCCGCTGTCGTGGCGGCCGATCGCGTTGTAGAGCATCGTGCCGAGCTCGAGGCGCGCCACGTCCTTGAGGAACACCTGCGAGCCGTCGGGGTTGGTGCGGACGACGATTCTCCCGAACTCCTCCTCGTTCAGGAGACGGCCCTGCGTCTTCACCGTGTAGGTGTACTCGGTGCCGGGCACGGCGGGCGGGCCGCCGATCTGGCCGGCGGGGATGATCTGGTTCTGCTGGCCGATCGCGTTCACGATGTCGGGAACGGTGATCGCGAGCTTCGCGATGCGGTCGGGCCGCAGCCAGACGCGCATGGCGTAGTCGCTGCCTCCGAAGAGGTTGATCTGGCCCACGCCCGGGATGCGGGCGACCGCGTCGTTGATGTTGATCGTGGCGTAGTTCGACAGGAAGTTGTTGTCGTAGGTCCCCTTCGGCGACTTGACGGAGATGATGAGCAGGGGGAAGGGGAGCGCCTTCTTGACCGCGACGCCGTAGTTCTTGACCGACTGCGGCAGCGTGGGCGTCGCCTCGGAGACCCGGTTCTGGGCGAGGACGTTGTCCATGTCGAGGTTCGAGCCCACCTCGAAGGAGACCCTGAGGGTCAGGGTCCCGTCGTTGGCGTTCGTGGACTTCATGTAGATGCCCTTCTCGACGCCGTTCACCTTCTGCTCGATCGGCGTCGCCACCGACGCCTCGACGTCGGTGGCGGAGGCACCCACGAAGGTCGTGGTGATCTGGACCATCGGGGGCACGACCTCGGGGTACTGGGCGATCGGGAGTCCCGACATCGCCACGAGGCCCAGGATCACGGTGATGATGGAGATCACCATCGCCACGATCGGACGGTTGACGAAGAAGCGGGACATGCTACTTCGCCTCGGCCGCCGGCTCCGCGGCGCCCTTTCCGGCCGGTGCGGGCGCCGTGGCCTTCGGGCTCACCGCAAGGCCGTCCTTCACCTTCTGCAGGCCCTCGACCACGACCTTCTCGCCGGGCTTCAGGCCCTCCTCGATGACCCACATCCCGTCGACGCGCGGCCCGACCTTCACGTTGCGGAACGCCACCTTGTTTTCCGGGGTCACGGTCGCAACCGAGTAGAGATTCTGCAGCTCTTGCACCGCCCGCTGGGGCACGAGCAGGGCCCCGATCTTCGTCTCGGAGACGAAGCGGGCCCGCCCATACTGCCCGGGGCGGACGACACGCTGGGGGTTCGGGAACTTGACCTGGACGGCCAGAGTGCCAGTGGTCGGGTCCACCGCGCGCTCGACCGCGTCGATGCTGCCCTTGTAGGGGTGGACGGTGCCGTCGGCGAGGAGCAGCTCGATCTCGGCCTGCCGGGCCGGGCGGCCCTTCTCCTGGATGCGCTTCGCGAGCTTGAGGTACTCGGCCTCGCTGATGCCGGCCCGGAAGAGGATCGGGTCGACCTGGGAGACGGTCGTGAGCAGCGTGCTCTCGCCGCGCCCGACCAGGTTGCCGGCCTTGACCTGCGTCGTCCCGACGAGGCCGTCGATCGGCGACTCGATGTGCGTGTAACCGAGGTCGAGGGTCGCCTTGTCGACCGCCGCCTTCTGGGCGTCCACCTGGGCCCGGGCCGCCTCCTGGAACGCGAGCGCGTTGTCGAGCTCCTGTTGGCTGACCGCCTGCTGCTTCGCCAGCGGCGTCAGGCGGTTCACGTCGGTGGTGGTCTTCTCGAGCCGGGCCTTGGCGGTGGCGAGGTTCGCCTTCGCGTTGGCGAGGGCGGCTTCGAGCGGCAGGGGGTCGATCTGGTAGAGGAGCTCGCCCTTCCTGACGAACGAGCCCTCGGTGAAGGCCACCCGGTTCAGGTAGCCCTCGACGCGGGCCCGGATCTCGACGTCCTGGGAGCCCTTCGTCTGCCCGACGACCTCCATGTAGACGGGCACGTCCTTCTGAACGACGTCGGCGACGTACACCTCCGGCGCGGCGCCGGCCGGCGCCTCCGTCTTGCCGCAGCTCGCGATGGCGATCGCCAGAAGGCCGCTGAGGGCCACGGTCAGAACGCGTTTCATTGGGTCGGTCTCCTCGAAAACAGGCGGACACGGATCATACGTCAGCCCTGCGATGCCCGTCACCCGCCCAGGGCGATGGTCATGGCGACGAGGACGGCTCCGATCGCGACCGTGGAGAGCCCCATGACCCAGCGTCGATGGCCGGTGATGCGTCCGAGGGCGTGGCCGGTCAGGTAGAGCATCCCCAGGGCGACGGCGTTCGAGATCCGCAGAGCTCGGATCCCCTCGCCCACGAGAAGGAACGGGATCACCACGGGAAGAGTCGAGACGAACACCCACAGGAACACCGCGAGCGCGCCAAGCCATGCCTCGCGGCCGAGGCGTGCGGTCGGTGACGGCTCGGGGAGGAGGCGCAGCCGGTCGCTCACCGCGTCGAGCTCCGCGGGGAGGACGACGGAGGACAGCACCGGCGGGAGCGCATCCGCGACGACCTGTCGGGCGTCGCTGCGGTCCTTCGACTCGCGCACCGCCCGCCAGGTCCGGCGATCCCGTCCCTGCTCGGCCAGACAGGCCATCAGGTACATCACGCCGTCGATGATGCCCCAGGCCAGGTTGCAGCCGAGGGCGCCGACGAGCATCGCCCGGATGCCAGCCTGCCCGGCCTCGGCCGCGCTCAGGGACCCGGTGAAGGTGAGGACCATGATGAGGCCGAAGAGGACTTCGGACACCCGGTCGATGGGTTCCAGGAAGCGTCGGTTCCCGAGGAGCCGCTCCCGGTTCATGCCCTGCCTCCCGCGGTCGATCTCGGCGACATGTCAATAGGAGTACGCGACGTAGACCATGCCGTAGAGGAAGCTCTTCGTCCGGTCGTACGCCTGCTGGACGGCCGCCTGCGGGCTCGCGAAGGCGGCGACGAAGCTCACCGTGAACGCCCGGTTGAGTTTCCAGTCGCAGTAGGAGTCGAGCTCGAAGGCGACATCCTTCGAGGTCACGTGCGGCCCGAGGGCGGTCGGCTCGTCGAGCCGGAAGAGGTAGGCGATGAGGCCCCCGCTCACGGACGCGCTCGGCGTCAGGTGGAGCCGTACCTGGTGCGAGACCATGTTCGAGTTGGAGATGAAGTACTCGCCGGCGATCTCGCCCTGCCACCACGTGCCCCAGTCGTGGAAGCCCGGCAGGAGCATGTCGAAGCCCTCGTTCGTCGGCGTGTTCGAGTCGTCGCCCTGGAAGTAGGCGTAGCGGTAGGAGAGCCTCGGCTTCCAGGCCACCTCGTCCATCTCGTAGCCGGCCTGAGCCGTGAACGCGTTGGACTTCAGGAGCTCCCCGCTCTGCTCGTGCGCGTACTCGAGCTCGAAGGCGAGGCCGGGGAGCGCCTGCAAAGGGGAGGTGTAGGCACGGGCGTCGTAGACGTTCATCCCGTCACGGTTCGGCTCCAGGCCGTGGTTGGCGTGGAACTTCATGTAGCTCGCGCCGAAGGTGTTCTTGTCCCCCAGGGCCAGCTCGTAGTTCGCGCCCCACAGGCGGGTTCCCGTGTCGTGCTCGGGGAGATCGTCCCGGTCGAGGTAGAAGACCTCGATGGTGTTGTGCTTCGGCCTCGCGCGGCCGACGGCCGCGAACTGCCACGCCTTGCGGGCGTTCGTCCAGTAGCCGCCGCGGCTGCCGCCCTCCCCGGCCCCGTCCCACAGCAGCATTCCGTGCCCGATCGTGTACGGCGCCCGGCCCACCGTGAAGTCGAGGAGATTCTGGGAGCCCCCGAGGGCCGTGCCGGACCGCCAGCCCAGGTACCCGTCCTCGATCTCGAAGGAGGAGGCGTCCTCGCCGACGACGGAGGGCGGGCCGGCGAACGTCCGCTCGCCGACGGCGCTGAGCTTGCCGTAGATCTCGCTCTTTCCCGCGCCGAAGCGGGCCGAGAGGGCCGGCTTCACGAAGGTCTCCGCCCAGTCGTCGCCCAGGTTGCCGGAGGGATCGGGCCGGACGTCGGTGTAGAGGGAGTTCGCGAAGCCGAATCCCCCGAGCCCGGCGTCCAGGTTGAACGTCCAGTGCCCCTTCTTCGGCAGGCCCGTCGATCGCTCCTCTTCGGCGGGTGGCGGCGGGGCGGGGGCGGGCGGCTCCTGGGCCAGGGCCGGTGCGGGGACGGCGAGAAGGAGAGCCGTGCACGCCGCACCGATGACGGGGAGGGACGGCGGCCGAGCAGGACCGCGGGCGCCTCGGTCCCGCCGATCGCGTTCGCTCGCAGGGATGTCGTCGAGGAGCATGGCTCGTGAGGCCACAAGCCTCCCTCGGCCCGCGGGCGCGGGGAAGTAACAGGAGCGTAAATTACGGTTGCAGCTCCAGGAACCGGGCCGCCGACCTTCGAACCCGTTGGCGTTCCGGCGGCCCTTGGTGGATGATCGCGCGAGCGGAGACGTACAGGCCCGGGGAGCGCCGACGGCGCGACCACGGAAGGGGGACTCGATGGCGACTGCGCTGGCCGTGCTGGCCCTGCTCATCCCGGCCCAGGTTCCAAAGGAGCCGGCCAAGGACCTCTTCCTCCACAGCGTGAAGGCGCCCGGAGTCGAGGTCCGTTTCGTCGACTACCACTGGCAGCCGGCGATCTTCGGGGCCATGGAGAAGGGGACGGGCGAGATCCCGGAGGCGACGCGGAACTGGGTCGTCGCCCGGGTGATCCTGGACGACCACCCGCTGACCCTCGAGGGCGCCCGGCTGGCGGTCGGCAACTACGCGCTCGCCCTCTGGCCCAACCTCGACGGCAAGGGGATGGCGCTCGAGATGCGCCGGGTGGACATGCGCGACGTCTTCCCCGACCTGAACGCGATGGCGCCCGCGCCGCGCGGCGAGACGATCTACAGGGGCCCGGCGAGGTTCGAGACAGTGAGCCCCCTCGCGTCGCGGCTCGACGTGTCGGTGGGGGAGGCGGGAGGCCGGGTCGTGCTCGCCCTCCGCTACGGCGACCGGCGCCTGTCCCTCGCTCTCACGCGCTGAGAGGCTTGAACGAGCGGCGATCGCGCCAGGCTCAGGAGGGAGTCCGCCGGGGTCTCTCCTTCAAGCCCAGGTCGGTGAGGCGCTGGACCACGCCGTGGACCTTCTTCTCCTCGTCCGCGGTGACTTCCGTGAAGTAGTCGTCGCCGCGGAAGACGCGGGCGCTGAAGGCGACCTCCGGCCGCATCTGGCCCTCGGGCTGGAAGAAGGCCGCCGTCCGCGGGCTCTCGACCTCCACCCGGGCACGGCCTTCTTCCGGCGGGGCGAGGGACTGGGCGATCGCGCGAAGCTCGTCCCAGATCTCGGCCGCAGCGGCCCGGCGCTCGGGACCCGGTCCCGACCCCAAGGGCAGCCGGGCGTAGAGGCCGAGCGTGAACCCCACCTGGACCTGGCGTCCCTTGACCATCTCCACGAGTGGCGCCACCTCGAAGGACGCCTCGTGAGTCCGGGCCCATTCCGCGACGTCCCCTCTGCTCAAGACGACCTCCGTCAGCCTCGGTGGCGGCGCTTGACCTTCAACTGGGCGAGCGAGCGGGCCAGCGAGGCGTTGGTCGAGGCCACCTCCTCGGCCGAGAGCTTCTCGCGGAGCCGGGCCTCCGCCCGCCGACGCGCTTCCTCGGCCTTGGCCTCGTCGATCGTCTCGGCCGCGACGGCCATGTCGGTGAGGACGGACACGCGGCGGCCCGTGACCTCCACGAGGCCCCCGCCCGCGGCGAGGAAACGGTCCCGCCCGTCCTTGCGCACGACGATCTCCCCCGGCACGATCCTCGTCATGAGCCGGACGTGGCCGGGGAGGATCCCCATCTCGCCCTGCACCCCGGTGAGCGTGACCATCTCCACGTCCTCGGAGAAGGCCTCGCCGTCCGGGGTCACGATCTCGAGCTTCATGGTCTCGGCCATGTTCGCCTCGGCGCCCTCGCGCGTGCCTCGCCGCTCAGTCGGGCTTCACCTCGTCGATCCCGCCCTTCATGTAGAAGTTGCCCTCCGGCACCGCGTCGTGCTTGCCGTCGAGGATCTCCCGGAAGCCCCGCACGGTCTCCGCCACGGGGACCTGCTTGCCCTCGCGGCCGGTGAAGACCGCGGCCACGCTGAACGGCTGGCTCAGGAAGCGCTGGATCTTGCGCGCCCGCAGCACCGTCGTCTTGTCCGCCGGCGCGAGCTCGTCCATGCCGAGGATCGCGATGATGTCCTGCAGGTCCTTGTAGCGCTGGAGCACCTGCTGCACGCCGCGCGCGACTTCGTAGTGCTCCTGGCCCACGACCTCCGGGGCGAGGGCGCGGGAGGTGGAGGCGAGGGGGTCCACCGCCGGGTAGATGCCCAGCTCGGCGATCGAGCGCTCGAGGACGAGCGTCGCGTCGAGGTGGGCGAACGTGGTGGCGGGGGCGGGATCGGTCAGATCGTCGGCCGGGACGTACACCGCCTGGAACGAGGTAATCGAGCCCTTCTTGGTGGAGGTGATCCTCTCCTGGAGGGCGCCCATCTCGGCGGCGAGGGTCGGCTGGTAGCCGACCGCGCTCGCCGTCCGGCCGAGGAGGGCCGAGACCTCCGAGCCGGCCTGGGAGAAGCGGAAGATGTTGTCGATGAAGAGGAGCACGTCCTGGTTCTTCTCGTCCCGGAAGTACTCGGTGATGGCGAGGCCGGCCAGGGCCACGCGCAGGCGGGCCCCCGGTGGCTCGTTCATCTGCCCGTAGACGAGGGCGATCTTGGACGCGCCGAGGTCCTTCTGGTTGATGACCCCCGCCTCCGACATCTCGCGGTAGAGGTCGTTGCCCTCGCGGGTGCGCTCGCCCACCCCCGCGAAGACCGACACGCCGCCGTGGAGCTTGGCGATGTTGTTGATGAGCTCCATGATCACGACCGTCTTGCCCACCCCGGCGCCCCCGAAGGCCCCCACCTTTCCGCCCTTGAGGAAGGGGCAGATGAGGTCGATGACCTTGATCCCGGTGGGGAGGACCTCGGGAGACGTCGACTGGTCCACGAGGGGCGGGGCCGGGCGGTGGATCGCGTAGCGCTTCTCCGCCTTGACCGGCCCTCGCTCGTCGACCGGCTCCCCGGTCACGTCGAAGACCCGGCCCATCACGCCCTCGCCGACGGGCACCGTGATGGGCCCGCCGGTGTCCGCCACCTCGAAGCCGCGCTTCAGGCCCTCGGTGCCGGACATCGAGATCGTCCGTACCCAGTTGTCGCCGAGGTGCTGCTGGACCTCGAGGGTCAGCTTGACCGGCTGCTTCTGGACCTCGTACTCCACGGTCAGCGCGTTGTAGATCGCGGGCCGCCCCTCGGGGAACTCCACGTCCACGACCGCACCGACGACCTGGACGACTCTGCCCTTGTTCATACGCACCCAGCTCTCCGTGGCGGGCGACCGCCGCCCGTGGCTCAGTCGGCCTGGCCGCCCGCGATCTCCAGCAGCTCCCTGGTGATGTTGCCCTGCCGCAGCTTGTTGTACTCGAGGCTCAGGTCCCGGATGAGCCCGTCCGCGCTGTCCGTCGCGTTCTTCATCGACACCATGCGCGCGCTCTGCTCGCTCGCCTTCGCGTTCAGCAGGACCTGGTAGACGAGGATGGCCAGGTACTGCGAGAGGATGAAGCCGAGGTCTCCCTCCGGATCACGCTCGAACAGGATCTCGGGGCCCTCGGTCGGGGCCGCCGCCTCGGCTTCCATCCCCGGGATCCTGAGCGTCGTGATCTCGCCCACCGGCAGGAACTCGACGAAGCCGGCCTCCTGGGTCAGGGTGTTGACGAAGCGCGTGGCCACCACCTTGACCTCGTCCACCTCCCCCTTCAGGAAGAGGTCGCGGGCGAACGTCGCGATCGCCCTCGCCTCGGCGAAGGTCGGGCTGTCCCCGTAGGCGAACTCGGCGGCGAGCGTCCGGCCCGAGCGGGCGACGAACTGGGCCGCCCGGCGGCCGGCGGTGACGAAGACCGTCGACGCCGGGTCGAACTCCGCGGCCACGCGGAATACGTTCGTGTTCAAGGCCCCGCACAGCCCCTTGTCCGCGGCGACGAGGACGATCCCCCGCCGGCGGACCTCGCGGAGCTCCAGCAGGCGGTGCTCGAACTGGGGATGTTGCCTCGCCGCGCGCATGATCCGGTACAGGAGCTGGACGAAGGGACGTCCGGCGAGCGCCGCCTCCT
>Ga0335080_10002268_pt1 | contig 19120 bp, 16 predicted proteins | sample Lox_Sample_34_FD_206720 | JGI IMG/M metagenome (GOLD analysis project Ga0335080, IMG submission 206720) | Soil microbial communities from Loxahatchee National Wildlife Refuge, Florida, United States - Lox_Sample_3.4 | ecosystem: Environmental > Terrestrial > Soil > Wetlands | place: USA...
CTACATGGCTATTGAGGATCTCAAGCTCGATCCTGCATGGCAAAACGGCGAATACATGGCGGAGCCGCAAGATGGCTTGCGCGGCACTGAACGAAATTGCTTCTCGTGATGGGATCCGCACCCCTCGTGATGCAGAAGCAGGCTCCCACCCGCGAGAAGGCGGAAGAATACGTTGATGGTTACCTTGCACGCATCATGGCATCCACCGACGCGAACGATATGATCTACTACCTGAACGCCAGCCGCAACTACAACCCCGAGCCGAAGCTCGAAGCCCATCAAGGTGCCTGTTCTGTGGATCAATTCGGCTGACGACTTCATCAATCCGCCGGAACTTCGCATCGCCGAGAGAATGCTGAAACGCATGCCCTATGCGCGATTCATCCTGATCCCAGTCAGCGAGCAGACACGTGGGCACGGAACGCACACCGCCGCTGCGGTGTGGAAAGACCACCTGGCTGAATTCATGAAGGAAACCAAAGCGAAATAGTGAGGCAATTCTAAGTTGCAGTCGCTAAGGAGTTGCCACAACGGCTATCGTCAATTCCGATCGCAACTATCGGTTCAACGGCGACGCCGATAGCCTGTCCCGCTCGGTACACGCATTGACGCAGCTTCGTGCGATCGTTTCTATACTAGAAGTGTATTTCTTCGCGCTGAGGTTCCCAGCAAATTGAAGCATTGGGTGGGAGTGGTAAACATCTATTCACGCTTCGTGGATTGGTTCACGCATCGCATGGCCAATCAACGTCAGCGTTTGCTTGCGGTTACCATCCTCGCCGGAGGCCTTTGCGGCGTCGCGGCGGTGGCCTTCCATCTTTCCATTGGGTGGCTTGAGGACCTGATGATCAATCGCGCGAACCATACGCCCGGCTATTCCTGGATCTTTTGGACGATTCTCAGCCCTGGCGTCGGCGGGCTAATCGTTGGCCTCGGACTAACTTACTGGGCTCCGGCTGCAGCGGGATCAGGAATCCCGCAAGTGAAAGTTGCGTTCGCCATGCGCTCGGGGCTTGTTTCGCTCCGGGAGACCATCGGCAAGTTTGTGCTATGCGCTTTCCAGATTGGTTCCGGAGCTTCACTCGGCCTCGAAGGTCCTACGGTTCAGATATGCGCCGGGGTCAGCAGTCTGATGGCGCGCGGCGCCCGTCTGAGTCCGACCAACTGCCGGCGCATGGCTTCTGTCGGTATGGCGGCAGGAATTGCCGCCGCATTCAATGCGCCGATCGCCGCGATTACCTTCACACTTGAAGAGCTGATTGGCGATCTCGATCAGACGATGCTCTCCGGTGTGATTGTGGCCGCGGCGCTCGCAGCGGTTGTGGAACACTCCGTTCTCGGCTCCCATCCCGTTTTCCACATGCCGCGCTCGTACGAGCTTGGCTCCGCCTCATCGCTCGTGTGGTATGCGCTCCTTGGAATCCTAGCGGCAGTTGTCTCGATCGCCTTCACGGACGGGCTGCTCAACCTGCGCGCTCTGTTCAAACGCTGGACGTCGGTTCCCAGGTGGATTCATCCCGCAGTCGGTGGACTCGCGACGGGTGCGATGGCCGCTCTCGCGCTCTACCTGTTCAAGCTCAACGGCATCGCGGGAGATCCGTATAAGACACTCGAACTCGCACTTACCGGAACCATGCCGCTGACCTTTATGCTTGTGTTCTGTGTTCTAAAGCTCGCTGCAACTGTCAGTTCCTACTCGAGCGGCGGGTCGGGAGGCATCTTCGCGCCGTCACTTTTCATGGGCTCCATGCTGGGCGGCGCGGTCGGCTATCTCGATGTTATGGTCTTCCACCATCCTGCCGACTCCATTGGTGCATTCGCCGTCGTTGGGATGGGAGCGGTGTTTGCAGGGATTGTACGCGCGCCGATGACATCGATTTTGATCGTCTTTGAGATGACGGGCGGTTACGGCCTGGTGCTACCGTTGATGATCGCGAATATGAGCGCATTTGCGCTCGCTCGGCACTGGCGTCCAATTCCTGTCTACGACGCATTGCTGCTGCAGGACGGCATCGAACTGCCGCACGGTTCGCCGCCTGTCGCGCCGCCGCATGACGCAGAGATCGAAGCGGAAGAGCCAACCATGGACGCAACGGCATAAAACTGGTTCAGAGGTCGCAAATGGCGGTTTTCGAATTTGTACTTTCGATTTTTTGTGAGTTTTCCAACTGAGAACTCGGAGCTTTGAACTGCACTATTGTCCGGGCTCCATGTTGTAGAGGAAGATGGCGCGCAACTCCAGGTAGGGACCGTGGAACTCGTGGGGGAGGGGGGGGTAGTTCGATCCGGTGAGTGCGCCCCAGGCTGCGCGATCCAGGCCGGTATCGCCGGAGCGGCCTTCAAGCACCATGCTGCCATCCATGATGCGGCCGTTGGGCAGCACCTTGAAGCGGATCACCACCGCACCCTTCTTCAGGATTGGTGGATTCACTTCGTCGGGAATCAGCGGGTCCCAAGTGCGTTCGGTTTCGCGGTGCCAGCGAAGGAGCCAGGAGCTGAAGTCCACGCCCTGGGTGTCACTAAGTACTTGAACGCCGCCGGAGCCGGCGCCGGGATGCATCTGCAGCTGTCCCGGGCCACCGCCGGGATTGCTGGTTGCGCCCGGTCCCGAACGCGCGCCGCGCATGGCATCGCGAAGCTGGTCTGCGGGGTTCGCAGATCCCATGGCGAAGTTTGGTCTGGCTGGAACGGCCTGCGGATGTGCAGGTTCTACCGGCGCAGGCTCGACCTTGGGAGCAGGCGCGGTAAGAGCGGGTTGCGCGGGCGGAGTTTCAGGCTGAGCTTCCGGGGGCGGAGGAGGCGGAGCGGGCTTGTTCAGGGCCTCCAGTGTCTTCTTATCGATGCGCGGCTGTTTTTCGGGTACTGGAGCGATCTTAGGCTTCGATTGGTACTTCTGGACCAGATCAGGAGGCAGGTCGAGGTAGGAGAGATCCTTGCGCTGCTTGATGGCATCGAAGGGATCGATCACGGGCGGAACGCGGAAGATATACTTCGGCACCCAGGTGATGGCGGAAAGGAGCAGAATATGGATCAGCAGTGCGATCCATATGCCTTCACGCAAGCGCGCCCAGCGGCGCTCGTCTTCAAGCTCGCTGATCATCATCAGGAGCTCGTGCGTGTCGTAGTCTACCCAGCGCGAAGTTGCCGCGCCCCGGCGAACTGTCGCTCCGCTGCCGTTCTCGCTTGCTATTGCGGGTTCTTCGGTCGCCGGAACATCTTCCGGCCAGGGAAGATCATCTTCGGGATAAGTCAGGTTCAGGGGGCCTGTGCTGGCTCTCTTCCGACGGGTTGCCGCGGCCTGATCCTGCTCACTCGCGGAAGGTTTTGCTTCACTGGTCGGCATGCGTTAACTGCGGCTGCCTCAGGCGGGTTATGCTGGGCCAGCTCTGCTTCGAGATCCTTCCCTTTTATTCTCTCATTCCTTGAGATTGGAGCAAAACCAGAGTCAACCCACTCTCTTTGGGCTCATTTAGAGGTCGCCGCTCCGTGATGGTGGCGTCGACGTGAGTATTGTGGTTCCGACATAGACCAATTCCGCTTTGCTGCGCGGCCAGTCACGGAGGCACGTAGACTCCGGACCGTACAATTGATCTTTTGTATCCCCAGTTTTTTGGACGTTTTAATCGCGGAAAGGGACGTGTTTGAGGCACTTTTTCCTGTCAATCTGGCACCAGTGGAAGGTTGTGATCCTGCCCATGTTCATCAAGTGGGGCATGGTCGGTGCGGGACTTTTGGCCATCATGGATTCCTCCACGATCCCGGTTCCGATGGATGCGCTCATCGCTGTATGGGTCTGGCAGAATCGCGGGCTCTTCTGGGCGTACTGCCTGATCGCGGCGGCTGGATCCTCGATTGGCGGGTTATTGCCGTATGCGCTGGGCCGCGCGGGCGGCGAACTCTTCATCCTCAAACACGTTAACCGCGAGCGCTACGAAAGTATGAAACTTCGCTTCGAGAAGCAGGAGTTTCTGGCCATGGCGATCCCTTCGTCGCTGCCGCCGCCGACACCGTGGAAGATTTTTGTTTTTGCAGCGGGCGTGTTCGAGATGCGGGTCGCGCCGTTCATGCTGGCGGTGTTCGTGGGAAGGCTGGTGCGGTGGCTCATCCTTTCGCTCCTGGTGATCGAACTGGGACCGGGTGTGGTGGATGCCATCGAACATCACGCCCTCGGGGTTGTGCTGGTTGTGTGCGGACTGGCTGCTATCGGTTTCGCGATCTGGTGGACCAGAAAGCGCAAGCAGGGCGAGATTCCAAGCTGAACCCGTATCAGTCATTCAGTGACACGCGGCGGCAATCTCTACCAACTACCCCCCGGCATTTGGAGATACAAAGCCCTATCTTCAATGACTTACAGCAAAACCTCGCCACAAATATTTGATTCGAAAGGGCATAGGTTCCAAATATTTCTTTCCAAAGGACTTAGAGAGTCGGAACCAGGGAATGAGCTGACCCGAAAAATGTGGATGAAAGTTTACAGTCTGTGCTCCTTGAGCGAGATTTGGATTCAGCTTCATTGTGCGCCGAAGCCCGATATAAGCTGCAAAAAACCGGCACCTGGTTCTTGTATACGGCTGAGCGACTTAGCTGCCGGTCTGCATGAAGAGAGCTTGACAGCGCTGGCCTATATGCGCAGCGTCTCAATCAGTGCGGTGAGTGCGGCGGGCTGTTGCCGTCGACTCGGGTAGTAGAGAAAGAAACCAGGAAAAGGCTGGCACCAGTTCTCCAGTACACGCACCAGGGCGCCGCTCTGAAGATGATCGAGCACATACTGCTCTGAGATGAATGCGAGACCGACGCCGCCAAGAGCAGCCTGCGTGACGAGGTCCTGATCGTCCACAATCAATGGGCCGCTCACTCCGACTGAGAGAGATTTTTTGCCCTTCTCAAACTCCCATCGGTATATCCCAGCATCCCCATGCCGGAAATTGATGCATCGATGCCGCAACAGATCACTCGGCAACTTCGGCTTGCCGTGCGATTGGATGTATGCGGGCGAGCCAACAATTGCCGGCCTGTGATCGGGCGACACGCGCACCGCGATCATGTCTTTTTCGATGTATTCGCCGAAGTGTATGCCTGCGTCGAAACCCGCGGCGACGATATCCATCCGACTGTCATTCGTGGTCACGTCGAGCACAACTTCGGGGTATTTGCGTGCGAACTCGCCAAGCTTCGGCGCGAGCACCGTGCCGGCGGCAAATCGAGGCACCAGCAGCCGCACGCGGCCAGCGGGCTTCTTACGCAGACCCGCTACCCGGTCCAGCGCTACGTGAACTTCCGAGAGCGCCGGACGCAGCTGCGCCACGAGCTCCTGTCCAGCCTCGGTCGGTGCCACGCTTCTCGTGGTGCGCGAGAGCAGCCGCACCCCTACCCGCTCCTCCAACCCGCGCATGGCATGGCTCATGGCAGACGGAGAAACGCCGAGGCGCTTGGCGGCGCGGGTAAAACTGCGTTCTTCCGCGACGACGACAAATGCAGATAACGCACTCAGATCGTTTTCAGTCATTTGTGAATTATATTCACAAACACTTGTACTGAATGGGCTCTTATCATTCTGATCGTTTCGCCTTACCTTGGACATGGAGAAGCGAGCCAAGGCGTTCATCCACTCCTGTTCACAACGTCTTCTCTCAAAGATCGAAAAATGAACTGCAGGAACGATCGAACGACCCGGATGCGGCTTGCTGCGTTCATGCTGCTCTTCGCGAGCGTAAGCGCGAGGGCGCAAGCGACGAAGGATGTCGGCAATGTTCCTGAGGCCCCGACGCCCTCTATCAGCTCGATCGAGGCACTGAACTATCTTGGAGGCGATGCGTCGATGCCGTCATTCTCCGACAGCGTTCTTGGCGTCGATTCGAAGTTCCGAAAGGCGATGCTCAGTCACGGGATCGCATTACGCATGATCGCGCAAGGTCAGTACACGCAGAACATGCTTGACGCGCCGGTGCCGGCCGACGAACAGGTCTATGTGGGCCAGCGGGCGTTTGGCGGCGCGATGCTGCAGCCCATCTTGACCGCTGACCTGCATCAGCTGCATTTGCGGAACGCGCAACTCTATCTGGGCGGCGTGTGGAACTGGGTGAGCTGGGACCCGGCAGGCCCAAAAGCATTTCAGCTTTGGGACCTTTATTTCTACAAGGCGTTCGGCGAAGATCGTGTGGAGATGAAGGCAGGCTACGTATCGATGAATCTCGATTTCATCGGCCTGTTTGTGGGAGGATCAACCTCTGCCGGAGCACAGGGCGTGTATGCGGTCCTCCCGTACGAGGCCGGAATGTCGTACTTTCCGCTGACATCGCCAGGCGCTACCTTGCGGGTTCGAGGTCCGAGCAGCACCTACTTCAAGGCGGGAGCGCAGCGAAGCATCGATCCCAGGGGAGGGCCGACGGAAGTTGCACGCAACAACGCCGGCTTCCGGTTCATTCCGCACGGCGACAAACTGCTCGTCATCGGCGAAGGCGGTTATTTGCGCAAGGCGAGTCACGATGCGCATGAAGCGTGGCTTCGCGGAGGTTACATGTACAACACCACCGCATACAGCAACGTGGCCACCGGCACAGCCGAGTCCGGCAACTACTGCGGATACGTTCTGATGGATTACCAACTTAAACAAGCAAACCGCGAGCACCCAAATCAGGGACTCTACGCGGGTGGATCGTGGATGACCGCGCCGGAGTCGTTGGATCCCTACGCCCGATACTACGAGGCGAGGCTCTACAAAGAAGCGCCGTTTCAAAGCCGCCCCGCTGACCTTGTATCCGTCGTCGCTTCCCGGACAGGCTATAGCAGCCAGTACACCGACAAGCTTGTTGCCGAGGGCAAAACAGTCTGGCGCGCTGGAACCACGCTTACCGGCAGCTACTCGTTTCGCGCTGTGCGTGGAAACTACTTGAACCTCGGACTGAGCTACGTTAACGGCCCCGCGATCACTCCACGCGTGCCAAGCGCCCTGAAAATCCAGGTGGCTTGGACAACATTTTTCTGAAGGTCTACACCAAGTGATCTGTCCCGCGCCCGGCGAAGATCAACACTTCGACCCAAAAGAAAGGTAATGAACATGCGAAACAACCCGTTGGATTTCACCGGAAAAGTAGCCCTTGTCACCGGAGCAGCATCTGGTATGGGACTGGCCACCGCGCAGGCTTTCGCCGAAGCAGGCGCCGCCGTCGCACTCGCTGACTTCAGGGAAGACCTTGCGAAGGCAGAAGCCCAGAAATTAGCCGCCGCAGGTCACAAGGTCATTGCCGTGCGGTGCGACGTGGCGAATGAGTCGCAGGTCAAAGCCATGGTGGAACAGACAGTATCCGCCTTTGGTCGCCTCGACGCTGCGTTCAATAACGCCGGCATTCAGAGTCCGGCAATTGAGACGGCTGATGCAAGTGGCGAGGAGTTCGAGCGTGTGAATGCCGTCAATCTTCGCGGCGTTTGGAATTGCATGAAATATGAGCTGCTGCAAATGCGGGAGCAGGGTAGTGGCGCTATCGTCAATAACTCATCGATTGGCGGCCTGATCGGGCTTCCCGGTCGCGCAATCTATCACGCTTCCAAGCACGGCGTCATAGGACTGACAAGAAGCGCCGCGATGGAGTATGCCTCTCGGGGCATCCGCATCAATGCCATCTGCCCAGGAACGATCGACACTCCGATGGTTCAGGAGATGCTCGCAAAGGAGCCCGAAGCGATGAAGGAGATTATGAGAGAACAGCCGATCGGACGGCTTGGCCGTCCAGAAGAGATTGCTTCTGCGGTTCTCTGGCTTTGCAGCCCTGGCGCTACTTTTATCATCGGCCACGCCTTGGCAGTTGACGGCGGGTTCACGATTCATTAACGAAAAGGAGTTGAGGAAATGAAAGGAACGGTTCTATACGGCACGCGCGATGTGCGCTTTGAAGATCGTCCAGCTCCAAGGATCGAGAAGCCTATTGACGCCATCCTTCGCATCGCAGTCACGTGTGTCTGCGGTTTCGACCTCTGGCCGTATCGCGGCGTTGAGAAGGTCGCGCAGCCTGTTCCGATGGGACACGAATACTGCGGATTCGTCGAAGAGACGCTTCGGTTCGCCGGTATTTGCCGGATCTGACAGGCTGGTCTGGGAGAAAAAGATCGACCCGGGCAAGGTATTCAATCTCGTTCTTCCCCTCGAGCAGGTGGCGGAAGGGTATGGCGCCATGGACGAGCGGCGCGCGATTGAGGCGCTGCTGCGGCCGTAGAAGCCGGACCCGGGCTACAAATCTCTGAAAAGTTTGTTTCCAAACGAGGAGTGGTGCTTGTACACTCCCCTGCGGTCGGTAATTTCCCTCGAGCTCGCCGGCTACAAACCAAGAATCAGGAGAAAGAGGATGAAAAGCAAGTGGAGCATCTTCGTGGGCCTATGCGCATTAACCCTGTCGGCTCTGTGCGCCTTACCGGCAAGTTCCCAGTCTTCAGAGGTTAAAGAGAAACCGCCAATGTACTCGTACATCGCCAATTGGGAGATTCCGCGTGCGCATTGGGCTGAGATGGAAAAGAGTTACGAAGCAACCAAGGCGATTCTTGACAAGGCGGTCGCTGACGGGACGCTGGTTGGGTATGGCAACGACGAAAACGTTGTGCACACGCCGGGCGAATTCACTCACGATGACTGGTGGTCAGCCACTTCAATGGCGGGACTGATGAAGGTGCTCGATCAGATCGCAGCATCGGGTGGTAGCAGTTCGCCGGCACTGGAAAGTGCGACCAAGCATTGGGACGAGATCGAGGTCAGCCGCTACTACAACTGGCATCCCGGTTCTTACAAGAACGGGTATGTCCAGGTTGCGTTCTACAAGTTGAAAGCAGATGCTCCAGATGACGCCATCGAGACTCTGAGCAAGAATCTCATCGTTCCTCTGCTGGAGAAGCAACTTGCGGACGGCACGATCGTCGAATATGAGATTGATGTTGCAGCCGTCCACACCAGCGCACCAGGCACCTTCGCGATTGTGTGGGTTTGCCCAAACGCCGATGGAATCGACAAGGTGAATGCGGCGATTCGCGGTTCGATGAAGGGTCAGCCTCTCGGCGGACCAGCTTTCGCTTCGATGATCGACGTCAGCGCACATCGGGACGAATTGGAGCGAGGGAACGGGATTTTCAAATAGTTCGACTCACTTCGTTGCAGAAACAAGAATCGGCAGGCTTCGAAAACCTGCCGATTTTGTTTTGCGTGGCTAGCTCGTGATTCTAGCGGTGATGTCCGCCGCCGCCGTGGCCGCCGCCGCCCGAATGACCGCTGCTGAAATGGCCGCCTCCGCTGAAGTGACTTCCGCCACTGAAATGGCCGCCGCCACCACTGAAGTGCGGTGCACTTGGCGCCTTGAAGCCGCCGCCTCCGAAGGAGTGGCTGCTGAAGCTGGGAGCCCTGGGAGCTTTATAGCTTCCGCCACCGTAGCTGTAACCGCCATTCGAGCGTCTGCCGGCGAAGGGCTGGAACCCTCCACCCGATGGCGCGCGAGCAATGCTGGAGCCTCCATAGGTGTAGGCGTGATTGCCATAGACGTTTCCTGATCCATAAGTGCGGCTTCCGTCGTAACTGTAGCTCGGAGTGCGGTAGGGCTGTGTATAGCTGCCGCTGAACCCGGGACGCATCCCGTAGTTCTGCAGTGGCCGGCTGTAGGGGCTGGAGGAGGCCGCGTAACCGCCTCCGTAGCTGTTGCCGAAGGTGCGAGCCGTGGGGTAGCCGTAGCTGCCGGATCGACCCTCGGCGAATCCGGCACCGCGAGACTGCTGCGGTCCGCCGGTGGGCTGCGGTCCGTGGTTGTAGGCCTGATATCCCTGCGAAGCGGAGCGACCCTGCTGGCCGTAGGCACCGTTCGCGCCGTTGTAAGCGTAGTTCAATCCACGGCCGTTCTGCATGCGGCTCTCTGCTCCCCCGTTGGCGTAAGATCCGCCGCGCGGCATGCCGTAGCCGTTTCCGCCGTAGGAGCTACCGTTGCGGCCGTAGCTCTGGCCGCCGCCGCTGTGAGCCGAGGCGCTGCCGTTCTGGCCGCTGTAGCCATTGCTGCCGCTGCGCCCCGTGTTGCCGCTGTTTCCGGCGAATCCATGGCCGTAGTTGGTGCCGGCGCGATTGCCGTAATTGCCGCGTTCTCCGCCGCCATTGAAGGCGCGCACTGCGGGATTGCCGCCGCCACCGAAGCGGCCGCGGTCAAGGCCGGAGCGGAGGGTGTGATTCCAACCTCCTCGATTGCCAGAGCCGCCGTGCTCACCCCAGCGGGACAACTGGCCGTGAGCGCCCCAGTAGCGGGCGCCGCCGTGAGCAAAGCCCCAATCGTGCACCTGCCAGCTGTGCGTGCACCATACGTTGTTGCCGAAGAAGATGGCGTGGGAAAACCAGTCGAGTCCCCAGCCGAGCCAGCCAAATGGAGTGAAGGCGAAGGCGTTCATTGCGATGCCGGGACCCCACGAGATGAAGGCATTGCCGAAGAATGAACCCGTGGCTCCGATCCAGTTGAAGCCGGCATACGGAGCGACGGGAGCGCCGTACACAGCCCACGGATCGTATTGCGGCACATAGACAATCTGTGGCGTTGGTGGAGCGATCTGGATGTTGCCCTGGTCCTGGACGACTACCTGCTGCTGGTTGTCCTGGAGGTTGCCGGCGGCCTGCGCCCGCGCGCGCATCACCTGAATGGTCTGCATCACATCCTGCGGCTGGTTGTAGTAGGCGTTGCCGAGATCGGTGGTCCATTGCAGGCTTTGCGCCATCTGATCGAGAACCTGCGGAAAGGCTGTAAGCGCTTTGACGCTGGGATCCCAGCTGGTTTGTGAATTGGCGGCGGCAGCGATCTGCTCGGGCGGCACTGCGCCCATCGCGTGCAGCCACTGGTTCGCTGCGACGACCTGCGCCGGGTAGGTGGAAGCCGCAAGGATCATGGAGACGAGATTGTCGGGGTAAAGCGCGATGGGAGCAACCATCTGTTCGAGCCGGTCAGGGCTGATGGCCTGCTGAGGCTGATAGGGCGGAGTGGGAGCCTGGTCGGGAGCGTCGTATGCCTGCTGCTGATTGATGTCAGGCTGCTGGATGTAAGCAGGGGGCTGCTGGTATTGCGGCTGGCCATACTGTTGCGGTTGCTGCGGAGCGTAGTCGTATTGCTGATTGGGATCGCCTGGCTGCTGAGCTGGCGAGTATTGGCCGTTTTCTGAAGCCGGCTGGGTGGGAGTCCAGTTGGGAATTGGAGTGGGATCCTGCGCGATGAGGTTTATACCAGCGAGCATCAGGATAAGAAGAGCGATTGCTGCGCAGCGGGATTGAAGACGAGAGTTCTTCAAATGTGCGGGAGCCATCGAGACGTCTGAAGCAAAGCGTGAGAGCAAAGTACTTGGAAGCAGGCGCGAGCGCACATCAGATTGGGGTTTCATCTTCCCTCGCAGAAATTCGCGCGATGCGCTGTTCGCAAATTGCCAGCCGTCGTCGTCGCCGAATTCTCGGTGTGGCCTGACGCTGGTTCATCAAACTCAAGCAGCCGGTCACCTCAGTAGCAACCCCGCGACGCGTAGTAAGTTTCGCGGATGTAACAGAAATGTCGTTGCTGTACGCAGATCCTGCGTGATGGCGGGCACCCTGGCGCTCTAAGGGGTTTGTTTTCTTTGGACGGGGTGCTGCGCTTGAAGGATTTGGCCGAGCCCGGTTGGTTCGCGGGATTCCGCCTGAAGGACTACAATCGTTCTCGCTATGGCAACTGTGACTCTCCCGACCGAAATACAGCCGCGCTCGCCGCAGGGCGAGTTCCGCAATGAGCCGTTCACCAATTTCAAAGACCCCGAAACCGTCCGCAAGATGAAGGTTGCGCTGGACCTGGTGGCCAGCCATCTGGGGCATGAATACGACCTCGTCATCGGCGGCAGCCACCTGAGGACCGAGGGCAAGATTAAGTCCATCAATCCCGCCAGGCCGGCGCAGGTGGTGGGAGTTCATCAAAAGGCCGGAGCCGAACATGCAGAGAAGGCGATTCAGGCAGCGTTGGATGCGTTCGAGACGTGGAGCCGGACTTCTGTCGAGACTCGGGTATCTTTGCTGCTGGGTGCAGCGCAGATTATTCGCGAGCGCAAGCTCGAGTTCTGCGCGTGGCTCACGTATGAGGTGGGCAAGAACTGGGCCGAGGCGGATGCCGATGTTGGCGAGACGATCGACTTTCTGGAGTTTTACAGCCGCGAGGCTCTGCGGCTGGCGAAATCGAAGACGCCGATTCAATTGCCTGGCGAGTTCGATCAACTGCTGTATGTTCCGCTGGGCGTGGGCGCGGTGATTCCGCCGTGGAATTTTCCGTTCGCGATTATGGCGGGGATGACGGTGGCGTCGATCGTCACGGGGAATACCGTGATCCTGAAGCCGTCGAGCGATTCGCCGACGATTGCAGCGAAGTTCATCGAGGTTCTGGAAGAGGCGGGGATGCCGGGAGGAGTGGTGAACTTCTGTCCGGGGTCGGGGGCTACGTTTGGCAATGCGATCGTAGAGCACAAGAAAACGCGCTTCATTGCATTCACTGGCTCGAGGGATGTTGGTCTGGAGATTCACGAGCGAGCAGCGAAACACCAGAAAGGGCAGATCTGGATCAAGCGGACGATTCTTGAGATGGGCGGAAAAGATTCGACGCTGGTGCTGGCGGATTCGGACCTCGATGCGGCTGCGGATGGAGTTGTCGCGGCGGCGTTTGGATTCAGCGGGCAGAAGTGCTCGGCGTGTTCGCGCGCGATCGTGGAGGCCCCGGTGTACGACGTCTTCGTGGAGCGGGTGCGCGAGAAGGTTGCAAAGCTGACTGTGGGCGATCCGGCGACGAATCCAAATATGGGGCCGGTAGTGAACAAGGCTGCAATGGATTCGATTCTGCGCTACATCGATATCGGCAAGAAAGAAGGACGGCTGGTGGCGGGCGGCAAAGCAGTCGAGAACGCCGAGGGTGGATTTTTCATCGAGCCGACGGTGATTGTGGATATCGCGCCGGATGCGGTGATTGCGCAGGAGGAGATCTTCGGGCCGGTGCTGGCGGTCATCAAGGTGAAGGACTTTGATGAGGGTTTGAAGGTGACGAACAACACCGAGTACGGACTGACCGGCGCGATCTACACAAATTCGCGCGAAGCGCTGGATATTGCAAAGCACGAATATCACGTGGGCAATCTGTACCTCAACCGCAAGTGCACCGGAGCGATGGTCGGCGCGCATCCCTTCGGCGGTTTCAACATGAGCGGAACGGACTCGAAGGCGGGCGGACCGGATTACCTGCTGCTGTTTACGCAGGCAAAGAGCGTGGCTGAAAAGCTTTAAGACGAAACCTGGAAACAAAATATCCCTCGGGAGAGATTCTCTCGAGGGATCTTCGTTTGCGGGTTGATATCACGATGGGATGAATGACAGGTTGTCTTCACCAATCCTTGTAACGACAAAGATACAAAGCGCGAGTTTCAAATCTGCTTCATCGATGATGGTGAGCGAATAGCGGCCAAAAAAGTAGGAAATCGACCACATGGCAATGTCTGCCGCATCCTCGGATAAGTACATTGTTTGACCGCCATGCTTCGAGATTCGAAGAAGCCTTCCCTCTCCCTCGCAGGTCCACGAAGATCCGAAGATGAATGGACGCTTCAACCGGAAGGAGCCGCCGCCCGCGATCGAGATGAGATAGGTACCGCTGAAAAAGGATTCGCGCTGGAGTCGCGCGACCTGTTCACCGGATCAAGCATGAGAGTTTCGTCAATGAAGGAAAGAGGCGCTCGTTTCGCGAAGTAGCTTCCTTGAGGGGTCTTGATGTCGAATCCTCCGGAGAACATTCGCGATTTGACTTGCACCTCGAACATGTATCGCCGGAAGTCTATCACTCGATCCGGGACTCTGCACGGATGCGAGACGGCAGAGTGTCGAAGGTTAGCCCAGCGTGTGTGGACAGGACGTTTCCAGTCCGACTGGCGCGGGCAACTAGGTGGACCGATTGAGAATACGGAACTCAGGATAGGCAGTGGGTAATTGAGCGGGCTCGGTGTGCAAAGCGCTCAGGCATGTGCGCGCCTGATCGCGGAGAAGGGCAACGTCGACGAAACAGAATTGCGCACTGCAACGATCGAGACGCGTGAGCGCCCTGGTCAGAAGCGAAATTGCGCCGACGCGGTTGCCTCTGCACAGATGGTGGAAGGCTGCGGAGATCTGCACGAGGGATTGGAGGAAGCTCTTCTCCGGTTCGCGCAGGATGAGCCAGACGCTTTCCCAGTGTTCGTGAGCCTCGAAGAACTGCTGTGTGCGATAGCAATGGAGGCCCTCGGCGAGTGGGCCAGTGGTCCAGTCAAAATTTGTGGTCATGCGAAAGAATGAGGCCGCTGAATCGATCAGCGGCCTTGGAATTTTGTTTGGCTGTGTGAGAGCTACGATTGTGCCATCGCGGGCGAACCCGTGGCGGGGATGGCTGGAGCCTGCTGCATTTCGGCTTCGAGCTTGCTGCCCACTTCCGCGGCGGCCTGTGCGAGCACGCGATGGTGAATTGTGAACAGCGCGAGTTCGAGGCGGTCGCTGACCCCGGTCTTGTCGTAGATGGAACGCAAGTAGTTCTTGATCACCTGTTCGGTCGTCTTGAGGCGCAGCGCGATCTCGCGGTTCTTGCAGCCCTGAACGATGAGCGCGACGATGCGCATCTCCTTCGGGGTCAGACGGTCGCGGACGCGTGTGCCAACCATATCCTCTTCGGGCGAGTCGGGAAGCTGAAGCTGCGGCGGGGCCCAGGTGTCACCGGCGGCAACGCGACGAACGCACTCGACCAGAGCCTGTCCAGTTACATTGCGGAAGACCACGCCGCGGAATCCCTGCTGGAGGTAGCTCGACGCCGTCTCGCTGTTTTCAGCGATCACGATGCCGCGGCTATTGGAAGCCTCGAGAAGCGTGCGCAGACGCGCCATATCGGGCCGCAGGGACGCTGCGAATACCACTATGGAGCCGGGGAAGGTGGTGATCGCGTGCATCATTCGATCCAGATCAGTGCACTGGGCAATGATCCGCAGATCTTCGTCCATGGCCAGGACCTTAGCTGTCCCAGCCCTGAAGATTGCCTGTGAATCTGCAAGAATGACTTTGTTCATGTTTTGCGCCTCTTCGCCAGTGAAACAAACTACTTTGGGCCGAAACCGGCACTACTTTCTCTCACGGGCCGGGTGCTGCCAAAAATCGGGCGAACTCTTTCTGCCTAACTTCGGTTATCGGCAGACGCCCAGAAACCTCAGAAAACTACCCCATGGGTGCAGTGGAAATGATACACATGCCTTTCGTCACCCCTGATGCTCAGAGGTACCTGCACCTAAGTAATACCCCGGAACTTAGATTACAGCCCATAGCACTAAAAGGTCACGGAGAATCCTTCGGGGTTGTCTACACATCCTGTTTACCGATTGGGAACAAATGGGCTCTAGATTGGTTTATTGAACCCTAAACCCCTGTTTTTTGCATGCGTTGGAACGAAATGGGTTTGATCGAGATGAAAGCCGATGAAGCTCGGCGGAAACACCGTAGACTGGGAGGATCATGGCAAGGCCGAATTTACTGGCTGTGGACGATGACGTCAGCGTGCTTGAAGCGGTAGTCCAGGACCTGCGGAGGGAGTACGGCAAGGAGTACCGGGTCATGCGCGCAGGCAGCGGGCAGGCCGCTCTGGACACTTTGGAGGTGCTACGCGGACGCGATGAGCCGGTGGCTCTTCTGCTGAGCGACCAGAGAATGCCGGGGATGTCGGGGGTGGAGTTCCTGGAACGGGCCCGGGAAATGTATCCCGAGGCAAAACGGGTTCTTCTGACCGCTTATGCCGATACAGAGGCGGCGATCCAGGCGATCAATACAGCACGCATTCATTACTACCTGAACAAGCCGTGGGATCCGCCGGAGGAGAAGCTTTACCCCGTCCTGAGTGATCTGCTGGATGACTGGAAGGCTGGATACAAGCCGCCCTTCGAGGGCCTCCGGGTCATTGGCAACCGTTGGGCGCTCGCTGACCACAATCTTCGCAATTTCCTTTCCCGGAATCATATTCCCTATCGTTGGATCGATGCGGCCACATCAGAAGAGGCCCAGAAGCTGCTGAATGAGCGTGGTATGAAGCCGGAGCAGCTGCCGGTGGTGCTTTTTCCGGATGGGAGTGCCCTGGCCGAGTCGGATTCGGATGCGGTGGCCGCCAAGGTCGGGCTGAGCACGCACGCCACGCAGGAGTTCTACGACATGGTGGTGGTGGGGGCAGGTCCTGCTGGACTTGCCGCGGCCGTGTACGGCGCGAGCGAAGGGCTGAAGACCCTGGTGGTTGAACCAGAGGCGCCGGGAGGGCAGGCGGGCTCTAGTTCGCGGATTGAAAACTACCTTGGGTTCCCTTCCGGGATAACGGGAGCTGATCTTGGACGGCGTGCTCACGTGCAGGCGTCGCGATTCGGAGCGGAGTTTGTGACGCAGCGGGCGGTAGGGCTGCGGATCGACGGGCAATACAGGTTTGTTCAGCTCGGAGATGGCCGCGAGGTCTCCTCGCACGTGGTGTTGCTGGCACCTGGTGTGCAGTACCGGAAGCTGGGAATTCCAGGCTCGGACAGGCTCACCGGGCGGGGAATCTACTATGGTGCAGCATTGGTTGAGGCGTCCTCTTGCAAGAACGAGGAGGTCTACGTGGTCGGCGGGGCGAATTCGGCCGGTCAGGCTGCTTTGCACTTTGCCAAGTACGCCTGCAAGGTCACGATGCTGGTGCGCGGGAAGGGTCTTGGCGCAACCATGTCGAAATATTTAATCGATGAGATCGATCGCACATCCAATATTTCGGTGGAGACGCAAACTCAGGTAATTGCGGCCGAGGGAGAAGAACACCTGGAGGCCTTGCGTTTGCGTGGTCCGGCAGGCGAGTATTGCGTAAAAGCAACCTCATTATTTGTGTTTATTGGCGCGGAGCCGGGAGTGGAGTGGCTTCCGGAAAGTGTTCTGCGCGATGAAAAGGGATTTGTGCTGGCCGGACCAGATCTCAGGGTAGACGGGAAGATGCTGAATGGCTGGCATGAAACCCGCGAACCTTTTTTACTGGAAACCAGCGTTCCGGGCATCTTCGTGGCTGGAGATGTACGGCACGGTTCGGTAAAGCGAGTGGCATCGGCAGTCGGCGAGGGGTCGATCGCAGTCCAGTTTGCGCACCAGTATCTGGCGGGATTCTAGGGGTTTTTGAAATGGGGAACGAAGCAAAACAATGAATGAGGGCGTGCAACACATCGTCGTCGAGGCGATTCCCTTTCGGGAGATTGCCGGAACATTGACGGAGACGCGTCCTTTTGCAGGGACACCGGTAGAGGCGCTGACCGGGATCGAGGTTGTCGATCGCGTGCGAGCGAAGGCCGGCGCAACATTGACCGAACCTGGCAACCCGATGATGTTCTACTGGCTGCTTCTTGAGGGCAAATGCCAAGCCGACCGAGTAGAGCCTGATGGTTCGCATAGCACGGTAGGAACAGCGCAGGATGGAGAGGGCTTCGGCGAGACGCCATTCCTGACCGGAAGAACACACGCAGCATTTCTGATCACGGCTGTCGAAGATTCCGTGCTGGTGCGATTCACGCCGGATCAGTTCTGGCAGCTGATGGCCTGCTGCCCCGGCGCGCGCAAGGTGATCCTATCGGACATGGCCGCGCGATTGTCGGCCTACCAGGCGGAGGCATTGCATCGCGAGAAACTGGTTTCGCTGGGAACGCTGGCCGCGGGGTTGATGCACGAACTGCACAATCCCGGATCGGCAGCGAAACGTGCTGCTTCGCAGTTGCGCGAAAACCTGCTGAAGCTGCAGGACCTGAGTTTGCGGTCAGCACACAAACCAAAGACGCCGGAGCAAATGGAGTGCATGCACACCCTGCTGCGGCACGCGGTGAAGGGGTGCAGTGCGAAGGCGCTGAGTTCCATCGAACAGGCCGATGCGGAGGAAACGCTGGCGGACTGGTTGAACGAGGCAGGCGTTGAGAACGCCTTTAACATTGCGCCGTCCCTGGTGGCGATCGGGTTTGCGAAGGAAGAGCTGGAGTGTGCACGGGAATACTTCGATGCGAGCAGTTTTTCGGATGCGCTGAACTGGCTCGAGGCGCTCGTGTCGAGCGTATCGCTGGTGTGCGCGATCGAGGAGAGCATTTCGCGCGTTTCCGACCTTGCCATGGCGGTGAAGAAATTTGCCTATGACGACAAGTCGCCGCTCAAGGAACTGGATGTACACGACAGCCTGCAGAGCACCATCACGATCCTGGGCCACAAGCTTCGCATCAAGCAGATCTCGGTGGAGAAGAGATTCGAGGCGTCACCTTCGGTGATTCATACGCGCGGATCGGCTTTGAGCCAGGTGTGGACCAACCTGATTGACAATGCCGCCGACGCGTCGCCCGCGAAGGGACACATTGAGATTGCGACGTGGACCGAGCCGGCCAACGGTGATCCCAAGGATCCAGGCTGGCTGGCTGTAAGCGTCACCGATCATGGACCGGGAATTCCCCCGGAGGTGCTGCCTCGAATTTTCGAGGCATTTTTTACGACCAAGCCCCAGGGATCGGGTACAGGACTCGGGCTGGAGATTGTGCATCGCATCGTAACGCAGAAGTTCGGCGGGAAGATCGATGTGAAGTCGGAACCGGGGAATACGCGGTTTGAGGTCAGGCTGCCCCTGCAGGGAAACGGAGCCGCGACGAAGAAGAACTCCTAGCTTCGAGTCGTTCGCTACCTTCAGGGTCACCCCACCAGACGCAACCTCGGTGCCGGATTCAGATTCTTTGCTCAATCAGGGAGCTCGCGGACATCGCTACAAGCTTGATTTGCCAAGCACAATTCGAACTTCACTTTCGCCGCTACTTCCAATTTGGCGCCATTCGTCGCCCATGAGCCGATTGAACTGATCTTCCGCCTGAGTCCGTGGCGTGTTGCATCCCCTCATGTGCTTTGCAGAAATGGTAAGATCGGATCTCTCGACTCTATCCCCAATCAGCCGTCCTTGGAGTCGCTTGCTTGATAAGTATCAGACCTCAATTCAGATGGTCGGCCATTCAATCCACATTTCCGGTGCTTGCCCTGTTGTGCAGTTGCATGCTGGCAGTGTCTGCCAGAGCGCAGCAATCAGAACCAGAGGATCCGGAAGAC
>Ga0335080_10002269_pt1 | contig 19114 bp, 16 predicted proteins | sample Lox_Sample_34_FD_206720 | JGI IMG/M metagenome (GOLD analysis project Ga0335080, IMG submission 206720) | Soil microbial communities from Loxahatchee National Wildlife Refuge, Florida, United States - Lox_Sample_3.4 | ecosystem: Environmental > Terrestrial > Soil > Wetlands | place: USA...
GCAATCACCGGCTCGTTGTCAGCGGGCGCGGCGAGAGCGCCGCTGATTGCGGCGGCCAGCAGACTCAGCGCGCTGAGCCCGCGCCGCCGCTGCCACAGCCCGCGCAGCGCGAACAGACTCGCGGCGGCGAAAGCGGCGAGCGCGACCCGGTCGTGCGGGCCCGCCAGCAGGTCGGGCGTCGCAAGCCACTGCAGCCCGCGCACCCCCAGCGCCGCGGCAGCGCGCGCGAGCCACGGCAGGACGGGCATGACTCCTCCGAGCGCGCCCGCCACGAGCGCGGGAGGCACCACCGCCGCGCCGAAGTACGGCACGGCCAGCGCGTTCGCCAGGAGCCAGCCCGCCGGCAAGGGTGCGCCCAGGCGCGCGGCCAGGGGCGCGGTCGCGAGGCCGGCCGCCAGCGAGGCGTGCGCGAGCCCGCGAATCACTCCTGGCGGCGCCTGCCAGGTCAGCAAAGCTGCGACCGCGACGAACGACATCTGGAACGACGCCTCGAACAGCTGGCTGGGATCGAATGCCAGGACGATCAGTGCGGCCAGCGCGAGCGCGTTCCAGCCGGTGCCCGTGCGTCCGCCCAGGAGCGCGATGCCGCCCGCCGCGGCCATCGCGGCCGAGCGCAGCGCCGGCGCCTCGAGCCCACACAGAAATGCGTAGCCGAGGCCGGCGGCGGCCGCGGCCAGCATGCCCGCCGCCCGCGCGCGGCGCACCCAGCCGAGCCGCCCGCTGCGCCCGAGGGCCCAGGTGACGGCGAGCCGGGTCAGCCAGAACACCCACACGATGTGCGTGCCCGAGACCGACAGCAGGTGGGTCGTGCCCGAGTCCGCGAACGCGCGCCGCAGCGGCTCGTCGAGCCGCGACACGTCGGCGACCGCCATCGCGCGCAAGAGCGCGCCCGCGCGCGTCGGCGCCTGTGGCGGATCGAGCGTATCGGCGAAGTGTCTGCGCAGCCGCTCGACTCCGGCCGCGAGCCCGCGCGGCTCGGAGCCGATCGGCGCCAGCGCCTCGCCTTCCAGCCGCGCGATGCGCCGGATCCCGCGCCGCGCCAGCCGCGCGCGCGAGTCACCCGCGCCGGGGTTGCTGGCCGGACGCACCCGCTCGAGTCGCACCCGCGCCAGCACCGGCTGCGTCGGAAGCAGCGCGCAGGCCGCGCCGCGCGCGAGCAGGAGCGCGCGCCCGGGACGTGCACCGTGAATCCAGACCGCCATCCGGCAGTCGCCCTGATTCGCGAGCGGCGCCTCGAGCAGCGTCAGCGCGACCGGCCCCGGCTCTACCGCCGGCACGGGCGCGTGCAGCCGCAGGCCGAGCGCGAGGGCGCCGAGACACGACCCGATCGCCGCCTCGAGCGCGCGCCCGATCCGGACAGGAGTCAGCGCCCACGCCGCACCCGCCAGGGCCGCCGCACCCGCGCTCCACACCGGCGCGAGCCCGAGCAGGTCTTCGAGCCCGATCCCGAGCGCGAACGGAACCAGGAGCGCGGCCAGTGGCACCCGTTCTCGCAGGGCGTCCTCGCGGGGACCGGGCCGGGGCGGTGAGTCGCGGCTAGTGCAGCGTGCGCGAGATCTCGGGCGCGCCCAGCTGGTCGCGCAGCCGTTCCAGGTAGACGCCGACCACCTTGAGTGACTCGTCGATCTTCTGCAGCTCGGATACGAACTGACCCACCAGGACCTGCGCCTCGGAGAGCGTCTTGTCCTCGACCTGCGGCAGGGAGCGGTAGGCGGAGGCCAGACAAGACATCAGCGCTTCCCAGTCGTCCGACGAGGGACGGCTCTGCGCGACTTGTTCGAAGACCGGCACGAACTGCTCCGCGAACGCGGGGCTGACTCCGTAGCGACCCTCCAGGAGCTCGACGATCTTCCGGTGAAACGGCGACATGCCGCGCGTGAGTAGCAAGCACGGTGCCAAACCACGCCGGCGCCGCGAGCGAGCGCGAATCACTCGGGCCTGCAACGGGTTGGCGCCGCGGTTGCGGCGCGCTGCGCAGCCGCCTGCGCAGCGCCGAATCAAACGCGAGGAAAAGCTTTCCCGCTCCGGTGGATCGCGCTACTCACGCCTAGCGCCAGCCGGCGGGAACGCCGGCGGCCTGCGCGCGATCTTCGAGCTCGTCGAGCTCGTGCTGCGTCGCCTGCTCGGCGCGGTCGAGCTTCTCGAGGTAGTTGGCGGCCATCGTCTCCGACTCCTCGGGCACCGACTCGCGCGCCTTCTGGATCTGCGCCAGCCGCTCGTGGATCTGGCGGAAACGCTGCTTCCAGGCGTCCTCGCCCATGCCGCCGTACACGCCGTCGACCTTGGACAGGTCGATCTCGGTCAGGCGCAGCTCGCCCTGGGCCGGATCGATCTGCACCTGGAAGTGATTGAAGAAGGGCATGCCGAGCAGGCCCTCGTTCATGGTGTCGAGCACCGCCATCTCGACGTTCTCGACCATGACGTCGCCCACGCGCACCGTCGGCATCACGATCAGCGGCACCAGCGCCGGCTTGCCGGAAATGCCGACCAGCGAGATGCGCGGCGTATCCGCGCCGATCTCGATCCCGAGCTCGCGCACGACCCAGGCCGGCACGGTGTTCAGCGAGGCGCCGGTGTCGACCTTGAACACGCAGTGCGAGTGGTCGTCGAGGGTGACATCCACCGAGATCTCGTGACTCGCGCGCTGGAAGCGCAGGATGTGGGTGGTGCCGACGCCGGTCTTCTCGAGCGTGTTGTCGGGCCGCACCGCGAGCACCGGCCGGACGTTGCCCGGCGCCGCCGCCTTCTGCGCAGGAGCTGCCGCCGCGGGGCTGGCCGGCGGCGCCGCGCTCGTGCCCGCGGGCCTCTGCCGGGTGGGCTGCACGGTGATCGTCGCGCCCGCGGGAATCTCGCTGCGGTCGTCGGTGACGTGGACCTGACCCTGCGCGTCGACCCAGCGGTACAGATCAGCTCGCGCACCGGCAGCGAATGCGCAGAGCGAGACACAAGTCACCGCCTTCACGAGCTTCGCACGCATGACGACCCCCGAGTCCGGGCTCCGCAAGCCTAGGATTCAGGGGGAGGATCGGCGGCGGCGGTGTCTTCCTTGACGGGTTCGGTCACAGGCACTTCGGGATTGAAGAAGCGATAGACGATGCCCGCAGCGCGCCGGCCGAGCTTCGGCACCGCCTCGAGCTCGGCGAGGCTCGCGCCCCGGATCTTCTCGAGGCTGCCCAGGTGGCGCAGGAGCGCGCGTCGCTTCATCGGGCCGATGCCGGGCAGCTCGTCGAGGATGGAGCGGAAGTTCGACTTGCGGCGCAGCTCGCGCTGGTAGCCGATCGCGAAGCGGTGTGACTCGTCGCGCACGCGCTGCAGGAGCAAGAGCGCCGCCGAGTCCGCCGGCAACAGGATCGGGTCCTTCACGCCCGGCAGGAACAGCTTCTCGCGCTTCTGCCCGCCGTGGCGCATCACCCGGCCCGAGGGCGACTCCTCGTCGCGCTCCTTGGCCAGCGAGGCCAGCGCGATGCCCTCGACGCCGAGATCCGCGAACAGCGCGCGCGCGGCGTTCAGCTGACCCTTGCCGCCGTCGAGCAACAGCAGGTCGGGCGCGGGCTCGCTCTCGAGTCTCTCGAGCCGCCGGCGCAGCACCTCGCGCATCGCGCCGTAGTCGTCGCCCGGCGCGGTGTCGCGCAGCTTGTACTTGCGGTAGCCGGCCTTGTTGGGCCGCGCGTCGACGAAGCTCACCCGCGAAGCCACGCCCAGGCTGCCCTGCAGGTGCGAGACGTCGTAGCACTCGATCGTGACCGGCACGCGCTCGAGGCGCAGCGCCTCGCGCACCGCTTCGAGCAGCTCACTCGTGTTCTGCGCGCTCTGGTCGCGCGCCTCGAGCGCGAGCGCGGCATTGCGTGTGGCCAGCTCGACCAGCCGCCGGCGCTCGCCGCGCCGCGGCACCGAGATCTCGACCGCGTGTCCGGCGCGCTCGCGCCACAGCTCCTCGAACGCCGGCGCGCTCTCGAGCTCGACTGGCAGCAGCACCTCGCGCGGGATCTCGCGCTCGGCGTAGAACTGCGCGAGGAACGAGCCCAGCGCTTCGGCGTCGTCGCCCGCCACGTCGCGGAACTCGTGCGCGGCGCTGCCCGCGATCTTGCCCTGTCTCACGTACAGCGCCTGGATCTCGAGCCGCGGGCCCTGGCGCGCGACGCCGAAGGCATCGCGGTCGACGAACTTGCGCGAGACCATCGCCTGTGACTCGACGGTGCGCTGGACCGCGCGCACGCGATCCCGCAGCCGCCCGGCCTCTTCGAAGCGCTCGGCGTCGGCGGCCGCCTGCATGCGCGCGCGCAGCTCGCCCAAGAGGTCGTCCGCCTTGCCGCGCAGAAGCAGCGTCGCTCCCGAGACCAGCTCGCCGTACGCCTCGTCCGAGATCCGCCCGCAGCACGGCGCCGCGCAGCGGCCGATCGAGTGCTCGAGACACGGCCGGCCCTGGCGCCGGTAGCTGCGGAACACCGGATCGCTGCAGGTGCGCAGCGGAAAGATGCGCTGCAGCTGGGCCAGCGTCTCGCGCAGCGACACGCTCGAGGTGTACGGACCGAAGTAGAGCGCGCCGTCGCGCGCGAAGCGCCGGGTCTCGGTGAAGCGCGGATACGCCTCCTCCGGGTCCAGCCGCAGCGCGAGATACTGCTTGTCGTCGCGCAGCCGCACGTTGAAGCGCGGCTTGTGCTGCTTGATCAGCTGATTCTCGAGCAGCAGCGCCTCTTTCACGTTCGCGGTGGCGATCACCTCGACGTCGGCGATGCGCTCGACCAGAAACGGCACCTGCATGCGGCCGTCGCCGCCGCGGTTGAAGTAGCTGCGCACGCGCGCGCGCAGGCTCTGCGCCTTGCCCACGTAGAGCACGCGGGCCGCCGCGTCGCGGAACAGGTACACGCCGGGCTCGACCGGGAGCAGCGCGATGCGCTCCTCGAGCGGAGTCACTTCCGCCTGCGCCCGCCCCGCCGTGGACCCGGCCCGCGCATGCCCCCCTTGTTCTTGACCGGCCGTCCAGCGCCGGCGCTCGCCGTCTGCGGCTCGGCTTCGTAGCCCGCGAGCAGCGATCCCTCCTCGAGTGACTTGATCCGGTCGCGCAGCTCGGCCGCGCGCTCGAAGTCGAGATCCTCGGCCGCCTTGCGCATCTGCGCGCGCAGCTTCGCCAGCTCGGAGCGCAGCTCCTCGGGGCTGAAGTCGAGATCGGCGGCCTTGGGCACGGTCACGTAGTCGGCCTCGTACAGGCTGTCGGTGAGCGCGGTGATCGCGCTCTCGACGGTGCGCGGGGTGATTCCATTCTTCGCGTTGTACTCACGCTGCAGCTCGCGCCGGCGGTTGGTCTCGGCCATCGCGTCGCGGATCGACTCGGTCTCGGTGTCGGCGTACAGGAGCACCAGCCCGCGCACGTTGCGCGCGGCGCGGCCCATGGTCTGGATCAGCGAGCGGGTCGAGCGCAGAAAGCCTTCCTTGTCCGCGTCGAGGATCGCGACCAGCGACACCTCCGGCAGGTTCAGCCCCTCGCGCAACAGGTTGATGCCCACCAGCACGTCGAACACCCCGTTGCGCAGGTCGCGCAGGATCTCGGTGCGCTCGATCGTCGGGACCTCCGAGTGCAGGTATCGCACGCGGATGCCCACGTCCTGGTAGTAGCTGGTGAGCTCCTCGGCCATGCGCTTGGTGAGCGTCGTGACCAGCACGCGATCACCGAGCGCGACCCGTTCGCGGATCGTCCCGAGCAGGTCTTCGACCTGGCTCTTGGCCGGCCGCAGCTCGACCTCGGGATCGATGAGACCGGTTGGGCGGATGATCTGTTCGACCACCACGCCCACGCTCTTCTCGAGCTCGTACTCCGCCGGCGTGGCGGACACGAACAGCACCTGGCCCACGCGCTGCTCCCACTCCTCGAAGCGCAGCGGGCGGTTGTCGAGCGCCGACTCGAGTCGGAAGCCGAAGTCGACCAGCGTCTCCTTGCGCCGCCGGTCGCCGCGGAACATGCCGCCGATCTGCGGCACGGTCACGTGACTCTCGTCGACGAAGCAGAGGAAGTCCTTCGGGAAGTAGTCGATCAGCGTGTAGGGCGGCTGGTCCTTGATCCGGCCGTCCAGCCAGCGCGAGTAGTTCTCGACGCCGTGACAGAAGCCCATCTCGGCCAGCATCTCGAGGTCGTACATGGTGCGCTGCTCGATGCGCTGCGCCTCGAGCAGCTTGCCGTCGCCCTTGAAGCGCACGATGCGCTCGTCGAGCTCGCCGCGGATGCCCGCGATCGCGCGCTCGAGCCGGTCGCGCGTCTGCACGTAGTGACTGTTCGGGAACACGACCGCGACGCGCGGCTTCGACAAGACGCGCCCGCGCAGCGGATCGATCTCGGAGATCGAGTCGACCTCGTCGCCGAAGAACTCGACCCGGATCGCGCGCTCGTCTTCGTAGGCGGGAAACACTTCGACCACGTCGCCGCGCACGCGGAACGTGCCGCGGTGGAAGTCGAGGTCGTTGCGGTCGTAGAGCATGTCGACGAGCTTGCGCGTGAGGTCGTCGCGGCGCATGCGCTGGCCCTGCTCGACGTAGGCGTGCATCTGGCCGTACGTCTCGGGCGAGCCCAGGCCGTAGATGCACGAGACGCTCGCCACCACGATCACGTCGCGCCGCGAGAGCACCGAGCGCGTGGCCGAGTGGCGGAGCTTGTCGATCTCCTCGTTGATCGAGGAGTCCTTCTCGATGTAGGTGTCGGTGGTCGGGATGTAGGCTTCGGGCTGGTAGTAGTCGTAGTAGCTGACGAAGTACTCGACCGCGTTCTTGGGGAAGAGCTTCTTGAACTCGCCGTAGAGCTGAGCGGCAAGCGTCTTGTTCGGCGCCATCACCAGGGTCGGGCGCTGCACGCGCTCGATCACCCACGACATGGTCGCGGTCTTGCCGCTGCCCGTGATGCCGAGCAGCGTCTGGTGACTCGTGCCGCGCTCCATGCCTTCGACCAGCTCTTGGATCGCGCGCGGCTGATCGCCCAGTGGCTCGTAGTCGGAGACGACTTCGAAGCTAGCCACGGCGCCACCGTGTGCCCTGCGGCGAGTCCGTCAAGACGATGCCGCGGCGCTTGAGCTCGTCGCGCAGCTCGTCGGCGCGCTTCCAGTTGCGGCCGGCGCGCGCCTCGTCGCGCGCGCGCACCAGCGCATCGATCTCGGCGTCGACCTCCTGCGCCTCGGGCTTGGCGTCGGACAGGCCCAGCGCGAGCACCTGGTCGAACTCCTGCAGAAGCTCCCACTTCTCGCGCCCGCCGAGCGCGTCGCTGCGCACCGCTTCCCAGGCCACCGCCAGCGCGCGCGGCGCGTTCAGGTCGTCGGCGAGCGCGTCGCGAAAGCGCGCGCGCAGCTCGGCCTGCTCGGCCTTCCCCCGGCTCGAACCGTCTTCGCGCAGCTCGGCCGCGCGGCGCAGCAGGCGCTCGCGCGACGCCTGCGCGCCGCGGATCGCTTCTTCCGAGAACGCGAGCTGTTGGCGGTAGTGACCGCCCAGCAGGAAGTAGCGGTAGGCGAGCGGATCGACCCCCGTCTCGAGCAGCGCGTCGAGGTTCAAGACGCTGCCGCCGGTCGACTTCGACAGCTTCGAGTCACCGAACATGAGCCAGCCGCCGTGCAGCCAGTACGGCACCCAGGGGTGCACGCCGAGCGCAGCCTCGGACTGCGCGATCTCGTTCGGGTGGTGCACCGGGATGTGATCGACGCCGCCGGTGTGGATGTCGAAGCGCTTGCCCAGGTGCTTCACGCTCATCGCCGAGCACTCGATGTGCCAGCCGGGGAAGCCGCGGCCCCATGGGCTGTCCCACTCCATCTGCCGCGACTCACCGGGCCGCGAGAGCTTCCAGAGCGCGAAGTCGGCGGGATTCCGCTTCTCGCCGGCGTGCTCGATCCGCTCCTGGGTCTCCTGCTCGGCCAGCGCGGTGTGCGCGAGCTCGCCGTAGTGGGGATCCTTCGCGGTGTCGAAGTAGATGCCGTCGCTGGTGCGGTAGGTGTAGCCCTTCTCTTCGAGCGTGCGGATCATCGCGATCTGCTCGGGGATGTTGTCGGTCGCCTTGCACCACACGTCGGGCTCGCGGAAGTTCAGCTTCGCCAGGTCGGCGCGGAACACGGCGGTCCACTTCGCCGCCACGTCCCAGGCGCTCTGCCGTGACTCGCGTGCGGCCTTCTCCATCTTGTCGTCGCCCGAGTCGGCGTCGCTGGTCAAGTGACCCACGTCGGTGATGTTGATGACGTGCTTCACGCGGTAGCCGAAGTAGCGCAGCGTGCGGTTCAGGAGATCCGCGAACACGTAGGCGCGCAGGTTGCCCAGGTGCTGGCGGCTGTAGACGGTGGGCCCGCACGAGTAGATGCGCACCGAGTCCGGCTCGAGCGGCACGAACGGATCCTTGCGGCGCGTCAGCGTGTTGTGGAGCGCGAGCTCGCTCATCGCATGACTCGCTCGAGCAGCACCACGGCCTGCGCGGCGATGCCCTCGGCCCGGCCCAGCGCCCCGAGCCCGTCCGTACTCTTGAGCTTCACGTTCACGCGCGCCGGCTCGACGCCGAGCAGCTTCGCCAGGCTCTCCTGGATCTCGACCCGGAACGGCGCCAGCCGCGGCTCCTGCGCGACGATCGTGGCGTCGACGTTGGCGATCGCGAAGCCCGCGGGCGCGAGCTTGGCGACGATCTCGCCGAGCAGCCGGGCCCCCGAGGCGTCGCGCCAGCGCTCGTCGCTCGACGGGAAGTGCACGCCCAGGTCGCCCTGGCCGAGCGCCCCGAGCAGCGCGTCGCCGACCGCGTGTGCCAGCACGTCGGCGTCGGAGTGACCCGCCAGGCCGCGCGCGTGCGGGATGCGCACGCCGCCCAGCAGGAGCGCCCGGCCCGACACCAGGCGGTGTAGATCGTAGCCCTGCCCGATCCGCATCAACCCTCCTCCCGGGCCGCCAGCACGGCTTCCGCGCGCGCCAGGTCCTCGGGATGAGTCACCTTGAAGTTGCCGGCGCGCCCGGCCGAGACGCGCACCTCGACGCCCAGCCGCTCGACCAGCGAGGCGCAGTCCGTGCCCTCGAAGCAGTCGCGCTCGGCCTTCTCGAGCGCCTCGCGCAGCACCTCGACCCGAAAGGCCTGCGGCGTCTGGGCGAAGCCGATGCGCGCGCGCTCGAGCGTGCGCTCGACCCGCCCGGAATCGACGAGCTTCACGGTGTCACTCGCGGCCAGGACCGGCAGCGCGGCGCCCGTGTCCTGGGCGGCGGCCAGCACCGCCGAGACGTCGCAGGGCTCCACCAGGCAGCGCGCGGCGTCGTGCACCAGCACCCAGCCGAGGTCCGGTCGCGCCGCCGAGCCCGCCTCGAGTCCCCGCAGCACCGAGTCCTGGCGGCGCGCGCCGCCGACCACGGGGGGAAGCCAAAGCGCCCCACGGAACAGGACCGGCGGCTCGATCTGGCTGCCGGCCGGCACCACGCACTGCAGCGCCTCGACCTCGGGCGTGCGCGCCAGCGCCGCGACGCTCCACTCGAGCAGCGTCCGGCCGCGCAGGCGCACGAAGCCCTTCGGGACCTCTCGGCCCAGGCGGACTCCTTGCCCAGCCGCGAGCACCAACGCCAGCGCGCGCATGACGGGGGCGAATATACCGCGACGGGCGGCACGCGCCCTGTAACTACTTCACAGCCGCCCGGATCGAGGCCTCGATCTCCTCGGCGCCGGTTTTCTCCGCGGCGGCGAGCTCTTGCACGAGCAGCGAGCGCGCGTTCTCGAGCAGCTTCCGCTCGCCGAACGAGAGCTCCTTGGTGTGCTGCAGGCGCAGCAGGTCGCGCAGCACCTCGGCCGTCTCGAAGATCGTCCCGACCTTCAGCTTCTCCTGCAGCTCGCGGAACTGCCGGCTCCAGGCGATGCCGCTGCGCGGCCGCGAGCGCTTGCGCTCCTTCAGGATCTTCCAGATGCGCGCCGCCTCGGAGGTCTCGATCGGCGGTCGCAGCCCGACCGCCTCGATCCGCTCGCGCGGGATCATGATGCGCGACTCGTCGTCGAGCTTGCGCAGCACCAGGAACTCGTGCTGGCGGCCGGCAATCTCGCGCACCTGGAAGGCCTCGACGCGCGCGACGCCGTGACCGGGGTAGACGGCAAGCTCACCGACCTTCACTTCCCACTTCCTGGCTCCTGCCGCCAAGACGACCCCCCGGGAATGGCGCCCACCTAGCTCGGTCACGCGCATCGTAACAGTTGCGCGAGACCTGCGCGCCAACGTACGCTACTGAACTCGCGTTCAGTGGACTGGACTCTCTTCCAATCTACTGACCGCAGCGATCAACCGGGTGGGCAGTGGCGGGCAGCAAGACCAAGGAAGAAGTCATCAAGGACTTCCGCACGACCGAGATCGTGCGCGCTGCCCGGCGGGTGATCGCGGAGTCCGGCTTCGAGGATGCCTCGATGGAGCGCATCGCCGCGGAAGCCGGGATCTCGAAGGGCACCATCTACCTGTATTTCCGCAACAAGGAGGAGCTGCTCGCCCACGTTGCGGAGCACGGGTACGAGGAGCTGATGGCGCGCGCCCGCGGCGCGACCCAGCGCGTGCGTGGTACGGAGGGGAAGCTCGCGGCCCTGCTCCGCGCCGCGCTCGAGCACACCGGGGAGAACCGCGAGATCTTTCGCGCGCTGCAGGAGCGCGCCCAGCTCGGGCTGGGCCGCGAGTCACTCCTGGGGCGGAAGCTCGAGGACAACCGCGAGCTCTTCCTGCAGTACGTCGCCGGCATCGTCGAGGGCGGCGCGCGGTCGGGTGAGCTGCGCGACTGCGACAGCCGGCGCGCCGCGCGCTTCCTGATCGAGACCATGCGCGGCGCCATGATCGACCGCATCCAGAACCCGTCACCAAGCGTCGCGAGCGACGCCGAAGCCATCGTCGACTTCTTCCTCCACGGGGTCGGCGCCACGGAGAAGACATGATCCGCACTCGAGGGATGACTCTTGTTTGTGCAGCCGCGATCGCGCGCGCCGCCGCCGGCCAGGAGCTGCAGCCGGGAGACGTGCTCGGCCACGACGTCGAGATCACCGTCCAGCAGGCCGTGGCACTCGGGCTCGAGAACAACCTGAACCTGCAGATCATCCGCAACGACCCGGCGACGGCCCGCGAGCGCGTGCGCGAGGCGCAGGGCGCGTTCAATCCCAACGCCAGCGGCAACTACCTGCAGAACCACGTCGAGACCCCAATCGCCAGCAACCTGCAGGCGTTCTTCGGCACCGTCGGCGACCGCACCGAGGACAACAGCAAGACCTACGGCGCCGGCCTGAACGGCATCCTGCCCTACGGCCCGATCTACTCGAGCGGCTACACGCTGCAGGACCTGAGCTCGACCTCGGGCCTGATCTCGCTCAAGCCCCAGTACACCGCGAACTGGACCACCGGCCTCACCATCCCGCTGCTGCGCGATTTGTACTGGGACACCCCTGACTATCTCGTGCGCCGCTCCAAGCTCGACCAGGAGATCAGCGACGAGGTCTTCCGCAGCCAGCTCGAGGACGGAGTGACTCTGGTCGAGACCGCCTACTGGGACCTGTCCGCCAGCCGCGCGCTCGAGGTCGCGACCCAGCAGGCGCTCGACACGGCGCACGAGCTGCTCGACCAGACCAACGTGCAGTACCAGGTAGGCACGGTCTCGAAGGTGCTCGTGACTCAGGCCGAGGCCACGGTCGCCCAGCGCGAGTCCGATCACATCATCGCCCTGAACTCCGTGCGCCGCTCGCAGGACACGCTGCTGACGGCGATGCTCGTGCCCGACATCAATGACTACTCGAACACCAACGTGCGCACGCTCGACCCGAGCTTCACCGACTACCCGGTCGACGTGAACGCCGCCGTCGAGAAAGCGCGCGCCAACCGGCCCGAGCTCGTGTCCGCCGAGAAGCAGGTCGAGCAGGCGGAGATGGCGGAGAAGTGGTCGTGGAACCAGAAGCTGCCCGCGCTCGACGTCGGCGCAAGCTACACGATGGAGGGCCTCTCGGGCTCGCAGAAGACCAAGCCGGGCGTGGTTCTGTTCCCCAACGGTCAGCCCCAGCCCAGCCTCGGCATCAACCCGGTGACCTCGACCCTCAATCCGGGTCCCGACGGCATCATCGGCACGGCCGACGACTTCTACGAGAACATCAACGTGCCCGCCGCGGTGCAGCCGAACTTCGGCTTCGGCCGCACGCCGGCCGCCGCCAACAGCAGCTTCCTCGACGGTCACGGCTTCCACAGCTGGGCGTTCACGGCGACCTTCAACTACCCGATCGGAAACGACACGGCCGACTCGCGCTACGTGCAGCGCAAGATCGACCTGCGCCGCGCCAAGACCGCGCTGGCGCGAGAGAACCAGAACGTGGTGCTCGACGTGCGCAGCGCGGTGCGCGAGCTGCAGAGCTCGAGCGACGCGGTGAAGGCGGCGGAGCGCGCGCGCATCGCATCCGCAGAGACACTGCACGCCGAGCAGGAGCGCCTGAGGCTCGGTGACTCCACCCCGCACAACGTCTCGCTCTTCCAGGACGACTTCCTGCAGGCGCAGGGCCGCGAGATCACCGCGCTCCGCAACTACCGCGTCGCCATCAGCGCGCTCGAGCGCGCCCAGGGCACCCTCCTCGAAGCGAGGGGAATTTCCGTCGAAGAAGAACGCGAACGTGGCATGGAGCAATACTGATCGCGATCCGGTTGTCAGCGCCGACTGGCGCAGAGTACTCTGCGCTCGCCTTGGCCAGGGCGTCCGGAGGCACGGGTAGGGTGCCCGTGCCGTTCATCCGTTGTGAGCCGTCTCACGGAACGGAAGTCGCAATCGGCCGCAACGTAAGTGCGCATGCGGCGCCAGTACGTTCGGGGTGATCATGGCGTTGTGGAAGAACAAGGGTGAGGGTGAAGGCCAGGAGCGGGCCGTCGAGCCGAGCCGAGTGATCAGCGCGCAGCCGATCACCAGCACGCCGCCGGCGCCACCGGAGCGCCGTCACCCGGGGGGTTACGAGATGGCGAACATCGGTAAGTCGATCAGCATCAAGGGCGACGTCGTCGGCGACGAGGACACGATCCTCGAGGGTCGCGTCGAAGGCCGCGTGTCCTTGCGGAATTTCCACCTGACGATCGGTCCCAACGGCGACATCCAGGGCGAGGTCTCCGCCAAGCAGGTCACCGTCGTGGGCAAGATCGCGGGCAACGTGATCGCGAGCGAGCGCATCGAGGTGCGCGAGACCGGCCGCATCCAGGGCGATCTGATCGCTCCGCGGCTCACCGTCGCCGAAGGCGCGGTGATCAACGGCGCGATCACGATGAAGGAAGCGAGCGCGCTGGAGAAGCTCCGCCCGGCGGAGAAGAAGCTCGAGTCCGCGCCCTCGCCGCTCGTCGGCCAGAAGGCCAGCTAGGCCGCTCGCTCCTCAGCTCGTCGCGCGCGTCGGCCGCGTGCGGCGTTCGGGCTTCGCCTTGGGCGCCGGGATCGCGTGGCCGTAGCGCCGCGACAGCCAGATCAGCACAGCGCTCGCCACGTAGATCGACGAGTACGTGCCCACGATGATGCCGATGAAGAGCGCCTTGGCGAAGCCGCGCAGCACCGGCCCGCCCACGAGCAGGATCGCAACCACCACCAGCTGAGTCAGTCCCGAGGTCAGCACGGTGCGCGAGAGCGTGGCGTTGATGGCCTCGTTCACCACGCCCTCGAGCTCGGTCGTGCCGCGGGTGGCGACGGTCTCGCGGATGCGGTCGTAGATCACGATCGTGTCGTTCATCGAGTAGCCGATGATCACGAGCAGCGCGGCCAGGACGTTCATGTCGAACTCCCAGCCGAAGATCGAGAACATGCCCGCGGTGAAGCAGACGTCGTGCACCAGCGCGAGCACCGCGCCCGGCGCGTACTGCCACTCGAAGCGCAGCCACACGTAGAGCAGGATCCCGACCCACGACAGCACGATCGCCAGCACGCCCGCGCGGCGCAGCTCGCCGCCGACGCGCGGGCCGACGGACTCGACGCTCTTCGCCACCACCTCGCCGCCCAGTGACTCGTTGATGCCCTTGAGCAGGGTGATCGACAGGTTGCGATCCTGCTCCTGCGAGCCGCGCAGGCTGATGCGGAACTCGTGGTCCTCGGGATTGCCCAGGCGCACGATCGTGGCGTCGGGCTGGCCCAGCTTCTCCATGATGCCGCGCAGCCGCGCCTCGTCGACGTCGCCGGCGACGTTCGCGGGGATCTGCACCTCCATCACCGTGCCGCCCTCGAAGTCGATCGAGAAGTCGAAGCCCTTCACGGCGATCGAGATCGACGACAGCACGATCATGGTCACCGAGAGCGCGACCATGTACGGCATCTGCCGCACGAAATCGAAGTGGGTCTTGGTCTTGAACAGCTCCATCAGATGCGCAGCCTCTCCGGGTGTTCACCGTAGACGGTGTCCATCAACGTGCGAGTCACGACCAGCGCGGTGAACATGCTCGCGAGCAGCCCGATCGTGAGCGTGACTCCGAAGCCCTGCACCGGCCCGCGCCCGATCATCACCAGGATGATCGAGGAGAGCAGCGCGGTGACGTGCGCGTCGAAGATCGTCCAGAACGAGCGCGCGTAGCCGACCTGGATCGCCGCGCGCGCGGTCTTGCCGTTGCGGAGCTCCTCGCGGATCCGCTCGTAGATGATCACGTTCGAATCCACGGCCATGCCGACGGTCAGCACCACGCCGGCGATGCCGGGCAGAGTCATCGTGGCCTTCGCCGCGCTCATCAACCCGATGATCATGATCACGTTCACGATCAGCGCCGCGTTCGCGAACATGCCGGTCACGCTGTAGTAGGCGCCCATGAAGATGAACACGAGCCCGGCGCCGAGCAGCGACGCGCGCACGCCGTCGCGGATCGAGTCCGCGCCGAGCGACGGGCCCACGGCGCGCTCCTCCTCGAGCACGAGCGGGATCGGCAGCGCGCCCGAGCGCAGCTGGATGGCGGTGTTGCTGGCCTCTTCGCGCGTGAAGTCACCGGTGATCTCGCCGGTGCGCCCGATCTTGCTCTGGATGCGCGGCGCCGTGATCACCTTGCCGTCGATGATCGCGGCCAGCCGGTTGCCGATGTTCGCGCCGGTGAAGTCGCGGAACACCTTCGCGCCCTCCGCGTTCCACTGGAACTCGATGATCGGGCGGTTGCGCCGGTCGTAGCTCATGCGCGCGTCCTCGAGCATGTCGCCCTTCAGGATCGCCTTCTTCGGCACGAGCAGCGCTTCGGACTCCTGGCGTTTCCCGGACTTCAGGTCCTCGGTCACGATCTCCTGATCCTCGGGCAGCCCGTTCGGGAACTTCGCCAGCAACAGCTCCTTGCTGGGCGCGGCGTCCAGCACCGCTTTGAACTCGAGGAACGTGGTCTGCTCGATGACTTTGCGCGCTGCCGCGGGGTCTTTCACGCCGGGCATCTGCACCAGCACGCGGCCGTGACCCTGGGGCGCGATGATCGGCTCGCGCACGCCCAGGCCGTCGACGCGCTTGCGCAGCACCTCGACGGCGCTCGCGCCGAAGCGGTCGATCGCGTCCTTGTACACGCGGTCCTTGAGCTTCGCGACCAGCGCCCCGTTCTCCTCGTCGACGTCGACGCCCGGCGCGGTCTCGTCGATCAGCTTGCGCAGGCCCGGCAGGTCGCCTTTCAACGTGAGCACGCCGGCCTTCACCTCGGAGCTCGTGAGCTCGACCTTGCCCTCGCTCGCGGCATCCGAGATGCCGCTCGCGATCTTCTCGAGCTCGCGCTGCGTCACCGCGTCCTGGTCCACCCGCAACAGCCAGTGGATGCCGCCCTGCAGGTCGAGGCCCAGCGTCATGCCGTCCTTGCCCAGCCACCAGTGATTCGCGCGCTGCTCGTCGGAGAAGAAGCTCGGCAGCGACAGATAGGCCATGACCAGCGTGACCACGCCGATCAGGATCCAACGCGAGCGCAGCGTCACGACTTGTCTCCCTCGCCCTTGCCCGGCGTGCGCGACGCTACCGCGCTGCGCTGCAGCTTCACCCGCACGTTCGGCGCGATCTCCACCGTGAGCACGTCGTCGGTGACTCCAGTGACCCGGCCGTGGACGCCGCCGGTGGTCACGATCGAATCGCCCTTCTCCACCTGCGAGAGCATCGCCTTCTGCTCCTTCTCGCGCCGCTGCTGCGGGCGCAGGAACAAGGCCCAGGTCAGCAGGATCATCGCGACCGCGAAGAAGATCGGATTGCCCAGGATGCTGCCCGGGCCGGAGCTCGGCGGTGCCGCGCTCGGCGGCGCGCCGGGCGCCTGGGTTTCGGCCTGCATGTTCATCGCCGCGCGCTCCAGTCAGTCGGCGTCGAGCCGTTCGCGCGCACGCGGCGGAGGTCGCTGCCGGGATAGTAGTGTGCCAGGATCTGCCGGTAGCCGGTGCCGCGCCGCGCGAGCTCGCTCGCGCCCCACTGACACAGCCCCACGCCGTGGCCCGAGCCGCTGCCCAGGAAGCGGACGCGGTCGCCCTCGACGCGCGCGTCGAACCGCGCGCTCCGGAGCGCGCGGCCGCCGAGCAGCTCGCGCAGGTTGCGGCCGGAGAGCAGGACCGAGCCGAGCTGGATCCGCTCGACGCGCCCGCTGTCGCTGCGCGCGGTCACCTCCACGCGCGTCAGCTGGTCGGGCGAATAGCCCGCCTCGCGCAGCGCGGCGCCGAGGTCGTCGAGCGAGATCTCGTAGCTCCAGAAGTAGTCGGGCGCCGCGTCGTCGGGCGACGAGACACTGCGCAGGTAGGGCAGGTCCTCGCCCCAGACTTCCTCGGCCGAGGCCGTGGTCCCGCCCGAAGACGAGTGGAAGGCGGCCAGGATCGGCGCGCCACCCCATGCGAGATACTCGCCCTCGGTGGAGCGCGCCGCGGCCAGCGCGCTGGCGGGCACGAGCTCGCCGTAGCGCTGCGAGATCACCGACGACTCCAGGTCCCAGGGCTCGCCGCTGCGGCGGTCGCGCTCGTGCAGCGCGTAGGAGCGCGCGACCACCGCCTGCGCCCGGAGCGCCTCCTCCGGCCAGTCGGGCGGCGTCTCGCTCGCGACCGCGCTGGCGACGTAGGGCTCGAGCGGCACCAGGTTCACCAGATCGAGCAGATCGCCGGGCCGGGCAGTGACTCGCACGCTGCCCGGGAAGCTGCGCCCGTTGAAGCGCAGCGGGCCGCGCGCGTCGACCACCAGCGAGTCACCGCGCGCCTTGCCGCCGATCCGCACCTGGCCGTTCGCGGCGCGCAAGCGGAGCGAGCTGGCGCGCAGCGCGTGACCGTCGACCGAGAGCTCGGCGCCCTCGAGCGTCGCGCTCGAAACTCCGGCCGCGATCCGCACCCGCAGCAGCTCGTCGGCGTGAGTGACCCCGGCGGCCAGCGCGAGCGAGACAGCGGCGGCTGCGAGCCGGGCGCGCACGCTCAGTACCGATAGTGATCGGGCTTGTAGGGTCCGTCGACGGGCACGCCGATGTACGCGGCCTGCTCGGGCGTGAGCTTGGTCAGCTTCACGCCCAGATGGTCCAGGTGCAGCCGCGCGACCTCTTCATCGAGCGCCTTCGGCAGCACGTAGACCTTCTTCTCGTACTTGCCGTTGTTCGCCCACAGCTCGAGCTGCGCCAGCACCTGATTGGTGAACGAGGCCGACATGACGAAGCTCGGGTGACCCGTTGCGCAGCCCAGGTTCAAGAGCCGCCCCTCGGCCAGCATCAGGATCGAGTGACCGTCCGGGAACACCCACTCGTCGTACTGCGGCTTGATCTGGACGCGCTTGATGCCTTCGCCCTGCTTCAGCCCGGCGATGTCGATCTCGTTGTCGAAGTGACCGATGTTGCCGACGATCGCCTTGTCCTTCATGCGCGCCATGTGGTCGGTCGTGATCAGATTCACGTTGCCGCTGGCGGTGACGAAGATGTCCGCGGTCTCGACCACCTCGTCGAGCGTGGTGACCTGGTAGCCCTCCATCGCCGCCTGCAGCGCGCAGATCGGATCGATCTCGGTGATGATCACGCGGCAGCCCTGGCCGCGCAGCGCGGCCGCGCAGCCCTTGCCCACCTCGCCGAAGCCGCAGACCACGGCGACCTTGCCGCCGAGCATCACGTCGGTGGCGCGCGCCAGGCCGTCGGGCAGTGAGTGCCGGCAGCCGTAGATGTTGTCGAACTTGGACTTCGTGACCGAGTCGTTCACGTTGATCGCGGGGAAGAGCAGCGTGCCCGCGCGCTCCATCTGATAGAGCCGGTGCACGCCGGTCGTGGTCTCTTCCGAGACACCCCGGATCTGCGGCGCCATGCGCCCGAAGATGCCCGGCTCGTCGCGCTGCATCTTGCGCAACAGCTCGAGGATCACCCCCCACTCTTCCGGCTCGCTGCCGCGGTTGAACGCGGGCACGGCCTTGGCGCGCTCGAACTCGAGCCCCTTGTGGATCAAGAGCGTGGCGTCGCCGCCGTCGTCGACGATCAGGCTCGGGCCGCCGCCGTCGGGGAAGCGCAGCGCCTCGCGCGTGCACCACCAGTACTCGTCGAGTGTCTCGCCCTTCCAGGCGAAGACCGCGATCCCGCGCGGGTCGCTCGGGCTGCCGTCGGGACCCATCGCCACCGCGGCCGCGGCGTGGTCCTGGGTCGAGAAGATGTTGCAGCTGCACCAGCGCACCTCGGCGCCGAGCGCGGTCAGCGTCTCGATCAACACCGCGGTCTGCACGGTCATGTGCAGGCTGCCCATGATGCGCGCGCCGCGCAGCGGCTGACTCGCGCCGAAGCGCTTGCGCAGCGCCATCAGGCCGGGCATCTCGTGCTCGGCCAGCCGGATCTCCTTGCGGCCCCACTCGGCCAGCGAAAGGTCGGCGACCTTGAACGGCTCGTACATCGACTCTCCTGATGGTCGCGTGGGCACCCTACCCACGCTCCGCTCGAGTAGCTAGAGACCGAGGTCCCGGCGCAGGTCGTCGGCCAGGCTGGTCTTCTCCCAGGTGAATGCGTCGCCGGTCCGCCCGAAGTGACCGTGGAACGCGGTCTGCCGGTAGATCGGGCGCAAGAGGTCCAGCGCGTCGATGATGCCGCGCGGGGTGAGATCGAAACGCTTGCGGATCGCACGCTCGATGCGCGCGTCGTCGACGTGACCGGTGCCGAAGGTGTCGACCAGCACCGAGACCGGCTCGGCCACGCCGATCGCGTAGCTCACCTGCACCTCGAGTCTCTCGGCGGCTCCAGCCGCGACC
>Ga0335080_10002270_pt1 | contig 19109 bp, 12 predicted proteins | sample Lox_Sample_34_FD_206720 | JGI IMG/M metagenome (GOLD analysis project Ga0335080, IMG submission 206720) | Soil microbial communities from Loxahatchee National Wildlife Refuge, Florida, United States - Lox_Sample_3.4 | ecosystem: Environmental > Terrestrial > Soil > Wetlands | place: USA...
CTGACGCTGCCCACCGAGAGCAACTCGGTGAGCCGTTTCTGTATCTGCTCGCGTCCGGGCAGCGGGTCAAGCAGGTTGCGGGTATACGCCATCTCCTGCTCGACGTACTGTTGAGTCTCCGGGCTGTCGGCGTCTTCCATCCAGCGGTAGGGATCGGCGATCTTGTGCCCTTGAACCATATCTACGATGTCATCCATGCGCGCGCGCGGAGGAGCCATGGGCGCGGTGTTCGGAGAGGGTCCGTCCTCGGCCAACAGAACAGCGGCTAGCACTAAAGAAGCCAAAATCCAGAGCAAACGCAAACCTCCTGGCATAATCACCTCGAAACAGATCTCTAGGTTAGCAAATCCTTGGCTGCGAACACGGACCCTGCATTTTGGACGGGGCCAGGAACGGCAAGGTACTGCCGCCCATATTCTCATTCATTTCTCATTCAGGAAACTATCCACGTTTGGCCGGCGGTTTTCAGGCAGGGGTGCGAATGATATGATGAAGGGGACAATTTAACCGGCACGTTCCCCGTGCCTTTCGACACTCCTCAGTAGCTCAATGGCAGAGCATCCGGCTGTTAACCGGAGGGTTGTAGGTTCGAGTCCTACCTGAGGAGCCATTCTTTGCCTTGATTGTCCAACCGCTTACGTTCAATCCTCCAGGAATGGATGGTCTTCCTACTGGAAGACTCTGAATGGAAAGCCATGATGCGGGAAATAAAGGCCCCGCCCGATACCCGTTCAGACGAATCAGGTCAGTTCCGTGTTGGCCTACTACATCCACCGGATATCGGGCGCATGGCTTGGAGCGTAATCTTAAGTAGTTGGTTTGGCGGTTGCGGCGGCAGGTTTTTGCCGTTTCCCTGCTCTGGACTTGCCCGAAGCGGAACGGCTGTCAGGTCAAGTCACGCATTGCCAACACCATAATTTCAGCCGGTATCTCACATGAGAATTGCCCAAGTCGCCCCTTTGTACGAACCCGTTCCACCGCGCGGCTACGGAGGAACTGAACGTGTCGTTTCCTGGCTGACGGAGGAATTGGTTCGGCAGGGACATGAGGTCACGCTGTTTGCCAGCGGCGATTCTCTCACTCGCGCAAAGTTAGTGCCCGTGTGTGCGGTCTCCCTTCGTGCGAACCCGATCTGTCATGACCAGCTGGCGCATCATATTCTTCTGCTTGAGCAGGTCAGGCAACGGCGCGATGAATTCGACATCGTGCACTATCACATCGACTATCTGCATTTCCCGTTAAGTCGCCAGATCGACCTTCCGCAGGTGACGACTCTTCACGGGCGACTCGATCTTCCGGATCTGATCCCGCTGTATCGGGAATTTGCCGACATGCCCGTCGTCTCGATCTCACGCAGCCAACGTGATCCGCTCCCGCGAGCGAATTGGATTGGAAATGTGTATCACGGATTGCCGGAGAATTCGTTGCCCTTCCGGGAAGGTCCCGGAGAATACCTGGCTTTCATCGGCCGGATCTCGCCGGAAAAGCGACCAGACCGCGCGATCGAGATTGCCACGCGGGCGGGCGTAAGGCTTAAGATCGCGGCTAAGGTCGACGCGATAGATCGTGAATACTTTGAGCGGGTGGTGTGTCCGTTGCTAAAGCGGCCGAACATAGAATTCATCGGAGAGATCGGGGACGAAGCCAAACCCGCATTCCTGGGGAATGCCATGGCCTCGATTGCTCCCATTGATTGGCCCGAGCCTTTCGGTTTGAACATGATTGAAGCAATGGCTTGCGGCACGCCAACAATCGCATTTGCGCATGGCTCGGTCCCGGAAATCATCGAGGATGGAGTTAGCGGAATCATCGTGCGCACCGTGGATCAAGCCGTTGAAGCGGTACGTCGGGCCGCCGTCATGTCGCGCCGCGCCGTCCGCCGTGCCTTCAAGTCTCGTTTCACAGCGAGCCGGATGGTATCCGACTATCTTGCCATTTACCAAGAGCTTGTCTGCGGAGAATCTTCGTGCCGCATATCTGGCTTTGCGGATGATGAAGTACAAAACTCGCTGAATAAGGATGTTGCATAACATTGGACGATATCATCCGGGTAGAGAATCAGTTCTACGTCCTGGCGACGTCTTCGCTGGCGGATGACCGCACTCGCGTCCTGAAGTATGGCGAGACTTTTGCCGTCTTCAACCGCCTGGGAGACATTGAAGGCATCGGACTCGGTGAACAGGGCCTCTACCACCGCGGAACACGATATCTATCGAAACTTGCGCTACGTCTGAATGGCAACGTCCCTCAGCTCCTGCGCTCTACAATCCACGAAGATGGCGTTTTTTTCACCATCGACATCATGAATTCTGACGTCTACGGTGAAGCGCGCCTAATTTTGCCGAGAGGGGCGATTCATGTATTTCGCTCAAAGTTTTTGTGGAAAGATGCTTGTTACGAAAGAATACGCGTGGCCAACTTCGGCCTGCTGAATTTTGATGCCTCAATAAGCCTTCAGTTCGCTGCCGACTATGCCGACATTTTTCAGGTCCGTGGAATACCACGACAAGGAAGCGGTGACCTATTGCCGCCGGAAGTCGACGACCATGAAGTAGTGCTGTCGTATCGGGGGCAAGATCGGAAGTTGCGCCGTTCACGCCTGGAATTCTCTCCTGCACCGCTGCATCTCTCGGCGGACTTAGCCACATTTTTGTTCACGCTTGCTCCGCGCGAAGAGAAGTCCCTGAACGTTACCGTCACCTGCCAAGAGGAGTGTGCGCACTGGCGGTCGACCGGATTTGACGAAAGCATGCATCAGTCGATACTGGAACTGCAGGAAACGCGATCGCAGTTTTGTTCGGTGACCAGTTCCGATTCGGCTTTCAATCACTGGCTCTGTCGCTCCGCGTCCGACGTTCAAATGATGATTCGCGGTAATCCTGAAGGGCCATATCCCTATGCTGGCGTGCCGTGGTTCAGCGCTGTCTTTGGGCGGGATGCCCTGGTGACGGCGATGCAGTGCCTTTGGGCGGCGCCCTGGGTTGCGAGAAGCGTTCTGAAGTATCTTGCTCTTCACCAGGCCGTCGAAAGAATTTCGCGGCAGGAGGCCGAGCCCGGCAAAATTTTGCATGAGATGCGCCACGGCGAGATGGCGAATCTCAACGAAGTTCCGTTTGGTCTTTACTACGGCAGCGTGGATTCCACTCCTCTGTTCGTACTCCTCGCGGGCATGTATTTTGATCGAACCGGTGATAGAGACTTTCTTGAATCGATCTGGCCCAACGTCCTTGCTGCACTTGATTGGATTGATCAGTACGGCGATGTCGACCATGACGGTTTTGTCGAATACCAGGCCCGGTCAGAAAAGGGATTGATTCATCAGGGATGGAAGGATTCGCACGACGCGGTGTTTCATTCCGACGGAACTCTGGCCGACGCGCCGATCGCACTGTGCGAGGTGCAGGCATATGTGTATGGGGCCAGACTTGCCGCGGCTCGAATTGCCGAGAGTTTTGGACAAGTCGAACTCGCGCAAAAACAGATCGCGCAAGCCCAGAGTTTGCAGCAACAATTCGAGTCCACGTTTTGGGACGACAGCCTTGGCGGCTATGTTCTGGCGCTCGATGCAAATAAGAGACCTTGCCGCGTACTAACATCGAATGCAGGCCAGGCGCTGTTCACAGGTATTGTGAGCCCGGAAAGAGCTGCGCGTCTCGCGACGACATTACTCGACGAAAATCTGTTTTGCGGTTGGGGTATTCGCACGCTGGCTAGCAACGAAATCCGGTACAACCCGATGTCTTATCACAATGGGTCGGTATGGCCTCATGACAACTCTCTGATTGCCGCAGGATTGGCGCGTTATGGCTACAAGGAGCAGGCGGGGAAGTTGCTCGCAGCAATTCTAGACGCCAGCACTTTCATGGAACTCAATCGCCTTCCGGAGCTGTTCTGTGGCTTTCACAAGCGGCCGGGGGGCGAGGGTCCCACGCTCTATCCGGTAGCGTGCTCGCCTCAGGCATGGGCGGCGGGCGCTGCTTATCTCTTTGTGGATGCTTGCCTGGGCATGACCTTTTCGGTCGCCAACAAGACCGTCCGCCTCTCCAAACCGCGTTTACCCAACACCATCGACGAGATCAAGTTAGCTGGTCTGCGGATTGGCAGCGCTACCATGGACCTCGAAGTTCACCGGATTTCGACCGGAGTTGTGGCGGAAGTGCTGGACAGTCACGGAGAGCCGAGAGTCGAGTTGGAGGCCTGACACCGGTGAGGCTGAGTATTTCTCCCCACGTGCACATTAATCTGGCTAAGGTGGCCATAGATCGCCTGTAGCCCGTAACCATGGTCGACCACAATGCAATTGCCGAAGCAAACCGTTTGAGGTGGCTTCAAGGATCAATTTTGCCTTACCATATTTGAGTTGTGGCATGCTGATGACCCCGGCCGTAAACTTCCACGTGCCGTCGGTCGCGGGCGAAGGTTGAGCGGTCTCCCAGACGCGATACCGGGTCCCATTCTGCTCAACAAACGCTGCAAGGCTACGGACACCCCGCGAATCATGCACGTGGACAGCAATAGGAGTGGCTTGCCGAGGGTAGTTACTGGCGAAGGAAGTTCCACAGCAGGCGCAGCTGATCGTGTCAAGAAATTCGCCCGAAAATTCATTTGCATTTCATCAGAACGGTTTAGGCTCTGGAGAACGTCGCACAACGCCAGCGCTTTGAATCCCCGGAGATCATTATGGCCAGCACAACACAAGTCCCAACTCCGCTTTCCTCCGATCAGCTAAGAAAGATTGATGCCTACTGGCGCGCCTGCAACTATTTGTCGGCGGGCATGATCTATCTTCGCGCGAATCCGTTATTACGCGAACCGCTGAAGCCCGAGCACATCAAGAATCGGCTGCTTGGCCACTGGGGGTCAGATCCCGGCCAATCCTTCGTTTGGGTGCACTTGAACCGGCTGATCCGCAAGTACGATTTGAATGTCATGTATATCTCCGGCCCTGGCCATGGCGCGCCCGCAACCCTCGCCAACTGCTATCTCGAAGGGCACTACTCCGAAATTTATCCGGACAAGAGCGGTGACGCAGCGGGCATGCTCAAATTCTTCCAGCAGTTCTCCTTTCCCGGGGGGATAGGGTCACATTGCACCCCAGAGACGCCGGGGTCGATTCACGAGGGCGGCGAACTGGGCTACTCCATCTCGCACGCGTACGGAGCAGCGTTCGACAATCCTGATCTCATCGTGGCTGTTACGGTAGGAGACGGCGAAGCCGAGACCGGCCCATTGGCAACCTCCTGGCATTCGAACAAATTCCTCAATCCGATTCGCGATGGGGCGGTTTTGCCTGTGTTGCATCTCAACGGTTACAAGATCGCAAATCCCACCATCCTCGCTCGCATCCCGCGGGAGGAGTTGGAAGCGCTGTTGCTGGGATATGGCCACAAACCGTATTTCGTCGAAGGCAGCGATCCGTTCGCGATGCATCAAATCATGGCTTCAATTCTAGAGCAATGCATTCTCGACATTCGTTCGCTGCAACATCACGCCCGTTCGACGGGTGACACTGCGCGCCCGCGCTGGCCGATGATCGTGTTGCGTACGCCGAAAGGATGGACTGGGCCAAAGGAAGTGGACGGCCACAAAGTGGAAGACTTCTGGCGCGCGCACCAGGTTCCGGTGCTCGACCCGGCTACGAATAAAAGCCATTTGAAACTGGTCGAGGACTGGATGCGCAGCTACAAGCCCGAAGAGCTATTCGACGCCAATGGAGCCCTTATCCCGGAACTGCGGGAGCTCGCGCCTTCGGGCGCGCGCCGTATCTCCGCCAACCCGCACGCAAATGGCGGTATGCTGCGCAAGGAACTTGAGCTGCCGGACTTTAGAAACTATGCCGTGAAATTGAAGGCTCCAGGCTCACTCTACACGCCCCCCACCGATGTACTCGCACACTTTCTCGCGGAAGTCATGCGCCGCAACATGAATTCTTTCCGTATTTTCGGCCCCGACGAGACCGCCTCCAACCGGCTTACGGCGATCTACGCTGCTTCGAAGAAGACATGGCTTGCCGAATACAAGCCGGAAGATGCCGACGGCGGCGAGCTCGACGTTTTCGGCCGGGTAATGGAGATGCTGAGCGAGCACACGCTCGAAGGCTGGTTCGAAGGCTACGTCCTAACCGGTCGCCATGGGTTGTTCTCCAGCTACGAAGCCTTTGTCCATATCATAGATTCGATGTTCAACCAGCACGCCAAATGGCTGGAGAAATCGAAAAAGGAATTGGATTGGCGTGCGCCCGTGCCCTCCATCAACATTCTCATCACCTCCCTGGTATGGCGCCAAGATCACAACGGCTTCACTCATCAGGACCCGGGATTTCTTGATGTGGTCACCAACAAGAGCCCGGAAGTGGTCCGTATTTATTTGCCGCCCGACGCCAACTGCCTGCTCAGCGTGGCGGACCATTGCCTGCGTTCCCGGGACTACGTCAATGTCATCGTCGCGGACAAGCAGGACCACCTTCAGTACCTCACTATGGAAGAAGCCATAACGCACTGTACCAAGGGCATTGGCATTTGGGATTGGGCCTCGACAGACGAGGACGCCGAGCCCGACGTGGTTCTGGCATGCGCAGGCGATATCGCGACCATGGAGGCAGTCGCTGCGGTTGCGATTCTGAAACAGCGATTCCCCGACTTGAAGATCCGCTTTGTCAACGTCGTCGATCTCTTCCGGCTCATGCCGGAGACTGAGCACCCTCACGGGCTCTCCGACCGCGACTTCGATTCCTTATTCACCACCGACAAGCCGGTAATCTTCAACTTCCATTCTTATGCGTCGCTTATCCACAAGCTCAGTTACCGCCGCAAGAATCACGACAACATTCACGTGCGTGGATACAAGGAAAAAGGCAACATCAACACGCCGCTCGAACTCGCCATTCTTAACCAGGTGGATCGCTTCGACCTGGCCATCGATGTCATTGACCGCGTTCCACGCCTGCATCCGACGGGCGCTCACGTTAAAGAATGGCTGAAGGGCCAGATCATCGATAGCGTCAACTATGCGCATGCCGAAGGCATCGATAAAGACGAAATTCGCAACTGGAAATGGCCTGGGTAGACACGGTGGAAATGCTGGCCGGAAAAGACGACTTAATCCTGGCGCTGAACAGCGGCTCGTCTTCGCTCAAGTTCGGTATCTACTGCCGCGGTGCGGGCGACAGCGACGAAAGACCGCTCCTGACCGGAAGTGCCGAGGGCATCGGACACAGCAACGGCACGTTACACGTTCGTTCCTCCGATGGGACCGCGCTGGTCACGCGCGAGTGCATCCACGAATCGCAAAGCGACGCCCTTGCCACTCTTGCGGCAGCGCTCACTGATCATATTCACTCCGCGCCTGCGGCCATAGGCCATCGCGTCGTACACGGCGGGCCGGAGCTCCGCACACACCAACTCATCACCCCGCTGGTCTTGGATCAGCTTCGCTCCGCCACGCATTTCGCGCCGCTGCACATCCCGCAGGCGCTGAGGCTCATCGCCTCCGCTCAGTCGATCTTCCCCTCGGCGGCGCATTTTGCCTGCTTCGACGATGCCTTCCACCGGACGATCCCCGAAGTGGCATCCCACCTGCCTCTCCCGCAGCGATATTTTGAGGCAGGCATTCAGCGCTATGGCTTCCACGGCCTGTCCTACGAGTCTCTTGTGCATCACTTCGGAGTACAGTTGCCCGAACGGGCCATCTTCGCTCACCTTGGCAACGGAGCGAGCCTCTGCGCTCTTCGCAACGGAGTCTCAGTCGATACCACCATGGGCCTAACTCCTACGGGCGGTATCCCCATGGGCACACGCTGCGGCGACCTCGACCCTGGGGTCTTCCTTTACCTCCTCCGGAATGAGAAGTTCAGTGCTGACGTGCTGGAAGACCTACTCAACCATCGGAGTGGCCTCTTCGCTCTTTCTTGCGGTGAGAGTGATGTTAAGGCACTCGAAGAGCGCGCCCGCTCCAACGATCCGCATGCCGTACTCGCCCTCAATGTATTTGCCACTTCCGTGCGCAAGGCAATTGGCGCATATGCAGCTCTCCTCGGCGGCGTCGACCTTCTGGTATTCACCGGCGGCATCGGTGAGCACAGCGCTCATATTCGATCCGCAGCCTCCCGCGGTCTTGAGTTTCTTGGCATCACCGCAGACAAGATACAGATTGTGCCGGCACGAGAAGAAACCCAAATCGCGCGCCACTGTCGCAGAATGATGACCAAATCTCGCTGAAGAAAGCGTGCGCACGACCGTCGATTGCGATTGCCGGGCCATCTCTCATTCCCTGGAAGTCAGCTTCGAGGATGTCATCGAACACTTGCCTCGATTCCGCTAGTTGGCCGGATCAATTCTGCAACTAGTTCCCAACCACAACCCTCAAGCAAATCTGGTCAATCTTGGCCACTCCCGCGGTCGTGAGCTGTTTGCCGACCCTGATTCCTGATCGACGCCACCCGCCGAACCATTCGCTCGGCATCCGATTCAAGATTCAAAGGTCTGCCTAAGGAGCAATCTCAAATACAGCGCCGAGGCCTTCCTTTCCGCCCAGCGCGGTCGTACCGAAGACTTTTCCGGCCTTATTGACAATGAGACCGCCCTCGGGTGTCCCGGCATCGCCTTGGCGTGAGCCAAAATCATGTAGAACACTCTCGTGCCAGTTACCTTTTGCCTTGGGCTTCAGTTCAAAAGCTGTACCGCAGACGCCGCAGAGGCCGCTGCCTCCCTCGAATGTGGTGCCGAATAGATTTCCGGCCGGATCTAGAACCGGGGTCGAAAGCGTCTCGATCCCATCCGTACCTCGGAATCGGTGGATCACCGTTTCTGTCCACTTGCCCTTAGGGTCGGCTTTCATCTGGTACACGGTGCCGCATCCGCCAACGATGCACTGTTTTCCACCCCCGTAGGTCGTTCCATACAGAATGTCTCCGACGAGCGTCAGTCCCGCGGCGGGACTTGCACCGTCGGAGCCTCCCTGGAACGCGCGGAGTATGGTTTCCGTCCACTTTCCGTTTTTGCGTGGGGAGAGCCGGAAGACGGTACCCAGCCCAAACTTGCCACCCGAAGAAGTTGTGCTATAGAGGTTCCCCGTGGCGTCGAAAACCAGACTCGCCATGAACGGGAATTCACCGTCGGACCCTCCTTTGAAGGTGTGGAGCACGGTCTGGGTCCAGTGGCCATTTTGCGCGGGAGTCAGCACGAATACGGTGCCGCAGCCACCGGTGGCGCAAGTGGCGTCACCGCCAGCCTGGGTGGTGCCGTAAAGATTTCCAGCACCATCCAGTATCAGCTGAGCATCGGGCGAAGCGCCATCGGAGCCGCCGGTGAAGGAGTAGAGCACAGATTCGGTCCAGTGGCCGTTTTGTCCGGGCATCAGCTCGAATACGGTTCCACAGCCCCGTGAGCAGCCATCACCCCCGCCATTCTGAGTGACGCCGAAGAGATTCCCCGACTGATCGAAAATCACGCCGCCCACGGGCGATTCTCCATCACTGCCCCCGGCAAAGCTGTATAGGACGGATTCAGCCCATTGACCGCTGGGATCTCTCGTCAGCTCGAATACCACGCCACTGTGGCCGGTTCCCCCGCTTGAAGCCTCGCCATAGAGGTTTCCAGCCCGATCGAGCAGGAGATTGCCAATGGGCGCGCTTCCGTCCATCCCTCCGGTGAAGCTATGAATGACGCGTTCCCGGCTCTCGGCACAGGCGCAGGAAGCAAATACCAGAACCAGCCACAACATTGCCCCAGTTACGGCGACCCAGATTGCCCTATGCATGATGCCTGTCTCTCCGGTGGTGGTAAAGTAAGTGTCTTGCCGTCTTCAAGCTGTTGGCTTCGACAAAGGCGAACATTGTATACACAAAGTCGTTTTCTCCGCCCGCTCAATCGCCCATTTCAATCCAGCACTTCGCTTCTCTCATTGTCGGGAAGATACGGATATTCTCCTCGCCGCCTCGCAGGATGTGATGCATGCGGGCGGCGTTTGTTTGGGTTGAGGTCTGGGCGACGAAGGCCCGCCTGGAATTGAGAGAGAAAGGATCGACGTTGTCGGCAAGATTGACCGCCTGCTTTGCGTCTAGTTCCAATTCCTCCACTCGGCTCAGGTCGACAATTTCGGAAAAATCAGGGTGGAAGTGCGGATGGGACCGGAGGTCTGCGGCGTACGCTTCAATGGTTTGCCTGTTTAGAGTTTTCTCGAAGTGGACCGAGACCACGCGTTTCGCCGAGTCAATCGTGTAGACGTATGACATCCAAGCCTTCTAACCAACAAAGCATGCGTCTCGGGCCGCCGCGGAGGAATCAAGCTGGTTGCTCTTATTTCCGGACCCTTCCCAGTATCTTCAACCTAGCATGTCGCAACTTGCAATGCCGCCGCATGGGTTGCCCAGTCACCTGGCGCCTGTTCCGGCAAGGGCAGCCGCGCGCCTACCTGTCAGTGTAATCGTGGCGGCGCGGAATGAGGCGCACAATCTGGCGCGCTGCCTGGAGTCGCTGCGATGCATGGGCGAAGTTTACGTGGTGGACTCCCAGAGTACCGATGGAACGACTGCCATCGCCCGCTCTCATGGCGCTAAGCTGGTGCAATTCCACTACCGCGGTGGCTGGCCAAAGAAGCGCCAGTGGGCCATCGACAGGCTTCCTCTCACCCACGGCTGGATTTTTCTGGTCGACGCGGACGAGGCGGTCACGCCAAGTCTGGCCGAAGAAATCAGCACCGCCATCCAGCGGGACGATGCTGACGGCTACTACCTGCGATTGCAGATGAATTTTCTGGGACAGCCTCTGCGTCATAGCGGCGCGAATTTTTACAAACTGGCGTTGTTTCGCCGTAGCAAAGGTCGATTCGAATGCCGTCTGAAGGAGCAAGATGCGTCGATGTGCGACATGGAAGTGCACGAGCATGTTGTGGTCGATGGCTGCACCGCCAAGCTGAGGAATTCTCTGTCCCATTGCAACACCGAATCAATCTCCCGTTACATCGAAAAGCACAATGAGTATTCCAACTGGGAAGTCAAAGTGTGGCTTGACGGAGATAGCGATTCTAGTCATCTGCGGCCAGCATTTTTCGGAAACCAGGCGCAGCGGCGCCGCTGGCTCAAGAAGAAATTTCTGGGCATTCCGGGTTCGCCATTGGCATTCTTTTTGTACAAGTACGTGCTTCGTCTTGGATTCCTCGATGGCATTCCCGGGCTGATTTATTGCGGTTTTCAGGGTGTGCAATTCTTCCACATCAAAGCGAAAATCTACGAGCAAACAGTGAAGGCAGGACCCGCGCTAGCGTCATGACCTCATGCTGATTCTGGGACTCAACATGTTTCACGCCGACGCCTCCGCTGCCATGGTGCGGGATGGGGAGGTTATCTTCGCGGTGGCGGAAGAGCGGCTGAACCGCGTGAAGCACTTTGCCGGATTTCCCACGCTGGCGGTGAAGGCCTGTCTGGATGCCGCGGGCGCGACGATCCGCGATGTGGATCACGTGGCAGTGGGCCAGGACAGTGACGCTAACTTGTCCCGAAAAGTGTGCTATGCGCTGAATAATCCCGCGAAAATCCTGAACTTCATTCGCCTTCGGCAGCGGAAAGAACAAATGCGCGACGTGCGCAGTCTGCTGGTTCGTGCTCTGGGCACAGACTCCTCTGGCTTGCGCTTTCAGGAACATCACCTTGAGCACCACATCGCGCACATCGCCAGCGCCTACTATTGTTCTCCATGGGAGAAGGCGGCGGGCTTCAGCTACGACGGCTCCGGCGACTTCGTTTCGACCATGATGGCTCGCTGTGAGGGCCATGAGATTGAAGTGTTAGAACGCGTCTTCCTGCCGCACTCCCTCGGCACCTTCTACAGCATGATGTGCGAGTTCATCGGTTACCGGAAATATGGCGACGAGGGCAAGGTGATGGGACTGGCGCCATATGGCCGGGACACGTACTGCGAGCAGGTTCGGGGTATCCTCAACATGCGAAATGGCGGCTTCCAACTCGATCTCGACTACTTCAAGCCGCTCGGCAGCAACCAGGGCATGCAAGTCCGGCCCGACGGAACCGTGCGTCTGGCGAGACATTTTTCCGACCGCATGGTGAAGCTCTTTGGGGAGCCGCGGGAGCCGCATGCCCAGATTAGCCAGCGCGACATGGATCTGGCGTTTGCGTTGCAGTATTGTTTCGAGGAGGCGTGTTTCAAATTGCTGAACCGGTTGCACCGACGCACCGGCTGCGAGAATCTTGCCATGGCGGGAGGCTGCGCGCTTAACAGCGTGGCCAACGGGAAGATTTTTACCCGGACGCCCTTTCGCCAAACCTGGATTCAGCCGGCCGCGGGCGACGAGGGGTTGGCTGTCGGCGCCGCACTGCATACCTATCACGCGGTGCTCAAGCAGCCGCGACGCTACGAAATGAAGAGTTCAGGTCTTGGGCCGGTGTTTTGCGATCCGCGAATTGAATCCGCCCTGAGGCGGGCGAGGCTGAAATACCAGCGCCTGGAGAACGAGCCGCTGCTCGACACCGTAGCCGGGAAAATTGCCACCGGGAACGTGGTTGGATGGTTTCAGGGACGAACCGAATGGGGTCCTCGCGCGCTCGGAAACCGTTCGATTCTGGCGCATCCGGGGCTGCCGGGCATGAAGGATACGCTCAACTCGCGCATCAAGCACCGTGAATGGTTTCGCCCATTCGCCCCGTCCATCCTGGCGGAGCATCAGAACGAATACTTCGAGCACGGTCATCCCTCTCCGTTCATGCTGCATGTATACAAAATCCGTCCCGAAAAGCGGACCCAGCTTTGTGCGGTCAACCATGTGGACGACACCGGCCGGCTTCAATCTGTGAGCCGGGAAGACCATCCGCTGTATTACGATCTGATCCGGAGCTTTCATCGGAAAACCGGTATTCCGGTCGTTCTGAATACCAGCTTTAACGAGAACGAGCCGATTGTCTGCGCGCCGGAAGAGGCGATTGACTGCTTCCAGCGCACGCGTATGGATGCGCTAGCGATTGGACCGTTCTTAACGCTTAAATCGGAGAACTGAGCGATATGGCCACGCAGAGAGTGAGCCCGTTCGTTTCCTCCACGGCAAAGCGCCTGGATCTCACCCTGGTGGCAGATTTTCCCGGGCTGCGCGTTCTGGCATGGCAGGGGTCTCGTCTTTACGCCTCGAACGCTTACACGTTGCTGCGCGCCGATACCTCAGGTTCGTCGCTTCGGTGGCAGAAGGTCGGCCACTATCAGCCGCGGTGGTGGCGAAACCTTAGTCCTGCAACCCGCCTCACCTGCCGTTTGTTCCGCGATGGGTTTCACGCGCTCGCCGTACTATCGTCCGGACACTTGATCGCTGCGGTTCCCGGCGCGATCGTTGTGCTTTCCCCGGGAGAGGCGGAATTCAGGTTGTCGCACCCCGTGCGTCGCGGCACGCGCCCGCTGCACATCGCCGTCACTCCGCGCGATCAGATTTTCTGGGGTGAATATTTCGACAATCCGCAGCGCGACCCGGTGCACATTTACGCTTCCACCGACCGCGGTCAGACCTGGGACGTTGCTTACAGTTTTGCGAAAGGCGCCGTTCGCCATGTTCACAATGTCGTTTATGACCAATGGGAAGACTGCCTGTGGATACTGACTGGCGACCATGGCTCAGAGTGCCGGATCCTGCGAACGTCGTGCGACTTCGGCCACGTAGACGAAGTTCTTTCGGGCAACCAGCAGCACCGGGCAGCCGCGATCATTCCAACCCCGGAGGGACTGTACTTTTCCACCGACACTCCCCTGGAGAGCAATCACATCTGGCGTCTCGACCGTCGCGGAGGCCTCACCCGGTTGGCAGACCTCAGCGGCTCGTCGACTTATGGCTGCCGTGTAGGACAAGCCATGTTCTTTTCCACCATGGCCGAGCCCAGCGCGGTGAATTCGAAGCGGACTGTCGGGCTCTACGGAAGCCCGGACGGCGTCGCCTGGCAGCGCCATCGCGAGTGGCGCAAGGATAGCTGGTCCATGAAGCTATTCCAATACGGAAACGCTTTCCTTCCCGATGGCGTGAACCACACACAAATCCTCGCCATAACTACGACCGCCGTTCATCCTGGAGATGATGAGACCAGTCTCTGGCTGGTCAACCTCACGTAGGAATTTGCGTGCTACAGTTCGGACGAGTTTACTTATGTCCTGGTTGAACCGCCTTGGCTATTACCAGCGTATCTTCGCCGCGTACCTCGCAGCCCGCGAGAGCCAACTCACCTTCTGGCACGAGGTTCCGCGAGCCAATCCAGTCGCGCCGACCGGCACGCTGGGTGAGTACTACATGGTGTTTGGCGAAAAGGCCAATTACTCCGGCCATCACGACGCGGCTGGCATTCCGCTGCTCGATTACCACGGGCGTATCGGCCTGCAATACAACCCGATTGCCGTGGCGCAATGGGGCCTGGGAAATTACAACGAATTCCGCGCAACTGGCAGGGTGGGGAATCAGCAGAAATTTCTGGCGGCGGCGGACTGGCTCTGCCTCCGGATCAGGCAGAATCCGCACGGGCTCTGGGTATGGAACCACCACTTCGACTGGGACTACCGTGTTCGGTTGAAGGCGCCCTGGTATTCCGGCTTGGCCCAGGGACAGGGTATATCACTGTTATTGCGAGCTCACCGGGAGACCGGAAGGCCAGTTTACTTCCAGGTAGCAAAGTTGGCCTTCGATAGTTTCCTGAAGTCAGTAAACGAGGGAGGAATCGCATTCACCGATTGCGAAGGTAACCTCTGGTTTGAAGAATACATCGTTTCGCCGCCGACTCACATTCTGAACGGCTTCATCTGGGCGGTATGGGGAGTCTACGACTATTTCCTGGTCACTCGAGACGATCGAGCCTGGGAGCTCTTCCAGCGCGCGGTGAAGACCCTGCTGGCCAACTTGCATCGCTACGATCTTGGCTACTGGTCGCGGTATGAATTGTCGGAAACGCGATTGCCGATGGTAGCCAGTCCTTTCTATCACCAGCTGCATATCGTGCAATTGCGCGTCATGCACCGCTTGACCGGCGAACCGCCGTTCTCGCAGATAGCGGGCCGGTGGCAGGACTATACCGTCAGCCGCAGCAATCGAACCCGGGCACTGTGCTACAAGAGCGCATTCAAGCTCTGCTATTACTGAGGTGCCGTGAAGATTCTGTACATTTCACAGTATTTTCCGCCGGAAATGGGCGCGCCCGCGGCGCGTGCGGCAGAATTGGCGTGCCACTGGGTGAACGCCGGCCACGAAGTGACGGTGCTCACCGGATTCCCCAATCATCCCACGGGCCAGGTGCCTGCAGCGTATCGACGTCGCATGCGGCGATTGATCTTCCGAGAAACAGTGAACGGCGTCCGAGTCGTCCGCACCTGGCTGTTGCCTTTGCCGAACCGCAAGCCGTACGAGCGGATGCTGAACTATGGATCGTTCTTCCTGTCAGCTTCATTGGCCGGCCTGTTTCTGGAGCCGCCGGACGTGGTTATCGCGACCTCGCCGCAATTGCTGGTGGGTCTCGCCGGCTGGTGGGTAGCACGATGGAAACGGCTTCCCTTTGTGCTCGAAGTGCGGGACCTGTGGCCGGAATCGCTAGAAGCCGTCGGCGTGGGCGATGGCAAATCTTTCCTGAATCGATTCCTGGCGAAGGTCGCCGGATTCCTTTATCGCGAGTCGCAGAGAATCGTCGTGGTCACGCCCGCTTTCCGCGAGCACCTCCTGAATCGCTTGGGGGTTTCCCGCGAAAAGATTTCGATTGTCGAAAACGGCGTCGAAACGGATCGCTTTCACCCGGATGCGATCGACGCCGGCCTGCGACGAAAACTTGGAGCAGGAGGCAGGTTTGTTGTGTCCTACGTCGGAACTATCGGCATGGCACACGGCCTTGGCACTCTGTTGGATGCGGCCGCGCAACTGCAAGTGGTGGCCCCCCAGGTTCTGTTGATGGTCGTAGGGGAAGGCGCGGAGAAAGAGCGAATCATGTCGTTAGCGGAATCCGGCGGCCTGGCGAATATTCGGTTCGTCGAACAGCAGCCGCGAGAACGGATTCCCGCCTACATCTGCGCCGCGGACGCCTGTCTGGTCATGCTGAAGAAGGATGACGTTTTCAAGACGGTGATTCCCACCAAGCTGCTCGAGTTCATGTCTTGCGGGCGTCCTGTGATTCTGGGCGTGGATGGGCAAGCGCGCGAAGTCGTCGAAACGTCGGCGGCCGGCATCTTTGTGGAACCGGAAGATTCCGGCAGCTTGGCCGAGGCGATTATGCGTTTGGCCACGGATCCGGGCTTGTGCGGAACTCTCGGGAGAAACGGCCGAAGCTACGCGGTGGCGCACTTCTCGCGCCGCAAGACCGCACAAATCTACATTGACGTGCTGGAGCGCATGCTGGAAAGAAATGCGCTGAGCGCTGCCGCCTGAAAGATGTTCACGGCCGGACGGCGATAATGCTTACGGTTGCCGCGGCTTGCAGCGCAGTCTGCAGGGTGTGTCCGGCTAGAACCTTCCCGGCGCTGGTGGGTACGAAGAGGATATCGTCCGCCTGCATGGGTAAGTCCGGGGACTTGGCCTCAAGCATTTTCTTTAACGGGACGGGTGTCTCTTGGACGCCAGTGCCGCTCTTGCGGAGAATGCGCGCGTCATTCAGCTTGGCGGTACGGGAAGTGCCTCCAGCCAATGCGATTGCCTGCAAAACGCTCAGGTTCCCGGCATCCATGAGAAATCCACTGGGACGGGCCACGTCGCCGACGACGTATACGATGTCGGCCTTTGGGATCGTAATCGCATCGCCAGCATAGACTTCAATGTTGCTATTGGGCACGTCGGCGGGATTCTTCGCCAGCGGCAAAGTGATTGGCTTATCGGGCTGATCGCGACGCGTTACAGTAATGGACTTGCCCGCTTTGTCCGTAAATCCTCCGGCAGCGGACACCAGATCAAACAGCCGCCGCTGACCCATTACCGGATAGAGCCCGGGTCGCGCGACTTCGCCGAGCAGGCTGGCGGTTTGCGACGCATACTCGACGACAAAGACCGTGGCGTGTGGATTCTTGAGGAACCCGCCATCGTTCAGGCGTTTCTCGATCAGCGCCTGGGCCTCCTCCAGCGTGAGCCCCTGCAGGTGAACGTAATCGATCAGAGGAAGATAGACATCGCCGTTGTTGCCAATGCGCGCCTTGGTGCTTAGTTCGGGGACGTTATAGACGCCGATTTCCAACAAATCACCTACGCCCAGACGAAGGCTGCGTGCCGCGTCTGAACGCTCGCCTGAGGAGGGAGTCGATGGTGCTTGCGATGGGTCTTGCTGGCCGAAAATGGGCATCCCGGGAGCTAACACAACTCCCAGCAGAAACAGCAGACCGAAAGCGCGGAACCATCCCGGGCGGAACATCCGCATTGCGTGAGCCTCTTGAATTGGAACGAACCAAAGTCTAGCACGCACTCGCAGCCGTCGCCGCAGGGGGTTCCTACATTGCCACCGGGGGACTTGCGGCCCTGGCCGCTGGTTTCGCGGGGCCCTGAGAACCAAGCAAGGGAATAGTGAGGCACGTTTCTTGATTGCTATAGTGGCCAAAGTGAAAGACTCGCTTTAAGAATTCATGCGCGGCAGTCTCAGCAAGTGCTCGGCCGGGAGGTCGATTCCCGGAGCGAAAGTGAAGAGTTGCAAGGTCGGTTGTGACACTCACGTCTGGCTGAGGAGAGAGAGTTGACACTCTTCTACCTGGGCATCTTCGCAACTTCACTGTTGCTGTCGTTTGCCCTTACGCGGTACGTGCGGGACTTGGCGACGCGGCGCGGGTGGGTTGCCGCTCCGGCGCTGGAGCGACATCTCCACAACGCCCCCTTGCCTCGGCTGGGTGGCATTGCCATTTTCCTGGCTTTCTTGCTCAGCGTGGGTGGCGGGGTGGCCGTCAGCCGCCTGTTTCCCGCCTTTGATTTTGGTTTCTCCTCTACCACCCTGCTCACCATCGTGCTGCCGGGGTTCATGATTTTTCTGCTGGGCGTGTATGACGATTTGCGAACCGCCGGACCTTACCTGAAATTCTGTGTGCAGGCCCTGGCAGCGGTGATGCTGTACGCCGCCGGTCTTCGAGTTTCCGACTTCCCAGCCTTCTTCGGATCGCATCACTTTCCCTGGATCGTGGGATTGCCGCTGACCATTCTGTGGGTGCTGGCGATAACTAATGCCTTCAATCTTATCGACGGTCTGGATGGCCTGGCGGCTGGGTCGGCTCTGTTCTCCACCCTGGTTGCGTTCGTGGTCGCATTGTTCAGCCAGTCGTCCCTGGTGGCAGTGATGACCCTGGCTTTGGCGGGAGCGATCGTCGGATTTCTGCGCTTCAACTTCAATCCCGCGACGATCTTCCTGGGAGACTGCGGCAGCCTGTTCATCGGTTTCATGCTCAGTGCGTTGGCGTTGCGCGGCGCGCAGAAGGCGCCAACCATCATCGCGGTTGCCATCCCGGTGGTTTCCTTCGGGTTGCCGATTCTTGAGACGGCGCTCTCCGTAATACGGCGATTCATCAGCGGGCGGCCGGTATTTACCGGCGACCGCGAACACATTCACCACAAGCTCCTGCAGCGCGGGCTCTCGCACCGCCAGGTGGTGATCGTGCTTTACGCGGTTTCGGCCTTGTTCGCGCTCCTGAGTTTGTTCCTGTTGTGGCCCACAGGCAGTACCCTGGGACTTGTGCTCGCTGTGTTGGGCACGGGCATATGGGTGGGCGTGCAGCACCTCGGCTATCTGGAATTCGGCGAAATCCGCCGGGTGGCCCTGCGAACCATGGAGCAGCGTCAAATCTTCATCAATAATATGGCGATCCGGCGGGCCGCCGAGGAACTTAAGGTGGTTCGCAATCACGAGCAACTATGCGCCATATTGGCCGCCGCTTTCGCGGCAAACGACTTCGATGGATTTGACCTGGACCTGGGTTCCGCCGCCTTCCTCCGCTGGGATCGCCGCCGCGTTCTTCCGATACGATCGCAGGAGCCCTTCTTTCGCTGGCGCAAGCCAGGAGCCGGGGAATTGATTGCCGCATGGAGCCTGAATCTGGATCTGGTGACTTCTTCCGGCCATCACTTGGGTTCGCTGATTATTCATCGGATCTACAGCGATCGCGACTTGCAGCTCGATATAAATCTGCTGACAT
>Ga0335080_10002271_pt1 | contig 19107 bp, 16 predicted proteins | sample Lox_Sample_34_FD_206720 | JGI IMG/M metagenome (GOLD analysis project Ga0335080, IMG submission 206720) | Soil microbial communities from Loxahatchee National Wildlife Refuge, Florida, United States - Lox_Sample_3.4 | ecosystem: Environmental > Terrestrial > Soil > Wetlands | place: USA...
GTACCTGCACGCCTCCGCATACGGCAACGGGGCTATGGTCGCGGAGGAGTTCAGCAGGCAGATGGCCGCCAGGGGCGTGATGGTCAGCGTCCATCACATCCGTGAGGCGAGGCCGGGGGGGCTGCCATCGGCCGGCCTGTACCTGTTCAGCTCGCCCGGGCGGATGGGCAGGCCCATCCGCGGCATGCGCCGGTTCCTGAAGAAGGTGGATCTGCCAGCGGGCACGAGGTACGCCATCTTGACCACCGAGGCGGCTCCGCATCCGGACCGGGCCGGGCACGTGCCCACCGAAGAGGAGATGGCCAGGTGGCAGCACGTCCGCCCGATCATGAACGAGATCCTGCAGCGCAAGGGGCTGGTCGAGGTCGCCGAGGACAAGGTCCAGGTGACCGGGATCAAGGGGCCGCTGGAGGAGGGCTGGCAGCAGAAGGTGGCGGCCTTCGCGGGCCGCATCCCCATCCAGGACTGATGTGCCCTGACCGGGGTGGAGCGGCGGTCCGCGCCGGTCAGGGAGGCGGCTCGACGTAGCGGCGCTGCTCGGTGACCTGGGTGCCCACCTGGCTGCGCCGCCGCGTGGCGAGCAGCGTCAGTGAGATGCCCAGGCCAGCGACGCCGCCGATCATCAGGATCACGCCCATCGCCTGGATGTCCACGTATTTCGGCGTCCAGGTGATCGCGAACCGCAGAATCGCGCCGATGATGATGAGCGCGACGCTTCCTCCGATGGTCACCGGGCCTCCACTCGTGTCGCGCCGCCTGTCGCGGGTCACCTACCCATTGGCGATCAAAGGTACCGCCATTCTCCCGCCCGTTTCCGCCATCCCGCGCGGCCACCTGCGCCGCAGTGGCCCCAGGCTTCACCCTTGGTGGGTGGTCACAGAGGTGGTGTTACGTCGATACTTGGAAACGTGGACCCGCTTGCGCCGTTGCGCTCGGTGGGGGGGCGGCTTGCCCCGCCGATGGAGGCCATGGCCCAGACCATCGCCGAACGCGTCATCAGCCTGGTTCTGGACGCCGTGGACGTGAACGCGGTGCTGGACGAGGTCGACCTGAACGCGCTGCTGGACCGGGTCGACCTCAATGCGCTCCTGGACCGGGTCGATCTCGAAGACATTCTCGACCGGGTCGACCTGAACGCCCTGCTCGCCCGGGTGGACGTGAACCAGCTGCTGTCCACGGTCGATGTGAACCGGCTGATGGGCAAAGTCGACGTCCCGGCCATCGTCGATCAGGTGGACGTGAACCAGATGGTGCAGCAGGTGGACGTGAACGAGGTGATGAGCAAGGTCGACGTGAACGCCGTGGTGGACCGGGTGGACATCAACGGCATCGTCGAGCATCTCGACCTCGAGGCGATCGTCGAGGAGACCGACCTCGGCTCCATCATCGCCAAGTCCTCCAGCGGGATCGCGAGCGGTGTGACCGACGCGGTCCGCAGCCGGACCGTCGGGCTGGACGAGGCCATCGCCCGCACGGTGGCGCGCCTTCGCCGCCGCTCCTACACCGGCCCGCCCGGCCCGCCCGCCGGGCTGCGGGCCACGGCAGCGTCATGACCGCGCGCACGGGCACGACCACGCCCCCCCCGCCACCGGTCGCCCAGGAGAACCTGCAAGGGCACTACGCGGGCTTCGCGTCCCGGTTCCTCGCCTTCGCGGTGGACGTCGCGGTCATCACCGCGGGGTTCCTTATCATCCTGGCCGTCATCAATGCCGTCTTCAGCATCGTGACCGGCAAGACCGTCAACTTCAACCGGAATGACACCTGGGTGGTCATCGGGTATATCGCCTGGGCGTTCATCTACTTCGCCCACTGGTGGGGGCTGAACGGCAAGACCCCCGGCGGCGGGCTGTTCGGCCTGCAGGTCCTGACGGACGAGGGCGGCGACGTGAGCGGGCGGCGCGCGATCGGCCGCACCCTGGCGTTCCCGCTGAGCTTCCTGATTCTCTGCCTGGGATTCCTCGGCATCCTCCTGGGCGACCGGCGCCGGGCGCTGCACGACGTCATCGCCGGAACGGTGGTCGTCTACTCCTGGGACGCGCGGGCGGCGCGGCTACGGTTCCTTTCCCGGCCCCAGTACTCCGCCCCGCCCGCCCCGCCCGAATCGCCCACCCCGCCTGCCCTGCCCGGCGCGCCCTCCCCGCCTGGCTGACCCCGGACCAGCCGGCTCACCTCGGTCCGCAGGCGCACGAACGCGGGCAGTTCCCTGGTGGTGATCTGGTCCCGCGGCGCGGGCGGGCCGACCGGCAGGTCGGCGCGGACCCGGCCCGGTCCCGGGGTGAGCACGACCACCCGGTCGCCGACGTAGACGCTCTCGTCGATGTCGTGGGTGACCAGCAGGATCGTCATCAGCCTGCCACGACGCACCGCCAGGGTCAGCCGTTGCTGGCCGGGCAGCCGGAACGCCCGCGCCGTCTCCCGTCTGCACCGGTCCACCGACCTCGCGCCGTCGATCGTGTTCAGCAGGATCGGCCAGACCGTGCCGAACGCAATCGTCGCGACCTCCATCTCGGTGCCGATCCGGAACAGGGCGATGAAGACCGGGACCAGCGTCACCGCCGGCAGCGCCCGGGCGAACTGCAGCAGCGGGTCGAGGTAGCCCGACAGCGCCACCGGGCGCCCGATCGCCACCCCGGCCACCCCGCCCACCACGACCGCGATCGCCCGCCCGGCGGCGATCCGGCCCAGGCTGGGCAGCACGTCGTCGGCCGGATGATGCCCGCAAAGGCCATGCCCGCCGCTGGCGGGTAACCGCGGCCGCAGAGGTCACCCGGAGCAGGTGAGCCGGTGCCGCCCCCGGTGGCGCGAGGATAGGTTGATGGCCATGCGACATGACCCGCCGGGGCCGGGCACGCAGAGCGCGCCAGCCACGTCGGCTGCGGGAACTCCGCCGGGCGCGCCAGCGCCGGGTGCACCGGGTCAGGCCGGCCCACCGGACCCGATGGCCATGCTGCGCAGCCGCGCCTATGTCAGTTTGCTGGTCTTTGCGGCCATTCTGGGCGTGCCGATCTCCGCGGCCGCCTACGGATTCCTGGCCCTGGTCAGCTACCTGCAGAAAGAACTCTTCACGCACCTGCCGCACGGGCTCGGCTACGCTACCGTGCCGGCCTGGTGGCCGCTGCCCATGCTGGTCATCGGCGGTGTGCTTGCCGGCCTGGCCATCCAGTACCTGCCGGGCAACGGCGGGGTGTCACCGGCGGGCGGGTTCGGCGTGCATGCCCCGCCGACCCCGGTGCAACTGCCCGGCGTCATCCTCGCGGCGCTGGCGTCGCTGGCGTTCGGCACGGTGATCGGCCCGGAGATGCCGCTGATCGCCCTCGGCGGCGGGCTGGCGGTGCTGGCCACCAAGGCGGTCCGGCGGCGCCCGGTCCCGGCGCAGGGGGTCCGGGTGCTGGGTTCCGCCGGGAGCTTCGCGGCCATCAGCACGCTGCTTGGATCGCCGATCACCGGTGCGTTCCTGCTGATGGAGGCGTCCGGGCTGGGCGGGCCGACGATGGCCCTGGTGCTGCTGCCCGGGCTGCTGGCCTCGGGTGTGGGCGCGCTGATCTTCGTCGGCCTGGACAGCCTGACCGGGCTGGGCACGTTCTCACTGGCCATCCCCAGCCTGCCGCCCTTCGGCCGGCCCGACCTGGCCGAGTTCGGCTGGGCGATCGTGATCGGGCTGGCCGCCGCCGTGGTCGCCCCGGCCATCCAGTGGCTGGGGCGCTTCCTGCACCCCTACGCCCAGAAGCGGACCATGCTGGTGCTCCCGCTGGCCGGTGTGGTGGTCGCGGTGCTCACCATCATCTACACCGAGGCGACCGGCAAGCCCTCGTCCAACGTGCTGTTTTCGGGGCAGGACGCTATCGGTCCCATCGTCGAGCACGCCGCCAGTTATTCGGTGGGTGCGCTGCTGCTGCTGCTGGTCTGCAAGGGCCTGGCCTACGGGGTGTCGCTGAGCAGCTTCCGCGGCGGGCCCATCTTCCCGGCCCTGTTCATCGGCGCGGTCGGGGGGATCGCGATGTCCCATCTGCCGGGCCTGCCGCTGGTGGCCGGGGTCGCCATGGGTCTCGGCGCGATGACCGCGGCGGCGATGAGGCTGCCGCTGACCGCGGTCCTGCTCGCCAGCCTGCTGCTGCTCTCCGACGCGGTGAAGGTCATGCCACTGGTGATCGTGGCGGTCGTCGTCGCCTACGTCGCCGTCGCCCACGTCCTGCCTCGACTGGGCCCGCGGCCGGCAGCGGCGTCGCAAGAGTCATCGCCGGCCACCCCCAGCGGGTGACAGCCCCCGGCCGGCCGGATAGGCCGCTGTGTAATCAGGAACGGATAGGGAGGCTCCATGCCCCAGGAGGGGACGGACGGCAGGGCCCGGCCGACGGCGCGCCAGGCCAGGCGGCCAGCGGAGCCCGAAGCACCGCCTGCCGCCAAGCCAGCGGCCCGGCCTGCGGCAAGGTCAACGGCCCGGTCGGCGGCCAGATCGGCGCCCCGGGCTGCGGCCAAGCCGGCGGCGCGGCCCGCGGCGAGATCAACGGCTGCTTCCACGGCCAGGCCCGCCGCGCGGGCAACGGCCGCGTCCACGGCCAGGCCCGCGGCGCGGCCGGCGGCCGCACCGGCACCGCCCGCGGTGCCCGCGAGGGCCCGGGCGGCCTGGCGACCGCCCAGCGCCGGGCCGGAGCGGCTCAGCCCGGCCGAACGCGCGGCCCGGGGCAAGGCGGCGCGGGCCGCCGTGCCACGGACCAGCCACGCGGTCTTCGACCCGCCGGCTGACCGGCCCGACCCGGTCGCCCTGCTGGAGGAGCAGGGCCGGTCCCGGATACCCGAGCTGGTCCCGATCAGGTACGGGCGAATGCTGGCCTCCCCGTTCAGCTACTACCGGGGCGCTGCCCTGCCCATGGCGGCCGACCTGGCCACCACCCCTGTCTCCGGCCTGACCGTCCAGGCCTGCGGGGACGCGCACCTGTCCAACTTCGGCATGTACGCCTCGCCCGAGCGCAAGCTGCTCTTCGACGTCAACGACTTCGACGAGACCCTGCCCGGCCCGTGGGAGTGGGACGTCAAGCGGCTGGCCGCCAGCCTGGAGGTGGCGGCCAGGGACAACGGGTTCGGCCGCAAGGACCGGCGGCAGATCGTGCTGGACGGGGTGGGCAGGTACCGCACGGCGATGCGGCAGCTCGCGGCCATGAACAACCTCGACACCTGGTATGTCGACGTGGACGTCCATGACTTCCAGCAGCAGTTCGCGGGCCAGCTGAACGCCCGCCAGCAGCAGACGCTGGAAGCGGCGATGGCCAAGGCGCGGGCGCACGACAGCAAGCAGGCGCTCGGCAAGCTGTGCGCGGAGCAGGACGGGCAGCTGCGCATCGTGGCCGACCCGCCGCTGGTGGTGCCGATCATGGAGCTGCTCCCCGAGGATCTCGACCGCGCCGGCATGGAGACGGAGCTGCACGTGCTGATCGGGGAGTACCGGCGGACCATGCAGTCCGACCGGCGGGTCCTGCTCGAGCAGTACGACTTCATCGACATGGCCCGCAAGGTGGTGGGGGTCGGCAGCGTCGGGACCCGCTGCTGGATCGTCCTAATGCTCGGCCGTGACCAGAATGACCCGCTGTTCCTGCAGATCAAGGAGGCGCAGCCGTCGGTTCTCAGCCCGTACCTCGGTGCCAGCGAGTACGCCAACCAGGGGGAGCGGGTGGTGGCCGGCCAGCGGCTCATGCAGGCGGCCAGTGACATCTTCCTCGGCTGGCAGCGGACGACCGGGCTGGACGGGCAGTACCGCGACTTCTACGTTCGGCAGTTGCGGGACTGGAAGTTCTCGTTCCCCGTCGAGACGATGGTCCCCAGCGGCCTGCGGGTGTACGCGGCGGTGTGCGGGGGCACCCTGGCCCGGGCGCACGCCCGTTCCGGTGACCGGATCGCCATCGCCGCCTACCTCGGCAGCTCCGACGTGTTCGACCGCGCGATCGCCGACTTCGCCGCCGCCTACGCCGACCAGAACCAGCGCGACTACGACGCGCTCGCGCAGGCGGCCGCCTCCGGCCGGGTGACCGCCGAGCGCGGCGTGTGACCTAGGGAACGCCCTAACCGGAGGCTGATCCGCCGTCGCCGGGAGCCGGGGCAATGGTCAAGGGGCGGAACGAGGCCAGGTGCCGCAGCTTCGGCCAGTCCAGGGCGGCCCTGGCCGGGGGGGTCCCGGGCCGGTCCCTCGGCACCCGGACCCGCAGCGCCTTCGGCCGGATGGTGCAGCGCACCGGCGTGGCCATCATGACGGTCTCGCCGTCGATGCCGACCGGGATCTCGGGCACCTCGGCGTCCACCACGACCTGGCCGGCGGTGAGCGTGGTCAGGCCCTGGCCGCGCACGCCGCGCAGCAGCGTAGCGGCCTGCAGCGCGCTGTTCACCGTGACCGCGACCACGCCAAGTGTCCCGGCATCCAGCCGCGCCCGGCGGCCGAGCCCGGCGATGTCGCTCATCTCATACGGGCCGTTGCTCACCAGCAGCGCCTGCGGCCCGGTGATCGTGGCATCACCGGCGGTGGCGGACAGCGTGGCCCCCCGGTGACCGCTCAGGATGTCCGGCAGCATCTGCAGCGTGGTGCCGCGCTTGTCGTCCCGGTAGGCCGGGCTCTCCACGATCTCGGCGTAGGCGCCGAACGAGGCGTTGTTCACGAACGTGCGGTCGCCAATGATCCCCAGGTCGATCCGCTGCTCCACGCCGTCGGCGGTGAGGGCGTCCAGGCAGGCGGCCGGGTTTTCCCGGTCCAGGCCAAGGTCCATCGCGAAGTGGTTGCGCGTGCCGGCGGAGATCACCAGGAACGGCAGGTCGTGCTCGGCGGCGATGCCCGCCACCAGCGCCTGTGTCCCGTCGCCCCCGGCCACCCCGAGCAGATCCGCGCCGTCGGCGACCGCCTGCCTGGCCAGCGCCGCCACGTCCACGACTCCCGGCCCTTCGAGCAGCGCGACCGTGGCGCCCAGCGCCTCGGCCTTCTCCTTCAGGGAGAACTTCGTGACCTTCCCGCCGCCCGATCTCGGGTTCATGATCAGGAACGCGCGCTTGGGTGGCGGGGCTTCGCGGGCGGGCATGCCCGGGCCGGCGGCCGCGGGAGTCAGCGCCTGCCGGCCCGCGCCGGCCGCCAGCACGATGAGCGCGATCGATGCCAGTGCCACCCAGATGAGATTGTGCAGGGCGAACAGCACCAGGATGGCGACCGGGGTGAGGACCACCACGGCGGCCGCTATCCACCGCAGCACCCCCCGGTGGGCCAGGAACGTGTAAATGCCCGCCACCACCAGGACCGCCCCGATCACGCCGATGACGATCATGAGCAGGCCGCCCAGTTCCGCGAAACCGATCAGCACCGCGACTGCGGCGAGCATCAGCACGAAGGCGGACCTGGCGAGCCAGCGAGCCCTCATAGTCTCGTCCCTCTCGTTCGCGCGGCCGAACCAGGCTTTACCCTTACATTGCCCGCGCCGCTTCTTGCCCCGGATCATCCATCGCGAGTGAATTTCTGGCCAACGGAAGCCGACTGCCAGGCGCCGGCGTCCGCCGCGCGGGCCCGGGCGTCACCGTCCGGCAATCAACCCGCGGCGGGTGATGCACCGCTGCCGGGCAGCCAAACATACTGCACCAAAGTGGCTGGGGCGGCGGGTGTGCAGGCTGCCTGGCTGACGCCGGCCGGGAAGGGCAGGCCGGTGGCAATCGCAGACCTGGCGATCATCGCGGCGCTGATCTTCATGTGGGGGACCCTGTCGGCGCGGCTGGAGCGCCTCGACGTGACCGCGCCGATCGTGTTCACCGTCGTGGGGGTGCTGCTCACGCACGGCCCGCTGCGGCCGCTGGGGATCGAGCCCAGCAGGGAATCGGTCAAGATCCTGGCGGAGGCCACGCTCGCCCTGGTGCTGTTCTCCGATGCCTCCCGGGTCGGCCTGCGCCAGTTGCGGGCCGATGCCGGCCTGTGCCTGCGGCTGCTCGGTATCGGGCTGCCGCTGACGATCGGCCTGGGGACCCTGCTGGCGCTGGCCCTGCCCGGGGACTCCGATATCTGGCTCGCGCTGCTGGTCGGGGCGGCACTCGCGCCGACCGACGCCGCGCTCGGCGCGGGCATGATGGTCAACCAGGCGGTGCCCGCCCGGGTCCGGCGCCTGATCAACGTCGAGAGCGGGCTCAACGACGGGATCGCCACCCCGGTGGTGCTGGTCGCGATCGCCGGCGCGGCGGCCACCGAGGAGGCGGCGCATACCGGCCCGGCGGCGGCAGTGGCTGAGCTGGCGATCGGGCTGGCGGTCGGCGCGGCGGTCGGCGCGGGCGGCGGCTGGCTGATCAAGGTGGCCCGCCGCCGCGGCTGGGTGGCCGAGGGTTTCGCCGGCGCGGCGGTGCTGGGCCTGGCGGCCTGCTCTTACGCCACCTCGGTGGCGCTGCACGGCAACGGCTTCATCGCCGCGTTCGTCGGCGGGCTCGGGTTCGCCGCCGCTGGCGGCCAGGCCGCCCAGTTCGTCCCGTTCGTCGAGGAGACGGGTGCCCTGGTATCGCTGCTGGTCTGGCTCTTGTTCGGCGTGATCGCGGTCGTGCCGGCGCTGCAGAGCCTGACCTGGCAGACGGCGGTCTATGCCGTGCTCAGCCTGACGGTCATCAGGATGCTGCCGGTGGCGGTGGCGCTGGCCGGCGCAAGGCTCGGCCGCGCCACCGTCGTGTTCGTGGGCTGGTTCGGCCCGCGGGGCCTGGCCTCGGTCGTGTTCGGGCTGCTGGCGCTGGAGGCGCTGGGTGAGCAGGTGGCCAGGCCCGCCATCGCCGTCATCGCGTTCACCGTGCTGCTCAGCGTGGTCGCCCACGGGCTGACCGCCGATCCGCTGGCCATGCGCTACGGCGCCAGGCTCAGCCCGGCCGAACACGCCGCTGGCGCCGCGGGGCTGATCCCGGTCCCGGAACGCCGGCTGGTGCGGCGCGCGCGGCCCGCTGCCGCGCCCACCGATGCGGCAGGCCAGGGCGCGCCCGGCCGGTCCGGCGCGGCCGGGGACGGGAGGAGCCAGTGACCACCGACCAGATCCTGCTCGGGGTAGGCCTGATCCTGGTGCTCGCGGTGGGCTCGCAGGTGCTCGCGAGCCGCCTGCGCATCCCGGCGATCATCATCCTGCTCCCGGCCGGGTTCATCGCGGGCGCGCTCACCAGCGACGTCAACCCGCAGAAACTGCTCGGGGCGGCGTTCGAGCCGCTGGTGTCGCTCGCGGTGGCGGTGATCCTCTACGACGCCGGCCTGGCGCTGGACCTGGCCAAGCTGCGCGGCCACACCCGCCGGGTGGTGCGCCGCCTCGTCAGCCGCGGGGTGGTGGTCACGTGGGCGTTCGGCGCCGTGTTCGCCGGCCTGCTGCTGGGCATGTCGGCCGGGGCGGCGCTGATGACCGGCGCGATCCTGGTGGTGTCCGGGCCGACGGTGGTGGGCCCGCTGCTGCGCTTCATCCGGCCGGCGCCGCGCCTCCAGCAGGTGCTCGCCTGGGAGGGGTCGCTGATCGACCCGGTCGGCGGGATCCTCGGCGCGGTGGTGTTCCACGCCGTGCTGGCCTCCAGCCACGGGGATCCGCTCTACCAGGTGGGGCAGTTCCTCATCGCCGTCGCCGTCGGCGTCGCCGGGGCGGTGGCCGGCGTCACTGTGCTGTGGCTGGCCCTGCGCAGGCTCGATCTCGGTGAGGTGCTCGGCACCACCAGCCAGCTCGCGGCCGTGGTGGGCGTGGCGGCCGTCTGCGACATCGCCCGCGATGACGCCGGGCTCATCGCCGCGGTGCTGATGGGGCTGGCGCTGGCGAACATGCGCGGCTTCGGCGTCCCGGCCCGGCGGCCGTTCTTCGAGACCCTGGTGCAGCTGATCATCGGCGTCCTGTTCATCTCCATCTCGGCCACCGTTACCCCCTCCTCCCTGGAACACCTGGTGCTGCCGACGCTGGGCCTGGTGGCCGTGCTGGTGCTGGTGACCCGCCCGCTGGTGGCGCTCCTCGCCACCATCCGGACCGACCTGACCCGCGGGGAACGCCAGTTCACCGGCTGGATGGCGCCGCGCGGCATCGTGGCCGCGGCGACCGCATCGACGTTCGGGGCCGGGCTGGCCGCCCAGCACGTCGGCGGCGCCGCCAAGATCCTGCCGGTCACCTTCCTGGTCATCGTGGCCACCGTGGCCATCTACGGCCTGACCGCGGTCCCGGTGGCCAGGCGCCTGCACGTCACCCGCCCCGCCCGCACCCGCCCGCTGCTGGTCGGCGGCGACCGGTGGGTCATCGACCTGGCCCTGGCCCTGCGGTCAGCCGGCCTGGACGTCCTCATGTGGGCCGGATCCGACGAGCAACGTGACCAGATCACCCGGGCAGGCCTGGAGCTCATGCCCGGCGAGTTGCTCGCCGCGGCCACCGCGTCCGGCGCCGAACTGGAAGGCATCACCGCCGTCCTCCTGCTCACCCCCGAAGACGACTTCAACGCCCTGGCCGCCACCGTCATGACCGGTAACGAAGAGACCCGTGTCTACCGCCTGGCCCCGCGCCACCCCACCCACGGCGTGCTAGCCCCCTTCAGCACCCCCGACACCGTCTTCGCCCCCACCCTTACCCGCGAGACCATAACCGCCCGCCACCACGCCGGCGCCCGCATCACCACCCATCCAGCCGATGGCACCCCCCCGCCCGGCGCCGACATCCTGTTCCTGATCAGCCCCGACGGCAGACTGACCCCGGCAACGACTTCTCGCCCCCCAGCCCCTGGGAGCGGCGACACGCTGGTGCTCCTGGGACCCAGCGACGTGAAGGGAAGCAGTAAAGCGGAAAGCCCCGTGCCGGCCTGAGCCACCACAGCGCGGGCGGGCGGGGCGTTTCCCGGAGCGTGTAAGAGCGAAGCGGAGCGGAGGGAAACGCTCCGCCCGCCCGCGCCCCCGGGCAGCACCTCAAAGGATCGCGATGGGATTCACCGGCGACCCCGTCCCCGTCGGCAGCCGCAACGGCGCGATGACGCACAGGAACGACCACCGCCCCGCCCGCTCGCACACCCCGGTCAGCTCATCGAACTGCAGGTAGTCCAGCAGGTGCATGCCGAGCGCGTTGATGGCAAGCACGTGCACGGGGAACTCGACCCCGTCCGCCACGCTCGGCGCGGTGTCGTTGTTCCCGTCGCTGCCCAGCACCGCGACCTGGCGCTGCGCCAGCAGCGGCAGCACGGCCGGGTGCAGGCCCGCCCGTGCCCTGGCGGCGTCCCATGGGCCGCGCTCCTTCCGCCGCCGGCGGTGGCCCACCCGCACCAGCACGATGTCGCCCTTGGCCATCCGCACCCGCTGGCCATGTTCGGCCGCGAGCAGGTCGTCGATGGTCACCAGGTCGCCGGGTTCCAGCCAGGGCACCCCCCGCGCGCGCGGGACATCGAGTAGCACGCCGCGGCCGACGATGCCCGCGGCGGCGACGGCGATCGACAGCTCGGTCGCCCCCGCCGGGGTCACCGCGTCGGCGGGCATCCCGTTGTAGAGGTGGCCGTCGAAGCTGACGTGGCACAGCGCGTCGATGTGGCTGTCCGCGTTGCCGTGCACGTTCATGGCGATCCGGTCCGCCGCGAACGTCAGCCCGGGCCCGGCGGTGGGGGCCTGCACCATCCGGTGCTGGGCCGGATCGGGGTTGTCGGCGCTGACCTGGTGCTCCACCGGAGCGGCCAGCGACACCGTGCGGCCCATCCGAACCTCGCTGGCCGCGGCCTGGATCTGGGCGGCCGCGATGTGGTTCAGCGCGCCCCGGCGGTCGTCCGCTCCCCACCGCACCTGGCGGCGCAGCTGGCCGTAGAGCACGCGGAACTCCGCCTCGGTCATCCGCCCTGGCGGGGGAGCTGGCTGGCTGCCGGTCACCCGACCACCTTGCCCCGATGCGGGGGCCGGCGTCATCATCCGGCGCGGGTGGGGCACCCTTGACTCGGCAGGCGCGGCGGCTCGCGATGACGGAAAGGTACCCGATGCCCAACGAACGGCTGGTGGCGGTCAGCTACCCGGTGGACGGCGACATGACCCGGATCAACACCGATGTCCTGGCCGCGGACGCGGCGGTCGCCTTCCTGCAGCAGCGCGGCGAGGATGAGCGCCGGGAGATCCTGCGGCAGGCCGAGGTGCTCATCGGCCTGAATCTGCGCCGGGAACTGCCTGAGGCCGCCTGGCAGGACGTTCCGGACCTGCGGTTCGTCCAGCTGCTGTCGGCCGGCGCCGACACCGTCGACTTCGCCGCCATCCCGCAGCGGCTGATGCTGGCCAGCAACGTGGGCGCCTATGCCAAGCCGATCGCCGAGCACGTCATGGCGATGGCCCTGGCCCTGGCCCGGCGGCTGCCGCAGCGCCAGGCCGCCCTGGCCAGGGGCGAGTTCAACCAGTCGGAACCGCTGCTCACCCTCGACGGCGCGGTGTGCGCGATCCTCGGCTTCGGCGGTATCGGCAAGGCCACCGCCCGGCTGATGCGGGCGTTCGGCGCCCGCATCCACGCGGTCAACTCTTCCGGCCGCACCAGCGAGCCGGTCGAGTTCGCCGGCACGCTGGCCGACCTGGACGGGGTGCTCGCTGCCGCGGACGTGCTCGTCATCGCGCTGCCGCTGACCACGGCCACCCGGGGCCTGATCGGCGCGCGGGAGCTTGGCCTGATGAAACCCACCGCGATCCTGGTGAACGTGTCCCGCGCGGCAATCGTGGACGAGGGTCCCCTCTACCGGCACCTGCGCGACAACCCGCGGTTCTGCGCCGGGATCGACGCCTGGTGGCACGAGCCGGGCGGCTGGCGCGGGCCGGATGAGGGGTTCTTCACCGACTATCCCTTCTTCGACCTGCCCAACCTGATCGGCTCCCCGCACAATTCGGGCATCGTTGCCGGCGTGCTCCCGGCCGCGGCCCGGATGGCCGCCGAGAACGTCGGCCGGTTCCTGCATGGCGAGGCCGTGACCGGGGTCGTCCGCCGCGAGGACTACCTGTGAGCCGGGCATGCCCGGCCTGACAGGCACGGCCTACAGCAGACCGGCGAGGCCGTCGAGGAACTCCCACAGCCCGATCGCCCCCACCACGACCCACAGCAGGGTGTGCCCGTTCCGGTCCAGCCAGGCGTTCACGGCCCGCAGCCTGGGCACGGTCCAGCCCGGCGCGAGCAGGAACGCCAGCACCGGCACCTCCACCGTCATCAGGACCAGGGCGACCACGATGACCACCCAGACGGCGGTCGCCGCTGTGCTCATCTTGGTTGTGCCGACCACCTGGAGCGCCGACAGGTAGGTCGGCGACGGCAGGTAGAGCGCTACGCCTACCACGAAGATCGCGAAGAGCCCGCCCTGGCTGGCCGCCCGCGACACCCGCGACGGGCCGCTGTGCGGCCTGGGCTGCCGCCGGGCGAGAAACACGGCCGCCGCCATGAACACCACGCCGATCACCAGCCGGAGCCAGTACTGGTCCGACCGCTGGCTGCCCTGGCCGACCCCGGCGTCGTGCAGGACGAACACGACCACGAAGCCGATGGTCAGGGTGCAGGCCAGGGCACCGATCAGGAACACGCCCACCCTGGGCCGCGGCCGCACGGTCTCGGCGAGCACCAGGATCGCCGCCAGGCCAAGCGGGTACAGGCTTGAGATCAGCGCCAGCGGGATGGCCTGGACCGGCATCGCGCCTCCTGCACGACCACACAGATACACAACGAATTATCCGGCCCGGGCGGCATCCCGGCCGGCTGCCGTCACAGGTCGGCGGCCGCCGGGTGGCCTGGCTCACCTGGGTCGCTGTACGCGCCGGACGGCGCCGGCATGTCGTCGATGGTGAACGTGCGTTCGCGGCGCAGGTCGCGGGTGAAGGCGAACCACCAGCCCAGGACCGCGCCGACGCGGTTGCGGTAGCCGGTGAGGAAGCCGATGTGGATGAACAGCCAGACCCACCAGCCGAGGAAGCCGCCGAAGTTCAGCCCGAAGGCGGAGACGACGGCGCGCCCCCGCGAGATGTAGGCGGCCGAGCCCAGGTCGCGGTACCGGAACGGCTTGTCATATGTCTTGCCCCCGGCCTCGTGGCGGACCTTGTTGCCCGCGTACAGCCCCGACTGCATCGCGACCTCGGCGACCCCGGGCAATTTGTCCAGGCACATCAGATCCCCGGTCACCAGGATCTCGGGATGCCCGGGGAGGGACAGATCCTTGCCGCAGATCAGGCGGCCCGCCCGGTCGGTCTCCGCGCCGGTGGCCTTGGCCACCGTCTGGGCCAGCGGCGGCGCCGCGACACCCGCGGTCCACAGAATGGTGCCCACCTGGTGCCGGGTGACGTTGCCGTCGTGGTCCTTGACACAGATGCTGCCCAGATCCGCTTCGGTGACGATCGAGCCCATGTGCAGCTCCACCCCCAGCTTGCCCAGGTCGCGGGCGGCCATGGCGGACAGCTTCGGGCCGAACGTGGCGAGCGGGGCGCTGCCGCCGTCGAACAGCATGACCCGGGCGTCCCCGGGCTTGATGTGCCGGTACTCCTTGGCCAGTGTCTTGGTGGCGACCTCCCGGATCTGCCCGGCCAGTTCGACGCCGGTCGGCCCCGCCCCCACCAGCGCGAAGGTCAGCCAGCGGCGCCGCTCGGCCGGGTCGGTGGCGGACTCGGCCAGCTCGAACGCGCCGAACACCCGCCGCCGGATCCGCATCGCGTCCTCGATCGACTTCATGCCGGGCGCGAACGCGGCGTACTCGTCGTGCCCGAAGTAGGACTGACGCACCCCGGCCGCCAGGATCAGGTAGTCGTAGCCGAACTCGATCTCCTCGCCCAGCGGGCGGCGCGCCGTCAGCTTCCTGGCGGCCGCGTCGATGCCGGTCACCTCGGCCAGCTCGAACTCGATGTTGCTGTGCTTGGCCAGCAGTCCCCGCAGCGGGGACGCGATCTTCCCCTCCGACAAGATGCCGGTCGCGCACTGATAGAGCAGCGGCTGGAACAGGTGATGCTCGGCCCGGTCGATGAGGGTCACCTGGACCGGCGCCCGCCCCAGCCTCCGGGCCGCGAACAGGCCGGCGAATCCGCCGCCGATGATCACCACCCGGGAGCCGGATGTTGCGGCCATGGCTCACCCCGATCTTTCGTTCTGTATGGTCGTCGGGCTGGTCAGTCAACCGTCGCCGGCGGGTCGTGCCAGGTGTCGCGGTCGGGCAGCAGCCGGTCCGCCTCCTTCGGGCCCCAGGTCCCGCGGGCATAGGGGTGGACGGGCGTGGCGTCACCGAGCACCGGGTTGACGATCTTCCAAGCGGCCTCGACGGTATCCTGCCGGGCGAACAGCCAGCGCTCCCCCTCCAGCGCGGCGCCGATCAGCCGGTCGTAGGGCCGCTGGTCACTGCCGGGGTGCTGGGCGAAGATCAGATCCTGCGACTCGGGTTCCCAGCCCGCGCCGGGCTTCTTGCCCGCCAGCGAGAGGGAGACCGCGGTCTCGGGCCAGACCCGGAACCGCAGCTGGTTGCGGTGCGGCAGCGGGGCGAGCCCGAACAGGTCGCGGGGCGGGTGCTTGAACCGGATGGCGACCTCGGTGGCGGTGACCGGCATGGTCTTGCCGGCCCGGATCACGATCGGCACGTCCGCCCACCGCCACGAATCCGACTCGAGCCGGCAGGCGACGAACGTCTCCACCGTCGAGTGGGGGGCGACGCCCTTGACGTCGAGGTAGCCCTGGTACTGGCCGCGGACCGTGTGCTCGGGGGTCAGCGGGGTGAGCGAGGAGATCAGCCGCGCCTTGGCGTCCCGCCAGCCGTGCAGGTCCGGCCCCTCGGGTGGGTCGGCCATCACCGTGGCCAGGACTTGCAGCATGTGATTCTGGAGCACGTCGCGGATGGCGCCGGTGCGGTCGTAGAACGAGCCACGGTCGGATACGTCGAACGCCTCGGCCATGGTGATCTGGATGCTCTCCACGTAGGTCCGGTTCAGCAGCGGCTCGACCACCGCGTTGGCGAACCGGCCGAACAGCACGTTCTCCACCGGCTCAAAGGCCAGCCAGTCGTCCACCCGGAAGATGGCCTCCTCGGGGAAGTACTGGTGCATGGTCTCATTCAGCTTCACCGAGCTGGCCAGGTCGGAGCCGAACGGCTTTTCCACCATCACTCGCGCGCCGAGGGCGCGGCCGGCGGTGGCGATGCCCTCGGCGATCCGGCCGAACAGGAACGCCGGCACCTCGAAGTAGAACAACAGCTCCTTGCCGGGGCCGACCGCCTGCGACATCGCCTGGTAGGTGGAGTCGTCGCCGAGGTCGCCGTCGACGTAGCGCAGCAGGCTCAGCATCTTGGTGGCCGCGGGCGTGGTGGGGTCCATCTTGTTGAGCTTCAGCGAGGCGGTGGCGTAGTCGCGGAACTGCTCCAGCCCCCAGCCGCTCTTGGCCACCCCGACCACCGGGAAGTCCAGCACGCCGCGTTCGACCAGCCCGACCAGCGCCGGGAAGGTCTCCAGCTTGGCCAGATCGCCGGTCGCCCCGAAGATCACCAGTGCGTCGCAGCGGTTTCCTGCCATGGCTGCTCCTCCTGCCTGCTTGTCTGTCTCATCTCATCCCAGCCCGGGCCCGGTGACATCGCCCCTCCTGGGTGAGGTTCTGCGCCCGGGGTGAGGTCCAGCGCCGCCGCCGGTCACGTCTTCTCTGGCACACCGGGTGACTCCGACGGCACCGCGGGCGGCGGCTGGGCGCTGGGCGGCGGCTTGACGCCGGGCAGCCGCGGCGGGGCGAAATCGGAGCTGCTGAGCCGCTTGCGGAACACGTAGTAGTTCCATGCCGTGTAGACCAGCACCACCGGCAGCAAGACGATCGCCACGATCGACATCAGCTTGAGCGTGTAGGACGGCGACGCGGTGTTGGCGATGGTCAGGTTGTACGCCGAGTTGGTGCTGGAGACCATGACGTTCGGGTAGAGATCGGTGAACAGCGTCAGCATGGCCAGCGCGATCGTGATGGTGCTGCAGGTGAACGACCAGCCTTCGCGCCGGTCGTGGGCCAGCCAGGCGGCGGCGATGACGACCAGGACGATGCCGATCTCGACCGGGTTGGGCCAGAAGCCCTTGCCGGCGATGACATGGGTCCAGACCGCCCAGCCGATGACGATCAGCGCGACGGCGGGCCCGGACCGGGCGGCGACCCCGGCCGCCCGGTCGGCGACCTCGCCGGTGGTCTTCAGCGTGATGAAACTCGCGCCGTGCAGGACGCAGATCGCCACCAGCGTGATGCCGGTGTAGATGCCGTAGGGCTGGAGCAGGTCCCAGAACGTCCCGGTGTAGTTCTGGCTCTTGTCGATCGGCAGGCCGGCCAGCAGGTCACCCAGCGCGATGCCAACCAGCAGGGGCACCAGCAGGCTGCCGCCGGTGAGCAGGCCGTCCCACATCCGCCGCCAGGCCACGCTGTCGCGCTTGCGGCGGAACTCGAACGAGGTGCCGCGGGCCATCAGCGCCGCCAGCAGCAGCACCAGCGCCAGGTAGAGGGCGGAGAACATGGTCGCGTACCAGCCGGGGAAGGCCGCGAAGATGGCGGCGCCGGCCACGATCAGCCACACCTCGTTACCGTCCCACAGCGGCCCGATCGTGTTGATCACGGTGCGCCGCCCGGCCTCGTCGCGGCCGGTGATCCCGTGCAGCATGCCGACGCCCAGGTCGAACCCCTCCAGCACGAAGAAGCCGGTCCACAGCACGGCGATGAGGATGAACCAGAACTGGGCGAGCGTCATCGCGCAGTCTCCCCTCAGTCAGTACAGCATCGAGGGCACGTGGGCGTCCGGTTCGCCGGCCGCCGCCGCCATCGACGGGTCCGGTTCGGGTTCGCGGCGGGAGTACCGGAGCATGAACCCCAGGAACAGCGCCGCTAGGCAGACATAGAGCGCGATGAAGATGACCACGCTGATGACCAGGTAGGTGAAGCTCGACGACGGGGAGATCCCGTTCTTGGTGAGCATGAGGCCCTGCACGATCCACGGCTGGCGGCCGCTTTCGGTGAGGAGCCAGCCCGCGGTGTTCATCAGGAACGGGGTGATCACCGCCCAGGTCGCGCACCACAGGAAGATCCGGGAGGTCTCGAGTCTCTTGCGCCACAGCAGCCAGGCTCCCCACAGCGCGAACACCCAGACCAGCCCGCCGAGGTAGGCCATCACCCGCATGCCCCAGTACTGGATGAACACGTTCGGCACGTAGTTGGCCGGCCCGTACTTGGCGGAGTACTGGTTCTGCAGCGGGGTCATCCCGACGACCTTGCCGTTCCAGGTGTTGGTGGCCAGCAGCGACAGCAGGTGCGGGATCTGGATGATCTGGGTGGGGGTGTGGTCGTTGTTGCCGCCGCCGATCTGGAACAGCGAGAACGAGCACGGCTGGCAGGTGGTCCACTGCGCCTCCGCCGCCGCGATCTTCATCGGCTGGTAGGTGCCCTCCACCACCCCGAGCATGTCGCCCACGAACAGGGTCAGGGTGATCGCCGGCACCAGCACGATCAGCGACAGCCGCAGCGAGTGGCCGAAGATCGCCGGGTCCTTGCCCTTGCGCAGCTGCCACGCCGACACCGCGAGCATGACCAGCGTGCCGGTGGTGACCGACGCGAGGATGACCTTGCCGTATCCCCACAGGAACACCGGGTTGGTGAACACGGCCACGATGTTGTCCAGCTGCGGCTTGCCGTTGACCATCTTGTAGCCGACCGGGTGCTGCATCCAGGAGTTGGCCGCCAGGATGAACGCCGCCGACAGCATGCTGCCGGCCGCCACCAGCCAGATGCACCCCAGATGCACCCGGCGGGTCAGCTTGTCCCAGCCGAAGATCCACAAGCCCAGGAACGTCGACTCCAGGAAGAACGCCGCCAGCCCTTCCATCGCCAGTGGGGGGCCGAAGACGTTGCCGACCAGCCGCGAGTACGCCCCCCAGTTCATCCCGAACTCGAATTCCTGCACCAGCCCGGTCACCACCCCCACCGCCACGCTGATGAGCAGGAGCGTGCCGAAGAACCGGGTCAGCCGGAGCAGGTCCGGGTTCTTGTTCCGGTACCACCACGTCTGCAGCAAGGCGGTCAGGAACGCCAGCCCGATCGTGACCGGGACGAAGAAGAAGTGGTTGACCGACGTCCATGCGAACTGAAATCGCGCCAAGTCGAGGGTACTCATCTACGGCTTCCCGTCCTGGGTCTGCGGCTTCCC
>Ga0335080_10002272_pt1 | contig 19099 bp, 17 predicted proteins | sample Lox_Sample_34_FD_206720 | JGI IMG/M metagenome (GOLD analysis project Ga0335080, IMG submission 206720) | Soil microbial communities from Loxahatchee National Wildlife Refuge, Florida, United States - Lox_Sample_3.4 | ecosystem: Environmental > Terrestrial > Soil > Wetlands | place: USA...
AGATCTATGGCGATTGTAGCGGGAGTCGATTTCGGGACACTGAGCGTCCGCGTTTCTCTGGTAGACAGCCAACGCGGACTGCTGGATTCTGCCATCGCCGACTACCCGCTGCATCGCAAGCGCGAAGATCCGGAATACGCCACCCAATCGCACGACGATCACATGCGGGCGCTGGCAACCGCGACGCGCGAGGTATTGAAGAAAACCGGAGTTGCCGGCGATCAGGTGCTGGCGATTGCCCTCGATACGACGGGTTCATCGGTCATTCCCGTCGACAAGAACATGCAGCCCCTTGGCGAGTATTACCTGTGGTGCGATCATCGCGCCAAGGGCGAAGCCGCTGAGATCACGGCCGCGGCACACCGGGAAAAACTCAAAGCCATCGAATGGTGCGGCGGAGTCTATTCTTCCGAGTGGGGCTTTTCCAAGCTGCTTCACTGGCTGCGGCACAATGCCGACAAGCGCGTCAGCTTCGCCTCCGCCTTCGAGCATTGCGACATGGTGGCGGCCACGCTCTGCGGCATTACCGATCCAAAAAAGGTAAAGCGCAGCATCTGCGCCATGGGTCATAAGTGGCTGTGGAATGCCTCTCTGGGCGGCTTGCCGCCGGAGCAATTCCTGGCCAAGGTCGATCCGCTCCTCGCAGGCGTGCGCGAAAAGCTGGATGGCGAGTTCGCCACTTCCGATCAGATTGCAGGCAAGCTTTCGTCTCATTGGGCGGAAAAACTTGGATTGAAGACGGGCATTCCCATTCCCGTGGGCGCCTTTGACGCGCACTGGGATGCCATTGGCGCCGGCTGCCGCACCGATGACATGGTCAACGTAGTCGGCACCTCCACCTGCATCATCGGGATCACGCCGTCGCCCAATCTTGTGCCCGGCGTGTGCGGAGTGGTGCAGGGCAGCGTCCACCCGCAACGCACGGGCATCGAAGCAGGGCTCTCCGCCGTGGGAGATATCTTCAGCGCCATCGCTACCCGCGCCGGCTGCGATGTTAAAACGCTGAGCAAGGGCCTGGAAAATTACCGTGCCGGGCAGACCGGTCTGCTGCGCATGACCTGGGATAATGGCGACCGTACTGTGCTGGTGAATCCCAATCTGCGCGGAGTGACCCTGGGCTGGAATCTGCAGAGTACCGCCCAGGATGAGCTCTTCGCCGCCATTGAAGGCACCGCGTTCCATACGCGGGTGATTCTCGATCGCATGTCCGAGCACGGGGTCAATATCAAGCGTGTGATCAACGCCGGCGGCATTCCGCAGAAGAACGACGTCCTGAATCAGGTCTACGCCAATGTGCTGGGACGTCCAGTGCTCGTGCCTAGCAGCAGTGTCGTGAGCCTTGGCTCTGCTATCTTCGCGTTTCTGGCGGCCGGGACGTTCAGAAGTGTCGAAGAAGCGCAGGATAAACTCTGCCCGGCACAGAGAACCTACAAGCCCGACGCCGCGAGCCAGGGGATCTACGAGAAAATCTACCCGCTCTACAGCAGGCTCTATTTCGCTTTTGGGCGGCCTGATGCAGCGCCGTTTGGCGATGTCTTGCCGGCATTGATCAAGGTTGCAGAGTCGGTTCACTCCGAAGCCGCGCCGGCCAAGGCATAGCAAGCCTACGTTCTGTGTTCTTACTTTTGGAGATTGTCATTCCGAGCGCTGTTTTGGCGCGAGGGATCCGCTTTTGGACGACCGAGACCTTTGTCATTCTGAGCGGAAAGCGTCCTGCGCGCAGCGCAGTGCAATTGGAGTCGAAGAATCCCTGTAAACAGCAAAGCGCGGAGAAAAGCAGATTCCTCGCTCTGCTCGGAATGACAAGAATCTGATTGTCCGTCAGTATGAGATTTCTCGCGCCAACTCGAGTAGTCATCGCTTGCTGTTTGGGATTGGCCTGCTTCACCCCGGCCTCGGCCCAGCAAACGGAACTGGCCGCCACTCCGCCCATGGGTTGGAACAGCTGGGACTCCTATGGCACCACCATCAAGGAAGACGACGTCAAAGCCAATGCCCGTTGGCTCGCCGAGCACTTGAAAGCATATGGCTGGCAGTACGTCGTGGTCGATATGGAGTGGTTCGTCACCAACCCCATTCCCGAAGGCAATTCCAAAAACTCGCAATTCAGCCTGGATGAGCACGGCCGGTACATTCCTGCGCCGAATCGCTTTCCTTCCGCGGCGAACGGCGCCGGATTCAAGCCCCTTGGCGACTACCTGCACTCGCTCGGTTTGAAGTTTGGCATCCATATCTTGCGCGGAGTTCCTAAACAAGCGGTTGAGAGGAGTCTGCCGCTCGCAGATTCGCCTTATCATGCAGCTGACGCCGCTGACACCTCCGATACCTGCCCTTGGAATCCCGATAACTATGGTTTGGATGCCTCCAAGCCCGCGGCCCAGACGTACTACGATTCCATCGCCAAGCTGTATGCCTCATGGGGTGTCGACCTGATCAAAGTCGATTGCATTGCCAGCCATCCTTACAAGGGAGACGAAATCCGCATGCTGAGTCTCGCCCTACGCAAGACCGGACGGCCCATCGTGTTGAGCCTCTCGCCGGGAGCCGCGCCCATCGAAAAGGTCGACGAGATGCGCCAGTATGCCCAGATGTGGCGCATCTCTGACGATATCTGGGATCTCTGGCACAGTACCGTGCAATACCCGCAGGGACTGGGGGATCAATTCCCGCGCGTCGCGAAGTGGGCAGGTCTCTCGGAGGCCGGGCACTGGCCGGATGCGGACATGCTGCCGCTCGGTTTTCTCGGTCCGGCTCCCGGTTGGGGAAAGCCTCGCTCGACCCGCCTTACGCATGACGAGCAGCGCACTTTCCTTACTTTGTGGTGCATGTTCCGTTCTCCGCTGATGATGGGAGGGAACCTGCCGCAGAACGATGCCTGGACCACATCATTGCTGACCAACCGCGAAGTCATCGAAGTCGACCAGCACTCGAGCGACAACCACGCTGTCATTTCGACGGCGAAGGCCGCAGTCTGGTTGGCCAAGGCTGCGCAAGCGGGCGCGTATTACGTGGCGATCTTCAATCTGGAGGACGCAAGCGTCACCCCGCGCTATTCGTGGAAAGATCTGGGCCTGGCCGCAGAGAGATACAACGTTCGCGATCCTTGGGAGCAGAAAAATCTGGGCTCGGCGAGTGTCCTCTCCGTGACGCTGCCGGCGCATGGCTGCGCCCTATACCGCGTCTCACCGTAGCTTGCATGGAGCGGGGCTTGCCCCTCCCGACTTCTCTACACTCTGGCGAAGTCGATGTAGCCGTGCTGCACATCCGTGCGGATGAGCTTTACCCGCAATTTGTCCCCAACATCAGCTCCATGGGCGCCTTGTGCAAGCAGGCCTTCGATGTGCGGCTGCAGAACACGAACGAAGGTTCCCTTGGGAGTCACTCCGGTTACGATGGCGCTGAACGTTTCGCCGATGCGCTTGCTCATGGCCACAGCCGCCAGGCGTTTGCCCATCTCGCGTTCCACCTTGCGCGCGGCGTCTTCCTTCGTGGTGCAGTTCGCCGCGATGGTGGCGAGCTCGGCATCGGAATACGGCCCAGGCTTTCCGTCCAGTTTTGCCTTGATAAGGCGTTGCGTCACCACATCGGCAAAGCGCCGGTTAGGAGCGGTGGAATGAGTGTAGTCCTGCACCGCCAGGCCGAAGTGACCCTGTATGGGGTCGCCGGGCCGCTCCAATACGTACTCTCCAGGCCCGATGAGCTTGATGACGGCGAGTGAGAGATCGACAAAATGATCGGGATCCTTCGCCTTCTGGATCACCAGGAGATCGTTCAGGGCTTTTGAATCGGGTTGCGCCGGCAGTTCTGCCCCGTGGGACGCCGCCAGTTGCACGATGCGGTCCCAACGCTCCGGAGTCCTCACGACACGGCGCAGAGACGACACATTCTCCAACATCCGCGCTACCACGCCATTGGCCGCGATCATGAAGTCCTCGATCAGATCAGAGGCGCGGTTTCTCAGGTCTGAAGAAATACCGACCACCCGCTGATTCAAGACAATCGGCCGCGCTTCCGCGGTCTCGATGTTCAGGGCACCTTCCTTATAGCGCTGTCGACGGAGCGCCTGTGCCACCTCATCCTGCAGCTTCAGCTGTGCCTGCAGATCTGGCGAGGCAGCCACCTTCGCGGGCGCCTCGCCACCTTCCAGCCAGCTGCCAACGGTGCTGTAAGCGAGTTGCGCCCGGTTGCGGACCAGCGCGCGGTACACGTCGGTGGAAGTGACGCTGCCGTCATCGCCCGCGACAAACTCGATGACGACCGCAAGCCGTTCGTCGTTTTCCAGCAGCGAAGTCGTTCCCGTCGAAAGCGGTTCGGGCAACATGGGGAACGTCTGGATGGCCGCATAGACTGAAGTGGTTTCTTTGGCGGCGTGGAGATCGATGGGCGAATCCTTGGAAACGAATGCATCCACGTCGGCAATTCCAATGCGTACTCGTGCCAGGCCATCGTTCAGCTTCTCGGCCACTTCGATCTGATCGAGATCGCGCGAAGTGTCATTGTCGATGGAAGACCAAAGAAGGCCGCGTAAGTCGCGCACACCGGCGGCCGGAGCCACTGATGGGGACTGAGCCTGCAATTGCTGCAGTTGCTGCAGAACCGGGGGAGGGAAGTCCGGTTCAAAGCCATGGGCAATCATTACTTCCCGCGCCATGGCTGCAAGATCGACGTTAGACGAATGCTGGCCGTTCATGAATTCCTCGAATCAGAATGGCGGTCCTGAGAGGCTAACATGCATGGCTCTGGATAAGTTCCAGTTTACGTATACTGTGCAGTCCTGCGGACCGCAGATATGCAGTTTTCTCTGAAAGATCTGGAATTGTTCGTGGCTGTGGCGGAAGAAGGCAGCATCGCCCGCGCGGCCGCGCGCTGTCACACTGTTGCATCCGCCGTGAGCAAGCGCCTTTCCACGCTGGAGCACGGCTTCCAGACTTCGTTGCTGATGCGGGGCAGCAAGGGGGTGGGCCTCACTCCTGCCGGACATGCCCTCCTGGCGCGAGCACGCGGCGTAATCCATCAGGCCGTACAGTTGACCGATGAGCTGCGCGAATTCTCGTCGGGTGTCCGCGGGCACGTTCGCGTGTTCGCGAATATCTCCTCGATTGTGGAATTTCTTCCCGCCGCGCTGGGGGAGTTTCTAGCCGCGCATCCAGAGATTCAGATACACCTGGAGGAGCACGTGAGCAGCGTGATCGCGCAGGCGGTGGTGGATCGCATTGCCGATGTCGGCATCATCAGCGATACTCCGTCGCTTCCGGGGCTGGCGCTGATTCCATTTCGCGACGATGAACTCGTTTTGGTGGTTCGTCCCAACCATCCCCTAGCCGCGCGCCGAAGCGCGTGTTTTGCCGATGCGCTCCCGTTCGACTTCGTTGGCCTGCACAGCAACAGCGCTCTCCACTACCGCCTGCTGCGCGAAGCTGCCGAGGCCGGGCGAAACCTGAAAGTGAGAATTCAAGTCACCAGCTTCGACGCCGTTTGTGCCATGGCAGCGGCAGGTCTGGGAGTTGGGATTGTTCCGCGCGCCGCAGCCACGCCCTACACCCAGTCGCTCGGTCTGGCCGCGCTTCGCTTGACGGATTCCTGGGCGCGGCGAAAATTGTACCTCTGCGTTCGTTCGCGGGACAGCCTCTCCGCTGCTGCGCGCCAACTAGTCGAGCACCTTGTCGGCAAAGACCGGCAGCGCCATCGCCGGGCGCGATGACGCCATCGCCAAATATCAATTCCGCTGCTGCTCCCGCTATGGCATGGTGAATCCGGAGGTGCTGCACGATGCAGACCGCAGCGCACGAGTGGAACCCTTCCGACTACGTCCGCCATTCCGGCGGACAAGAGCGGTGGGCCAGGGAACTGATCGGCTTGCTCAATATCAAGCCCGGCGAGCACGTGCTTGATATTGGCTGCGGCGATGGACGCCACAGCGCGGAGATTGCGTCGCTTGTCCGCGGCGGCCGGGTTGTGGGCATCGATCGCTCTCCCGCGATGATCCGATTCGCGCAGGAACACTTTCCCAGCAGGAGTTTTTCCAATCTCAGCTTCGTGGAAGGCGATGCCAGCAATCTTCCCTTCGACTGCGAATTCGACGTGGTTTTTTCCAACGCCGCGCTGCATTGGGTTCTCGATCACCGCCCGGTCCTTTCCGGCATTGCCCGCGCCCTGCGACCCGGCGGCCGTTGCGTTCTGCAGATGGGAGGCTAAGGCAATGGAGCCGATGTGACCCAAGCCGTTGAGCGGTCTCTCGCAGATCCAAAGTGGCGCGCCCCCAAGCAGAGCTCAGAGATACCGTACGGCTTTCACGGCTGCCCAGAGTATCGGGTGTGGCTCAAGAATGCAGGCTTGATTGCGGATTCGGTGGAATTGCTCGAGAAGGATATGCTTCATCCCAGCCGCGAAGCCTTTACCGGCTGGCTGCGCACCGCGTGGCTTCCGTACACCGAGCGCGTTCCGCCAGAGCTGCGCGATGCATTTCTCGCGGCTGCGACCGAGGAATATCTGCGGGATGTCCCAGCCGACGCCGAAGGCCAGGTTCACGTCAGGATGATGAGGCTGCAAGTGCTGGCGCACAAGCCCTGAGAAAAGTATAGGGCGGGTCTTTGACCCGCCCTATTTAGTTGACAAACCCTCTAAATTTGTCATCTCGAGCGCAGCGAGAAATCTGCTTTTTCTGAAAGGCTGGAAAACAGCAGATTCCTCGTCGCTTTGCTCCTCGGAATGACAAGTTAAAAACTTTAACAGCAGTCTGGGGCGAATCGTTCGACGCCATCAGCTCGACTGCGGACGATTACTGCGGTTGCCAGAGGCATCCTATTGCCCTGCCGTTGCCCCACCCAGTTCCAGCGGACGGCTCAGTTCCATGATCAGCCCTGTGCCTTTCGGCAATATGGCGGAGTTCTTTTTTCCCAGCCAGTGGCCGACTGTGGCCGAGGCGCCTACCGCGCCGCCGATCAGTACACCCGGACCTCCGGCAATCAGCCCGCCCACCAGCATCCCGGCGCCCGTTCCCATGCCGATCTCAATCTTGTCCCTGCCCTCGTGTCCTGCGCCCTTGAATTGCCCTTCATCGTTTACATCGGTTCCGCGACCGCGGTCCGTGTCGACCAGGGTTGCGTTGAGCGCGTAGCGCTCCCCGGAGGGTAAGGCAAGGCTTTCCGGGAAAATGCCAATGGTTGGCTTGCCGGACAACCGTCGCGGCTCGCTGATCTTGGTGACACGGCCTTCCACCACAGCGCCGACCGGGATCAGCACCTTTCCGTCCAGCATTACCGCTTCCGTCGTTCGCGCCGAAAACGGGTCGCCGATTTTGCTCGAAGCGGTGGAGAGAGTGTTGTCCAGTCTCATCTTCAGCGCGGTGCCTTCCGGCAAGGAAAGATTGGTTTGCGCGAAAACGCTTGCCGCCAATAGAACCGAACCAGCCAAAACCGCCAGTTTCTTCATTTCTTCCTCCGGGAATGTCATTCAACCATCTTCGTTTCACTTGGCCAGATTGGCTGTGATTGCAAGAGTTCTGTTGCTGTGACTCTAAAGCAGCGGCCAACGCCGCGACAACTGCTGCGAACCAGTTCAGACAAGAGCTTGATTTATAATCACAGCTTCCTGAGCAAGTTCCCTGCATTCACCCATGGGCAAGACCTACACAGGAGTCGGCTATCTGACCGGACGGCGCTTCTCGTTCCGTTCCGAGACCGGGCGTGAAGTTCCGGCATCAGCCGTCGAAAGGAATTGCATGAGCAATATTTCTGAAATTGTTGGCAGAGAAGTGATTGACTCTCGCGGCAATCCCACGGTAGAAGCCGAAGTGGTTCTTGCCGATGGTTCGAGCGGGCGGGCCATCGTGCCCAGCGGCGCTTCCACCGGTGAGCATGAAGCTGTGGAATTGCGTGATGACGACAAGGAACGCTATCTCGGCAAAGGCGTGCTCAATGCGGTGGAAAATGTGAACGGAGAAATTGCCGAAGCCCTCGCGAACATGGATGCTGCCGACCAACGCTCGCTCGATCAGAAGATGATCGAGCTTGACGGCACGGAGAACAAGGGCCGACTCGGCGCTAATGCCATCCTGGCGGTTTCCATGGCCGCCGCCCGCGCTGCCGCGCACAGCTTCGGCCTGCCGCTTTATCGCTACCTGGGCGGTTCCGCGGCGAACGTCCTGCCCACGCCGATGATGAACATTCTGAATGGCGGCGCCCATGCTGACAACAACGTCGATTTCCAGGAATTCATGGTCATGCCCGTTGGCGCGGAATCCTTCTCTGAGGCCCTGCGCTGGGGCATCGAGGTTTTTCATACCCTCAAGGGAGTCTTGAAGAAGCGCGGCTATAGCACTGCGGTCGGTGATGAAGGAGGATTTGCGCCTTCCTTGAAGTCGAACGTGGAAGCTATTGAAGTTGTGCTCGAAGCCATCACTCAGGCGGGCTACAAGCCTGGATATGAGGTTGCCATCGCGCTGGATCCCGCCGCCAGCGAGCTTTATCAGGACGGCAAGTACGTGTTCAAGAAATCCGACAAATCCGCCAAGAGTCCGGAAGACATGGTGGTCTACTGGGCCAAGTGGGCGCGTGATTATCCCATCGTGTCGATCGAAGACGGGCTCGCCGAAGACGACTGGGACGGTTGGCGCAGCCTGACTGAGCAACTGGGCGGAAAGATACAGCTGGTGGGCGATGATCTGTTCGTGACCAACACCAAGCGCCTGCAGGAAGGGATAGATCGCGGCATCGCCAATTCCATTCTGATCAAGGTGAACCAGATCGGGACTGTGAGTGAAACTTTAGAAGCAATCGATCTCGCCCGGCGCAGCGGCTACACTTCGATCATTTCCCACCGCTCCGGCGAAACCGAAGACACTTTTATCGCCGATCTGGCCGTTGCCACCGGCGCAGGGCAGATCAAGACCGGCTCGGCCTCGCGTACCGACCGCATCGCCAAATACAACCAGCTTCTGCGTATCGAACAGGAGCTGGGTGGCGGAGCAAGCTTTTTGGGACTGAAAGCGCTGAACTTCAAAGGATGAGCCGAAGCGCAGGAAATCACGCCGCCTATGCAGCGTGAAGAATAACCTCCGCATTGGTAACCAAGTCGGTCGCCTTGTTCTTGGAGATGAGCGCAGAAAATCCGCAGGAACGTACTTCGTCAGTATTCAACACATCGCCGTATGAGGTAAACAGAATCAGGCGTGCCTCCGGCATCAGGGACTTGAGTATCTTACCTGCGGTGAGGCCGTTCATCACCGGCATCGACAAGTCCATTATCACCAGGTCTGGCCGGAGTTGCTTGGCGTTTTCGATCGCCTCCTGCCCATTCCTGGCTTCGCCGCACACAGTCCAGCCTGCGCTCTCAAACATTCCACGTACACTGCGCCGGATCAGGTCGTTGTCATCCGCAATCAGGATGCTTTTCACGCCGGCTGCCCTCGAGCCCAATTGTCCTCTCGGCATCTGTAAACGAACATAGGGCAAATTGTGTAAAGTTCTGGACTTGATCCGGAGAAATGAGCAAATTACCTAAGCGTTTCGCTGTCGGATATTACTTGGAATGGGACTCGTTTTGCTTGCGGGCAAGTCTTGCCAGGAGCTCACGGATATAGCACAGCTCGTGAAAAACTTCTCCGTTTTCATCTTTGTAACAGGCTTCCTGAGAAACGCAGTGACCGCAGATTCTGCACAGCACAGATTTCCACCTTAGAATTCCGAAATGAATAGCTTGCCGCCACTTCGATGAGCCCAGGGGGCCGCTGGTTTTCTCCTCCCACAGATCCCATGTACTTCCGAGTATCTTGTTTGCTTGACGCCGAACCGGCGCTGTGAGTAGCCTCTCTGCTGGTTGTACCGCCGAGAGAAGATCGATGCTTGGCGGCCCTCCATTGACCTCGCACTCCCTGGAGTCCTGATGAGAAATCTGTTTCTTGCTAGTTGTCTAGCCATATTTGTGTGCAGCCTCGCGCGCGCCACAACGACTTACAGCAATCTTGACGAGTCGACAGCGGTAGATAGCGGCGGCCCGGGCGCAGTGGGCTGGGGGTCTTGCGTCAACTGCGCCGGCGGCGGAAGCAACGCCGCAATCAACAGTTCTCCCTTTCAAACGCGGCCTTCGCAGGACGGCGCCAGCCGCGACTTTCTTCTGAACGGCGCCGCCTTCACCAACGGCCTTTGGTGGTACAAGGTGGGGCCGAATTCTTCGGTCTCGCATTTTCGATTCGATTTCTGGGTTTATGTCGCCAGTACACAATCGGCGCAAGCCCTCGAATTCGATGCCTTCCAGTTCACCAGCGGCCGTGAATACATGTTCGGCACGCAGTGCAATTACGCCGCCGGCGTTTGGGACTTGTGGAACATGGGCACGCAGCGCTGGATCCACACCAATGTGAGCTGCACCTCGCTCAAGGGAGGCAATTGGTATCACGTCACCTGGAACTTCCATCGTTCGGTTCCGGACAATTCCCAGCATTACGACAGTCTTGCTCTCGTCCAGTACAACAGCAGCGGGGGTGTAGTCAGCAATCGCACTTACAATTTCAACGTGACGTATCCCTCCGGAAAGATGCCCGCGGGATGGACAGACAATATGGGAATTCAGTTTCAGATGGATATCGGCAGCAAGGGCGCGACGCTACAGGAGTGGGTCGACAAGGTAACACTGACGGCCTGGTAAGCCGCCAGACCTCTCATTCGCCAAATGCAGTGTAAGGCGCCCGCATGGCCGTGAACACGAATAAGCGCAGCCAAAAACGCGGCGCTGTCCTTTTCGGTATACTCTCATCTTTCTGTTCCGGCACCGGCCACCGCTGAATCGAAATAGCGCAGCACCTTGCAGGGACCTGATAAGATTACCGGTTTCGTGTTCCCCAGAAGCTGTTCAGGAATTTCAGCATAAACTCGCACCGCGGAGTCGCCATGATTCTGAGAACTGCTTTGCTTACACTTCTGACTGCGGCCCTCCTTCCCGCCATGTGGGCGGATGACCAGAACAAAACTTCCAAGACGAAAGTCGAAAAAACCATGTTTGGAAAACTGGAAAACGGCACCCCAGTTGAGATGTTCACGCTTACCAACGCCCACGGCGCGGTGGCCAAGGTCATCACCTATGGAGCCACCCTGACGGAGCTCTGGGTTCCGGATCGCAGCGGAAAGACCGGTGACGTCGTGCTCGGCTTCGACGAGCTCAAAGGCTATACGGGGCCGAATGACCCCTGGTTCGGGGCGACCGTCGGACGGGTCGCCAACCGCATCGCCAAAGGCAAATTCACCCTTGACGGCAAGGAATATTCACTGGAAATCAATGATCCGCCGAACAATCTGCACAGTGGAAAAAGCGATCTCAGCCACGTGGTGTGGAAAGGCGAGGCGCTCAAGGAGCCGCACGGGGCCGCGGCCCGCTTCACCTACAACAGCCCCGATGGGGATGAAGGTTATCCCGGAAATGTGTCGGTCAGTGTGACTTACACCCTCACCGATGACAATCAGCTCAGGTTGAATTATCGCGCCACCACCGATAAGAACACGCCCATCAACATGACCAATCACAGCTACTTTAACCTGAGTGGGGGAAAAGACATTCTTGGTCATGTCATGTACTTGAACGCCGACCGCTACACTCCCGTTGATTCCACTCTGATACCCACCGGCGAGATTGCTCCCGTAAAAGGCACACCGCTCGACTTCACGAAGCCCACTCCGATTGGGGCTCATATTGCCGAAGTGGCGGGCAAGCCGGGAGGCTACGACCACAATTTCGTTCTCAACGGGGAGATGGGAAAACTACGCATCGCGGCGCGCGTCTCCGATCCCGAGTCGGGCCGGCAAATGGAGGTCTGGACCGTTGAGCCCGGCATTCAGTTCTATTCCGGGAATTTTCTGGACGGCACCATCACGGGAAAGCGAGCGGCGGTCTATGGCCAGCATGCCGCCTTTTGCCTGGAAACGCAGCACTTTCCTGACTCAGTGAACCGTCCCAATTTTCCGTCGACAATTCTGCATCCGGGGTCGGTTTATCATACGGAGACGATTTTCAAGTTTTCCGCAAAGTGAAATGGGGAGAAAACAGCCTGGGCGTTCGATGAGTCTGGGGCTAGTGCCCGGCCTTTAATTCCGTTACTGAAACACTCGCTTCCGAGGACAGGATAGCGGAGCGCACCAGTTCTGCGACCTTCTCGCTGGGGAGCACCTCTCTTAGTGCCATGACCACCACCGCTTGCGCGAAGCCCTCGGGCTTCCAGTTCTTGAGCCGGATTTCCGAGGAATTGCCGTTGCGCACGGTTTCGTTGTCGCTGGCTCCCAGCACCAGAACAAATTTGGGCTCAAGCCGAGGCGGGTGCTCGGGGCGAATGGCCTGGGCGGCCAATTCGCAGGCGGAGAAATAGATCCTGACAGCTTCCTGTTCGGGCCACTTCTTATGCTTGGGATTCGAGACCTGGAAAGGCAGCGTGGTTTGCGCGGACGAACGGCCGGCCAGCAGAAAAGCCAAGACCAGCAGCAATTTTGCAATGCCGCCGGCTGGCTGACATTTCCTCATTGCTGCACCAGCCTATCTTGGGAACCGATTTCGGCAAGATGCCTTTGGTAATCGCCCCTTTCTCTGTTTCGTTGCTGCCGGAGCGCTGCAAGAGCCGCTGTGGCAGATAGTTACCAAGGCCAGCAGGTGCCATTGACTCCGCCCTGAACCCGGCAGTACCCTTGAGGTAATGGTAGTAGCTTGCGCTCGGAAGCGCGCGCCTCGGCTGAGCCCCACCTTTGAGCAGGTCCATTTTGCGCTTCAAGCTCGCAGATCAAGGCTATCCGTGTGCCGGGAAGTGCATCTAACTGCGGCGCTCGTGGAGGGGCCACCAACCGCTGAATGAAGAAAAGCGTCGAGATCAGTCCCAATATCGAAGCTCTGTTTGGAACTCGCGATGAAAATCTGCGCGTTCTCGAAGACGGCCTGAATATTTCCATCGACCTGCGTTCTGACTCCATCGAACTGGAAGGCGCGCCGCGTGACGTAGCCCGCGCCCAGCAGGTCTTCAGCGACTACGATTTCCTGCAGCGCTCCGGCTTCACCTTCAATAACGGCGACCTCAACAGCCTGCTGCGCGTCCTGATCAGCGATCCCAAAGCCACCTTGCGCGGTCTGGCCGAGGCCGGCCGTCAACGCTCCTTCGGACGTCGCACCGTGCAGCCCAAAAGCTCAAATCAGCGCCGCTATCTGGAAGCGATCGAGAACCATGACATGGTGTTTGGCATCGGTCCCGCCGGTACCGGCAAGACCTATCTGGCGGTGGCCATGGCCATTTCGGCCCTGCTGGCCAAGCGGGTCAACCGCATCATTCTCGCGCGCCCGGCGGTCGAGGCCGGTGAGCGCCTCGGTTTTCTCCCCGGAACCCTGCAGGACAAGATCGATCCCTATCTGCGCCCGCTCTACGACGCCCTGTACGACATGCTCGATCCCGAGCGCGTGGACCGCTATCTGGAGAAGAATGTCATCGAAATCGCTCCCATCGCCTTTATGCGCGGCCGAACTCTGAACGACTCTTTTGTAATTTTGGATGAGGCGCAGAATACGACTTCCGAACAGATGAAGATGTTCGTTACCCGCCTGGGGTTCAATTCCAAGGCGGTGATCACGGGAGACATTACGCAGATCGATTTGCCCAACGCGCGCCGCAGCGGCCTGCTGGAAGCGGCCGATATTCTCAAGAACGTGCAAGGCCTGACGTTCGTGTACTTTGACGAGAGCGACGTGGTACGGCATCACCTGGTGCAGCGCATCATTCGTGCTTACGACGAGCATAAGAACCGGGTGGCGGAAGAACAAAGTTCCGCCGATCCTCGGATCGCCAGTGGAAGCAAGCCCAACGGCGCCGACACTCCGGCTCCGATCGCCGCCGATCGGGAAGAACACCACACTGTGGCGCCAGCCAGCGCGCCTGCGGGCGAATAGACCGGATACAATAAGCGAGAAAGCCCGCAATGCCCAGCTCTTGGTCAGGTCGACCGTGGTGATCCTTCGTCAATCCGTTGCCGGACTTGCTGAAGTTCCCATGGCGAGATTTGTCTCCCGCGCGCAGCGTAGTATCGATCTTGATGGATTGGTCAATGTTCTGGTCACAAGCAGCCGCGAGATTCGCGGCCTGAATCGCCGTTTCCGTGGAGTTGACAAATCCACGGATGTGCTCTCGTTTCCGCCCATGCCGGAATTCACCACGGGGTTGGCCGGCGATATCGCGATTTCCGCCGATATCGCGGCCCGCAACGCCCGCGCCCTCGGGCATACCCCGGGAGAGGAAGTGAAGATCCTGGTGTTGCATGGGTTGCTTCATCTTGCCGGGTATGACCATGAAAACGACCTGGGCGAAATGGAACGGAAGGAAACCGTCCTGCGCAAAGCGTTCGGGTTGCCCTGCGGACTAATCGAGAGAAATGGCGCTGCTCGCGGCGGGAGCGCCAAAGCCGGGAGAGCCCGGCCTGCCCGATGAACTATGCCATCGCAGTCGTGTTGTTTTTGCTGATGGGTATGTTGACCCTGGTTTCCTACATGGATCGTGTCTATTCGGAGCTGGGCAAGTTTCTCTCCCGCGAGTTTCAGGACAACATCGATTCCTTCGAAAAGATGGTCGAGCCCCGCCTGGGAGTCGGCCGCGACCGCGTCTCGCTTTCCATGGCGGTTCTCACTCAGTTGACCACCGCCGCCATCTCCATGATCGTCGCCTACGCAGTGTTTCGCGACGGCGCCTGGAACTCCCACGAGATTCTGCAAGCCGTTTTGAGCGTGGTGCTGATCGTGATCGTCTTCAACCGCTTCCTGCCGTTTCTCTTTTTCATTCGCACCAAGGGCGAATGGCTGGCGACGTGGGTACCGCTTTTGCGGATCCTGATTTACCTCACGCTCCCCGCCACACTCGTGCTCGGCTTCCTGCGATCGGTCACCGCTCTTACCCGGGAGCATCTGGAGGAAACCCCAGATAGCCAGGCGGAAGCCGTCGACGCGCTCATCGAGGCCGGCCAGGAGGAAGGCATCCTGCATGAGAGCAATCGCGACCTGATTCAATCGGTGGTCGAGTTCGGCGAGAAGACGGTGCGCGAAGCCATGAAGCCGCGCCCCGAAATTGTCGCATTGCCCAGCACCGCCACCATCGAACAGTTCGTGGACCTTTTGCGCGCCAAGCCGTTCTCCCGCGTGCCGGTATACGATGGGACCATCCACAACATCGTGGGAATTGTGTACGCGCAGGATGTGCTGCAAATCCCGGATTCCGAAGCCAGGTTCCGGACCGTGGCTTCGATTATGCGCCGCGATGTTTACTTCGTGCCGGAAAGCAAACTGGTGAGCGATCTGCTGCGCGAGATGCAGAAAAGCAATATCCGCATGGCCATCGTGGTCGACGAGTACGGCGGCGTGGCCGGGCTGGTAACCATCGAGGATCTGGTAGAAGAAATTGTCGGCGAGATTCGTGACGAGCATGACCGCGCAGAAGTCGTGCGTGAAAATGACCATTCCTATATCGTGCCCGGAAATACCGACGTCGACCGGCTGGTGGAGTTGTTCGGCGTGCGTCCGGAAGGAAAAGAATCGGCCACCGTGGCGGGCCTGGTTACGGAACTGGCCGGGCGCATTCCGCAGAAAGGAGAGGTCATCGAAGAAGACGGCCTGCGCTTCGAGATTCTCGACTCCACCGACCGGCGCGTCGATCGCGTCCGTATCTCCGCTCCGCAACCCAATCAGATCAAGCTGATATAGTCTGTGCCTGTATCGAGACGGGTCTCAGACACGTCCAACGAAGCAGCGGCGGGCGTCTTGCCAGTGCCGAGTTTGCAACCGTTCATGCCCTTCCATTCCGGATTCGTCTGCATTCTCGGCCGCCCCAACGCGGGAAAATCCACCCTGCTGAACGCTCTGGTCGGGGAAAAACTGGCGATCATCAGCCCCAAGCCGCAAACCACGCGCAACCGGATTCTGGGAGTGATCCATATAGCGGCAGAAAAAAGCAGGCCCGCAGGGCAAATCATCCTTCTCGATACGCCGGGCATTCATCGCCCCGACAGTTCGCTTGGCCGCAAGATGATGACGGAGGTCCGGGAAGCGATGGAAGGCTGCGATCTCATATTGCTGATCGAAGATGCAGTCCACGCCCGCCCGGACGATCGCTTCGTGATCGAGATGGTGAAGAGGTCAAAGACCCCGGCCTTTCTTCTTCTTAACAAGATCGATCTGCTTCGCGGCGGGAGAGGCAAAAGCGGAGGTAAGGAAGAACTCCTGCCGCTTATCGAGCAGTACAACCGCCTTCACAGCTTCCAGGAAATCGTTCCTATCTCGGCGCGCAAACGCCAGGGCCTGGACATTCTTCTCGAAAAGACTCTGCAAGCGCTGCCCCAGGGACCACGCTATTTTGCCGACGATCAGGTCACGGACCAGCCCATGCGTTTCATGGTGGCAGAGACCATCCGCGAACAGATTCTGCTCGAGACCAAAGAGGAAGTTCCATACGCCACCACGGTTGTGATCGAGCAATTCGAAGAGAATCGTAAGCTGACGCGCATCGCAGCCGCGATCTATTGCGAGCGGGCGGGGCAGAAAGCCATCCTGGTAGGCAAAGGCGGGCAGATGCTCAAGAAAATCGGCACCGCCGCCCGCCTGCAGATCGAGAAGATGGTTGGGACGAAGGTCTTCCTGGAGCTGTTCGTCAAGGTCCAACCGGGTTGGAGGGAATCGAGGCAGTTCGTCGAGGAGCTCGACTGGCGCCGCCAGTTGGACCAGTTGCGCTAGAAACTACTCTCCGGAACCCAGCATCAGGATCGGCATCGTGGGAGTGGAGGATCCGGCTTCGGGTTCCACGGTAATGGCGAACGCCTTCGCCTGAGTTTCGGCCGGCAGCGGAGGATTAATCACCAGCGCGCTGCCACGGGAGTCCGGCTTGAACACGCCCGCTGGAATGGGAGCGCCCTGGGCAGGAATGAGCCAGAGCTCATAGGCTTTTTGCGGCGGCGGCACCGGCAGATTGCTGGCCATGAAAACCAGGCTGCCGCGATCCCGCATATAAAATGCCTTGCCCTGCGGCTGCGGGGGTGTTTTCGCGGCCACCAGCGTCACGCGCATGGCGTCTGTAGCGGTGAGGGTTTCAACCACGGCTCGCGCTCTTTGCAGTTGGTCCAATTGCTGCCCCGACTGCACGCGAAGATCGGCAAGTTGCTGCTTCAAGGCGGCGTTTTGCCGCCAACCAAAAGCCGCGAGCAACGCCACAGCAGCAATCGCTGCCCAGGACAGAGGCATCCACCAGGAACGTTTTCCTTCAACGACCTTCAATCGAGGTTCCCGGGCTATGCTCGCCAGCAGCCGCGCGCGGGCGCGCCGCGGCGGCGCCGATCCCGCCACTGAGAGCGCCAGCAGGGCCATGGCGCCATGCAGTTCCTCCAGTTCACGGCGGCATGCGGCACACTCTTCCAGGTGCTCTCTGACTGCAACCTGCTCCTCCGCCGCCAGCGACCCGAGAGCATACAGCGCAAGATCCTCGGCGATTTGTGGATGCGTGCTCATGCTTCAAACGCCTTGCGCAACGCCATCAGGCCGGAACGGATTCGTGTTTTTACCGTTCCCAAAGGTTCGCCGCTCTTCGCCGCGATCTCCGTATGCGTCAAACCTTCGAAGTATGCCATTTCCAGCGCGCTGCGCTGGGCAACAGGCATCCCGGCGAGCACACTCCGTACTTTTTCCATCGCACGAGAACGCTCGGCTCCGCCGGCCATATCGGGGAGCACCGAAACCACCACATCGTCCATGTCGCTTTCAGGATGGCGTTTGCGCAGGGTGTCAATGGCACGGTTGCGCGCGATGACCGCCAGCCAGGGGGCCAGGGCGCCGCGGCTGGCGTCGAACTTCGCCGGATTGCGCCACAACTGCATAAACACTTCCTGCAGCACGTCCTCTGCGGCGGCTGTATCCGATAAGATGCGCAGCGCTACTGAATAGACAACGGAAGAATAGCGGTCGTATAACGCCGCCATTGCGCTATCATCGCCGGACCGGATGGCCGACAACAGCGCGCCGTCGCCTGTAACTCCCTTCATCTCAGCGCTGGACAAACAAGTATTCTCTACTTTCTAAGGTACGTACCGCAGTTCCTGCCGGATTGCGGGATGCGATGCTCAAAAGTGAGGGATTGGCAAATTGCCCCTAAAGACTGCGTGTGGCGGAAACCTTACAGTATGGACTTCTCTTAGGCAAGCCGGACTTTCGCGCCCGGTTCATTCATTGCGCTGCTCTTACCCTGTGAATCAGATCCGCAAAGCGAGTATCACTGCGCACATTATCGAAGATCGGATCTACAGTAAGCCACAACAGCCATTCTGCGCGGTCATCGTAGCCCTTCACGTACCAGGCGAATTCCTGCTCGCGTTCTCCCAGAGCGTGATACACCAGGCCAATGTAAACGGGCGACACATAATCTTGCTTCGCCACGCCTCGCATTTGCTCCAACACCCGCAGAGCCGCCGTCCGCTCTCCTGAGCCGGCGTAGCTCATTCCCAGTCCTGCCAAAGGGAATGTAGCCTCAGGATTCATGGTGCGCGCCTTATCGAATTCGTCGATCGCGGCAGGATACTGTGCCTTGATCAATTGACACATCCCGGCCGTCAGATGAGGAACCCAGAAGTCGGGAAACATCTGCATATTCTTCTTCGAGACCGCAAGGCACTTCTCATAGTCGCGCTTTAAATAGAAATCCCAGGCCAGAAACGAATTCACCTCGGGAGACAATGGATCGATGGTCAGCGCCTTATCCATTTGCGCAATCGCCTGATCCACCTGGCCGGTGGAGGCCAGGTATTCGGCGTAGGTGTAGTAGGTAGTGACGCTGCCCGGATTCAGCAGCAGCGCGCGCTGGAACTCGCAGTCGGCCTCCGGCAGCCGCCACTCGTGCAGCAAGGCATGCGCCAGCGCCTCGTGCGCCTCGGCGAGATTGTCGTCAAAGGCAAGCGCCCTGCGGGCTGCGGCTTCTGCTTTGGGCAGCGCCTCTCGTGGAGAAAGCAGCCAGTCGGATTCGGTGGTGTAGGCGTCGGCCAACCCCGCCCAGGCCAGGGCGTAGCCAGGATCGTCCGCCGTGGCATGACTAAAATATTCGATGGCCTTGTTCATGCCA
>Ga0335080_10002273_pt1 | contig 19097 bp, 14 predicted proteins | sample Lox_Sample_34_FD_206720 | JGI IMG/M metagenome (GOLD analysis project Ga0335080, IMG submission 206720) | Soil microbial communities from Loxahatchee National Wildlife Refuge, Florida, United States - Lox_Sample_3.4 | ecosystem: Environmental > Terrestrial > Soil > Wetlands | place: USA...
TTGCAACAATGATTCCGAGCACAGCCAGGGCGCCCACACCAATCGCTACTTTTTTCCAGGTCTTCATTTGCCAGTCAACCGCTCTTTGGTTAAGGTTTTATGTGCCGCGTGCTGGTTTACCGGCCGATTCTCGTAACCATCAGCCTGTGGCCCGAGCCCTCATTAAGCTACGTCTTAACAGTCGACAAAGTTCCCCAGCGCCCGCCCAATACCATTCCCTCCACGTGAGTTCCTTGCGGTTTCGCAGGTCCCGCAGCCAGGATCAGGTCGGGATTGGGGCAGACCGAGATCATTATATCGCGCCCGAATTTCGCGCCCAGTACCCTTTGAAGGCCATGGCTCGCTCTATGGATATCTGCAAGATATTAGTTTTTAAGATACTTAAAGAACACTCGGCAAAAGAAAATCTTTTTTCACGGACCTCTTTTCCTTGCCTTGTCGTATCCAATAAACATAGAATTGTTGCATCGCAGTCTCTCGCAAGGCAGGTCCTTACTATGCTTTCCTCTGGTTTCCTAGGTCGGTGCTCTGTTGGCGTCCTGATGGGCGCGTTTCTGCTGGCTATTCCCGTCGTTTCGCCAGCCCAGGACAAGGATGCCAAGGGGGCCAAGTCGACCGACAGCCAGCCGGGAGTTCAGACCGATCCCTTGAAGCGGCCTCTTCCAGAGAAGCAGCGCAAAGCCAACGCCAAGGCTCTTAAGATCGAGCTTAGCAAGACTTACCGGAAATGGCTCGACGAAGACGTCCGCTGGATTATCACCGACGAAGAAAAATCGGCGTTCGTTCAACTCTCAAACGATGAGGAGCGCGACCAGTTCATCGAGGCTTTCTGGCAGCGCCGCGATCCCACGCCCGATACCGAGGAAAACGAGTTTAAAGAGGAGCATTACCGCCGCATTGCCTATGCCAATGAGCACTTTGCTGCCGGTATCCCGGGCTGGAGGACGGACCGCGGACGCATGTACATCGTATTTGGACCGCCCGACGAGATTGATGCCCATCCTTCAGGCGGCTCGTATCAGCGTCCCGAGGAGGAAGGCGGCGGCGAGACGTCGACCTTCCCGTTTGAGACCTGGCGCTATCGCTATATCGAGGGTATCGGCCAGGAAGTCATGATTGAATTCGTTGACAGCTGCCAGTGCAACGACTATCACATGACGCTCGACCGGTCGGAAAAAGACGCTTTGAAGTACATCCCGAATGCGGGCCTCACCACGTTTGAGCAACTCGGAATGTCGAGCAAGACGAACCGCTTCACCGGTGGCGGCATGGAGCAGCTCGGCGTGGGCGCTTTTAACCGGGATTTGCAATCCAAGGAGTTCGACCGCCTCGAGCAGTTTGCGAAATTGCAGGCAGCTCCACCCGTCAAGTTCAAGGACCTGGAAGAGGTGGTTACTCACAAGATCAGCGTCAACCTGATGCCGTTTGATGTGCGAGCGGACTTCGTGAAGGTGACCAGCGACACGGTTCTTGTTCCAGTGACGATTCAGGTCAAGAACCGCGACGTCACGTTCCAGAACAAAGACGGCATTCAGCGCGGCACGGTCAACATTTTTGGCCGGGTGACAACCCTGACCGGCAAGATCGTCCAGACCTTCGAAGACACGGTTCAGATCGACGTGCCACCCGAGCTTCTGCCCAAGACGGCTCAGAATTCTTCTATTTACTGGAAAGCAATCCCGCTGAGAATCAGCCAGAACCGTTATCGTCTCGACGTTGTTGTCAAAGACGTAAACGGCGACCGCGCCGGCTCCTGGAGCCGCGGCATCGTGATCCCTGACTTCGGCGAGGACCATCTCAGCAACTCGACGCTCATCATTGCCGACCAGATGGAACCGGTTGCCGCAAAGAATGTTGGCACCGGCAATTTCGTCATCGGACAGATGAAAGTGCGCCCGCGCGTGGCATCTTCCGACGGCAAGCCGATTTCATTCAAACGCGACCAGAAGCTCAATTTCTGGATGCAGGTTTACAATCTCAGCGTGGATGAGAAGACCCATAAGCCTTCCGCCACCATCGAGTACAACGTGACCGACGTTAACAACAAGGCGGTCATTCATACTGTCGAATCGACCGATACGATGGGCAACGTCGGCGATCAGGTCACGCTGCAAAAAACGCTTTCGGCGGCAAATCTGCAGCCCGGCACCTACAAAATCGAGATCAAGGTAAACGACAAGATTTCCAAGCAGACGGTCGATCCCACGGCCACATTCGCCGTAGAGTAAACTGCCGTTCGAGGGAGGGGCGGCGAGGTTGCCCGCCGCCAGGAAGGGGTGGAGGCGATGTTCAAAAAGCTCGGATTTTTACTGACCGTTCTGCTCCTCTCGCTTCCGGTGTGGTCGACGTCCGGCTCGGGCGTAATCTCCGGCTATGTTCGCGATTCGAGCGGCGTGCCGCAAATGGGCGCGGCCGTCGAGCTCCTCCCGAGCGCAGGACCGGTGCAACCCGCTGCTCATTCCCTGAAGGCCTTCACCAACGATCGTGGGTTCTACTCCATCGCCAAACTTCAGCCGGGAACGTACAGCCTTAAGGTCAGCGAGCCCTCGTTTCTTCCCACTCTGCGCGAGAGGATTGGCATCCGTGCCGGTGCAAGTCTCATGGTCAACATCACCATGACGAACCTGTTTGAGGCGATCCAGCTCATTACATTGCCGGCGCAGTCCGATCAGGACGACTGGAAGTGGACCTTGCGCTCCATCTCCAACCGGCCGATTTTACGGGTTCTTCCGGATGGCACGACCGCAGTCGTCGAGCATGGGAATCCCGCAGACATGAAAGGCACCCTTGCCTTGCTAGCCGGTTCTCCCAGCGAGGGGTTCGGCAATGCAGCCGATATGAACGCCGCATTTTCCGTTCAACGCTCCGTGTTGTCCACCGGCGTTCTTCGCTTCAATGGGGACGTCGGCTACGATGCGGACGGCACGGGCGTGGGGAATGCCGTCCTCCGCACCACTTACACCGGCCAGTTCAATAACATATCGGAGCCTTCTTTCTCGCTGACAGCCCTCCGGCTCAATTCACCGGGCCTGAATACCTTGCCCACCGCCAGCCTGCAGGCGCTCTCGCTTACCAGTTCCGACAGGATTGTGCTCGGCAACCTGCTTGAGATGCGTGTCGGCAGCGAACTGCAAACGATTCAATTCCTCGGGCACGTGCGCACGTTTCGTCCGTTCGGTTCTGCCGATCTGCACCTTTCTCCGAGTTCTGTCGTCGAGTACCAGTACCGAAGTTCAGTACCCCGGCCGGCCCTTGAAGATCTTTCGGGTGATCATTTGGACCCGGCTTCCTCCGATCCCGGCGCCACCGGTCCACGCATGAGCGTAAGTGATTACACACCGGCCGTTGAGCACGCCCGCCATCAGGAAGTCTCCATTTCGCAGCGCGTCGGCCGTAACAACATGCAGGTCGCGTTCTTCTCGGATGCCGTTGCGGACCCCGTTTTGACCGGCATCGGTGACGTTCCCGCTGACTCCGGCGACGTGCTCCCAGACATCTATTCCGGCACATTCAGCTATCAGGGTAACGATTTCTCCACGCGCGGCGTGCGCCTCGTTCTACAGCGGAAACTTCTTTCTGACCTGACCGCGACCCTGGATTACGCTTATGGTGGAGTGCTCGATCTGACCCGCTCCGACATTCAATTGGAGGATGCGCGCGACTATATCCGCACGAAGACGCGCCAGGCCGTCGCTGCCAAGTTCAGTGGGACGATCCCCAAGTCCAAAACACATTGGGTGGCTTCCTATCGTTATGGCCGGGGCCACACCCTGACTGCGGTCGATTTGTTCAACACTTCTGCCGGCCAGGCTGACCCCTATCTCAACCTGGTCGTCCGCCAGCCCATTCCTTCCAGCATGCTCGCCGGACACCTGGACCTCCTCATCGATCTCCGCAACCTTCTTGCCCAAGGCTATGTACCGGTCATTGGGCAGGACGGCCAGACCGTCTATCTTGTGCAGTCCGCCCGCTCCGTGCGTGGTGGCTTAGCCTTCAGTTTCTAGTTTTTTGGATCGGCAGCTCAAAGTCTCCACGCGAGGCCGTCCCAGCCAAATACCGTCTCCCTCTAGGCCGTTTGCGTTGATCGGGCCGGCATCTGCTGCCACGGGACATGCTACGAAGATGGCCGCTGTTGTAAAACACCACATAAGTTGAACAATCCGACGCTTTGACCTTTCAACGGCTCAAATTCAAAACTCCGTGCTCGACTTCTATTCGCATCGTCATATAATGCCGCCATCCTAAAAGCATTCGGATTTGGAATCGGCTCGCGACACAAAAGGAGACTTAAATGAAATTACGTCTCGCCGTGATCGTCAGTTTCTTGATGTCTTCCATTCTCGCAGCGCAAACCTTTCGCGGGACAATTCTTGGCACCGTCACCGATCCCTCGGGCAACGTCGTCGCGGGAGCGACTGTCAAGGCGCGCAACACAGGCACCGGCTTGGAGCGCACCGCCACCACCAGCGCAGACGGCAGCTATTCAATCCCGGAATTGCCGATCGGAAGCTATTCCGTCTCGGTCACGCAAAGCGGCTTCCAGACCTCGATTACGAATGACGTGGTTGTCAACGTCGCCACCGAGCGGCGGGTCGACGCGCAACTGAAAGTCGGGCAGGTCAACCAGGTCGTCGAAGTGTCCGGCGGCGAACTGCCCCAGATCGAAACCACCTCGAACGATCTTGGAGGCGTATTGACCAGCCAGGCCGTCGAGGATCTTCCGATCAACGGGCGCGATTACACCAAGCTCATCTTTCTCAATCCCGGAGTCGCCGGTTCGCCCGATCAGATCACTGATTCGCCCGGATCGTTCGGCGAGTTCTCGATGAACGGCGCCCGCGGCCGGTCCAACAACTATCTGCTCGATGGCACCGACATGAACGACGGCTACCGCAATGACCCTGCCATCAACCAGGGCGGTGTTTTCGCCACGCCTTCCGCGATTCTTCCCATTGATGCCGTATCGGACATGCGGGTGCTCTCCAATTTCGAGCCGGAGTACGGGCGCAACGCCGGCGCCGTCGTTAACATTGTCACCAAGAGCGGCACGAACTCGTTGCACGGCGATTTCTTTGAGTACTTCCGGAACAATGCTCTCGATGCGCGCAACTTTTTTGACGGCGCACAGTATCCCAAGGCGCCATTTCACAATAATCAGTTTGGCGGAGCGATCGGCGGGCCTATCGTCAAAGATAAGAGCTTCTTTTTCCTCGACTACGAGGGCCAGCGCGAGAGCGTCGGCGTGGTCTCGGTGGATTGCGTTCCGACCCTCTCCCAGATCTCGGGAGCGGAGACGGCACTCGGGGGCGCCGTAACCCCGATCGGTCAGGCATTGCTCAACTTCTATCCGCACAACCCGGCAAACTATATTTCCGGAGTCACATCCATTGACCAGGGTTGCTTCGGTCCTGGGCCTGACTACCCTTTCACTCCCGATTACATTGCCAGCGCGCCCTCGTTCAACAATCTCAGCAGCTTTATCGCGAAAATTGATTACAGCTTCAACTCCAAGAACAATGCCAGCGGCCGCTATTTTTTTGGCGACAGCACGCAGCAGTTCCCCCTGGCCCTCAACGCCACCGGCGGACAATTGCCCGGGTTTGACACCGTGACACCGACGCGCGTCCAGTTGGTTTCTTTGTCCCTGGACAGCGTGCTTTCGCCGACCAAGGTAAATGACTTGCGTTTCGGATGGAACCGCTTCGCCGAAGGCTTTTTCCCGCAGGACAGAAACTTCAACCCTTCCAGCATCGGATTCTGCGACGTTCCTGTGACCTTTGGGACCTGCAATTCCGCTGGCCTGCCCGACATTATCCTGTCTCCTAACGCGACCGGCGCCGCGGGCTTCTTTTCTCAGCTGGGCGCAACTTCCGGCGATCCCCGGCAGCGAGTGGACACGAACACTCAGGTCATCGACAGCCTTTCCTGGAAGGTCAACAAACATGACCTTAAATTCGGCGGCGAATTTCACCGTACCAGCGTCGAACAGAGCTTCGATAAGTATTCACGAGGCCGGATCAGATTCAGCACGCTGGAGGACATGCTGCAGACCATCCCCCAAACCTCGGAATTCGGCGCCTTTGACTACACGGGAAATACGCGGCGGCATACGTATCAGAACGGTTTTGGATTCTATTTTCAGGATGTGTACCACGTAACCCCGCACGTGGTTTTCAACTATGGACTGCGTTGGGACTACTACAGTGTCGTCGCCGAGAGGAGCCATCTCTTCTCGGACTTCATCCCCAGCACCGGGACTCTCGAGCAGGTGGCTTCGGGCGGCCTGTCGAACCTGTACAACCCGGACAAGAAAGATTTCTCGCCCCGGGCAAGTATCGTATGGGACGTGACCGGCAAGGGAACCACGGTTATCCGCGCCGGCTATGGCCTGTTTTTCGACTCCTTCTCACAAGACATGATGCTGGGCCACCTGCCCTATCCGACCTTTTACGCTCCCGGGCCCGCGTATAACAACATCGGACCGGACCCCGTCCAGATGGCGCTCATCAATCCCAACGCGATCGACGCCAACGGAGTCTACATTCCCGGCACTCCGTTCTTTGGCACGCCTAGTTGTATCCCCCTCGTCACCGAATGCGATATCTTCTCCTTCGACCGCAATATCAAGACGCCCTACATGGAGAACTACAACATCAACATCCAGCATCAGTTCTCCAGCAAGATCGCGTTGCAGGTCGGCTACGTTGGATCGCAAGGTCACCGTTTGTTCCGTTTCTTCGATATCAATCAGCCCAGCCAGCAGGCGATCTGGACTGCCGATTGCCAGGGCTCCGGCATGTCGCCTGCCCCGCCTTATACTCAGCCCTGTCCCGGCGGATCGATCCAGGATTTCTTCGTGCCAAGAAACTTCGGAAACCCCGCAGGCTCGGTTTACATCTTTCAGGAGAACTCCACCGGAAAGTCTTTCTATCACTCCCTCCAGACCAGCCTCAAGGTGACGAACTTTCACGGTTTGACGTCCAATGTGAACTATGTCTGGTCGAAATCGCTCGACAACTCGAGCGACGGTGAAGACTTCGTGGTCAATGCCGCGCAACCGCAGAACAGCACCCTGCCGCAATTGGAAAAAGGGCCATCGAACTTCAACGTCCCCAATCGCTTTGTCTGGATCGCCAGCTATGCTTTCCCGGCGCGGGGTGGAAGTTGGGGGAAATTGAAAAAAGGCTGGGGTGTGGATAGCTCGCTTACCCTGCAGAGCGGGCAGCCGTTCACTCTCAATTACAACTATGAAGACGACTATAGCGGAGGCGGAGATGGCTTCGACCGTCCCGATGTGGTCGGCCCGATCGTCTACGACAAGAGACATCCCTCCAACTTCCTTCAGTTGAGTTCATTCGCTATGCCCTGCGACACGTCCGGCTTTAGTCTCGATACCTACTCTGGCTTTGCGAGCGACTGCACTCCCGGTACCCGTCACTACGGAAACTTAGGCCGCAACAGCCTGGTCGGACCTACATTCAAGCAATGGGATCTGGCCATTTACAAGGACACGAGTCTCACGGAGCGCATCAACATGCAACTGCGGGCCGATTTCTTTAACATCCTCAACCACCCCAACTTCTCGAACCCGGTGCTCCCGTCTTTCATCGCAGACCCGGCTTCTAACCCCATCTCGCCGCTCTTCACCTACTCGGATGGAACTCCCGGCTGCGCCTGCGGATTCGCACCGCCGAACGCCAACGGCCGCGAAGTGGGCAATGGCGCCTATCAAATCGCCGCCACCGGTGACGTTGGCATCGGCAACCCGTTTCTGGGTGGAGGGGGTCCTCGCGGTATTCAGTTGGCGGTGAAGTTCAGCTTTTAGTTTTTGAAACACCGGTTAAGAACTCCTCCCGCTCCGAGCGGGAGGGGTTTCTTCTTTGCGGAGCGGACACATGCGGGGCCGGAACTGGCTACAAACCGCCGTCAAGATCGGCACCGGCTTCAATCCACGGGCATCAGATAAGGTCTGCCAACTGGGTTGGAGGTATTGCGCGGCTTAGGTGCTCCATGTAGAATAAGCTTTTTTATTTCAGTAGTTTAAGCCATATACTCCGGACCTGATGATGCACCCGAATCACCTCGAACGACGAAATAAGCAACGCGTTCCCGTCCAAGTGCCGGTTAAGGTCCGCGCTGATAACAACCAGGGGGCGGAGCAGTCCGTTCTGACTCGCGACCTGAGTTCTTCGGGAATCTTCCTCTATTCCGAAGCCGCGCTTGAACCAGGGGCGAAGCTCGAACTGGTGGTCATGTTTCCCTCCGAATTAGGCTTGGGATCCAAGGGATGGACCCTTTGCCAAGCCTCGGTCGTGCGCGTCGAAAAAGCCGATGGTAAAGCCGTCGGGATTGCCGCGACCCTCGACCGCATTGAGCAATTGCCCGAGCTCATATAGCCAGGCTTCCGAAGACGGCCAGAACCGAAGCCCGATGGTTGCTTTAAGCCGCTCAAGGCTCTGTATGCCTTTTTCTCGGCTGGAGGGGCAATAAGAAAAATTTGCCGCAGATACCCAAACTGTCTTCCAAATGCACCAGGGTAAGTGCAATAATAGGCGCCTTCGGAGCAGACTGGAGTCCGGAGCAGCCTGAACGCTCTCGCCAGTAATTTTTTCATGTGGATTGACAAACTCAGGTCTGGGGTTCTGGAACTGGAAACCCCGATTGGTCCCCGTTATCTGGAACCGAATTTCCTTGGCCGCGCGCGTCTCTTGTGGACGTTCCGGAACTTCACTTCTTTGCCCCACCAGGTATTGCGTCCGAGCGAAGTGCGCTTGATTGACGGTCTCCTGAATGAAAATAGATTTCTCTCCGGCTCCGCCATCAACGCGCATGACCGTCCCGTCATTGGAAGGGTCGAGCGACCGCTGATTCGCCTGCAATCGGATGAGTTTTCAACTGAAAAACAGCGCGTCGGGACTTCAGGTCTGGCTGCCGAGGACGGTTTTGAACGGGCGGCCTAGCCGGTAACAGTTCTTGGCGTTTGAACACTCTGCGGCCAGGCGCTGGGCCGCTGAGAACCCCAAAATCCCCAGTAACAGAGGTAACCACGCAGGCAGCTTTTACGGGCTTTGCAGTTGAAAATCTCCATATATTTGAGCTTGTGTACCCCACTGGCTTAGCGGAGAGCTCAACCTCGGTCTCGCAGTTCTTTAAGAAGAACGGCGTGATGGAAATACTGGTCTGCTTTGTCACCGCGCTGGCATATCTGGGCACGCTTGCCTTCGGCTTTGTTTACGATGATAAACCCGTGATCGTGGACAATGCCGGAATCCGTTCCTGGCAGTTTGTGGCTCACTCATTTGTCCCGGGCTTTTCTCCCAGCGTCTCGGGACTCGCTGAAGGAACCTTTTACCGCCCCATCACCGCCGTGTGGATGCGTCTCAACTATGCGGCTTTCGGCCTGAATCCGGCTGGATGGCACTTTGCCATGCTCGCGGGCCACGTCCTGATGACGTACCTTGTTTTCGCGTTGGTCCAACGGCTGACCGGCAATCGCAACACAGGCGCTATCGCCGCTGTTTTCTTCGGACTGCACCCGGTCCACGTGGAAAATGTCGCATGGCTCTCTTCCGTCAATGATCTGCTGATGTCGCTGTTGCTGCTTGGCAGTTTTCTTGCCTACCTCAGGTTCCGCGAAGGCAGAAAAGTGTGGATGGGAGCGTCAGTGCTGTTGTTTGCCATGGCGCTGTTATCGAAGGAAACGGCGGCCGTTTTCCCGCTCCTGATTCTCAACTTCGCAATTCTCTTCGCGTACTCCCCGGGCGGAAACGAAAAGCTCTCCTCGGCGATAAAGCAGGGCTTCGTTTCGCTTCCCTACTTCGGCGTTCTGGTCGCTTATCTGGCGGTCCGTTCATCGACCTTTTACCGCCTGCTGGGTCCGATCAACAACGTAAGCTGGAGCACAATGTTCCTGACTTGGCCGTCGGTAATGTGGTTCGATCTAAAACATCTCCTTCTACCCGTCTCCTCCAGCGAGTTTTATTCCCTGGCGTATGTGACCGCACCCGACTTCAAGAATTTCGTGTTGCCCGTCTTTTTCTTGCTTGTCGCACTGATGGCAACGGGTTACGGGATTTCAAAACTGCCGGACGTTCGATTGGGGGTCTTCGCCTTTCTATGGCTCGGCCTGCCCGTTTTGCCTACCCTTTATCTACGCGCCGTGGCTCCCGACAATTTCGTTCATGACCGCTTTCTTTACCTTCCTTCGGTGGGAATTGTGATTCTGATAACGCTCGCTCTCTGGCCGTTGTTTACTCGGAGGCCGGGAAGTGGCGGCGTAGCGGGGTGGGCAGTTGTAGCAGTCTTTTGTGGGGCCGCATTCGCCGCCACTGTCAGTCATCAGATGCAGTGGGCCAACAATCTCTTGCTCTACCGGAACGGAATCGCGTCAGCTCCGGAGAACCTGGTGGTGCGGGACAATCTCGCCAACGAGTTTGCCAACGCTGGCGATTTTAATAGCGCCATTCCTCTCTACCTCAGCGTCCTGCAACGGGACCCGCGCTTCTGGATGGCCAACTACAATCTCGGCTACGCGTACTTTCGATCGGGCAGGCTCGACGAGGCTGCGAATTATTTGAAACGCGCTATCCAGATCGACGACCGCGATCCCGACCAGTTCATGCTTCTTGCCCGCACTCAAATGCAGCAAGGAAAACTGGCGCAGGCCGCCCAGAACGCACAGCGAGCCCTGCAGCGGGCGCCGCAATCGCCGGGCTTCCATTTCGTTTTAGCCAAGATTCTTGAGGACAGCGGACAACGCGACAAAGCGATTGCCGAGTATAGGACCGAGGTGCTGGCTCACCCGGAAAACGGATTGGCGCGAAGCGAACTGCAGAGAATCCAATTGTCACAACAGTAAGGGTGGCAATATCCGGTCGCAATGTTCACCGGCTATACCGGTTTCGCTTCTTATCCTTGTGCCGCTCCATGCCCAACTGAATCAGCCGGTCAATCAACTCGGGATATGAGATTCCCGTCGCCGCCCAAAGTTTTGGATACATGCTGATCGCGGTAAAGCCCGGCATCGTGTTGATCTCATTGACGTACAGCCTGCGCGACTTTCCCGGTTCCATCAGGAAGTCCACGCGCGCCAACCCTGAGCAGTCGACCGCCTGAAATGCCTTGATCGCCAGTTCTTGCACGCGTTTCATTTCGGCCTTGCTGAGTTCTGCCGGAATGACGAGCTCGGAGCCTTCGGCCAGGTATTTCGCATCGTAGTCGTAGAACTCTTTGCAAGGAACAATCTCCCCGGCGACGGAAGCCCTCGGATCGTCATTGCCGAGCACCGCGCATTCGATCTCGCGGGCCTTGTGCTTCATTCCGCCAACACCTTCCTCAATCACAATCTTGCGGTCAAACTTTGCGGCCTCCTCGATGGCCGGCCCAAGTTCCTTGCGATCATGCGCCTTGGAGATGCCGACCGATGAGCCCAGGTTCGCCGGCTTCACAAAGACCGGGTATTTCAGTTTTCGCTCAATCAGTCTTTCCACCTTTTTCGGCGCGCTTTCCCAGGCCGAGCGCAACACCGTCACGTGCCTGACCATTGGCAATCCCGCGGTCCGGAACAACGCCTTCATCACGTCTTTGTCCATCCCCGCCGCAGAACCCAATACGCCGGCTCCGACATATGCAATGTCGGCCAGTTCGAGCAGTCCCTGAATCGTTCCATCTTCTCCAAACGTGCCGTGCAGCACGGGAAAAATCACATCGACGTTGATGGCGCGGTCGGAGGCACGCCGTAATCCGGCGGCATCGGTCTGAAATGGAGCCAGGCCTGCCTCGCGATGCGCCGGTTCGGGAGGGACGACGACAGACTCGCCGGCCGCCAGCACCGCCGCTCCGGGCGTAGCCTCGGGGTCGCCCGCCCGCAAATGGCTTTGTGTGGATTGGTCGCCCACGCCCGCATCTCCTTTCAGCAGTCGCGCCGCGTGTTCCGAAGTCAGCCAACGGCCGTCTTTCGTGATCCCGATCGGCACTACTTCATATTTCGTTTTGTCGATAGCGTTCACAACCGAGGCTGCCGAGAGCAACGACACTTCGTGCTCGCCGCTGCGGCCGCCAAACAGAATGCCTACGCGAAGCTTTGCCATATGGAACCAGTCTGGCTGCAGGCGCAAGCTGCCGTCAATTCATGGGGTGGTTCAGGCGGGGAGGGCATCGTCTGGGCTAGGCATATTCCCAGCGGCGCGCTATTCTGCGCGCGATGGCAAACATCGCGATGGCGATGCACATGAGGACAAGCACCTGTGGCCAGAGGTGAGAGATTGGCTCGTCCCGCCAAAATACCTTCGTGAATCCGTCGATTGCCCAGGCGTTGATCGTCAGCAAGCCTGCTTTTTGCATGGACTCCGACATGAAGTAGCGTGGAAACATGCTGCCGCCGATGGACGACATGACCAGAATGACTAGCGTGGACAGGGCGCCCAGTTGCGCGCGCGTGCGGCATATGCTGGCCAGCAAGAGGCCGAAAGTTGCCACCGCGAGTGACGTGCAGACCCCCATCACAATGAAGCCTGGAATGTGCGACCAAAAATCGAGTTTGAACACCGCCCATCCCCAAAGGAACATCACCGTCAGCTGCGTGAATGCCAGAAGCGAATTATAGGTAAGCTTGCCCAGCAGCAGCGAGGTCATGGTGACGCGCGAACTTAGCACCCGGTCAAGCGTTCCGCTCTCGGCTTCGTCGAGCAGGGCTCCGGCGGCTCCGCTGGCCGTGAAGAGCAGGAACATCACGCCGATTGCCGCCGCGTAGAACGACACCATGGGGCTGCTCTTGTTCTCGCCAACAACAGCGCGGGCGTTGACGGCCACGACTCCGGCATTGTTCGAATTGGAAGCGGCGGCTGCACCGCTGTCCTGGCGATCCCGCAGAAACTGGATACCCTCATTGAGCCTCTCGTGCTGCTCTTGCGTAAGACCGCCGGCAAACCTTTCGAAGTATTTCGACCCCTCCTCCGCCATCAAATCGGGCATTGAAGTCATCGCGACCTTCTGCAGCAGGCCCGTGATCACTTGCGGCGCCACCACGTCACTGCTGTCTTCAAGCAACTCTATGGCGGGACGGCCGGCATTCGTCCCGAACGCAATCGGGTTCTCTCCGAAACCCTTTGGAATGATCACAGCCACAGGAGCGGTTCCCCGCTTCACAGCAGCTTCCGCACTCGCTGCCATATAGGCGGGCTGCTCTACACCTTTCACAGGATCGGGTCCAAACTTGATCACAAGCGAGCTTTCCTGCTTCAAACCTTGAACCAGGCGCTGGGAGGCGGGGCTGTGGTCTTCATCCACAACGATCACTTTAATTTTGGGTGTCGAGTTGCGCTGGCCTCCAAAGATGGTCGCAAAGATGCTGAAGAAAACTACCGGCAAAATGAAACTCAGGGCAAGCGCGCCACCGTCGCGACGCAGGGAAACGATGGCGGTGTGAACAATGGCGGATATCGTCATGGCAGAATCGTCGTATAAAAATCGCCCTGCGCGAATCTCCAGGGCTAGTCGCGCAATTCCCTTCCTGTTAAGTGCAGAAAAACCGATTCAAGATTCGGCTTGTGGAGCGAAACATCAATCAGCTCGAATCCGGCTTTCGATGAAGATTCCAGCAAGCCGGCAATTTCGGACGGGTGCTCGACGGTGAATTCCACAGAGCCATCCACCGAATGGCCGCCGTGCTGGACGACCCACGAGGCAAGGCGCTCATCGGTCCCGGCAAAGCGGGCCAATACTTGGCTGCGCGAACCGAAGGCGCTCTCTACAAGTTCAGCGTGTGTCCCTTGCGCGATGATCTTACCGTGGTCGACGATGGCGATGCTGTCGCAAAGGCGCTCCGCTTCTTCCATGTAATGGGTGGTGTAGATCAGGGACATCCCCTCGTCGTGGAGCTTTTCGATCATTTCGAAAATATGATTGCGCGACTGCGGGTCGACGCCTACGGTGGGTTCATCCATCAGAACCAGTTTCGGCTGGTGGATCAGGCCGGCGGCCATATTGAGACGCCGCTTCATGCCTCCTGAAAGATCCTTCACCAGCTCGCCGGCGCGATCCGTAAGTGTCGACCAATCGAGACAGCTTTCAACTGCCCGGTCCAGCATCGCGCCACTGAGTCCGTGATAACGGCCGAACGATTGCAGGTTCTCCCGGCACGTCAGCCGCGGATACAGCGCCAATTCCTGCGGGATCCATCCCATGGTCCTGCGCGCCGCCGTCGAGTCAGCCGGCGCACCGAAAATCGAGATCGTGCCGGCGTCCGGTATGACTCGGCCCACAATGCTTCGGATTAAAGTGCTCTTACCGGCGCCGTTGGGCCCGAGCAGTCCCAGGCATTCTCCACCGCGCAATTCGAGCGTGATGCCGTCAACTGCCGTTACATGGGCGAAGCGCTTGACCAGCGCCTCAATGCGCAGGGGCAAAATCGAATTTTGAATTTCTCTGTCGGCAGGTGACACAGAGATCTCCTTACGCTGCAAACCATAATAGCGAATTCTCGATGGTGCCATGGCAGAAGGGGCGCTTCAGTTCATACTTTCTCTCCCGCACGGAACTTTCACCTCCGATCTTTCGTTCTATGGGCTAGCCTTCGAACATGGAGGAATAGCGTTTGAAACTGACTATCGAGCGCGTAAGCAAGCAATATCGCGGCAATGTGTGGGCGCTGCGCGACTTCTCGATTGAGCTGCGGCCCGGCGTCCTGGGCCTGCTCGGGCCGAATGGCGCCGGCAAAACCACGTTGATGAGCATTCTCGCGACCATTACTCGCGCCACGCAGGGACGGGTGCTGTGGAATGACTCCGATCTTGCCGGTAAACCCGATGTCGTGCGCAGCGTGCTTGGGTATTTGCCACAGGATTTTGGAGTGTACCCGAACCTGAACGCGTTGGAATTTCTGGAGTATCTGGCTGCGGTAAAAGGACTCGACGCAACAACATCACGACGGCGTGTCGATGAACTCCTCGATTTGGTCAACCTGAGCAACGTTCGAAAGCGCCCGCTGGGAAGCTATTCTGGCGGCATGAAGCAGCGTATCGGCATCGCTCAGGCGCTGTTGAACGATCCGCAACTGCTGATTGTGGACGAACCTACCGCCGGGCTTGACCCCGAGGAACGAGTACGTTTTCGCAATCTGCTATCTGAGCTCTCCGGAGAGCGTGTCATCATTCTGTCAACGCACATTGTGTCCGATGTAGAGGCGACCGCCACCGATATTGCGCTCATCTCGGGTGGCATATTGGTGGCGCACGCCGAACCACGAGACCTTCTGCAGCAGGTGGAAGGCAAAGTCTGGGAGGCCGTGGTGCCCAACAGCGAATTGCAGGCGACCAAGCAACGGTATTTGATCAGTGGAACTGCCTGCCGCAGCGATGGAGTCCACGTCCGCATGCTGGCTCCCGCCGCACCCAATGGAGCCCAGCCCCTGACGCCCACCCTTGAAGATGCCTACCTCTACTGCCTTAACACTCACCGCACCGGAGCGGCCGCGTGAACCGCATGCGAATGCTCTACCACCTGGTACGCGCCGATTTTCTCGAGCGGTCGCGCCGTTACAGCTTCCTGGTGACACTTGCGGCGGCAGTGTATCTGGGCTACTGCAGCATCACGGGCAAGGTGGTTGTCCAGCTCGAAGACTATAGAGGAGTCTACAACTCGGCCTGGATTGGCTGCCTGATGACGCTGGTTGCGACCACGTTTCTCAGCCTGGTTGGCTTCTACATCGTCAAGAACACGATTCTGCGCGATCAGGAAACGGGTGTGGGACAAATTCTCGCAACCACGCCAATGACGAAGAGCTTTTACACCATCGCCAAGGCCATCAGCAATTTCGCGGTACTCAGCGCCATGGTTGGCGTGATGGCGCTGGCCGCTCTGTTGATGCAGTATTTGAAAGCTGAAGACACCCATGTGCAGCTTGGACCGCTGCTCCTGCCCTTCTTGCTTTTTGCCCTTCCGGCCATGTTCTTTACCGGCGCACTCGCGGTATTGTTTGAAACGCTGCCCATCTTGCGCGGCGGGGCCGGCAATGTCATTTTCTTTTTCGTCTGGACCGCATTGATTGCCCTGCCCATAGCCCCGTTGGCCAACGGCGGCCGGGTCGGCACTGCAACCTATTTTTCCGACGCCACCGGCCTGGTTTCGATCATGGGTCAAATGCAGGAAGATTTACGCACGATTGACCCGTTGTACAAGAATGGCGCCCAATTAACGATCGGAGAAAGGGCGGCAACAAGGACATTTCTCTGGACCGGGTTGCGCCTTCGTCCAGCCGTCTATTGGAGCCGGGCGGCTTGCCTGATGCTTTCGATTGCCATTGCGCTGCTGGGCGCATCGTTTTTCCACCGCTTCGATCCAGGCAGAAGATGGGATTTCCAAAAGGTGTCAACCGGAGACAGCGCCGATGTGAATGTTGACGTGACCACGACCGCGCTTCCTGCGCAGACACAAAGGCATCTGACCCCAATCGCGCACACCGGAAGCGCAACCCGGATGCTGCGGCTCGTGCTGGCGGAATTGAAATTGATGCTGAAAGGTCACCGCTGGTGGTGGTACGCGATTGCCGGCGGCATTTTCATCGCAAGTGTGGCTTCCCCGCCGGCGGCCCCCGGGGCGGCGTTGGCAGCTTTGATCTGGCCCGTGCTGGTGTGGTCGCAGATGGGAACGCGAGAAGCGCGCTTCAACACCACGTCGCTGATATTTTCCGCGGAACACTCAGTTCGGCGGCAATTGCCGGCTGTCTGGATCGCAGGCATCGTGGTTGCCGCCGTCACCAACAGCGGCTTCGCGATTCGTCTGCTGAGCGCCGGCCATCGCCAGGGTTTGATGTCCTGGCTCGCGTCCACGCTCTTTGTGCCGTCGCTTGCCTTGGCATTTGGAGTATGGAGCAATACCAGCAAGCTCTTTGAAGCTGTTTATACCGCATGGTGGTACGTGGGGCCGGCGCATCAAACCCCCGGTCTCGATTTTCTCGGCACAACGGTCCAATCTGCCCGTCCGCAACTCTATCTGGCTATGACGCTAGCGCTTGTCGTCGCGGCATACTTGGGGCGGCGAGCGAAGCTGGCATACACCTGAAGCAGACAGAAAGACCGAACCTCTAACTCCCACGGCAACAATCGCATCCACTGGGTAACCAATTACCGTGAAAAACGAAGGGACCAGTCGCCGGAGGCCCAACAGCGACCTCCGTCATGTACCATTTGAGCCGTTCCCACGCCCTTTCGAAATCTTTGCTACCGCCAGATCGCCCGTCAGAATGGTCTTTTAAAGGAGTTCACTCCTCTGGCCTCCATGTCTACATTAACGACATCCACCCTCCCCGTACATCGCAAGACAGTAGCGCGCGTTGCGTTGTTTGGCCTCTCGGAACCTTCTCATAACCTGCTGACAGACTGCTTCCGGCAATTTGGGGTTGAGACCATTGCCCTCGAACGGCAGGATGCAGCACGCTTGCAATCTGAAAAATTTGAAGCCTGCGTGCTTCCTTTGGATCGCTCCGCGGGCGATATTATCGAACTCGCTCGTGAATCTTCCTCCAACAGTCGCATCGTCATATTCGGACTGGGAGGCAGCGCCCAGGATGCACTGCGCTACTCGAAGCTCTGCATCAATGCCGTATTCCACGAACCGTTGGAGCGCACTGCTGCCATCAAACTGGTGCGTGCGACCCGCATGCTGGTTATGCACGAATTCCGGCGCTACGTGCGCATTCCGGTGATGACCGAGGTCGGCTTATCGATGTCCGACGGGGCGCGCTTGACGGCCACCAGCCAGGAGATCAGTTCCGGCGGCATGTCGCTGAAGACCAATCACCCGCCCGAACCCGGCAGCATGGTGGAAGTGTCGTTCTCTCTGCTCACTCTGCCCCGGGTTTGGGTTCGCGGAAACGTGACCTGGAGAAAAACGAATAGGACCTTCGGGATTCGCTTCGACACCACCGATGATCGGCGCCAGCGCCTGAAGGAATGGATCACCGGCTACCTGGAGACATAGATCCTGGCCTGATCGCCGGATGTCGGCTGCGTAAACCTGCCCTGGAGCCGCAATTGAAACCCCGGCTACAATGGCAGCGTGAGTTCTTCTCCTGCCGGAAGCCGGCCGTGTGACAGCCGGGAACACGCTCGCCGTGATCGCACGGGCCAAGATCGACCGGGTGCTCGATCTGCATCGGGAGCATCCCATTTCACACTCAGGCAGAGAATCGTTCTTGCGCTCATCACATGGGCAACCCACATTGCAATTGTGATGATCGGTCCTACTCTCCGCTACTCCCTCTCCTGGGAGGAGCCCCAGACGACGCCGGACGCGATTTTCGAGAAGCCTGTGATTTATTCCTTCTGGCACCGTGCCGTGTTTCCAAGCGCATGGCTTTGGAGAAATCGCGGCATTGCGGTCATGGTGAGCCGCAGCTTCGACGGCGAGTATATTGCGCGCACAATCCAGAAGCTGGGATTCATTGCCGTGCGCGGATCAAGCAACCGCGGTGGCGGTGCCGCTCTGCTCGGGATGAAGAGTCAGATCGAGCAAAGAAACGCGGTCGCGTTCACCATCGACGGTCCCCGCGGACCGAAATATGTTGCCAAGACCGGGCCGGTGTTGCTCTCCAGGGCTACGGGTCAGCCCATGGCGGCTTTCTACGTTGCCATTTCTGAAGCGTGGATCCTGAATACCTGGGACCAACTCGTGATCCCAAAGCCATTCTCGAAGGCCCTCGTGCGAGTGAGCGCCAAGATGCGCGTTCCTGCGAATGCCGAGGACGCGCAAATGGCCGACTTCCATCGACAGTTGCAGGCGGCCCTCGACCGCATCACCAGCTTCGCCGAGGCGAACGTTGCTCACGTCGGATCGGCCGACTATCCCATCTTCAAAGGGTAGCGGGCCTCCTCGCCCGCTCTCGGCTTTCGCAGAAATTACCGTGATCCACTCTTCGTCACGGCACTTCACTTCACGACACTGAAAATTACGGACACTCAGTCCTATAATGCCGGGTTCGAAGGCAAGAAAAAGACTGCAGTCCACTGCACGTCGACTTTGAAACCGACGGAAAGGAGCACTTCATGCGTAATATTCCCAATAACGTCGTGGCTTCTTGCTTCAAGAAAGTACGCAGTTCA